>Ga0247738_10000005_pt1 | contig 329359 bp, 308 predicted proteins | sample UWRJL013104B2_FD_180936 | JGI IMG/M metagenome (GOLD analysis project Ga0247738, IMG submission 180936) | Plant litter microbial communities from Arlington Agricultural Research Station in Wisconsin, United States - UWRJ-L013-104B-2 | ecosystem: Environmental > Terrestrial > Plant litter >...
CGCCTTGGCGATCACCAGCGGGACGAGCTTCTCGGGGAAGTGGTACGGCCCGTAGTTGTTCGAGCAGTTGGTGGTCAGGACGGGCAGACCGTAGGTGTGGTGGAACGCGCGCACCAGATGGTCGGAGGCCGCCTTGGACGCCGAATAAGGCGAGTTGGGCGCGTACGGGGTCGTTTCGGTGAACAGGCCGGTGTCGCCCAGCGTGCCATAGACCTCGTCGGTGGAGACGTGCAGGAAGCGGAACGCCTCGCGCGCCGCGCCATCGAGCGACTTCCAGTAGTCGCGTGTAGCCTCGAGCAGGGCGAGGGTGCCCACGACATTGGTCTGGATGAAGGCGGCCGGCCCATCGATCGAGCGGTCGACGTGGCTTTCGGCGGCAAAATTCACCACCGCGTCGGGGCGATGTTCAGCCAGCAGACCGGCCACAAGCTCGCGATCGCCAATGTCGCCGTGTACGAAGACGTGGTCGGGGTTGCCGTCCAGGTCCTTGAGCGTATCGAGATTGCCTGCGTAGGTGAGCGCATCGAGATTGACGACACGAATGCCACGCGACACGGCATTGCGCACGAAATTGCCACCGATGAAGCCTGCGCCGCCGGTCACTAGCCAAGTTGGCACGGAACCTCCTCTATACGATTCGAGTGGGAATGGGCGTCGTGCCCTGACTGGAGAAGCAGAACTCAGAACGGGATGTCGTCGTCCGAGAAGTCGTCCACCGGAGGCGCCTGGCGCGAGGGGGCCTGCTGCTGGCGCGGCGCCGATTCCTGGCGCTGCGGGCGCGGGCTGCGCTCGTACGAGCCGCCACCACCACCACCACCGCCTTCACCACGACCGCCAAGCATCTGCATCTCGTCAGCCACGATGTCGGTGTAATAGCGCTTCTGGCCGTCGTCGCCGGTGTGCTCGCTGTAGCTGATCCGGCCTTCGACATAGACCTGCGAGCCCTTGCGCAGGTACTCCGCCGCGATCTCGCCGAGCTTGCCGAAGAAGGTCACCCGGTGCCACTCGGTTTTTTCCTGGTTGTTGCCGTCCCGGTCCTTGCGCACCGAGGTGGTGGCCAGACTGATCTTGGTGACGGCCATGCCGCCCTGTGTGTACCGGGTTTCGGGGTCGTTGCCGAGATTGCCGACAAGGATCGCCTTGTTGATGCCGCGGGCCATGGGATTCCTCAGGTGTCGCCGGCGTGCCCGGCGAAAGGCATTGGATTATAGCCCGGCGACCACCGGCGTCGGGCCGCACCGCGCCGCCGCGTAGGACTACGCCGCACGGGGGGCGCGGCAGGCTTCGTATAATCGCCGGCTCCCCCATTCACGGACCGTCCATGGACGCCCCCGCCACCGCCGCGCCCGGACTCGAGCTGCCCGCCATCCAGGCGCTCGCCGCCCCCGACATGGCCGCGATCGACGCCCTGATCCGCCGCCGGCTGGCGTCAGACGTGGTTCTGGTCAACCAGATCGCCGAACATATCGTGTCGGCTGGAGGCAAGCGCCTGCGCCCCATGCTGGTGGCCCTGGCCGGCCGCGCCACCGGCGCGGTCGACGCGCGCCACCACCAGCTGGCGGCGATCATCGAGTTCATCCACACCTCGACCCTGCTGCACGACGACGTGGTCGACGAATCGGACCTGCGCCGCGGCCGCAGCACCGCCAACGCGCTGTGGGGCAACGCGCCCAGCGTGCTGGTGGGCGATTTCCTGTACTCGCGCAGCTTCCAGCTGATGGTCGAACTCGACGACATGGCGGTGATGCAGCTGCTGGCCGACACCACCAACCGCATTGCCGAGGGTGAGGTGTTGCAGCTGCTGCACGTGCGCAACCCGGACACCGACGAGGCCGCCTACCTGGGCGTGATCGAGCGCAAGACCGCGGTGCTGTTCGCCGCCGGCACAAGGCTGGGCGCGCTGGCCTCTGGCGCAGACGCGGCCACCCAGCAGGCGCTGTACGACTACGGCATGCAGCTTGGCTACGCCTTCCAGATCGCCGACGACGTGCTCGACTACAGCGGCGACGCGGCGGCGTTGGGCAAGAACCTCGGCGACGACCTGGCCGAGGGCAAGGCGACCCTGCCTCTGATCCATGCCATGGCCCGGGCCGACGAGGCCACCCGCGCGCGCCTGCGCACGGTGATCGAACAGGGCGACACCGGTGCGATGCCGGAGGTGCTGGCCGCGATCGAGGCCGCCGGGAGCCTGGAATACAGTCGCAGCCGGGCGCGCGACTATGCGGCAGCCGCGGAGGCCGCGCTGGCCGGCCTGCCGGAGAACGCGGCGATGGCCGCGCTGCGCGGGCTGGCGCGGCATGCGGTGGATCGCGGGTATTGAGCGGCCGGCTGGTCCAGGTCGCGACTGAAGCCGCTCCTACAGGGCATCGACCCTTGCCGCGGCTGTAGGAGCGGCTTCAGCCGCGACCGCCACATCCGCGCCTTCGGTCGACCCGGGATCCGCCCGCCTCAATCCTCTGCGAATACTTCCTCGAAGAAGCCTTCCATCAACCGGTACGCGCGCCGCGCCGCGCGTGCGTCGTAGCGGCAGTTGCTGGCCGGATCGCTGCCGGCGGACGGCTCCGCGAAACAGTGCACGGCGCCACTGAAGTCGACGAACTGCCAGTCCGCGCCGGCCGCATCCATTTCCTGCTCGAACGCAAGAATCTGCGCATCGTCGACCGCCCTGTCGTCGGCGCCGTTGAGCACCAGCACCGGCGCGGCGATGCGCGCGGCGGTCTCCGACTGCGCCCCCGCGCCCAGGCCGCCGTGCAGGCTGACCACGCCGGCCACGTCCGCCCCGCTGCGCGCCAACTCCAGCACCGCCGAACCACCGAAGCAGAAGCCGAAGGCCCCGATCCGGGCCGCATCCAGCGGCGCCCGGCCAGCCTGCGCCTTGAGGGTATCGACCGCGCCCTGCATGCGCGCGCGCAGCGGTCCGCGGTCCTCGCCACGCAGGCTGCCGGCGAGCTTGCCGGCCCGGCTGCTGTCGGCGGGCCGGTTGCCCTTGCCGTAGACGTCAGCCACCAGCACCACGTAATCGTCACCGGCGACCGCCCTGGCGCGCTCCAGCGCCTCATCGGTCACGCCCATCCAGTTGGGCACCATCACCAGGCCCGGACGCAGGTGATCGCCTTCGTCGTCGTAGACCAGCCAGCCGCTGAAAACGTCGTCGCCCACCTTCCATTCCACGGGCTCGGCCTTCATTGCGGCGGCCGCGGTGCCTGCGTACAGCGCGGCCGAAAACAGGGCGAACAGTACGACGGTGCGGCGCATGGCGAACTCCCGGGGCGGTCGACAGGGGCAGCCTAGCGCAGGCGCGTGGCTCTGTGACGTGCAGGCAAGCGCCCGGATGCGCGGCTCCGGCTGCCCCCTAAGCCCGTCCTCCCGATGCCGGGGCGCACAGGAGTGCGTCGCTCCTGCCACCACGGGACCGGCGCTTGTTTCCCCTGCTCGCGGAGAAGGACTGGCGTGGTCGTGAAGAGAGTCGGCGCGGGTCCGAACCCGGGACGCTCAGGCGATGCCGATGCCCGGAATTGCGGTGATCTGCGCGGGATCGAAGCCCGCCAGCGCGGCGAAGTGGCGTCCGCGCTCGGCGTAATCGCGGTACGCGCCGAAGCTCGGTGCGCCTGGTGAGAGCAGGACGACGCCCTCGCCGTCCAGCGCCGCCTTCGCCATCGCCACCGCGGCAGCCAGGTCATCCGCTCCGTGCAGTATGAAGCCGACAGCCTTCGCTGCCTCCTCGAGCAGCGCATGGATGCGCGGCCCGTTCTGGCCCATTGTCACGACCGCCGCCGGCGGCTGCGCACGCACGCCCGCGGCGAACGCCGCCCAGTCCAGGCCGCGGTCGTGGCCGCCGACGAGGATCGCCACCGGACGCCCCGCGAACACATCCAGCGCAGCCAGGCTGGCGTGCGGGGTGGTGCTGATCGAATCGTTGATGAAATCGATGCCGTCACGCGTGCCCAGGCGCTGTAGCCGGTGCGGCAGTGGGCGGAAGCTGGCGGCGTGCGGCGCGAGCGCTTCGGCATCGAGGCCCAGCGCTTCGATCGCGGCCAGCACGCCGCACAGGTTGCCGCGGTTGTGCCTGCCCGGCAGCGGCAGCGCCCGCGTGTCGAGCACGTGCCGGTCGCCGCGCCACAGCGCGTCGCCGCGCAGGTGCCAACCGGCTGCACCGCCGAACCAGTGCACCTGGCTTCCGGCCAGGCCGCAGCCCAGCGCCGCCAGGGCCGGATCGGCGGCATTGAGCACGGCCACGCGCGGACGGCCCTCGGTCACCAGCGAGAGCTTGTCCTCGACATAGCGCGCCTGTCCGCCGTGCCAGTCCAGGTGCTCGGGGAAGATGTTGGTCACCAGCGCCACCTCCGGGCGCGTGCCGCTCGCGGCCACGTCGCGGGTCTGGTAGCTCGACAGTTCCACCACCCAGTACGCCGCCTCGCCGTCGAGCAGTTCCAGCAGCGGCTGGCCGATGTTGCCGGTCAGCGCCGTGCGATGGCCACCGGCGCGCAGCAGGTGCGCCAGCAGCGCCGAAGTCGTGCTCTTGCCCTTGGTGCCGGTGACGCAGACCGTGCGCGCATCCGGGCGCGCGGCGAACCACAGCGCGGTGCCACCGATGAAACGCGTGCCCTGCCCTGCCGCCGCGACGACCTCGGGCCGGTACGGGCTGATCCCCGGCGACTTGATCACCACATCGAAGGCCGACAGCCGTTCGGCTGTCGCCTCGGTCTCGACCACCAGGCCGGGATCCGCCAGCGCCTGCGCATCCTGCGCCTCGGCGCCGGTGCAGAACAGCGTCAAGCGCGCAGGAAAACGATCCTCCGGCGCCCCGGCATCCGATGCCCGCAGCCGGCGCAGCGCCGCATAAGCCGCGCGCCCCTCGCGCCCCCAGCCCCACAGCGCGACCCGCTGGCCGGCGAGCGCGGCGATCTCAGGTGGCAAGGCGCGCACGCAGGCGCTCCCACAGCGGCGCGGGAATGCCGTGCTCGTCGTCGACCACCAGCAAGGCGTCGACATCCACTTCGCCGTCGCCCAGCTGCGGCGCGATCTCTCTCGCGAACCTGGCCACGATCGCGTCCTCGCGCCACTCGGGTCGCGCGGCCAGTGCCGCCATCGCCGCGCGCGATTCACGGCCTTCGCCCACGCACTCGAACGGTTTGTGGTCTCGATACTCGAGCAGCGCGTCGTAACCGGGCACCTGCGCGACGTCATCGAGCAGGTTGCGGCCGAAGATGCCGACCAGCCGCGGCTTGGGCATGAACGGCGCCAGCGCCAGGAACACGAAGTGGCATTTCGGGCACACCCCGCACCAGCGGTTGACCGGGCGTTCGCCGAGCAGGTGGAAGTTGCGGTTGCAGCTGGAGAAATGCGCGTCGTACTGGTCGGTCTTCGCGAACTGGCGCGCGACGGCCAGTTCGCTCAGCGGCCGCAGCAGCGAGTAGTAGCGCAAGTCCGCCGCGACGTGCGAACGCAGATGGTCAGCGAAGGCCTGCTCGAACGCCCAGCCCTTGGACCACTGGTGGTTCACCTCGCCCGTGCCCTCGATCAGGCTGCCGTAGCTGGCCGAACGTTCGTTGGAGAACACCACCTGGTCGACGCCCAGCACGATCGCGGCGAATGCCATGATCGCCGAGTTCACCGCGGTCACCGGGATATGGCCGTTCCACGCGCCCTGGCGGTTGTAGTCGAACAGTTCCGGCGCCAGCTGGCGGCCGATGTTGAGCGTCGGCAGGCCGGTACGCTCGGCGCAGGCGCGGATCAGCTGCGAGCCGCCGATCCAGGTGACCGTCTGCTCGACGCCCAGCGCGCGCAGCGCCTCGATGCTGACCAGCGAATCCTTGCCGCCGCCGATGGCGACCAGCGCGTGGGGGCGCAGGCCAACCGGGGGTGCACTGTCTTCGACGGGGGCCGCGTCTGCAGGAAACCGGATCCGGCCGTGCAGGTCCAGCCCGTTGCGGTAGGCGAATTCGCCGAGCCCGTGGACGTAGACATCCTCCAGCAGACCGGCCGTCGCCGCATCGATGGCATAGGACTCGATGCGGATCTCCGCCGGCACCGCGGCCTTGTAGTAGCTCACGCCCGCGATCAGGTGCAGCAGCTGCAACGCGCGTTCCGCGGCTGCGGCGCGCGCTTCATCCAGCACGAAAGGCGCGCCCGGCAACGTCACCGTCTCGACCAGCTCCGCGCCGTCGTCGAAGGCATAGACCAGCTGCGCGACGCCGCTGGCCGCATCGAAGCCGCAGCGCACGAAGCGGAAGGCGCGGATCGCGTCGCGGTCGAAAACCCACTGGCTCATTCGATGATGTCCTCGGCCGGCAGGGCGCGCAGGTTGTAGGTGCTGGCCATGGTGTAGCCGTAGGCGCCGGCGTCCGACACCAGCATCACGTCGTCCGGCACGGTGGCCGCGGGCAGCTTCACGCGATGGCCGAACACGTCGCTGGATTCGCAGATCGGCCCGACCACGTCGAAATCGCGCGAGTCCGCATCGTCCACCCGCGACAGGTTCACGATGTCGTGCCAGGCGTCGTACAGCGCCGGCCGGATCAGCGTGTTCATGCCCGCGTCCATGCCGACGCGGTGCACGCCGTCCTTCTCCACCACCTGGCTGCAGCGGGCCAGCAGCACGCCGGCCTCGGCCACCATGAAGCGCCCCGGTTCGATCACCAGCTGGAAGCCCGGATGCATGGCCTTGACCTCGGCCAGGCCCGCACCCCAGTCCAAGAGGTCGAACGGCTCGTCGTCGGCCGCGTACGGGATCGGCAGCCCGCCGCCGATGTCGAGTACCTCGACCGTCCCGATGCGGCGCGCGAAACCGGCCATCTCGTCGACCATCTGCCGCCAGTGCTCACGCGTCTCCACGCCGCTGCCCAGGTGCGCATGCAGGCCGGTGATGCGCACGTCCAGCGCACGCGCCAGCGCATCGAACTCCTCCACCCGGCTCGCCGCCAGGCCGAACTTCGAGGCCTTGCCGCCGGTGGTGACCTTTTCGTGGTGGCCGTCGCCGTGGCCGAGGTCGATGCGCAGCCACAGGCTGCGGCCGCGAAACACGTCGGGCCAGCGCTGCAGCAGCTCGCAGTTGTCCACCGTGACCGTGATGCCGCGCGCGAAGGCCTGTGCGTATTCTTCGATCGGCGCGAAGCTGGGCGTGAACAGCACGCGCGCGGGGTCGAAGCCCGGCACGCTGTCGAACACGTGCGCCACTTCGCCCAAGGACACGCACTCCAGGCCGAAGCCTTCGGCCGCGATCGCACGCAGGATCGCCGGGTGCGAGTTGGCCTTGATCGCGTAGTAGCGCCGGTCCACCGCATCCACCGCCAGCAGCTGCCGGGCGCGCTCGCGCACGGTCGGCAGGTGGTAGACGTAGCGCGGCGTGCCGCCTTCGGCCAGGGCCAGCAGCTGTTCGCGCGCGCCGCGCCACCACGGCACAGGTCGCGACCGCGCGATGCCGAGGATGTCCTTCCAGCGCGGCCCGAACACGCCGGTCTCGTACACCGGCATCGCGCCCGAATCGATCAATTCGGCGTGCAGGATCGGCAGCAGGCCGTCGGCGTCGGCCTCGTCGATCACGAAGGTCAGGTTGAGGTCGTTGGACGACTGCGAGATCAGGTGCACGCGCTCGCGCCCGAACGTCGCCCACACATCCGACAGCTTGTGCAGCAGCGAGCGCATGCCCAGGCCCACCAGGGTGATCGCTGCGCAGGGCGCGATCACCTTGACCCGGCAGATCTGCGCGAGGTCTTCCGACAGGCGCGCCAGCACGTCGGTGCTGACCAGGTTCTCGCTGGGATCGAGCGAGACGGTGACGTTGGTCTCGGCCGAGCCGATCAGGTCCACCGACAGGCCATGGCGGCGGAAGCGCTCGAAGATGTCGGCCAGGAAGCCGACCGACTGCCACATGCCCACCGTCTCCATCGACACCAGCACGATGCCGTTGCGGCGGCTGATCGCCTTGACGCCCGGCACGGGCGCGGCATCGCCGTCGATGCGCGTGCCCGGCAGGTGCGGGCGCTCGGTGTCGAGGATCGCCATCGGCACGCCGCTGACTCGGCACGGGCCCAGCGAGCGCGGGTGCAGCACTTTGGCGCCCGTGGTCGCGATCTCCTGCGCCTCGGCGTAATCCAGGCGCGTGAGCAGGCGCGCATCCGGCACCTCGCGCGGATTGGCGGTGAACATGCCCGGCACGTCGGTCCAGATCTCCACGCAGCGCGCGCGCAGCAGGCCGCCGAACAATGCGGCCGACGTGTCCGAGCCGCCGCGTCCGAGCACCGCGGTGCCGCCGTCGCCGTGGCGGGCGATGAAGCCCTGGGTGAGCAGCAGGCGCGTCGGCTGCGCGGCGAAGCGCGTGCGCCAGTCGTCGCCGACCTCGCGCCGGCAGGACACCGACAGTCGCCGGGCCCAGTCGCTCTGGTTGGGCAGTTCGATCGCATCGAGCCAGCCGCGCGCATCGGTCCAGCCGAAATCCAGGCCGCGCGACCGCAGGTAGGCCGCACCCAGGGTCGAGGACAGCAGTTCGCCCTGCGCGAGCACTTCGGCCTGCCAGTCGAGCGAACGCATGCTGGCGCGTGCGTCCGACAGCAGACCACGCAGCGCATCGAGGCGTTCGCCCAGGACCGCGTCGGGATCGAGTTCGAGCTCCTGCACGAAGGCGCGATGACGCGCGACCAGCGCATCGACGCGCGCGGCGCTGTCTGCGGCGCCATCTGCAATCGCAGTCAGCTCGTTGGTTACACCCGAAAGCGCCGACACCACGACCAGCACGCGGCCGTCGCATTCCTCCGCGCGTTTGCGCGCCAGTTCACCGATGGTGTCCCAGCGATGGCGTTGCGACACCGAAGTGCCGCCGAACTTGAGCACGAACCAGGGCGTGCCGGTCGAAGGAGATGGCATGGGGACGAATGGATTCCGGTATAACGGGCGGTCCCACCCGCGCGCGCGGATGGCGAACGCGAATTCTACCCGGACCACAGGCCAGCCCCGCATGCCCGATCGCCGTTACCTGCAGCTCGATGTCTTTGCCGACCGCCCCGGTGCCGGCAACCCGCTCGGCGTGGTGCTCGACGCAGACGGGCTGGACGACGCCGACATGCAGGCGATCGCACGCTGGACGCGGCTGCCCGAAACCACCTTCGTCTTTCCCGCGCCCACCCCGGACGCCAGCTATCGCATCCGCATCTTCAGCCCGCGTCGCGAGGTGCCATTCGCCGGGCATCCCAGCGTCGGCACCGCGCACGCGGTGCTGCAGGCCGGACTGGCCACGCCGCGCGACGGACTGCTGGTACAGGCCGGCATCGCCGGCGATCTGCCGCTACGTGTGCAGGGCGAGGGCGCGTCGCGCACGATCGCGGTGCGCACGCCGCGCGCGCACATCGTCGAAGTCGCCGGCGCGGACCATCCACAAGTCCGTGACGCACTGGCCGGGCTGTCCACCGGACCGCTGCCGCCGGCGCTGGTCGACGGCGGCCGCCGCTGGTGGCTGGCCGAACTCGCCAGCGAAGCTGCGCTGCGCGGCGTGACGCCCGATTGGCCCGCGATCGAGCGCCTTGCGCACGCCACCGACAGCATGGGGTTGTGCGCATTCGCGCGCAGCGACAGCGGCGACTACGCGCTGGCGGTACGCGCCTGGGTGGGTCAGACCGCCTGCTTCGAGGACGCGGCCTCCGGCGCGGCCAACGCCACGCTGGCCGCATGGCTGGCGTCGCGCGATGCCCTGCCCGGCGTCGATGGCCGCTACCGCATCAGCCAGGGCCGCGAGGTCGGCTTCGACGCGATCATCGAACTGCAGGTCGACGCAGCCGGGGATGTCTGGTCGGGCGGACGCGTGCAGACCGTGATCGACGGGACGCTTCGCTGGTAGCGACGCGCGCGGCTCACGACGAGGCCGGTGCCCGGTCCGGCCGGCGGACGCTCCGACTCGTGTCATCCCGAACCTGCGCCGCAGGTGAAGGATCGCGCCCGGTCAGGCCCGCCTGGGCGATCGACATGTCTCGCCTGCGGTTCGGAATAAGGGGTCAGCCATGAGGGGGCCGGATTCGATCGGCCGATCGGATGCGGTGCGGACAGGCGCCCGAAGGCTCCTGCGACTGCACTGGGCGCCGCTCACTCGGCGCGCACGTCCACCCGCACGCGGATGCGATCACCCGGGTGATGGCTGGTGCGGGTAGTGTACTGCCGCCCCGCATATTCGTAGGTGACGTCGTAGCGCTCGACCGTGCGGTCACGGATATCGCGGCCGTAGGCGTCGTACCCGCCCATATCGTTGCTGCGGTAGGGATCCGGCTCGCAGACGCTGACGTAGGCATCGCGCTCGCGGCGGTTGGCGTCGTAGATGCCGCGTCCGGCCATGCCGCCGACCATCGAGCCGACCGCGGTGCCGACATAACGACCGCTGCCGTCGCCGACCTTGCTGCCGAGGACCGCACCGGCGATGCCGCCGATCACGGTCGCCACCATGCGTCCGTTGTCTTCGCGCCTCGCCTGGCCATAACGGTCGCCGTATCCATCGCCCGCATAGCGCCCGTCGCCGTACCCGTCGCCGCGATAGTAGGGGTCGCTCGACACGTAACCGTCGCGCCGTGTCTGGCACCGGCCTTCCGCCTGCGTCGGCCGGCGCCGGCCATCGTCGAATACCGGGTCCACCCGCAGCACGCGCGCCCAGTCGTACTGTCCCTGGTCGTACCGATCGTATCGGTCGGAAGGATCGGAGCCGCGCAGCCGGTCGGCCTCGTAGCGATCGGTCTCGTAGCGATCGGCCTCATAGCGGTCGGACTCGTAGCGGTCGCTGGCGGTGCGATGGCTGTAATCGCCATAGGGCGCCGGGCCGTAGCGATCGTCGTGGACCTGTGCGTATGCGGAGCCTCCCGACAGCGCCAGCGCGACGGCGAGCGCAATGCCCATGGACTTCATCGTGGAACTCCCCGCGCCGGAACGGGGGGCGCGTCGATACGCTAGGCGTGGACCGCTAACGCAGGGCTGAATCGAAACCACCAGCGGCGCCGCGGCTGCACGGCATTCACCGCGCCGACAGCCATGCCAGCGCCTGGGCCGCGCAGTCCGCCGCGCCGCGCCCGAGCAGGGGGCCGACATGGCTGACCGCCTGCGCACGCAGCAGCGAGGCATTCCAGTCGCGTGCCAGCGCCGCAGTCAACGCCGGTGGAACGTCATCGTCGACCATCGAGGCGATGCACAGCAACGGACAGACAGGCCGCGTGAGCGTGATGCCTGCATGCGCCTCGCGCATCGCCCGTCCGCTTTCATCGCGCCAGTGCCGGAACGCGAACAGCGCGGTGGCCTCGTCGGCATCGGGCAAGGCGCGACGGGTGCCGGTCAGTCGCGCATCGCGCTGCCAAGGCACCACGTCGGGCCAGTCGCGATGCGGCAGCTGCACGTTCCAGGGCGCGGGCGGCAGCGGGTTGACCAGCACCGCGGCATTGGCCGCATCGGCGCACGCGGCCGCCAGCAGGCCGCCGAGGCTGGCCCCGATCACCGCGCGCGGACGCGGCAGCGCCTCCAGCGCCGTGCGGACCTGGGCCAGGTAGTCCTCGAACCTGGTGTCGGCCAGGCCCCCGGGCGAGGCCTGCAGGTCGGGCGCATGCACCCGCAACCCTGCGGCTTCGAACACACCCCGCCACACGGTCCACTCCCAGCCGCCACCGCCGCCGCCGTGGACCATCAGCACCGAACGCAGCGCTTCACCCAAGCAATTCCGCCTCCAGCGTGATCGGCACCGCGCTCAGCGCGCGCGAGACCGGGCAGTTCTGCTTGGCGTCCTCGGCGATCTCGCGGAACTTCGCCGCGTCCAGGCCGGGCACCTTCGCCTTCATCTTCAGACGGATCGCGCTCAGCGACGGGCCGCCCTCCATCGACAGGTCCACCTCGGCACTGCCATCGAGCGACTGCGGCGGGTGCCCGGCCTCGCTGAGCTTGGCCGACAGCGCCATGGTGAAGCAGCCGGCATGGGCGGCAGCGATCAGTTCTTCGGGGTTGGTGCCCTTCTCGTCGCCGAAGCGGCTGTTGAACCCGTAGCGGGTGCCGTCGAGCAGGCCGCTGACGGGCGTGCTCAGGCTGCCCTTGCCGCTCTTGAGGTCGCCTTCCCAGTGTGCGTTTGCCTTGCGGGTGATGCCCATCGCGTAGCTCCAGTATCGGTGGAAGCGGAAGCGTACGCAGCGGCGTGTTACCTCTGCGTAAGGCCGTGGCGCTGGAATGGAGAAGTCTCCTCCGGTCGGAATGACAAGGGGATGTTGGGCAGCCACGCTGCTGCCGCGGCCAGACTCGCGCATGCCGTTCCCGACGCCGGCCTGTCCTTTCGACCGCAGGGAGAAATCCCGCCCTGGCCGCTTGCTGCGTCGCAACGCGCCCCATGCCTGGCGACGCGCTAAGGTGTGCTCCCGCCATGACCGCCCCTCGAGCGAATGCTCGAACGGCAGCGTTCCTCCCGCGGACAGCCATGACGGCGCCATGCGGACCGACCGCAGGGTTCCGGCCATGTGCGCCGGTTCCCCAGCGCCGGCCCGCGCCCAGCGCCGGCCACCGGCGCGATGTCAGGACCAGGGAGGACACGGCACATGCCCCACTCGACACAGCAGATCCGCAACGTGGCCCTGGCTGGCCACCCCGGCGCCGGCAAGACCACCCTGTTCGAAGCCCTGCTGCATGCCGGCGGCGCGATCCAGACGGCAGGCAGCATCGAACGCGGCAATACCGTGTCCGACTTCGACCCGATCGAGAAACAGCGCGGCCACTCCGTCGACGCCGCCATCGCCAGCATCGACCACGGCACGGCCGGGCAGTTGGTCCACCTCAACCTGATCGACCTGCCCGGCTACCCGGACTTCCGCGGGCCGGCCCTGTCGGCGCTGGCGGTGGTCGAAACCGCGCTGGTAGTGGTCGACGCCGCCGGAGGCGTGGAATACGGCACGCGGCGGATGATGGCGCGGGCCGGGGAACGCGCCCTGTGCCGCGCGATCGTGATCAACCGCATCGATGCCGAAGGCGCCGATCCCGGGCGCGTGCTCGAGCAGTTGCGCGAAGCCTTCGGCCCGGAGCTGCTGCCGGTCAACCTGCCTGCAGCCGGCGGCACGCGGGTGGTCGACTGCTTTCGCACCACGGAGGGCGACAGTGACCTCGGCCCGGTCGCGGACTGGCACCGACGGATCCTCGACCAGGTGGTCGAGATCAACGAAACGGTGATGGACCACTATCTCGACCTCGGCGAGGCGGGCTTGTCCGGCGACGAGCTGCACGACGCCTTCGAACAGTGCCTGCGCGAAGGCCACCTGGTGCCGGTGTGCTTCTGCTCGGCGCGCAGCGGCGTCGGGATCGGCGAACTGCTGGACGTGGCCAGTCGCCTGTTTCCGCATCCCGGCGAAGCCAATGCTCCCCCCTTCGTCAAGGGCAGCGGCGCCGACGCGCGGCCGATCGAGACGACGCCGGATCCCGACGCGCACGTCGTCGCCGACGTGTTCCGCATCGTGCACGACCCCTTCGTCGGCAAACTCGGCGTGTTCCGCGTCTACCAGGGCACCGTGCGCAAGGACACGCAGCTGTTCGTCGATGACGGACGCAAGCCTTTCAGGATCGCCCACCTGTTCAGGCTGCACGGACGCGAACATGTCGAGATCGACCACGCCGTGCCCGGCGACATCGCCGCGCTCGCCAAGGTCGAAGACCTGCACCTGGACGCGGTGCTGCACGACAGCCACGACGAGGACCACATCCACCTCGCGCCGGTCGCGTTCCCCAGGCCGATGTTCGGGCTGGCGGTCGAGGCCGGCAGCCGCGGCCAGGAACAGAAGCTGGCGACCGCGCTGCACCGGCTCACCGAGGAGGACCCCTGCTTCCAGGTCGAGCACGAGGAGGAAACCAACGAGACCGTGGTCCGCGGCCTGTCCGACCTGCACCTGCGCATCAACCTGGAGCGGCTGAAGGAGCGTTTCGGCGTGGAAATCGAGACGCGTCCGCCGCGCATCGCCTATCGCGAAACCATCTCCAGCCCCGCCGACGGCCACCACCGCCACAAGAAGCAGACCGGGGGCGCCGGCCAGTTCGGCGAGGTCGCCCTGCGGGTGGAACCGCTGTCGCGCGGCGCAGGCTTCGAGTTCGTCGACGAGGTCAAGGGCGGCGTGATCCCGGGCCAGTTCCTGCCCGCGGTCGAGAAAGGCGTGCGCCAGGTGCTGCGGTCGGGCGCGATCTCCGGCCACCCCATGCAGGACCTGCGCGTGATCGTGCACGACGGCAAGCATCATCCGGTCGACAGCAAGGAAGTGGCGTTCGTCGCGGCCGGGCGGAAAGCCTTCCTCGATGCGATCGGCAAGGCCAGGCCGCAGGTACTCGAGCCGATCGTCGACCTCGCGGTGCATGCGCCGGAAAGCGCGATGGGCGACATCAGCGGCAGCCTTGCCGGCAAGCGCGCACGCATAAACGGCACCGACACGACCGGCAACGGCGAAATCGTGGTCAGCGCGCAGGTGCCGCTGTCGGAGCTGGAGGGCTATGCCGCGGAACTCAAGTCCATCACCGCCGGCCGCGGGCGCTACACACTGGAGCAGAGCCATTACGAAGCGGTACCTGCGCAGGTGCAGCAGGCGCTGGTCGCAGCGTACGCGCCGCGCCACGACGACGACTGAGCGCGCCGAATGTCGCCTGCCATCGCCGCCGCGCTCGCCGACGCGGTCCTTGCCCTGCACGCCGGCGTCGTCGGTTTCGTGGTGCTGGGCACGCTGGCGATCCTGGCGGGCGGACCGCTGGGCTGGCGATGGGTCCGCAGCTTCGCGCTGCGTACCACGCACCTGGCGCTGATCGTGGTGATCGCGCTGCAGGCCTGGCTCGGCCGGATCTGCCCGCTCACCGGCTGGGAACAGGCGCTGCGAATCCGTGCCGGGCAGGACACTTACGGCGGATCCTTCATCCAGCACTGGCTTTCGCGGCTGATCTTCTTCGAGGCGCCCTGGTGGGTATTCGTCCTGGCCTACACCGCATTCGCCGCGATGGTCCTGGCCTGCTGGTGGCGCTGGCCACCGCTGCGCCGGTCCGCGCACAGGGCCCGCAAGCGCTGATGCGACAGCGCGATCGACGCAGTTTTTTCGTGTTTTCCTATTGGCGGGGCGTTGCGGATGCCCTACATTGCGCCTGCCGGCACGTTCGGCCAGAACAGAACGCAGACCACACAGACACAGACGAGGGAACACAGACCCATGGCAAAGAAGAAGGTCCCGACCAAGAAGGCGGCAGCACCGAAGAAGGCCGCCAAGCCGGCCGCCAAGGCAGCCGCCCCCAAGGCGATCAAGGAAGCCCTGACCAAGTCGGGCCTGGTCGCGCACATCGCCGACGCCACCAGCCTCGCCGCGAAGGACATCCGCGCCGTGCTCGGTGCGCTCGAAGGTGCGATCCACGGCTCGCTCAACAAGAAGGGTACCGGCAGCTTCACCCTGCCTGGCGTGGCCAAGTTCAGCGCGGTCAGCGTGCCGGCCAAGCCGAAGCGCAAGGGCATCAACCCGTTCACCAAGGAAGAGCAGTGGTTCGCCGCCAAGCCCGCCTCGGTGAAGGTGAAGGTGCGTCCGCTGAAGAAGCTCAAGGACGCCGCGGGCTGATCCCCGGCATCTTCGAAGCAGGACATGGAAACGGGACGGCGATTGCCGTCCCGTTTCCGTTTGTGCAGGTAGGATGCGCCCATCACCGAGCGGACAACCGAACATGAGCCTCAACGGATTCCTCGATCAACTGCTCAAGTCGGCGGCGCCGACCACGCTTTCCGGCAAGGACGGCCGTGGTGGACTGGGCGGCATGCTCGGCTCCGACTTCGGCAAGGGCGCGATGAGTGGTGGCGCGCTGGGGCTGCTGCTGGGCCGCAACAAGACCACGCGCAAGCTCGCCACGTACGGCGGACTGGCCGCGCTGGGCGTCATGGCATATCGCGCCTATGGCGACTATCGCGCGCAGCAGGGTGCACCGGTGCAGCCGCAGACGGTCGATCGCCTGCCGCCGCCGCAGGCCAGCATCCATGGCGAGGCGATCCTGCGCGCGCTGGTCGCGGCCGCCAAGGCCGATGGCCACATCGACGCGCGCGAGCGCGAGGTGATCGAAGGCGAGTTCGCGCGCATTGCGCCCGGCGCGGAAGTGCAGCGATGGCTCAAGACCGAACTCGACAAGCCGCTGGACCCGGCCGAGGTCGCACGGGCGGCGTCCACGCCCGAGATCGCATCGGAGATGTACCTCGCCAGCCTCGTTGCGGCCGATGACCAGAGCTTCATGGAGCGCGCCTACCTGGACGAGCTTGCGCGCCAGCTGGGGCTCGATGAGGCATTGAAGCAGCGCCTGGAGCAGGAATACCGCAACGCCGTGGTCTGACGCGGCGCGCGTTGCCGGCATCCCCCCCTCACCGGGTAGCATCCGCGCATCGCCAACGGGACATCACACGATGGACAAGCGGTTCTGGATCTGCGGCACGGTCGTCTCGTTCACGGCGCTGCTGCTGTCGTTCCTGATCCATGGCGTGCTGCTGGCGCCGGACTACGCGGCGCTGGCGCACGAATACCGCGACGCTCGCGACGGTGCACGCCAGCTGCCCTGGGTGCTGCTGGCGCACGCCCTGCTCGGTTTCGCGATGACCTGGATCTTCAGCCAGGGCTTCACGCACGGGCGCCACACGCTGCGGCAGGGCCTGCGCTTCGGCCTTGCGATGGCGTTGGTGTCGGCCATACCCGGCTGCCTGCTGGCTTACGCGGCGCAGCCGCTGCCGGCAGGCTTCATCATGCGCCAAGCCGCCCTGGGCACCGTCGGCATGCTGTTGCTGGGCGTGCTGCTGGCCTGGCTGCAGCCGCGACGCCACGCACTCCGGGATCTGCGCTGACGCGACGCATGCGGTCGGCGCTGGCACACTTCTCTTCTCTCCGCACACAATCTTCCCGATGCCACGCCGCCTGCGTCCTGTCGTCCGTACTGCCGCACGATGCCTCTGCATCGCGGCGTTGATTGCGCTCGCCGGCTGCGGCGAGCCGGAGCAGGCAGAGGGCAGCCAGGGTGCGACCGACACGCCGCTGCCGGGACCCCAGCAGTCAGGAGGCGCGGTCACCGACATGCCTGTTGCGCCGGGACCTGGCGAAGTGCCCCTGGCAGGATCGCCACCGCCTCCGCCACCGCAGGAGCAGCTTGCGCCCGAAGGCAGCTTCGGCCTGCCGCCCCTGGAAGAGAATCCCGAGGCGGGACTGGTCGCAGCCGGCGCCACCCAACCGGCACCTGTCCCGTCGACCCAGGAGGATCCGCGCGACGTGCTGCGCGGCTATTACGCCGCGATCAATGCACGCGATTTCGCGAACGCGCAGGCCGCCTGGTCGGACGGCCCGGGCGCAGAGCAGACGCCTGCACAGTTCGCCGCCACGTTTGCCGCGACCACCGCGGTCGAACTCACCGTCGGCGAGCCACGTCCAACGGAGGGCGCTGCGGGCTCGGTCTACGTGGAAGTGCCGGTCACGGTGACCAGCACCCGTGCCGATGGCAGTGTCCAGCACCAGGCGGGGCGCTACACCCTGCGCCGCTCACAGGCGGACGGGGCGACCGCGACGCAACGCGGCTGGCGCATCGCCGCCGTGGACCTGCGCGACGCCGTTCGCTGAAGCGGCCTCGAGCGGCCATCGTGGCCGCGTGATACGGACGTATCGCAAGATCTGGGCATCCTGATCGCGATCCATCTCGATCCTTCTCGATGGAGTCGAGGGGTTCGATGTCATCCCGATGGAGCCGGATGTCGTGTTCCGGATTCGCAGCTCCTGGCCATCACGGACCGTGCAGCGATGACAGCGCTTGGACTGGTGACAGCACCCGGATCGACGACAGCGCGTGGAGCCAGGACAGCTCGTTTATCGATAACGGCTCGTGGAGCGTAGCTCGCGCTGCAATGACACCGCAGGCGCGACCGCACTTCGGCGAGGGTCGCCGGCACCGCCCGCTGGCCGCGCGACGCGCTAAAGCTCGAACCGGTAGCTGAGCTTGACCAGCAGCTGCTCGTCGTTGCGCAGGTCGAAGCTGTCGACCAGTGCGTTGTCCACACCGTCGGCGATCGCGCTGCGGTCGAAACCGCCGCGACCGTAGACCACGTACAGGTGCGACAGTGGTGCAAGCTCGTAGCGGTAGCGGATCTGGAAGGCCAGGTTGCGCACGCTGAAATCCTCCACCGGGTCGGACACCGCGATGGCCTGCCCGGCCGGGTCGAAGCGCCAGGCCTGGCGCAGGCGCGCATCGATGCCGATGGCCTGCAGCTTCACCCGCAGCTCCTGCCGTTCGTTGATGTTCCAGTCCAGGCCAGCCAGCAGCTTGGCCTCCTTGCCCTCGAACCCACCGACCAGGTTGCCGTTGTCCGCGCCCTGCCAGATCAGCCAGTCCGGCCGCTGGATCAGGGCGGCACCGGCGTTGAGGCTGAAGGCATCCGTCACGAAGAAGGTCGCGCCGTACCACAGCGCGCTGCCGAGCCTGCGGTTGCCCGCCAATCCACCACCGAACAGTTCGGCCTCGAAGTCGTGCGCCCAGCGTCCCTTGCGCGGCCGCTCGAACTCGTAATAGGCGTTGGAGCTCGCCGGCAGCCGCACGTTGCCGCGCCCGCGCAGCAGGGTGTCGCTGATCCCGGGACCGTTGATGTTGACCTGGGCAAATCCGCTGCTGCCGTCGCGCAGCTGGGCCTGGCGGCTGATCCGCAGCTGGTCGTTGAGGCGGTCGCCATGGTTGTTGTAGTTGCCGCTCACGCGCGCGCGCCAGTCGACCGAGGCGGCGCGGGAATCCGACGGCAGGTCGGTGAAGCGGCGCGAGACCTGCCAGTGCAGGTAGTTGACGCTGTTGCGGGCGAGGTAGCCGGCGTCGTTGATCTCCAGCTCGTCGCCGAAATGCATCGCGATCCACTGCTGCCGCCAGCCGCGGTCCATCTCGTAGTCGGCCCACAGGGTGGCGCCCAGGTCGCTGCTGCGGGTGCCGTCGTCATCAATGCGGCTGCCGAACACGCGGCTGCGCAGGTTCCAGCGTGGCGTCGGCCGCCAGTTGTGGTCCACGCCCAGCACGGTGGCCTCGCGGCCGAGGAACGGCCGGTCCACGCGGGTCAGCATCATCCCGAGGTTCTGGTCCTGGAAGTCCTGCACCAGGCGCAGCGCATGGAAGCTGCGCCCGGCCTCGCCAGCCTCGTCGGCCGAGAACACGCCATACTTGATACCGCCGACGCTGCCGTTGAGCTTGACCGCGGCCGCGATGTCGCTGGCGCCGCCGTCATCATCGGCCGGCCCGCCGATGCGCCGGGTGTAGAGCAGCTGGCTGAAGTCGGACGGCGTGGTGTATTCGAAGATGCCCTGGTTCTCGGTGAAGAACGGGCGCTTGTCGCTGACAAAGGTTTCGGTGGCGCTGAAGTTCACCACCAGGTCGTCGCTTTCGACCTGTCCGAAATCGGGGTTGACCGTGGCCGAGAGCTGGAAGCGGCCGTTGGGCTTCCAGAACAGGTCGGCGCCGGCGTTGCCCGCGCCGCCGCCACGGATGTTGTCGTACAGCCCGGACACATACGGCGTGACTGCGAGCAGCGACTGGTCGTAGCCAGGAACAGTCAACGGCGCGAACTCGGACAGGTAGCGCGGACGCTCGAAGCTTGCCATCGGCCAGGCGACCCGCTCGCCGGTGGAGCCGGTCACGCGCGCCAGGTACAGTTTGAGCGTGCGCTCGCCATCCTCGATGGGCTGCATCGGCGCGGTGTGCCAGGGCACGAGGATCTCGACGCTCCAGCCGGCATCGTCCTCGCTGACGGCCTGTTGCCACAGTCCGTCCCAGTCGGAACTGAACTGGTTTTCGTTGGTGATGATCTCGTCGGCCATGCCGCCGGTGGAGCTGACCGTGAACGCGTAGCCGGTCCGCCCGCCGCCATCGAAGTCGACGAACACGTTGACCCGGTCCACCTGCTCCTGGAAATCGCGCCGCACCTTCTGCCGGGTGCGCGGCACGTCCGGCGGCTGCGCATTGCGGAAGGCGACCGCCAGGCCTTCAGGGGTGGCCAGCACCCAGGCTTCGGTGGGCAGCGAGCCGGGTTCGCCGGTCAGCGGCTGGACCTTGCGGAAATCGGTGATGTGGCGGGCGCCGGCCCATTCGTCGGCACCGATGTGGCCGTCGATCTCCACGGCGGCGGCCGGCAACGCCAGCGCCGACAACATACATCCCAGTCCGATCAGATCCCTGCGCACCACGCGATACCCCTCCGGCATTGTCCGGCCGCAGAGTAGGGACGCGCCGCCAGCGCGACCCGTCCCATCGGTCATGGCAACCTTTCAGCCGCTCCGGGCATCTCCCGCGCGGCCGCGGCGCGGGGCGCGCCCCTCAGCGCCTGGGACGCTTGGGCTGGAGCATGGTCCCGGTGCACTTGTTCGAACCGCACTTGCAGGCCCAGAGCTTCTTGGCCTTGGCGGTATGCGGCTCGTCCAGGACGATGCCGTAGTTGTAGGTCAGCTCTTCGCCCGGCTTGATGTCGCGCAGCGCGTTGATGAAGACCTTGTCCTTGTCCTTGCGCCCCTTGGCGTCTTCCTCAATCTCGGATTCGCAGTTGGGAGTGCAACTGTGGTTCATCCAGCGCGCGACGTTCGCGCTGATGTTCGCATCGATGACGTATTCGTCATTGAGCGTGAACAGGAAGGTATGGCCGTTCTCGTCGTCCTCGCCGTAGTCCTCATCCACCTCGTCATGGGTGCGCAGCGCGCCCTTGTAGCGGATCACCCGCTCGCCCTTCTTGATCAGTTCGGTGGCGAAGATGCCGTTGCCATGGATCGGCGACATGCGGGCTTCGATCTTCTTTTTCTTCTTGGACATCGCGAATAGCGTTGGCGGCGGGAGGCGGCATTGTGGCATGACCGGCGCGGACTGCCAGGCGGACCATTGCAGTGCAGCCCGCGACGAGACGCGACCCCGGAGGCAGGGCCCACCACGACCGCGGGCCTCGTCGACGCATTCCCGCACCGGCCCCATCACGTCCTGCGGTGCCGTGACCGTTCGCACCGCCGCGGCGCGCGGGAGACGGGCCGGAGCTCGCGGGCAGACACGGGGACGACGCGCGCGTACGGGCACACCGCATGAATGTCCGGCACCCCCAGGTTTGAGGCCGGGGACTGGAAAGAGTACAATTTTGGTCCGCTTTCGAGGGCCGCCCCCGCCATGCTCCGCGTCACCAAGCTCACCGACTACGCCACCGTGGTGCTGACCGTGCTTGCCGCTCGGCCGGATACGGTGTTGAGCGCGAGCGAACTGGCCGAGCGCGCCAGGCTCGAAGTGCCCACCGTGAGCAAGCTGCTCAAGCCGCTGGCGCAGGCCGGGCTGGTCGAGGGCTTCCGCGGTGCGCATGGCGGCTATCGCCTGGCGCGGCCGGCGGCGCGGATCAGCCTGGTCGAGATCGTCGAGGCGATGGAAGGCCCGCTGGCGATGACCGAATGCAGCCTCGACCACGGCGACTGCGGCATTTCCGAGCAGTGCGGCGTGCGCGGCAACTGGCGCCGCATCAACGACGTGGTCGCCGCCGCGCTGCGCGACGTGAGCCTGGCGCAGATGCTGGGCGACGTCCCGCTTCCCCCACCCGAATCCGGCCGGCGCATCGACGCGCGCCTGGCCAACGCATGAACCCCACAGGCAGCCACATGGCCACCCAACTCGAAGAAGCCCCCGTCGCCGATCGGCCGCTCCAGAACGAGGCGATCCACGAACAGCTCGGCCGTCGCTACGACGCCGGCTTCGTCACCGACATCGAGTCCGACTCGCTGCCGCCCGGCCTGGACGAGGACGTGGTCCGCGCCGTGTCGGCCAAGAAGGGCGAGCCGGAGTGGATGACGCAGTGGCGCCTGGCCGCCTACCGGCACTGGCTGACCATGACCGCGCCGCACTGGGCCAAGCTGCGCATCGCGCCGATCGACTTCCAGGCGATCAGCTACTACTCCGCGCCGAAGGGCCCGAAGTACAAGTCCTTCGACGAGGTGCCCAAGGAACTGCTGGACACCTACGACAAGCTCGGCGTGCCGCTGCACGAGCGGGCCAAGCTTGCCGGCGTCGCGGTGGACGCGGTGTTCGACTCGGTCTCGGTCGGCACCACCTTCCGCAAGGAGCTGGCCGAGAAGGGCATCATCTTCTGCTCGATGTCCGAGGCCATCCAGGACCACCCCGAGCTGGTGCGCAAGTACCTGGGCACGGTGGTGCCGGTGGGCGACAACTACTTCGCGGCGTTGAACTCTGCGGTGTTCTCGGACGGCTCGTTCGTGTTCATTCCGAAGGGCGTGCGCTGCCCGATGGAGCTGAGCACCTATTTCCGCATCAACGCCGGCCACACCGGCCAGTTCGAGCGCACCCTGATCATCGCCGAAGAAGGCGCCCACGTGTCCTACCTCGAGGGCTGCACCGCGCCGATGCGCGACGAGAACCAGCTGCACGCAGCCGTGGTCGAGCTGGTCACGCTGGACGATGCCGAGATCAAGTACTCGACCGTGCAGAACTGGTACCCCGGGGACGAGAACGGCGTCGGTGGCATCTACAACTTCGTCACCAAGCGCGCCGAATGCCGCGGCGCGCGCAGCAAGGTGGTGTGGGCGCAGGTCGAAACGGGCTCCGCGATCACCTGGAAGTACCCCTCCTGCGTGCTGCTGGGCGACGACTCGTCCGGCGAATTCCATTCGGTCGCGCTGACCCACCACTGCCAGCAGGCCGACACCGGCACCAAGATGATCCACGTCGGCAAGCGCACCAAGAGCAAGATCGTCAGCAAGGGCATCAGCGCCGGCCGCGGGCAGAACACCTACCGCGGCCTGGTCAAGGTGGCGGCGGGCGCCGAGGGGGCGCGCAACCACACCCAGTGCGACAGCCTGCTGATCGGCAAGAAATGCGGCGCGCACACCTTCCCCTACATCGAGGTGAAGAACCCCGGCGCCACGGTCGAACACGAGGCCACCACCTCCAAGATCAGCGACGACCAGATGTTCTATTGCCGCGCGCGCGGCATCTCCGAGGAAGATGCGGTGAGCCTGATCGTCGACGGCTTCTGCAAGCAGGTCTTCCGCGAGCTGCCGATGGAGTTCGCCGTGGAAGCCAAGAAGCTGCTGGACGTGAGCCTGGAAGGCAGCGTCGGCTGAACCCAAATCCTGTAGGAGCGGCTTCAGCCGCGATCGGAAAACCGGCGACCGTCGCACTCCGGGTCGCGCCTGAAGCCGCTCCTACAACCCCAATCGCAGGACGGGATACGAGACCCCCATGCTCAAGATCGACAACCTCCACGCCTCCATCAACGGGCGCGACATCCTCAAAGGCCTCTCGCTGCACGTGAAGCCGGGCGAGGTGCACGCCATCATGGGCCCCAACGGCGCCGGCAAGTCCACGCTCGGCAACATCCTCGCCGGGCGCGAGGGCTACGAGATCGGCGCGGGCAGCGTCGAGTTCGACGGCAAGGCCCTGCTGGAGCTGGAGCCCGAAGAACGCGCCGCGGCCGGCGTATTCCTGGCCTTCCAGTACCCGGTCGAGATCCCCGGCGTGAACAACACCTACTTCCTGCGCAGCGCGCTCAACGCGCAGCGCAAGGCGCGCGGCGAGGAAGAGCTGGACTCGATGCAGTTCCTCAAGCTGGTGCGCGAGAAGCTGTCGGTGCTGCACCTGGACGACAAGCTGCTGCATCGCGGCGTCAACGAAGGCTTCTCGGGCGGCGAGAAGAAGCGCAACGAGATCTTCCAGCTTGCGGTGCTCGAACCGCGCCTGGCGATCCTCGACGAGACCGACTCGGGCCTGGACATCGACGCGCTGCGCCACGTCGCCGAAGGCGTCAACGCGCTGCGCTCGCCCGATCGCGCCTTCGTGGTGATCACTCATTACCAGCGCCTGCTCGACTACATCAGGCCGGACGTGGTGCACGTGCTGGCCGACGGCCGCATCGTCGAATCCGGCGGCCCGGAGCTTGCGAAGCAGCTGGAAGAACACGGTTACGAGTGGATCGCCGGCCGCCAGACGCCGGAGGCCGCCGCGTGACCAGCCCGCTGCTCGAATCGCTGGCCTCGGGATTTTCCGGCGACACGTCGCGACGTGCCCTGCTCGACGCCGCACTGCGCGATGGCCTGCCGGGCGCGCGCAGCGAGCGCTGGAAGTACACCTCCCTGCGTGCGCTGGAGCGGCGCAGCTTCGGGCAGCCCGACCGCGCGCCCCCGATCGATCCAGCCCTGCTTGCCGACATCCCCTCGCCGCGCCTGGTCTTCGTCAACGGCTGCTTCGACGCGGCGCTGTCGCAGCTGGACGCACTGCCGGACGGCGTCCACCTGTCCGCAGCCGAAGCTGGCGAGCCGGCCGTGCCCTCGGAAACCACCGGCGATGCGCCCGTCGGGCCCGGCGATGCGGTGTTCGCGCGGCTCAATGCGGCGCTGGCGCAGACCGGCGTGCGCCTGCGGGTGACCGAGGGTGCGCAGGTCGAACGTTCCGTCCACCTGGTCCTGGTCGGCGCGACCGGTGGGACCGATGCACAGGCCTGGCACCTGCACCACCGCATCGAGGTCGGTGCCGGTGCTGCGCTGCGCGTGGTCGAACACCATGTCGCTGCCGGCGAGCATCGGCACCTGGATACCGCCACCCTCGCGGTATCGGTCGCGCAAGGCGCCCTGCTCGAGCACGCGCGCCTGCAGCGCACGGCCGATGGCGCCACCTCGTTCGCCCGGACCGATGCCGTGCTGCAGGCAGACGCGCGCTACCACCGCGTCGATCTCGAACTGGGCAGCGCGCTGTCGCGCCATGAACTCAACGTCCGCCTGGAGGGCGAACGCGCGTCGCTGGCGGCGCATGGCGTGCTGCTGGCCAACGGCCGCCGCCACGTGGACACCCGGTTGGGGATCGAGCACGTCGCGCGCGACACCCGCTGCGAACTGCTGTGGCGCGGCATCGGCGCCGGCCGCGGCCGCGCGGTGTTCCATGGTGGCATCACCATCCACGAGGGTGCCGACGGCGCTGATGCGCGGCTGTCGAACAAGAACCTGCTGCTCTCCTCCACCGCCGAGATCGATACCCAGCCGGTGCTGGTGATCCACGCCGACGAGGTGCAGGCCGCGCACGGCGCGACCGTCGGGCAGATCGATGCGAACGCGCTGTTCTACCTGCGTGCGCGCGGGCTGCCGCAGGACGAGGCACGGCAGCTGCTGACCGCCGCGTTCTGCCGCGAGCCGCTGGTGGCGGTGGACGACCAGACAGTCCGCGACGCGCTGCTGGCGCGCCTGGACGCCGCACTGGAAGGACTGTCGGCATGAATCCGTCGGCGGCCCACGAGTCGCTCGGGGAAGCGCGCGGCGCGGATTGGGCGCAGGTGCGCGCCGACTTCCCGCTGCTGCAGCGGCAGGTCCACGGCAAGCCGCTGATCTACCTGGACAGCGCCAACACCGGGCAGAAGCCGGCCGCGGTGATCGAGGCGATGGACGCGTTCTACCGCCATCACAACGCCAACGTCAGCCGTGCCGTGCACACGCTCGGCACCGAGGCCACCGAGGCCTACGAGGCCGCACGCAGCACGCTGGCGCGCTTCATCAACGCGCGCAGCGACGAGCTGGTGCTGTGCAGCGGCACCACCTTCGCCATCAACCTGGTCGCGTACTCCTGGGCGCTGCCGCGGCTGAAGGCCGGCGACGTGATCCTGGTCTCGCGCATGGAGCACCACGCCAACATCGTGCCCTGGCAGCTGGTGGCCCAGCGTACCGGTGCCACGGTGCGCGTGGCGGAGATCACGCCCGATGGCGCGCTCGATCTCGATGCGCTGCGCCAGGCGATGACGCCGGAAGTGAAGCTGCTGGCGATCAGCCATGTGTCCAACGTGCTGGGCACGATCAACCCGGTGCGCGAGATCTGCCGCGAGGCGCGAAAGCGCGGCATCGTCACCGTGGTCGACGGCTCGCAGGCGGTGCCGCACCGTGCGGTGGACGTGGCCGCGATCGGCTGCGACTTCTATGCCTTCACCGGCCACAAGATGTGTGGCCCGACCGGCACCGGCGTGCTCTGGGGCCGGCGCGAGCACCTGCAGGCGATGCCGCCATTCCTCGGCGGCGGCGAGATGATCCGCGAGGTCAGCTTCGACGGTACGGTGTTCAACGATCCGCCGCACCGCTTCGAGGCCGGCACGCCCAACATCGCCGGTTTCGTCGGCCTGCGCGCAGCGGTGGACTACCTGCAGGGCATCGGCATGGATGCGATCGAGGCGCGCGAGGCCGAACTGCTCGCGCACCTGACCGAATCACTGGATGCCGCCGGCGGCGTGCGCATCATCGGCCGCGCGCCTTCGAGGGCGGCGGTGGTGTCGTTCCTGGTCGAAGGCGCGCATGCGCACGACCTGGCAACCCTGCTCGACCTGGAGGGCGTGGCCGTGCGCAGCGGCCAGCACTGCGCGCACCCGCTGCTGCAGTTCTACGGCGTCGCGGCGACGTGTCGCGCCTCGCTGGCGTTCTACAACACGCACGAGGAGATCGACGCGTTCGTCGCCGCGCTGCAGAAGGTGCGCAGGCTGCTGGGCTGAGGGCGGCTGGCCGCGCACCTCCTCCGGATTGTCATGGCGACGCCCTGATTCGACGTGACCGCAGTTGCGTGGTCGCGGCTGAAGCCGCTCCTACAGTGGAGCATCGCCGCCTTCCTGCAGGAGCGGCTTCAGCCGCGATCGTACTGTCGGGCGCTTCTCCCCTGCTCCTACAATGCCGCCATGTCCGAACCCAGCTTCCGCATCGCCACCGAATCCGACATCCCCGCCCTGGTCGCCCTGGTCACCTCGGCCTATCGCGGCGAGGCCAGTCGCGGCGGCTGGACCACCGAAGCGGACCTGCTGGACGGCGCGCGCATCGACCCCGAGGTGTTGCGCGCGGACCTGGCGCGACCGCGCAGCCGCGTGCTGGTGGCGGACGGCAGCGACGGCCTGGCGGCCTGCGCACACGTGGCCGACGACGGCGACGCCGGGTATTTCGGCATGTTCGCCGTGCAGCCCGGCCTGCAGGGTGGCGGCCTCGGCGCGCGCGTGCTGGCCGAATGCGAGCGCGTGGCCCGCGAGGAATGGTCGCTGCCGGCGATGCGCATGACCGTGATCGACCTGCGCGAGACCCTGATCGCCTGGTACCTGCGCCGTGGCTACCGCCGCACCGGCATCTTCAAGCCGTTTCCCTATGGCGACGAGCGCTTCGGCATCCCGCTGCGCGACGACCTGCGCTTCGAGCTACTGGAAAAACGTTTCGACACCGGAGCCGCCGCATGAGCGGGACCTGGACCCGCATCTGCGCGACCTCGGAGCTGCTGCCGGGCGAGATGCGGACCGGCTTCGACGAGGTCACCGGCGCCGGGGTCGTCGTGTTCAACCTCGACGGCACCCTGTACGCGCTCGAGGACCAGTGCACGCACGAGGACTTCGAGCTGTCGGCCGGCAGCTTCGAGGCGAGCGACGGCACCGTGGAATGCGTGCTGCACGGCGCCCGTTTCGATATCCGCGACGGCCGCGCCCTGTGCGCGCCGGCCTACGAGCCGGTGGCGAAGTTCCCGGTGAAGACCGAGGACGACGGGGTCTGGGTGCGCGACGACCGCGATTAGGCGGCCCTGGTCCGGAAGGGCTGCAGATCCCCGTTGACCGGTGCCGGCATCACGGCCCGGCAGCCCGCAGGTCCGCGCAAGCAGCGGCATTGCGCCACCGACCACCGGCGGGTCCGTGGCGGGACGATCGGTCCTCGTGGTGTCCTGCCTTGCCCCGGGTTCGATCTTGCGCTTATTCGGTGTGCAGCCCGGCCTAGCGCCCGCATCACGCTGATCGTGCCGGTAGGCCGGCGTCACCCGACCCACTAGGACATAACGCCCCATCCCCGGATCCAAACGATGTTGCGATTGCGTTTGATAAGGATTCTCGTTTAACATTTTCACGACGGGCGGCTCTTCTGCCGACCTCCGGGAAATCCAACGTGTCCAGGCGCCCATTGCCGTCCGCCCCTGCATCGCCAGCCGCCGCTTGCCGGCCGCCCGCGAACGCGCCGCCAAACGGCTGACTGCCGCCCTTCTCTTCGCGTCCGGCACGGCCGCCAGCTTGCGCCCGCCCCGCCGCCCAGGTCGCCCCACGCCACCTTTGAACGACGACACCATGCCCACCTCCTCCCTGCGCAGCCTGCTGCGCCGCTCGCCCCTGACCTGTGCCCTCGCCCTCGGCCTTGCCGTTCCGGCTGCCGCCGCGCCCGCTCCCGCGCCCGATCCGGTCGACTTCGACGCGGTGGTGGTCACCGCTGCCGGCTTCGAGCAGAAGCTCACCGATGCGCCGGCCAGCATCAGCGTCATCACCCGCGAGGACATCGCCAAGCGGCCGTACATGACCCTGCTCGACGCGGTGCGCGACATCGAGGGGATCGACGTCGGCGAAACCCGCGACAAGACCGGCCAGGGCTCCATTTCCATGCGCGGCATGGGCTCGGACTACACCCTGATCCTGATCAACGGCCGTCGCCAGTCCAACCATGGCGACATCTACCCGAACAACTTCGGCGGCAACCAGTTCAATCACATCCCGCCGCTGGACGCGATCGAGCGCATCGAGGTCATCCGCGGCCCGGCATCGACCCTGCACGGCGCCGACGCGATGGGCGGCGTGATCAACATCATCACCCGGCGCACGCTGGACCGCTGGCACGGCTCGGTCAGCGTCGGCCGGACCTTCGAGACCAATGACGAATTCGGCGACGACGCCGCCGTCGACGCCTTCCTCACCGGTCCCCTCGTGCCCGGCAAGCTCAACCTCAGCGCGCGCGCCAGCTGGTACGACCGCGATGCGTCCAACCCGGTGTATGCGTCCGTCACCGACCCGGCCGGCGGTGAACACAACCGCTCGCTCGGCTTCGGCGGCGGCGGCAAGACCGTGGACAACACCAACAAGGCCGCCGGCGTCAGCCTGGTCTGGACGCCGACCGAGGCCCAGACCGTGAGCCTGGACTACGACGCCTCGCGCCAGGAATACGACAACGCGATCAAGGTCAACGACGCCGGCCAGCTCGAATACCCCGTCGGCACGGTCGACAACATCGACAGCATCTTCACCGCCGGCAACTTCTGCCTCGGCGCGGGCGGCAACAACGCCACCGCCTGTGCCGGCAACGGCGGCACCTGGTCGCGCCGCGCCAACCCGCGCGCCGGCTACGGTCCGGTCCAGGAGTTCACCCGCGACGCGTGGTCGGTCACCCACGAAGGCAAGTGGGACTTCGGCACCAGCTTCGTCTCGCTGGCGCACGTGGCCACCAACAACGAGGGCCGCACGCTGCCGTTCACCGTGGCCGAGCGCGAGCACCTGCTGGAAATGGTCGACGGCACCGGCGACTACGCCGGCATGACCCTCGCCGAGCGACGCGACCTGGCCGAAAGCACCTTCCTGCCCCGGCGCAAGCGCATCATGGAAAGCGCCCAGTACACGCTGGACGCCCAGCTCAACATCCCGTTCCAGCTGGCCGGCGACCATACCGCGGTCGTTGGCGCCCAAGTCATCCGCGGCGAGCTGACCGATGGCGTGTTCGGCATGGAGGACGGAACGTCCGGGCAGAAGCAGGACCACGACATGGTCTCGCTGTTCGCCGAGGACACCTGGTACGTGATCGAACCGCTGGCCATCACCGCGGGCCTGCGCCACGACGACCATGACGTGTTCGGCAGCCAGCTCAGCCCGCGCCTGTATGGCGTGTTCACCGTGAACGAGCAGTGGACCGTCAAGGGTGGCGTCAGCACCGGCTTCAAGACGCCCAAGACCACCCAGCTCTATCCGGGAGTGACCGGCTTCGGCGGCCAGGGCACCTCGCCCATGTTCGGCAACCCCGACCTGCAGCCCGAGACCAGCACCAGCACCGAGATCGCCGCCTACTGGCAGCACCCGGCCGGCCACAACTTCAACATCACCTTCTTCCACAACCGTTTCGACGACAAGATCGACTCGCAGCCCTGCGGCGCCGGGTTGGCCCTGGCCTGCACCGACACCGGCGAGTTCGCCGACCTGGGCTATTCGACCAGCAGCAAGACGGTCAACATCGACGAGGTGGTGATCAAGGGCGCCGAGCTCGCCGGCCGCTGGGCTATCGCCGACAGCCTCGGTTTCCGCGCCAACTACACCTACACCGACAGCGAGCAGAAGAGCGGCGCCGAAGCCGGGCTGCCGCTGGGCAACAGCGCGCGGCACATGGCCAACGCCACCCTGGACTGGCAGGCGATGGACCGGTTGAGCCTGTTCCTCACGCTCGAGGCCCGCTCCAAGCGCTATCGCGCCGTCGAGGCCGCCACCGGCGAACCGCTGTATTACAAGGACTACGAGGTACTGCACCTCGGTGCGTCCTACGAAGCCACCGAGTGGCTGACCGTGAACGCGCGCATCAACAACCTGCTCGACCGTGACTTCACCACCTACCGGACCAGCTTCAACGACCTCGACGGGGACGGCGTGTACGACAACACCATCACCGCCGGGGAGGTGGTCTTCACCGATGACTACAACAACAAGGACAAGGCGCGGAGCTTCTGGCTGAGCCTGAACTTCCGGTTCTAGGCGTCGCCGGTGCGCTCCGCCGGGAAAGTCCGGCGGGGCGCGTCAACCGAAGGAGGATGAGAACGTTTCTCGTCAGAAGCTATGATTCACGCTCCCGTCTGACCATGCCCATGTCGCCCCAACAGGCCCCGTACATCGCCCTGAGCCAGCAGCAGCGCCGCGGCTTCTGGCTACGCACGCTGCACCAGTGGCACTGGATCAGCTCGGCCCTGTGCCTGGTGGGCATGCTGCTGTTCGCGGTGACCGGCATCACCCTCAACCACGCCTCGAAGATCGAAGGCGAGCCGCGTGTGGACAACCGCACCGCCATCCTGCCGCCGGAGCTGCTGCAGGCGCTGCCGGCAGAGCGCGTCGAAGGCAACGCGCCGTTGCCGCGCGAGGCGGCGGCCTGGCTGTCGGACACGCTCGATGCGTCGATTGGCAGCCGCGAAGCGGAATGGTCGGAGGGCGAGGTCTACCTGTCGATGCCCGGGCCCGGGCACGATGCCTGGCTGAGCATCGACCGCGAGACCGGCGAGATCGAATACGAGCGCACCGACCGCGGCGCGATCTCCTACCTCAACGATCTGCACAAGGGCCGCAACACCGGGCCGGCCTGGAGCTGGTTCATCGACATCTTCTCGCTGGCCTGCGTGGTCTTCACCGTCACCGGCCTGATCCTGCTGCAGATGCACGCGCGCCAGCGCCGCATGACCTGGCCCTACGTGGGCCTGGGCCTGCTGATCCCTGCGCTGCTGGCGCTGCTGTTCATCCACTGATTCGCACAACACGAGGTTCGCCATGCGCATCCAGTTGACCGTCGCCCTGGGCAGCCTGCTCGCCCTCCCGGCGCATGCCGCCGACGTCACCGTCTCGGTGCAGATCCCGCAGATGAAGGTGGCCGAATACCACCGGCCCTACGTGGCGGTGTTCGTCGAAGGCGCCGGCGGCAAGCACGCGGCCAACCTTGCGGTCTGGTACCTGAGCAAGGACACCAGCGAGGGCCACGGCACCAAGTGGCTGCCCGACCTGCGCCAGTGGTGGCGCAGGTCCGGGCGCACGCTGGAGGTGCCGGTCGACGGCGTGACCGGACCCACGCGCCCGGCGGGCACGCACGAGTTGGGCTTCGACGCTTCGCACCCGGAGCTGTCGAAGCTGGCGCCGGGCGAGTACACCCTGGTGGTCGAGGCGGTGCGCGAGGTCGGCGGCCGCGAACTGCTCAAGATCCCTTTCAGCTGGCCGGTCAAGGCCGCGCAGTCCGGCCGCGCGCAGGGCAGCAGCGAACTCGGCGCGGTGTCGCTCAGGCTCACGCCGTGAGCGCCGCCCCGCATACCCCTTCGATCAAGGAGTCATTTATGAAGCGTACGTCCCTGCTCGCCCTGGCGATCGCCGCGCTGCTGCCGCTCTCGGCTGTCGCGCACAAGCAATGGCTCATCCCCTCGCAGGCCGTGGTCAACGGCAACGACGTGTGGGTGACCTTCGATGGCGCGGTCTCGAACCAGCTGTTCTTCCCCGACCACGTGCCGATGCGCCTGGACAACGTGAGCGCCACCGCGCCCGACGGCAGCACGGTCGAGCTGCAGAACGCCAGCACCGGCAAGTACCGCAGCACCTTCGACGTGCAACTGGTGCAGCAAGGCACCTATCGCATCGCCAACGTCAACGCCGGCCTGTCCGCACGCTGGGACACGCCTGAAAGCCTGGCCGCCAAGGCCGCGGCAGAAGCCGAAGGCAAGCCGGCCAGCGGTCCGGGCGCACCGCCCGCGACGCGCGGTGGCTTCCTGCGCAATGCGAGCGCCGAAGAGCTCGCGACCAAGGTGCCGAAGGACGCGCAGAACCTGCAGGTCACCCAGACCGTGGGCCGCGTGGAAACCTTCGTCACCAACGGCGCACCCAACGAAACCGCGCTCGCCGCCACTGGCAAGGGCATCGAACTGGCGCCGGTCACGCATCCCAACGATCTGGTCGCCGGCGAGGAAGCCAGCTTCCGCGTACTGGTCGACGGCAAGCCTGCCGCCGGCCTGGAATTCGAGATCGTGCGCGGCGGCACCCGCTATCGCAACGCGCAGGAAGACAGCGCCGCGACCAGCGACGCCGAAGGCCTGCTGCGGATCACCTGGCCGGAGCCGGGCATGTACTGGCTGGAAACCAGCGTGCAGGACGACAAGCCGTCGATCCCGCAGGCCACCCAGCGCCGCCTGTCGTACGTGGCGACGCTGGAAGTGCTGCCGCAGTAGTGACCGCCGCGGCACCGCCCCGCTGCTGCACTGCCAGCCCATCACGCCCGCCGCGCACCTCGCCACCGTCATCCCGGCGAGGGCCGGAAAGCGCCCCACAACAGCCTGGAAGGCTGGTCATCCACTTTGACTCTGGACTGGGTTGTTGATGAGCGGAACGTCTGCAGCTGCTCCAGCCTGTCGCCTGCCCACGTTGACGCCTCCGGACGGACGCCACGCCCTGCCGCCCCGCAGTCGCACCTCTGTCGGTCAGGGCTTCCTGCCCTGACTCGGGCGCGCGCCCACCCGCTGCGCGGTCGGTCCGGCCCGGCGCATGGCGCCAGGCGCTCGCCCGGTCCCACGGCAGTGCCGCGCAAGCAGACCGGGCTCGTCCATGGCGCGCTTGTCCGCGACTGCGGGACGCCAGTGCGCGGCTCATGCTTCGTTGTTGCCGCGACTTCGATCGACGCCTGGAGGCTTCGGCACGGGCGTTGTCAGCCTGATACAAACCTCCCAGCATCTGGACCTGTTCACTAGACCCCGCATGACCACCACCTCCTCCCACGCAAGCCCGCTGGTCCTGCACACGCTGTACGGCGAGACCATGGGGACGCGCTGGCGCGTGGACCTGCATGCACCGCGCAGCCAGGAACTGGAAGCCCTGCATGGCGCGGTGCAGGCGCGGCTGGATGCGATCGTCGCGCAGATGAGCAGTTGGGAACCGGAGTCGAACCTCTCCCGCTTCAACCGCGCGCCCGCTGGCAGCTGGCATGCGTTGCCTGATGATTTCTTCACGGTGATGGACTGCGCGCTGCAGGTGGCGCGCGACAGCGAGGGTGCCTTCGATCCCGCCATTGGTGCGCTCGTCGGCGCCTGGGGCTTCGGCGCACACGCACACGCACGCGGCGTGCCGGACGGTGCGAGCCTCGCCGGTGCACGCGCCGCATCCGGCTGGCGTCGGCTGCAGCTGGATCGCGATTCACGCCGCCTGCGGCAGCCTGGTGGACTGGCACTGGACCTGTCCGCGATCGCGAAGGGCTACGGCGTGGATGCGGTGCTGGAACTGCTGCGCGAACGCGGCATCGGCGCGGCCCTGGTGGACGTCGGCGGCGAACTGCGTGCCCATGGCCGCAAGCCCGACGGCAGCCCCTGGCGCGTGCTGGTCGAAAGCGGCGACGCGGACGATGGCGCGCCCTGCGTGGTCACGCTGGACGATGCGGCCATCGCCACCTCGGGTCCGTACTGGCAGCACTTCGAGGCCGCCGGTCGCGCGCTGTCGCACACCATCGATCCACGCAGCGGCGCACCGGTGGCCGATGCGCCCGCGGCGGTCAGCGTCCTCGCGCGTAGCACGATGCTGGCCGACGCGTGGTCGACCGCGCTCACCGTGATGGGGCTGCAGGCCGGATTGGCCTTTGCCGAAACGCGCGGCCTGGCGGCCCGGCTGCTGCCTACGGGCGCGGGCGCGGAAGCGCTGGCAACGACGTCGTTCGAGAACTGCGTGGCGCCATGATGGCAGGCGCTCCCACGGCACCCTCGCATCGGCGTGCCCTGCTCGGCAACGCCGCAATGCTGGCGTTGCTGCTCGTCGCCGCGCTTGCGCTGCTGCCGCTGCACAACGAGGCCTGGTGGCCGGCCTGGCCGCGACCGCGCCAGTGGTGGCTCGCCGCGGGCAGTCTGCTGGCGTACGCCGTCGCGGTCGCCTGGCTGCTGCTGCGCACGCGCGAGCGGGAGACGCAGGTCGCGGACAGCAGCACTGCCCTCCCCTGGCTGGTCGCGCATGCCAGCCAGACCGGCTTCGCCCTCGAGCTGGCCACGCATACCGCAGCCTCGCTGCGCGCCGCCGGTGCCCAGGTCGCGTTGCTGCCGCTGTCGGCGGTCGACGCGGCGACACTCGCGCGCACCCGGCGCGCGCTGTTCATCGTCAGCACCACCGGTGAAGGCGACCCGCCCGATCCGGCGTTGCCGTTCGTGCGCGCGGCGATGTCGGGACAGGCACGTCTGCATGGGCTGGAATACGCGGTGCTGGCGCTTGGCGACCGCGGCTACGCGCACTTCTGCGCGTTCGGGCATCAGCTCGAACGCTGGTTGCGGCAGTGCGGCGCGCAGGCGATGTTCGACCTGACCGAGGTCGACAACGGCGATCCCGGCACGCTGCGCCACTGGCAGCACCATCTCGCCCACGCCGCAGGTGCGGACGCGATGCCCGACTGGACGCCGCCGCGCTACGAGCATTGGCAACTGGCATCGCGCCGCCTGCTCAACCCCGGCAGCCTGGGCGGGCCGGCCTTCCATCTCATGCTGCAGCCACCGCCGGGTACAGCGCCTACGTGGCAGGCCGGCGACATCGCCGAAATCGGGCCACGCAATTCCACTGCCTGCGTCGATGCGCTGCTTGCAGCGTGCGCACTCGATGGCGCAAGCACCGTTCGCTTCGGACCCGAGGCGATGCCGCTGCGCGAAGCGCTGTCGCGCGCGCAATTGCCCTACGTGGTGGATCCTAGCGTCGATGCGCAGGCGCTGGTCGATGCGCTGCGGCCGCTGCCGCATCGCGAGTACTCCATCGCCTCGCTGCCCGACGATGGCGCGCTGGAACTGCTGGTGCGGCAGATGCAGCGCAGCGATGGCCATCAGGGGCTGGGCAGCGGCTGGCTGTGCCTGCACGCCGGGAACGGCGATGGCATCGACCTGCGTGTCCGCAGCAACCCCAACTTCCATGCGCCTGTCGTCGAACGCCCGCTGTTGCTGATCGGCAACGGCACCGGCATTGCCGGATTGCGCGCCTTGCTCAAGGCGCGCGAGCGTGCCGGTGCACACCGCAACTGGCTGGTGTTTGGCGAGCGCCAGCAGGCCTGCGATGCGTTCTTCGCACAGGACCTCGAACACTGGACACGCAACGGCGTCCTCGAGCGCTGCGACCTGGTGTTCTCACGCGACGGCATCGGCCCACGTTACGTGCAGGACGCGCTGCGCGATGCGGCGCCCGCGCTGCGGACCTGGGTCGCGGACGGCGCCAGCATCCTGGTGTGCGGCAGCCTGCAGGGCATGGCGCCCGGCGTCGACGCCGCGCTGCGCGATGCGCTGGGCGAAGACACGCTGGAGCGCCTGCGCGCGGAAGGCCTCTACCGGCGCGACGTGTACTGAGCTTCGCAAGGCGCTGCGTACACCCGGCTCATGATGCGCCCCGGCGCACGAAGCACGCGGCGCCCACCTCAGCGGGGCGCGTCGTCCACCCGCGCCAGCAGCGCTTCACCACCCCCTTCGATCACGTAGCGCGCACGGGCGCCATTGGCGGTCAGCAGCGCGGTGTCCCCTGCCGCCAGCGCAGGCAGCACGGTATTCCCCCGGATGCGCGCGTGGCCGCCGAGCAGATGCACGACCCAGGTCGAGCCCGGATCGACGAAGACAAGCATCGCCCCGGCCAGCGGACGATGCCAGAGCTGTGCCGAAGCGGCATCGCGATGCCACATCAGGTTGAACACCTCGCAGGGTCCGCACGGTTCGCCGGCCAGCGCGCGGCCACCATCGAAACGCAGCCGGCCGTGGGGCGGGTGGAGTTCGACAGGCGGCTCGTTTTCGAAGCGTAGCTGCAGCCCTTCGCCGCGAAGCAGGATCAGCTCGCGCTCCACGCCCGGAAAGCGCGAGAACGGAGCCGCGGCCGCGAGTTCTGCAATCGAGATGCGCCACTGCCAGCTGCCGGCTCCGGGCTCGGCGTGGATCTCGCGGGTCCAGCCGGCATGGTTTGCCCAGCGCAGGCGCCGATATTCGTTGGCCGGGATAACGCGCGAGCGCGGAGTCATGCCGCCAGTGTAGCCATGGCGACGAGATCCCTGGCTGCGCTCGAAACGATGGCGACGGCAGTGCCCTGGGCGCGCTGGATCGGTCGCGCCAAACCGAACGGCAAGACGGAGGGTGGCGTGCGAGAGCCCCGGTCCTCGGCTGCCTGGAAGCTTGCTGGCGACCCGGCGCGCCGATGGCGCTCGACGCTGCAGAAGTGAAGCCGCCCGTCCGGGCCATCCTGGCGCGGAACGGGCAGCGGGTACTTCCCTGTGGCGGCCTCCGGCCGGTCCCCGGAGCGATCCCTGCTCCCGTCGCGGGCGCGGCGTCCCTGCGCGCCCGCAGACTGGGGTCAGCGGGTCTGTGCGGTGGTGCGGCCGGCAGCGGCGCCTGCGCCGGCGGGCTTGGCCGCGCGGGGCGCGGAGACGACGATGCGATCGCGGTTCTGCTCCACCGTGCGCAGGCCGATGCCCTTCACCTGGGCCAGCTGTTCCGGACTCTGGAACGGCCCGTTGGCCTTGCGGTGGGCGACGATGGCTTCGGCCTTGGCCGCGCCGACGTTGTGCAGCACGCGGTCGAGGGTGGCGGCATCGGCGGTGTTGATGTTGACCTTCTCGCTGGCCAGCGCGCTGCCAGCCAGCAGCAGGGACAGCGCCAGCGTCGAGAACAGTGCCTTGATCTTGTTCATCTCGGATCTCCTGATGGTGTAGTCGGGTTTCCTTGCCCCCGGCGCACTCCATGCGGCCGGTATGCACAGTCTCCGTTGCCGCGGACCTGGACGGCATCGCCGCAGGCGCCGCGGCGCTACCGGGCGACGCCGCACGCGCGCGTCGGAAAAGCCCTACACGCGGCCCGCGGGTAGAATGGGCGTTTTCGCACCGGACACGCCTGATGGACGCCAGCAAGATCGACCGCTACGTCGGCGCCAAGTGGGACGACGAGATCGTCCCGCAGCTCGTCGAGTACATCCGCATCCCCAACAAGTCGCCGATGTTCGACGCCGACTGGGTGAAGAACGGCTACATGGCCGATGCGGTGAAGCTGATGGAGTCCTGGGCGCGCGCGCAGTCGATCCCGGGCATGCAGGTGGAGGTGGTGCAGCTGGAAGGCCGCACGCCACTGATCTACATCGACATCCCGGCCGCGCACGGCGGCAGCAACGACGACTGCGTGCTGCTCTACGGCCACCTCGACAAGCAGCCGGAGATGACCGGCTGGGACGACGACCTCGGCCCATGGAAGCCGGTGCTGCGCGGCGACAAGCTGTACGGCCGGGGCGGCGCGGACGATGGCTATGCGATCTATGGCTCGCTCACCGCGATCCTGGCCCTGCACGAGCAGCAGGTGCCGCATGCGCGCTGCGTGGTGCTGATCGAGGCCTGCGAGGAATCAGGCAGCTACGACCTGCCCGCCTACGTCGACCACCTGGCCGACCGCATCGGCCAGCCCTCGCTGGTGGTGTGCCTGGACTCGGGCTGCGGCAACTACGACCAGCTGTGGTGCACCACCTCGCTGCGCGGCCTGGCGGGCGGCAACCTCACCGTCAAGGTGCTCGAAGAAGGCGTGCACTCGGGCGATGCGTCGGGCGTGGTGCCGTCGAGCTTCCGCCTGCTGCGCCAGCTGCTGTCGCGGATCGAAGACGAGCACAGCGGCCGCATCCTGATCGAGGGCCTGCATGCGGACATTCCGGAAGAGCGCCTGGTCCAGGCCCGGCGCGCCGCCGAGGTGCTCGATACCGCCATCTACGACAAGTTCCCGCTGCCGCCAGGCATGCGCCCGATGGCCGACGACCTCGCGGAACTGGTGCTCAACCGCACCTGGCGCCCGGCGCTGTCGGTCACCGGCGCGGGTGGCATTCCGGCGCTGGATTCGGCCGGCAACGTGCTGCGCCCGCATACGGCAGTGAAGCTGTCGCTGCGCCTGCCGCCGACCGTCGACGGCAAGCGCGCGGGCGAGCTGCTGCAGGCCGAACTGCTGCGCGATCCGCCCAACGGCGCGCAGGTCACCCTGGCGCTGGAGAAGGCCGCCACCGGCTGGAACGCGCCGGCGCTGTCGTCGTGGCTGGAAAAGGCCATCGACACGGCCAGCCAGGAGTTCTTCGGCGCGCCCGCGATGTACATGGGCGAAGGCGGGTCGATCCCGTTCATGGGCATGCTCGGCGAGAAGTTCCCCGGCGCGCAGTTCATGATCACCGGCGTACTCGGCCCGCACTCGAATGCGCACGGACCTAACGAGTTCCTGCACATTCCGATGGGCAAGAAGGTCACCGCCTCGGTGGCAAGGGTGATCGCCGAACACCATCTCGCCAGCCAGCGCGGTGAAACCACCGGTGTGGCGGTCGCGGCCGACAGCGGCACCCGGCACGGCGACCACGGCTGCTGCTGATCCACGTCAGGCGAGGCTGGCGCGCACGCGCCGGCCCCGCCAGCCTTGCAACTTCATCGACGACAGGGGAAAACAGATGGACGGTATTTTCGGCGGCAGCAGCTGGCTGTGGATCATCCTGGTGGGACTGGTGGTCGGCGTGCTGGCGCGCCTGCTCAAACCCGGCCGCGACCGCATGGGCCTGATCCTGACGACCCTGCTGGGAATTGGCGGCGCGGTGCTCGCCGGCTGGTTCGGCCGCACCATGGGCTGGTACGGTGCTGGCGAGAAGGTCGGTTTCCTCGCTTCGCTGGTCGGCGCAATCGTGATCCTGCTGATCGTGGGAATGCTGCGCAGGCGCTGAGGCGCGTCAATCGAGCAGGCGCGCGATCACCTGCTCGGCCAGCACGCTCGCATCGGCGGATTGCGTATCGAGGACGAGGTCCGGATTGTCCGGCGCCTCGTACGGCGAATCGATGCCGGTGAAATTGGGCAGCTCGCCGCGCCGCGCCTTGGCGTACAGCCCCTTGACGTCGCGCCGCTCGGCGTCGGCCAGCGGCGTGTCGACGAAGACCTCGATGAAATCGCCGTCCTCGAACAGCGCGCGCGCGGCCGCGCGCTCGGCACGGAACGGCGAGATGAAGCTCACCAGCACGATCAGGCCCGCTTCGGTCATCAGCTTGGCCACCTCGGCCACGCGGCGCTGGTTTTCCACGCGGTCCTCGTCGGTGAAGCCGAGGTCGCGATTGAGACCGTGGCGCACGTTGTCGCCGTCGAGCAGGTAGGTGTGCAGGCCACGCGCCAGCAGGCCGCGTTCGACCAGGTTGGCGATGGTCGACTTGCCCGCGCCGGACAGGCCGGTGAACCAGACGCAGCGTGGCTGCTGGCCCTTGATCGCGGCGCGCGCCTTGCGGTCGACGTCCAGCGCCTGCCAGTGGATGTTGTCGGCGCGGCGCAGGCCGTGCCGGATCATGCCGGCACCGACGGTGGCGCGGCTGATCGGATCGACCAGGATGAAACCGCCCAGCGCCTTGCTCTCGGCATACGGCGCATAGGCCACGGCGGCATCGAGCGACAGCACCAGCTCACCGATCTCGTTGAACTCCAGGCGCTTGGCCGCCAGCGGCTGCAGGCTTTCCGGATCGTGCCGGAACTTCAGTTCGCTGACCCGCGCGCCCACCGTGCGCGCACCGAGCTTGAGCTGGTAGCGACGTCCCGGCAGCAGCGGCGCCTCGTCGAACCAGAGCACGTCGGCGACGAACTGGTCGCTGTGGGCGAGTGGCTCGTCGCCACCGGCCAGCACGTGGCCGCGGCCAGCGTCGACCTCGTCGGCCAGCTGCACCGCCACTGCCGTGCCGGCGCCGGCCGATCTGCTCACTACCCCGCCGATGCCAAGCGCGGCCACGCGGCTGGCTGCGCCGGACGGTTCGACCCGCACCGCATCGCCCACGCGCAGCGTGCCGGCGGCGATGGTGCCGGCCAGCCAGCGGCCACCGTCGGCGTCGCGCAGCACCGACTGCAGCGGCAAGCGCACCGGCAGCGCCGGATCGGGCCGCGCGATTTCGACGCTTTCCAGGTGTTCGAGCACGCTCGGGCCGTCGTACCAGCCGATCGACGGCGAGCGTGTGGTGATGTTGTCGCCGACCGCGGCCGCCACCGGAATCGCGACCACATCGGGCACGCCCAGCTTCGCCGCATGCGCGCGGAAGCGCGTGGCGATCGCATCGAACACCGACTGGTCGTAGCCGGTGCGGTCCATCTTGTTGACCGCCAGCAGCACGTGCCGCACGCCAAACAGCGACAGGATCGCCGCATGGCGGAACGTCTGCGGCAGCAGGCCCTTGGTCGCATCGACCAGCACGATGGCCAGATCGGCCACCGATGCGCCGGTGGCCATGTTGCGCGTGTACTGCACGTGGCCGGGGCAGTCGGCGATCAGGAAGCGGCGCCTGGCGGTCTGCAGGTGGCGCCAGGCCACGTCGATGGTGATGCCCTGTTCGCGCTCGGCATCCAGGCCGTCGAGCAGCAAGGCGTAGTCGATGTCGGCGCCGCGCGTGCCATGGGCAGCGCTCGCCTTTGCCAGCGCGGCGCGTTCATCGTCGGGGACGCGCCCGGCCTCATGCAGCAGACGACCGATCAGGGTGCTCTTGCCGTCGTCGACGCTGCCGCAGGCGATCAGGCGCAGGAAATCCGCCGGAGGCTCCACGCCGCGGAATCCGTGCGCTGGGGCTTCGTCGTGTTCGGAAAACTGCTTGATCGCCGCGCTACTCATTGCCTGCTCGTTGCTCCAGGGCCCGCGGGCCGCCGTATGTGTTGCCAGACCCCCTTGGCTGCCCAGGGACCTGCTGCTGCGTTGCTTGCCTGGGGCCAATCCACGTCATTCTCAAGAAAGCGTTCGCGGGAATGACGACGATGGGGCTGCGAAGTCGTTCCTAGAAGTAGCCTTCCCGCTTTTTCTTCTCCATCGAATCGCCATCGGCGTGGTCGATGAGGCGGCCGGCGCGCTCGGACTGCGCGCTGGTTTCCATTTCCGCGATCACCGCGTCCAGGTCGGCGGCGGACGATTCCACCGCGCCGGTCAGCGGATAGCAGCCCAGGGTGCGGAAGCGCACGCGGCGCTGCTCCACCGTCTCGCCCTCGCGCAGCACGAAGCGCGCGTCGTCGACCATGATCCAGGTGCCGTCGCGCCACACCACCGGCCGTTCGGCCGCGAAGTACAACGACGGCACGTCGATGTTCTCGCGGCGCACGTAGCGCCACACGTCCAGCTCGGTCCAGTTGGACAGCGGGAACACGCGCACGCTTTCGCCTTCGGCCACGCGCGCGTTGTACAGGTTCCACAGCTCCGGCCGCTGCCGGCGGGGATCCCAGCGGTGCTTGCCGTCGCGGAAGGAGAACACGCGCTCCTTGGCCCGCGACTTCTCCTCGTCGCGGCGCGCGCCGCCGATCGCGGCGTCGTAGCCGCCGGCCGCCAGCGCCTGCTTGAGCGCCAGTGTCTTCATCACCTCGGTGTGCACGCTCGCGCCGTGGCTGAACGGGCCAACGCCATCGCGCACGCCGTCCGGGTTGGTGTGCACGCGCAACTCGACGCCGGTCTCGGCCGCCCGACGATCACGGAAGGCGATCATCTCGCGGAACTTCCAGGTGGTGTCCACGTGCAGCAGCGGGATCGGCGGCAGCGCCGGCGCAAACGCCTTGAGCAGCAGGTGCAGCAGCACCGAGCTGTCCTTGCCGATCGAGTACAGCAGCACCGGGTTGCGGCACTCGGCCGCGACCTCGCGCAGGATGTGCAGGCTCTCGGCCTCCAGCCGGTCGAGATCGGAGGCGTCCACTGCGGGGGCTGTCTGGGGAAGGCTCATGTCGGCGGCGATTGTAGCCAGCATCCCTACTGTCCCCGTAAATCACCGCAGGGCATGACTGCATAACCGCCGATCCTTTCCCGCCCCGCGCGTGCCCGCCTAGCCTGTGCCGCACAGTCAAGTAAGGACCCACGCGAGGATGTCCGCACCCGCCGCACTGCCTGCATTGCCGTTTCCCCAGGACACGGCCGATGCGCTGTTCCGCCTCACCCAGGGGCTGGAGCCGGCCGGGCTGTGGTGGCTGTCCGGATATGCCGCTGGCCTGGCGAGCCGCGCCGGCGTCCCCGCCACCGCGGCCGTCGTCCCGCCCCGCGTCGATGCGGCGGACAGCCCGCGGCTGACCATCCTCTACGGCAGCCAGACCGGCAATGCCCGCCGCGCCGCCGAGGCGCTGCTCGAAAAGGTCCAGGGCGCCGGCCTGCCCGCGCGGCTGGTGCGCGCCGATGCCTACGCCACCCGCGAACTCGCCGGCGAGCGCCTGCTCTACATCGTGATCAGCACCCAGGGCGAAGGCGATCCGCCGGACGACGCGATCGGCTTCGTCGAGTTCCTGCAGGGCAGGCGCGCCCCGAAGCTGCCCGAGCTGAAGTTCGCCGTGCTCGGCCTCGGCGACACCAGCTATGCCGATTTCTGCGGCATTGCGTGCCGCATCGACGCGCGGCTGGCCGAACTCGGCGCGCAGCGCGTCGCCGATCCGGGCCTGGCCGATCTCGACATCGACACCGTCGCCGGGCCCTGGCGCGAAGCCGCGCTGGAGCAGGCGCGCGAACACCTCAAGTCCACGCCTGCCGCCACCGCGGCGCACGTGGCCACCGTCACCCCGCTGCGCCCGGCAGCGAGCTGGTCGCACGAGCGGCCATTCCCGGCCGAGGTGCTGGCCAACCAGTCGCTCAGCGGCCGCGAGTTCCGCGGCACCGGCTTCCGCCGCTACGGCGCGGTCGACAAGGACGTGCGCCATATCGAGCTGTCGCTGGACGGTTCCGGCCTGGCCTACGAGCCGGGTGACGCACTTGGCATCCGCCATCGCAACCCGGAGGCGCTGGTCGTGCCGGTGCTCGAAGCTGCCGGCCTTGATGGCGCCGCCGCCATCACCCTGGCCGGCGAGAGCCTGCCGCTGGTCGAATGGCTGGCGACCCGGCGCGAGCTCAGCCGGCTGTCGCGGCCGTTCCTCGCCGCGCTCGCCGAGCGCACCGGCGCAGACGACCTGCGCCAGCTGCTCGAGCCCGGCAACCCCGGCTTCGCCCCGCTGCTGGCCGACCACCAGCTGGCCGACGTGCTCCGCCGCTGGCCGGCCGACTGGGACGGCGCCTCGCTCCTGTCCGCACTGCGACCCCAGGCGCAGCGGCTGTACTCCATCGCCTCCAGCCGCAAGCGTGTCGGCGAGGAAGCGCACCTGACCCTGGACGTGGTGGCCTACCGCGCCCACGGCCACGCGCACGTCGGCGCGGCCAGCGGCTTCCTCGCAGCACTGGAGGACGGCGGCCAGGTGCCGGTCTACATCGAACCCAACGAGCGCTTCCGGGTTCCGTCCGACCCGTCGCGCGACATCATCATGATCGGCCCGGGCACAGGCGTTGCGCCGTTCCGCGGTTTCGTGCAGGAGCGCGCGGAAACCGGGGCCGGCGGCCGCAACTGGCTGTTCTTCGGCGCGCGCCACTTCAATACCGGCTTCCTCTACCAGACCGAATGGCAGGACGCGCTGCAGCGGAAGGAACTGCACCGCCTGGACCTGGCCTTCTCGCGCGACCAGGCCGCCAAGGTCTACGTCCAGGACCGGCTGCGCGAGCAGGGCCGCGACGTCTTCGAGTGGCTGCAGGGCGGCGCGCACCTGTACGTGTGCGGCGCGATCGCGATGGGCAAGGACGTGCATGCGGCACTGCTGGACATCGTGACCGCACACAGCGGCGGCGATCCAGAGGCCGCTGTCGATTACCTCGCCCGCCTGCAGGCCGAAGGCCGCTACGGCCGCGATGTGTACTGATCCGGCACGCCGCCGCACCTCCACCCCGGCCCTCCTCCGCAAGCGGAGAAGGGCGCAAGCCAGCCCGAGTTCCGCAACGCCATGAGCCATCCTTCCGTCGAAGACATCAAGACCAGCAGCCGCGGCCTGCGCGGAACGCTGCTCGAGGGCCTGGCCGATGCGGTCACCGGCTCGCTGTCGTTCGAAGACCAGCGCCTGGTCAAGTTCCACGGCACCTACCAGCAGGACGATCGTGACATCCGCGACGAGCGGCGCCGCCAGAAGCTCGAGCCCGCGCACCAGTTCATGATCCGCATCCGCGCCCCGGGCGGTGTGTTCACGCCCGAGCAGTGGCTCAAGCTCGATGCCATCGCGACCACGTGGGCCAATGATTCGCTGCGCGTCACCACCCGCCAGACGTTCCAGTTCCACGGCGTGATCAAGCGCGAGCTCAAGGCGACGATGCAGGCGATCAACGCCGCCGCGCTCGACACCGTCTCGGCCTGCGGCGACGTCAACCGCAACGTGCTGGGCGCGAGCAATCCGCTGCAGTCGCGGCTGCACGCGCAGGTGCATGAGTGGGCCCAGCAGTTGTCCGACGCGTTCCTGCCCAGGACGCGCGCCTACTACGAGATCTGGCTGGACCAGGAAAAGCTGGCCGACAGCGGCCAGGAAGAGGACCCCATCTACGGCACGGCCTACCTGCCGCGCAAGTTCAAGATGGCCGTGGCGGTGCCGCCGCTCAACGACGTGGATGTGTTCGCCAACGACTTCGGCCTGATCGCCATCGTCGACGACGGCGGCCAGCTGGCCGGTTTCAACGTGGCCATCGGCGGCGGCATGGGCGCGAGCCACGGCGATCCGACAACATATCCGCGGCTGGCCAATGTCATCGGTTTCGTCACGCCCGAGCGCGTGCTCGACGTCGCGAAGGCGGCGATCATCGTGCAGCGCGACCTTGGCGACCGCGTCGAGCGCAAGCACGCGCGCTTCAAATACACCATCGACGACCATGGCCTGGACGCCATCGTGGCGCAGATGGAACAGCACGCCGGCTTCCGCCTGGAACCCGCGCGCGCCTTCCACTTCGACCACAACGGCGACCGCCTGGGATGGATCGCGGGCGAGGACGGGCGCTGGCACCTGACGCTGTCGCTGCCGTCGGGCCGTATCGCCGACCGGCCAGGCGCGCCGCACCTGAGCGGGCTGCGCGAAATCGCGCGCATCCACCAGGGCGAGTTCCGCCTGACCGCGACGCAGAACCTGGTCATCGCCGGTGTACCGATGGCCGAGCGCGCGCGCATCGAGGCCCTGGTCGTCCAGCATGGACTGGACGCCGAAAACCGCGCGCCAACCGCACTGGCGCGCAGCGCGGTGGCTTGCGTTGCCCTCCCGACCTGCGCGCTGGCAATGGCGGAGGCCGAACGCTACCTGCCCGACCTCACCGCCAAGCTGCAGCCGCTGCTCGAGGCACATGGGCTGGCGGAAGCGCCGATCCTGCTGCGCATTTCCGGCTGCCCCAACGGCTGCTCGCGCCCCTACCTCGGCGAGATCGCCCTCGTGGGCAAGGCGCCGGGGCGCTACAACCTGATGCTGGGCGCCGACCACCGCGGCCAGCGCCTGAACACGCTGTACCGCGAGAACATCACCGAGGCGGAGATCCTGGCTGCGCTCGACCCGCTGTTTGCGGTCTACGCCGGATCGCGGCTGCCTGGCGAGGGTTTCGGCGATTTCCTGCTGCGGACCCACGTGGTCGACATCCCCGAGAAGGACCGACGCAACGCCCCGATCGCCAGCACACTCATGGAAGAACCCGCATGAACCTGCCCTCGCCCGCCGCCGCCGAGTCGCCGCAGGCGCTGGCTGAACTCAATCGCTGGCTTGGCAACCGCCGCGCCGAAGAGCGCGTCGAATGGGCCCTGCACACCCTGCCCGGCGCCCATGCACTGTCATCCAGCTTCGGCGCCCAGGCCGCGGTCTCGCTGCACATGGCGACCCGCCAGCGCGCCGACCTCCCGGTCATCGTGGTCGACACCGGCTACCTGTTTCCCGAAACCTACCGCTTCATCGACGAGATGACGGACCAGCTCGGGCTCAACCTCAAGGTCTACCGCCCACAGATCGGCGTCGCCTGGATGGAAGCCCGCATGGGCCGCATCTGGGAAGAGGGCGCGGACGGCATCACCCGCTACAACCGCCTGCGCAAGGTCGAACCGATGCAGCGTGCGCTGGCCGAACTCGGCGTCGGCACCTGGCTCGCCGGGCTGCGCCGCAGCCAGAGCCGCAGCCGCGCCAACATCGACTTCCTCGAGCGCAAGGACGGCCGCTGGAAGCTGCACCCCATCGCCGACTGGAGCGACCGCGACGTCGGCCAGTACCTGGCGCGCCACGGCCTGCCCTACCACCCGCTATGGGAACAGGGTTACGTGTCGATCGGGGATGTGCACACCACGCGACCGTTGTCGGCCGGAGTCAGCGAGGAAGAGACGCGCTTCTTTGGACTGAAGCGGGAGTGCGGGCTGCACTTCGAGGATTCCATGGCAGGATTGTGAGCATGACCCACACCTGCCGATGCTTTCGATCGCGATCACCGCTTACGCGTCACCCAATGTTTCCCGCAAAGCCTCTGCAGTAGAACGCGGCTTACTCGTGGCGCGTGGTTCAATGGAGCTGAAAGCGCCGCTGGGTGGTTGGTCGCGCAGACTGGCACGCTGGCGATTCCAGCCGTATCGATGCAAAAGCAGGAAGCGATTGGCGGCGGTGCACTGATTGACGGGCCGCCTTGGCCCGTTCGCGCAACACGGCCGTCGGGACCAGCCCTTGGCCTTCCATTGGGACTCGGAGCGGTACGCAGGCAGCGCTAAACTCGATGGACGGCGCCAGCGCCCCGGACCACCAGCAAGGCTCCGCCCGCTCATCACGCAGTACAGGCCGTGAGGTTGGCCGGTGTTTGCCACCAGGAGTTGCAGGGGCCGGAACCGTGGTCGTCTTCCTCGAGATGCCCAAGGCAAGCCGGAAGTGAGCGCCAGATGGCCGCGCTCAAGAACTGCCAGCCTGTGCCGACGGCTGATCTGGCGATCGTCGGCGACGCGACGACCGGAGCGACAGCTCCTTGGCTATCCAGCACATCCATCCGCGCCGGCGACGCTTGGCGGTTGTCAGCGCGCCGCCCGAAGCCGGCGGCCAAAGCCACGTAGACCAGCCGACGGGCCGACGCCTCTGTCGAGACGTCGACCCTCCGCCGGCATGGCAGTCACTATCACCTGCCCCGTGACATTCAGCGGATGACGCCCCAACCCGACGGATATGTCCCAACCCCCGTCGATGCGAACGTATTGCCGTTGCCGCGCCACATGTACAGGTCGCGATTGCTGGGATTGGTCCAGATGATGTCCCCAAACCCATCGCCGTTGAAATCGCCCACGGTCGCGATGGAGTAGCCCGCGCCCACACCCACGAGGTGGGAGCGCCTCACGCTCGGCCCATTCATGATTCGGTAGCTGAACTGGCGCGTGGCGGCATTGTGGAACAGAAGATCGGTGCGACCATCGCCATCGATATCCACCGCCGGAGCCACCACCCAGCCCGCCGGATAGGTCCCGGCGCGGACCGACGTGAAGGTATTGCCGTTCCCGACCCACATGTACAGATCCCGGTTGGCGGGATGGGTCCAGACAATGTCTCCGAAGCCGTCGCCGTTGAAATCGCCAGTCGCGACAACTTCATAGCCTGGGCCGACGCCTCCAACCAGGTAGGAACGCACGACCCTAGTGCCGTTCATGATCCGGTAGCTGAACTGGCGCGTGGTCGCATTGTGGAACAGCAGGTCGGCGCGGCCATCGTTGTTCACGTCGACTGCGCCGACAACCTTCCACCCTGCCGGATAGTCACCGAACCTGGTCGATGTAAACGTCGTTCCGCTCCCTTGCCACATATACAGATCACGGTTGGCAGGATTGCTCCACACCAGGTCTACCCGTCCGTCGCCATTGAAATCGCCGGTCGCGACCACGCTGTAACCGGCTCCCACTCCTCCGACAAGATAGGAACGCGAGACCGTCGTTCCGTTCATCACGCGATAGCTGAACTGACGCGTCACCGGATTGTGGAACAGGAGGTCGGATCGCCCATCGATGTCGACGTCGTTCCGTGCAGCGCCCAGAAGCGGCACGGTTGCTGCACGGAATGTCGCGACCACCGGCATCGTCTGGTTCAAGCTGAGGACGTTGTTCGCAGTCGCCGTCCCGGTAGGGCGGCCCGCATATTGCACGGCGGGATTGGCGAAGAGCGGGGCCTCGATCTGGGAGTCGCTCGCCGGATACGCCATGATCGTGAAAAAGCCGCTCGGGGATGCTTCCCGATACCCATAGGCGTAGCTGTGGGCGCCAACCGTCGTCGCGTTTTCGGGATTGTGCACCTGGCCCATCACGTGCCCGAGTTCATGTGCCAACGAGTAGTCGCTGCAGAAGTAGGTGTTGTTGTCGCTACCCACGTCCTCGCCATCGCTGACGACGGCGTAACCGAAGGCCTCGTCCGCGGCCGAAATGGGCCTATCAGGATGACCCAGCAGCCAAGCGATACCGCAGCCGTCCTGCTCGGGTTCGCGGTATCGACGGACAAAGGCGACCAGGTCGGCACCATACTCGTTGCGGGCAGCACGCAGGGCGTTGAATGCGGCATTGGGCGTGGTCGGCTGCGAGCCGGTGTGGCCGGTCAACTGCTGCAGCGCATCGCGATTGGGCGTGCTGTCGCCGTAGGTAACGGGCATGACATGCACCAGTCGCAACCGCATGTTCACGCCGCTGTTGGCATAGGCCGTATTCGCCATCGCGGCGAGGTTGCTCATCAGCGTAGCCGCGGCGTTCTGGCTACCCAGTTCGGTCGCAATCGTGCTCGAATAACCGATAACCAGGTCGATGACCCCACCCGATTTCCCGGGGGCGTTCTCTGCCGACGGGGCGCTCTTGGCCAGCTGGCGGGACGCGGCCGCCATCAGCGTACGACTCTCGGGCGGCAGCAGGGTGTCGTTTCCATCCTTTGGCCGGCCACCATTCGCGGCGACGAGGCGGGAATCGGTCTCGACGACCCAGGCACCGGTACGGTCAGTGCGCACGCGATAACTGGCGTCGCCGCGCGTGATCGTGCCGAATACCGCCTTCTCACCGAAGGTCAGTGTCGCGCTGCTTCCGTCATCGTTGCGGCCGATCCAGGTCCAGTTGCCATCAGGCTGCTCCTCATGTCGCTGGTACTGCAGCGCCAAGCTTTCGCCGTCCGGGGTGTTCAGGACCATGCGACCGCTTCCGATCGAGTTCAACGCATGCGCCTCGCTCAGCGAGACCGGGTGCCATGTGTAGGCGCCAGAAGTGCGAACCTTCCGAGCCCCGCCATAGGAGAGCAGTTCACCCCGATCGGGGAGGGCGGCGAAGCTCGTCGTTGAACCACGTGTCGCAGACAGCGAAGAGGCCGTCGGGGGAAGATCTGAGCCAGACTGCGCCAGCGGACCTGCTTTCCCTTCCGCCGGCGTCACGTTCGATTCTGAAGTGCAGCCGGCCATGCCGGCGATCAACACCAGTCCCAGCAGTTGTTTACGCATGTCGCAGTCCCGAATATGAAAGAAGCCCCGCCCCCAACGGAGAGGTTCCGCAGCATAAGCCAGGCCCGCCCTCGCCGGAAGCGGCAACAAACAGCCGAGCGAGCGCCATAAAGAAGCACCGGCAGCATCAGCGCACGCTAAGTGGTTGAAAACGTGAAACACCCAGCCAGCGCGCAGCCTGTGTCGACAGACGATGGGCCCGCTGCCTAAACCGGGACTGAAGCCAGGTCAATTGGCGCGGAACGTGACACCGGTCTTCTCCTCCAGCTCTGCCTGGTCGACACCCGGCGCTGCCTCCACGAGTTGCAGGCCTGAAGACGTGACGTCGAAGACGCCGAGATCGGTGATGATCCTGCTCACCACGCCAACGCCTGTCAGCGGAAGCGTGCATTCGGGCAGGATCTTGTGCTCGCCGTTCTTCGCCGTATGTTCCATCAGCACGACCACGCGTTTGACCCCTGCCACCAGGTCCATCGCCCCACCCATGCCCTTGACCATCTTCCCGGGAACCATCCAGTTGGCCAGGTCACCCTTCTCCGTGACCTGCATCGCGCCCAGGATCGCCAGGTCGATGTGGCCACCACGGATCATCCCGAACGAGTCGTGGCTGCCGAAGTAGCTGGCGCCCTGGCGGGCCGTGACGGTCTGCTTGCCGGCGTTGATCAGATCGGCGTCGACCTCGTCCTCTGCCGGGAAGGGGCCGATCCCGAGCAAGCCGTTTTCCGACTGCAGCCAGACGTCCATGCCATCGGGGATATAGTTGGCCACCAGAGTCGGCAGGCCGATGCCGAGGTTCACGTAAGCGCCGTCAGTGAGTTCCTGCGCGGCGCGCTGCGCCATCTGGTCGCGGGTCCAGGCCATCAGTTCGCTCCTTGCACGGTGCGCTGCTCGATGCGCTTCTCGGGGGTGGGGTTGACCACGATGCGGTCCACGTAGATGCCGGGCAGGTGCACGTGGTCCGGATCGATGGCGCCGGTCGGCACGATTTCCTCGACCTCAGCCACGCAGACCTTGCCGGCCATCGCGCAGGCCGGATTGAAGTTGCGCGCGGTCTTGCGGAACACCAGGTTGCCCGCCTGGTCGGCCTTCCAGGCCTTGACCAGGGAGACGTCGGCCTGCAGCGCCGTTTCCATCACGTACCAATGCTCGCCGAACTGCCGAGTTTCCTTGCCTTCGGCCACCACCGTGCCGTAGCCGGTGCGGGTGTAGAAGGCCGGGATCCCCGCACCTCCGGCCCGCAGCCGCTCGGCCAGGGTGCCCTGAGGATTGAACTCCAGCTCCAGTTCGCCGCCCAGGTACTGGCGCTCGAACTCTTTGTTCTCGCCCACGTAGGAGGAGATCATCTTGCGGATCTGGCGGGTCTCCAGCAGTTGGCCGAGGCCGAAGCCGTCGACGCCCGCATTGTTGGAGATCACCGTCAGGTCTTTCACGCCCGAATCGCGCAGGGCAGCGATCAGCACTTCGGGGATGCCGCACAGGCCGAATCCCCCGACAGCAAGGGTCTGACCATGCGTCACAAGGTCGCGAAGCGCTGTCGGCGCATCGGCAAACTGCTTGCTCCTCCGTGTTTGCGAGTCGGTAGAAGACATCCGCGAGATCCCGTTGCTGAAGATGCCGGCATTCTAACCGTGGCGGCACGACGGTCCATGGGACGAAGGGACATGTACCCGGTACGCGGACGCCATGACCCGGCGTTGGCTCCGGCGGGGAGATTCCCGCACCATACGTGCCCCCGAGTAGACGTCCGCGAACCGAGCGCATGGCGCGCAACCCGACATCCTCCCTGCTGCACACCGCTGCCTTTCGCATCCTGCGCGTCTTGTTTCGCCTGATGCCGCTCGGAATGGACTCGCGCGACCGCCTGCGCCAGTGGTTCCTGCGCCGGCTGGGATTCCTGGTACCGGAGGCACCCCGCGGGCTCCCGCCCACCGCCTGGGGGCAGGCCCGTCAGCAGCGCTGGGTTGCAGGCGGCAGGGCCATCGGCTACCGAGACCCATCAACTCCGAGCCTCCCCTCGCCCCTGCCGGCCAGGCTCGTCGCCTTCTATCTGCCACAGTTTCATCCGGTGCCAGAAAACGACGCCGCTTGGGGCGAAGGCTTCACCGAGTGGCGCAACGTCAATCGCGCCACGCCCCAGTTTGAAGGCCATAGCCAGCCGCGGTTCTCGGGAGAACTCGGCGACTACGACCTGCGCGATCCGGCCGTCATGCGTCGCCAGGTCGAGCTGGCGCACCGTTACGGCATCGGCGCCTTTGCTTTCTATTTCTACTGGTTCAATGGTCGTTCGCCGCTCGAGGCCCCGCTGCGTCACTGGCTTGGCGACCCCACCCTCGATCTGCCCTTCTGCCTGTGCTGGGCAAACGAAAGCTGGACCCGGCGGTGGGACGGCCGCGACAACGAGGTGATCCTCGGCCAGCACCACTCGGCAGAGGACGACCTGGCCTTCATCCGACACATCGCCTGCTACCTCGCCGATCCCCGTTACCTGCGCGTGGACGGCAGGCCAGTGCTGCTTGTGTACAGGCCCAGCCTGTTCCCCGACATCCGTGCCACCGTCGAGCGTTGGCGCGCCGAATGTCGCCAGCTGGGCGTCGGCGAACTGCATCTGTGCTACGTGCAGGGCTTCGAGCGGCCCGATCCGCGGGACATCGGCTTCGATGCGGCGGTGGAGTTCCCACCCAACCTGGCCGAGCCGACCGACATCACCCGCCGGCAGCGTCTGCTCGGACCGGATTTCGCCGGCAAGGTACTGGATTGGCGCGAACTTGCCGGACACGCGCTCGGCCGGGAACTGCCCGGATACCCGCTTTACCCAGCCGTGAATCCGGGTTGGGACAACGAGCCGCGTCGTCCCGGTCGCGGCAGGATCCTGGCCCACGCCTCGCCGCGCCGCTACCGCGACTGGCTGACCGCTACCATTCGTCGCGCCAGACACCACGATAACGCCGACCTGGTGTTCATCAACGCCTGGAACGAGTGGGCCGAAGGCGCGGTGCTCGAACCCGACCGCAGGCTGGGCCACGCCTGGCTGCATGCGACGAGCCACGCCCTGCAGCTGGCGGCGGGGCCGCCGATGCACAGTTCGAGGCCAGCCGCGATCGTGCATGCCTGGTATGAAGAAGAGTTCGCTGACATCCTGCAGCGGCTGGCAGACACCGGCATCGCCTGGCGCCTGATTGTCTCCACTGCGCCAGAGCGCGAGGCAGCGATCAGGTCGGTGCTGGCGCAGTCGGGCATGGAGGGCGAGATCCTGGTCCAGGAGAATCGCGGACGAGACATCCTCCCGTTCCTGCGGGTGGCCAATCGCCTGCTGGATGAGGGCGTGGAAATCGCCCTGAAACTCCACACCAAACGCTCAACCCACCGCGACGACGGCGACCGCTGGCGGTCGGACATGCTGGAGCGGTTGACGGCCGCCACCCGCGCGAGACGCATCATGGAGAGCTTCAATGCGGACCCGCAGCTCGGCACAGTGGCCCCGGAGGGGCACGTACTGCCGATGAAGACTTATCTCAGCGCCAACCGCGACGCCATCGAATACCTCATCACGCGCCTGGGCCTTCACGACCGGCGCTACCTGCAGCAGGGATTCATTGCCGGCAGCATGTTCTGGTGCCGGCTGGAGGCTCTACGACCGCTCCTGGACGGCCACCTGGAGGACTGGGAGTTCGAAGCCGAGGCCGGCCAGCTCGACGGCACGTTTGCACACGCCATCGAGCGCGTGATCTCCCTGTGCGTGCGCGACGCTGGGTACACGGTGCAGACGGCTGCAGCGGTCTGCGGGGACCAAGGGCCGCCGGGCGACGGCGCTCCCTACCCCTACGCCGAGGCCAGCCACAACTGAGCGAAGCCCGCTATTGCGGCGGCGACGCTGCTGCGGTCCGCACGCCGCCGCCGGTCAGCACATGCGGCTAAAATCCGGGATTCCGCGTACTCGCCGTACGTGTCCCGCTTCCCCGGGAGTTCCTGTTGCAGTTGCTGCCCGACCTGGAAGCGGCGCTGTAGGACCTTCCGGCACGCGGGGCGACCTACGGCGTGTCGGACCCACCGACGACTCAGGAAGGGCAACATGAACCAAGAACACGATCTTCAGACCCTCCGCTACACGGCGCTGGAGAAAGTGAGCCTGCCACGACCGGTGGATCGTCTCGGATTCTTCACAGACAAGGTCAAAGGCAAGGCGGTGTTCGACCTGGGCGCACTCGACGAGACTGCCCTCGATGCCAAGATGGAGGACGGCAGTTGGCTGCATGCCCGGTTGTGCGCCAGCGCGCGCAGCGTGATCGGGATCGACAACTCGCTGCGGCTGCCTGCCGGCGGGATGGACACCCACAATGGCGGTCGCATCATCCATGCCGACATCTTCGACCTTGGGCCCGTCATCGAGCGCCACGGCAGACCCGACGTGATCGTCGCAGGCGAACTCATCGAGCACCTTCCAGACACCGGCGGATTCCTGGCCAGCCTGAGGGGCAACCCGGCCCTGCGTGGCGTGGAGTTCGTGTTCTCCACGCCCAATGCCTGCTGTTGGCACAACGCGATCGTGGGACTGGCTGGGCGCGAATCGATGCACCAGGACCATCTTCAGATCTATTCGTACAAGACCCTGCGCACGTTGTTCGCACGCGCCGACATCGAACTTCGTGAACTCGTTCCGTATCACGTGCGCTTTACCGAGATGATCAACAGCACGTCGGGGCCGGCACGGCTGGGAGTGCGTGGATTCCAGGGCCTGGTCAACACCCTGGAATCGCTCACGCCGATCCTGGCCGCGGGCTGGATAGGCGTCGCCAGGCTCTGAAGGGCGGGGTCGACTCGACCGCGGCATCGGCTGGCAGGGACCACACCCGTCGACGCCGCCCCGCATTCGCCGTGGCGCATGCGACGCGGCTGTCGCGCAACGTGGCGCCCGCGTCTACGGGGGCGGCAGGCGGGATCCGCCCACGCCCCGGTTGACCCTGGTTCGCAATGCCGTCGGCCACGCCGGGGTCGACGCCGTTCGCACAGGAAAGCTGCAGCGGCTGCGGTCATGGGCCCTGCTCCTCCAGACGCAGGGGTTCACTCTGGCGCCGTCACGCTGCCGGCACGACCCTGAGGCCCGACCACGGGTCCGCAACTCGCACTGCGACCCTTCGAACGGCTAAAATTGCACGTTGACGGGCGATCATCCGCCTGCCCCCCAAGGATTCCCGCAAGATGAAGATCCTCGTCGGCTACAAGCGCGTTGTGGACTACAACGTCCGCATCCAGGTCAAGCCGGACGGGTCCGGCGTCGTCACCGACGGCGTCAAGCTGTCCGCCAACCCGTTCGACGAGATTGCGCTGGAAGAGGCGTTGCGGTTGCGCGACAAGGGCATCGCCACCGAGGTGGTCGTCGCCACCATCGCGCCGGCCGACGCCCAGGCACACCTGCGCAACGGCCTGGCCATGGGCGCCAACCGCGCCATCCACGTTGTCAGCGACCAGCCGATCCAGTCGCTGACTGCCGCGCGCGTGCTGTTGAAACTCATCGAGAAGGAGCAGCCGGACCTGGTGATCCTCGGCAAGCAGGCCATCGACGATGACGCCGGCCAGACCGGACAGATGCTGGCCACGCTGTGGGGCCGCCCGCAGGCGACCTTCGCTGGCAAGCTTGAGGTCGCGGACGGCAAGGTCACGGTGACGCGCGAGGTGGATGCTGGCCTTGAGACGCTCGAGGTCGACCTGCCGGCCGTGGTCACCACCGACCTGCGCCTCAACGAGCCGCGCTTCATCAAGTTGCCCGACATCATGAAGGCCAAATCCAAGCCGATGGAGAGCATCCCGTTCGCCGATCTCGCCGTGGAATCGGGCGACACGCTCAAGGCGACGCACTACGCGCCGCCGCCCAGGCGCAGCAAGGGCGTGATGGTCAAGGATGCGGCCGAACTGGTCGCCACGCTCAAGCAGAAGGGGTTGCTCTGATGTCCAAGATCCTGATCGTCGCCGAGCACGCAGGCGGCAAGCTCAATGCGTCCACCGCCAAGTGCGTCTCCGCCGCGCAGGCGATGTCACCTGAGACCATCGACATCGTGGTGCTGGCAGCGGACCCAGCGGCCGTCGCTGCCGAAGCCGCTAAGATCGCAGGGGTCGCGCGCGTGCTTACGATCGCCAATGACGCGAACGCGCACGCCATCGCGCAGGTACTCGCACCGCAGGTCGCCAAGCTGGCGGACGGTTACAGCCATGTGCTCGGTCCCAGCACCACCTTCGGCAAGGACCTGATGCCCTGTATCGCCGCGCTGCTGGGCGTGTCGCAGGTCACCGACATCATGGCGGTAGACGGTGCGCATGTGTTCAAGCGCCCGATTTACGCCGGCAATGCCATCGTCACCGTCGAAGCCGCGGCCGACCGCGTGGTGGTCGCCACCGTGCGCAGCGCCTCGTGGCCGGAAGCCGGCCAGGGCGGCAGCGCGCCGATCGAGGTCGCAACCGTCGAGGCCACCCTGCCGACGCACACGCGCTACGTTGGCCTCGCCGCCGGCAGCAGCGACCGTCCCGACCTGCAGAGTGCGAAGCGCGTCGTCTCCGGCGGCCGCGGCGTGGGTTCGGCAGACAACTTCAAGATCATCTACGACTTCGCCGATCGCATCGGCGCCGCGGTCGGCGCCTCGCGTGCCGCGGTCGACGCCGGCTACGTGCCCAACGAGATGCAGGTCGGCCAGACCGGCAAGATCATCGCGCCGGAACTGTACATCGCCATCGGCATCAGCGGTGCGATCCAGCACCTCACCGGGATCAAGGACGCGGGCACGATCGTCGCGATCAACAAGGACGCCGATTCGGCAATTTTCGAGGTGGCTGACATCGGGCTGGTAGGGGACCTGTTCACCATATTGCCCGAGCTGGAAGCGGCGCTCGCCTGATGCCCATGTTGCGCACCCTGGCCGGGAACGGCGTGCGCGGCAGTTCTGTCCAGCCGTGGAGCGAAATGCGGTGACTGACCCGGGCGATCGTTGTTTTCCCTTGCCGGCATGCGACGAGTCGCCCCATCGTGGAGCCTGCCTCCAGGCGCTGGACGCAAAGCCACGAGAACCCGGGCGACAGTGGCTGCCTCCATTCCGAACTCCCATGCCCAGGAACTGGCACGCCGCTACGGTGTTGCTGTGCATGTAAACCCGCAGGCAGCCGGCATTGGATCGGCCTGGAAGTCCACGATGCAGGTCTCCGGAGCATCGTGGGTGGCGTTGGCCCACCAGGACGACTTCCATCCGCCAGCGTCTACCAGCGCTCCTAACTACCGATTCGTCTATCAGAACAACCAGGTACCACTGGAACAATGAGCGTCTATCTGCTGATCCTGACCACGACCCTGTGCACCATCACGGGGCAACTGATACTCAAGCGCGCGGTCACCGCGCTGAAGCCCCTGCTGCAGTCCGGGCCCATCGACTTCCTCATTGGCGCAGCGTTCTCGCCGCTGGTGATCGCCGCACTCAGCCTGCAGGTTCTCGGCTACGTGGCCTGGCTGTTCGTTTTGTCCAAGTCCCAACTGGCAGTCGCCTTCGCGCTGTCGGGCTCGTCGTTTTACCTGCTGATGGCGGTCGCAAGCTGGTACTTCTTCGGTGAGCGCCTGGGCCCTTCCCAGTGGTTTGGGCTGGTGTTGATATCCGTCGGCGTCGTCCTCGTCACAATCTCGCATCCGGCGCCCGGCGCTGCGTGAGGGCACCTGATGCTTGCTACGGTGAAGAGTACATCCGCAACAGCGTCGTCTCGGCGTTGTACGCACGCTGGTGAGCCGCACCACCTCGCTGGCATCCCATCGAGCGCCGCAGTGACCGCGTCGCGGTAGATCCGGGTCGACATGAGATCTGGCTGGGATAAATACGCGTGAACTCCGCCCGCGGGCAGGGACGCTCCCGTTGGCCGGTCACCATAATCTGGCTGGTGTTGACACTCGCCTGTTGTGCGGCGGTCCTGTACGGAGTCCGTAGCTGGAAGGTGACTGCGACTTTCGATGTCGCGGTCGAGATGTCCTCGACCATCGGCGGCAAGGGGCAGTTCTTCCCGCATACCTCGACCGGCTACACCGAGCAGACCTCCGTCCATTTCGTACCGATAGAGGACGGCAAACCACACGAGTACGCAGCGCGCCTGGCAGGACTGGCCCAGCCCGCATTCCGGCTGGATCCCGGCTCCGGCGCCGGCATCGTGGTACTCCACTCGATCCGCATCCAGAGCGAGCATGGCGAGGTACGACTCGACGGGCCTGCCCTCCGGGACGCCGTGCGACCACTGAACCAACTGGCGTTCGAGGGTACGGACGGTCGGCTGGCCTTCAGATCCGAGGGACCAGACCCGTATCTGCACGTGTCCGTGCCGTCGGAACTGCTCGAGGGCGACCGCCAGTCTCGACGCCATGGCGCCATGATCGGGCTGGCGGGCGCAATCACCCTCCTGTTCCTGCTTTGGCTCGCGCGCGCTCGGCTGCGCGCTATCCTGGTCAGCGGCAGCCGATTGAGCAACGTCGGCTTCTTCTGCATCGGTCTAGCGGCCACCCTGGTGTTGCTGGGCGTGCTGGGCACGGGATGCGGAGGCCTCTGTGACATGGATGGCTTTCAGTATGGGATCAGGCTGTTGCTCGCAGCCCTCGCGCTGGCCGCGATCGGCGCCGCAGCGTTGCGGCTCCTGGCCATCGAGCACCCTGGCGCCATACGCCTCTTCCTCTGGATCGCTACGGGCCAACTGGTCCTGATCCTGTACATATACGGTCGCTCCGCACTGCAGGCTGCGGTGCCTGGCCCGCCGCTTGGTTCGTTCGAGCTGGCGATCCTCACAGCCGCAGCGGCCGCTTACCTTTGGCTGACTCGTCACGCTCGCGTACGACGCGTCGCACCGTGCCATGCCTGGCTGGCGATCGAACTGGCGTTGCTCGCTGCAATCTGCCTGGTCGTGGCCGACCGCGAGTTGCCCCGAGTGGTGATGCTTTCCAGCGACCCCGACACGCATGCCTACCTTGCTCGCCAGGTCGAACTGCTCGGCGCCATTCCCTGGCACGGAGAATCCAGGTTTGGCTACCCGGCCGGCACCGCCACCCTGGGTTTCATGTGGGCAAAGCTCGCCCTGCTCGACGTGCGCAACAGTGTGGCAGCGCTGCCCCTGCTGCAGAGCTTCTTCGCGGCCTTGATACTTGGCGAAGCGCTGTCGATGCGGACCCGCTCACCTTCGGTGCGCCTGGTCGTGATGTTGACGACCATCGGGATCACCGGAGCCGGCTTCCTGATTCCGCTCTACTCGAACTACAGCCACATGGAGGGCGCCGGACGGCAAATGGCAATCGCCACCGCGGCCATCGTCGCGGCCATGCTCCTGTCCGGCGAACCGTCTCGCGATCGGGACCGCAAGCTGGCGCTGATCGTGCTGGCGAGTCTGTTCACGATGGCCGTACTGAATCCGATCAGCGCCGTCATACCGATCATCCTTGCAGTTGGCTGGGTCGTGCATCACGCCATCACCCGCGGCAAAATCAGCTGGTGGCTGTTGGGGATCACGGCGTTGCCGGTACTGTTGCTGCTCGATCCCTACTACTTCCAGATGTTCACGGACTTCGGCTCAACGAATCCGAAGATCACGATCAGCGACAGGATGCAGGTCAAGTCGGCACACCAGGTGCTGACGGAATGGTGGGATTACCATGCCGCCAACCCGCTGCATTTCCCGCCCGGCGGATGGACGATGGGGCCGGGCCAAGCCGTCCCGATGTTCGGGGGACTGCTGGCGACCATCGTTGCGCTGCGACTGATGCTCAGGTCGTCTGTCCGCGTGAGTGCCTCGACCGTGCTGACCATTGGCTTGATCGTTGCGGCGCTTGTCGCCGCCGAGGGCCTGTTCTGGGCACTGCGTGACGACAGACGTTTCTACCTGCTCGCGCCGTACTATGCCTTCACCCTGGGGCAGCTCAAGATCCTGTTGGTCATTGGCATGGCCGGAGGCATCATCGTGCTCGGCCACGCCCGCGGCTTGAAACCACTCAAGCTGGCGATTCCGGCCATTCTGCTGATCCTGCCGGTGAGATTGGGGATGCATGAAACCCAGCGTTTCGTGCTTGAGCCGCGCGCGGACTATTGCGGCTCGCTGGGCTGTGCAAGCCCGGATGACCTCGCGGTCATGGCTCGATTCGCCGGGATGATCCAGTCGGACGGCGACAAGCTGTCGGACCTGCCGCGGGTACTGGTTCCCAACTCCGTGCACCACACGCGCAACGAAGACTGGGTGTTCCCGATCACGGGGGCACGCGCGCTGCCGTTTCATGACGTACCGCCAGTTGCATTCTTCTACTACCAAGGCGATGACGACTACACCACCGATGCCTACCACGCGCATGTCTGCCGGCATTTCGATCGGGAGTGGCTCGCTTCCCAGGGTATTGGGTATGTGTTCCTGCCCTCCGTCCGTGGTGCCGCTTGCATGGACGGGATGGAGCAACTGCCTGCGACCGAGGAGATCGTCGCTCGCAGCGGCAACAGTTACCTCTTACGGTTGCGTGACCCGTGAATTGGATTGAAGTCCCAGCCCGTGTGCGGGGTCCAGGCTGACCTGGAATCGTACCGATCCGTGGGCGTCGTCCCCGCTCAGTTGACCATGCAATCGCGCACAGCGAAGAGCTGAGCCGGCAGCACCGGCCGGGTCACGCAGGTCCCGGCGGAGTGCCTTGCGACCCCGGCGCGACGTGACGCCCGGATTCGCGCACATGGTTGATGGCCACGTACCGCGCCAGCCTGGTGAGCGTTTCGTGCTGTGTACGCAGCTTCAGCGAGAGGTTGAGGATCAGCAGGAAACTGGCCGCGCAGTAGAGATAAAGGACCAGGTCCGTGCCCCTGCCCACCCCGAGCTGGCGCGCCGTGACATCTGCGGCTGCCGGCAACCAGACGAACACAGCGCCGACGACGGAGACTGCGAGCAGGCCAAGACCGACCAGCCGCGACACCCTCCATTCCCTCAGGGCGAACAGGCCGACGACAACCAACGCGAAAGTCAGCAGCCACTGGATCATGATTTCAGCCTCTGCATGAAGAGGTCCACGAGGATGTTGAGAGCCTCGAAGCCGGACTGGCCTTTCGCTCTCGAGTATTCGGTGTAGCGGATGTGCACCGGACACTCAACGTAGGGAATCCGCTCCATGGCGATCTGCTCCAGGATCTCGGATGCATGGGCCATCCGGTTCTGGCGGATACGGATGCGGGCCGCCCCGGCGGCGGAGAACACGCGCAAGCCGTTGTGGGCGTCCGTCACCTTCAGTCCGGTCGTGATCCGGGTGAATACCGTGGCGGCCTTCAGAAGGATCCGCCTGGCCCTGGTCGCATTGGTCGAGCTCCCTTCGAGGAAGCGGCTTCCCAGCGCGACCTGGGCACCCTCGCGTGAAAGTGCCTCGATCATGCCTGGCACGTCGTCGGCATCGTGCTGCCCGTCTGCGTCGAAGGTCACCACGAAAGCCGCTCCCTGCGAGAGCGCATAGGCAATGCCGGTCTGCAGGGCTGCGCCTTGGCCGAGGTTCACCGGGTGGACGAGCACCGTTGCACCTGCCTGCCACGCAATCTCGGCCGTGTCGTCGACCGAACCGTCGTCGACGACGACAATCCTGGCGAATCGCCCTGCGAGGCCACTGACGACCTCGCCAAGCGCACTTCCCTCGTTGTACGCGGGAATGACGATGAAGACGCCCGCCGGCATGATCGCGTGGCTGGTACTCGGATCCATCTGCAGGCTCATCCGTTGGTGGTGTAGCTGGTCGCATACAGGCGCGCGAGAACGCGCGCAATGCTTCCCGGCCAGAGCTGGCGGAACATGTCTTCGTCCTCGCGCGCACGCGCGCCATCGACGATACAGGCCGTGGTCTCGCTACCGGCATGGATGCGGTGCAGGACCAAAGGCGCTCGCACGTACAGGAAGGCGCCGTCACGGGCTGCCAGTTCCAGCCACGCAGCCCAGTCCATGTTGGTCCGCATGTCCGTCCGGAACCGGAAGCCCTCCAGGCGTGCCCGGTTGAACGTGACGGCAGGGCAAGCGATCGGGTTACCGAAGCGCAGCAACATGCGCTTCCTGGCCACATTCCGGGCCACGCTGGAGCCCAGGAACGCCAGCTCCCGCTGCAACTCCTTGACCCACAACGTACGGTTGCGTGCACGCACTCCGCCGTCGTCGAGTTCCCGGTAGTCGGTGAACGCCAGCAGCGCGTCTGGGGTGGCCGCAAACGCCTCCTGCACCGCCGCCGAGTGCGCGGACGCATAGATGTCGTCCTGGTGGGCGATGGTCACCAGTTCCCCATCGGCGGCCTCGTAGGCGGCATTCCAATCGGCCCCGATACCCCGGTTGGGGCCGTGGACGAAGACGCGTGCGCCATGGGAGCTGGCGATTGACTCAAGTCCATCGAATGGCGTCGACGTGGAAACGACCACGTTGGAGGCATGCTGCCTCTGAAGCGACGCCAGGCAGGCCTCGAGGTGGGGCGATCGGCCATAGGCCGGCACCGCGTAGACATGCCGCATCACTGTCCGCCCCCGCGGCCACGCCTCGGTTTCAGGTACACGACGAGGAACCGGCGGCGCCACTCCACCCAGAGCTCGATGCCGCCATGACTGGCTTGGCCGTTGATATCAGCATGAGGGGGGAGTTGGTGTCGGTTGTTCACGAATCCGTCCTGTGCCGGCTGCCCTGAAATGCGTAGGTCGAGCCAGATCGGCCCCATCCGACCAGGGAGGGCGAAGAGGAGGCCCGGGGCACGCCGTGCTGCACCGGTGCAGGATACCGCATCCCCTGGAAGGCTCCGGGACGTTGCCCGCGAGGAGCCGGCGATCGCCGCAGGCGTCTCGCAGGTGGGGCCGCGTCGCAGGCCGTGCCGTGGGTACACCTCACGTCGGCAGGCATGCCGCCTTCGTTGGCGACGACCCATCAGTCCAGACTGTGGCAACACATCGATCCCTGTGAGAAGTGCTCCCCCACGAGCGCCGGCAGGCCGTTCCCAGCGGGCGCGTGACTGGGGGCTCCGGGTATAATCGCCGGCCCGGCGGGCGGACGGTTCCCGCATGGCGGGCCACATGGGGAGCGCCGGACTGCCACAGGGCTACGCGGTTCCCGTGACCGAGCCACCCGGCGAGGGTCGCCTCCCCATTTTGCGGGCCTTCCATGCGTGGATGAGGCATACAGTCAATGAGTTCCGAAGCATCGCCACAACTTCGCCAGGCATCAGCACGGGTTCGTAGCTGGCTGGCGCGAGCGGGCCTCATCGCGCTTTTCTTCTTTGTGGGCATGTACATCCTCGGCCTGCCCCGCACGCCGGTGATCGCACACCTCAAGATGAGCTCCACGGGCGGCGAAAAGGGCGAGATCTTCTACCGCACCCATGACGAGGTATTCACGCAGGGCAACAGCAGGGCTTTCGTCATCCAGGACGACGGCAAGCTCCGCGAATACACGATCGAGTTGCCCGTCTCCAGGCGCATCGATCGTATCCGCATCGACCCTGCCTCCGCGAAGGGGGACGTCGTCCTGCATTCGCTCGAGATACGGGATGCGACGGGCGTACAAAGGTTGGGTGGCCGCGAACTGTTGGATGCGCGTGGCAGTGTGAACCAGGCGCGCCTGGAACTCGCTGAGAACGGCGAACTGCTCCTTCAGTCCCTTGGCGGCGATCCCTACGTCGAGATATCCCTGCCAAGGCCCGCCAGCGGACCATATGGAGTCGCGTTACGGCGTCTGCTTCTGGCGTTGGCTGCTTCCATGCTCCTCACGGGGTTCTGCGTCGGCATCATGCGCGCACCATCCATCGGGGCCCGACGCGCGCGGTCACCTCGCTGGGGACGTCGCCTGGACGACGACCTGTTGATATTCACCCCCCCAATCTTCGCAGTGTTCGCGTTGATAGGAGCGTCTGCGGTCCTGTTCATCTGCCTGAAATTGCATCAGTCGTCGATCGAGGTGTGGGAGAACGCTTATCCGCCAGCGCCGGTCGAACAGACAATCGATTTCGGCTCTCCGCGCCAGGTCAGATCGGATGAGTGGAGGGTGCACACGCCTTGGGTCCTCAACCAGGTGCTTGCGGGGAGCCCCACCGTGAACAGCAACCTTGGGGGAGCCACCGCGCCACTACTCGCGTCCGTCCCAGTCGCCCACCCCGTAGCCTTGCCGAACCTCAAGTACGCTGGCTTCCGGTTTCTCGACATCGAGCGTGGCTATGCATGGTTCTGGTCATACAAGAGCTTCGGGCTCGCATTCTCGTTTCTCTGGCTTCTGCTGATACTCACCCGGGGCAATCTGCCAGCATCACTCATTGGCACGGCCTGGGTGTACTTTTCATCCTACACGCAGTGGTGGTTTTCCAGCGCGTTGCCCGAGATCATGACTGCGTTCGCGCTTGGCACGACGGGCGCTCTCTACGGCCTGTACTCAAGAAGTCGCCTGATGATCGGGATCGGAGCCGTGCTGATCGTGTATGCGGCCACCAGTCTTGCGCTCAACCTGTATCCACCCTTCATGGTTCCGCTCGGCTATCTGGCGGTCGCCATCATCTTCGGATACGGCATCGAGTGTGGTGGCTTCAGCAAGTTCAAGCATGACGCCTGGTTCCGTTCAATCGCCCTTCTTGCCGCCCTGATCACGATGACGCTGTATGGCGCTTGGTTCTTGCACGCAGCCTCGGGCGCCATCGAATCAATGCTGGAAACCGCGTACCCGGGGCGCCGGGTTTCGTCGAGCGGCGGAGTACCACTGTCCAAACTCATGCACGGATTCTTTGAAGCGTTCCGACTGGGTGAGAATAGCTTCCCAAAGCTGCCACTCAGCTACAATGCCAGCGAGGCCAGCGGGCACATCATCATGCTCCCACTGGTCTTTCTGCTCGTTCCTTTGGGGATTTGGTTCCAACGCCGAAATGCTCTGCTGGCATTCGTTGCCGGCTTTTGCGCGATGGCGTTCGCCTGGATCGTATTGACGCTGCCGGGGCCAATCAATCAGGCCCTGCAACTTGTGGGCTGGTACTCGGTGACCCCCAAGCGGGCAATCATGGCGCTGGGAGTGGGCTCCATTCTCTTGTGTACGGTGCTGCTTGCGCGGACGCAGAAATCGCCGCCTTCGGACGTGGCCCGTCGGGTGACCTGGCTCACCGTGCCTCTGGTTGCGTTGGCGGTGGGGTGCCTTGGATGGCGACTCAAACAGGCCGACTCGTCGTTCTTCACCTGGCAGGTGATTGCGGTTGGCACGTTGGTCGCCGCCCTCATCGCAATTGGCATCTCGCGCGGCAACGCCGCCTTTTTCGCTACCGGGGTGGCAATTCTCGCCTTGCCTGCGATCACCGTGAATCCTTTGACGAGTGGGTTGTCGTCTGTCATGGACAAGCCGATCCTCCAAGCTGCACGAAGACAGGGCGGCGCGCCTGACGACCGGTGGATAGCGATCGGTGACACTTCCTTCGCCCAGGGCCTCAAGGCAGTAGGTCTGAACGTTTGGGGCGGAACCCACCTTCTGCCAGATAGGGTTGCGCTGGATCGGCTGGATCCGCAGAAGCGCTATGCCAAGGTGTGGAATCGGTACTCCACGATCCGCATCGCGTCGGAACCCGGCGCGTCGGCTCCGCGGTTCGAATACATCCGTGCTGACCAATACCGCGTCGTCTTGGATGTCTGCAGCCAATCGGTGCATGCCCTGGGGATTACCCATGTGGCCTACACCACTCGAGTCCCCGCGGCTGACCTGCGATGCCTCACTGCGCTCAGCGCTCCAGCCGACAGCGGCATCCGACTCTTCCGGCTTGCCGCGCGATGATGCCTGGCACGCACGGCGTACTGTCTGCGTCCAGCTCTTGGCGCGGCCGTGCACCGGGTCAGTAGAAGTTACACTTCCGCGGCCCTCCGCATCGGCCATGCGGATCAGCGCAACGCGCGGTATTCACGCAAGTAAACCAAGCTGCTGACGCCATCAGGATGAAACGCGAGGGGGGAATGCCAACTCGCTGTTGAGGCCTTCCAGCGACAGGTTGGGACTGTACGCGGGGTCATTGTTGAGTCTCGAGTCCCACCTTCGAGCCATCAGGGCTACCTCACTCGCGAATCTCTTCTTCTTCTCTTCGGTGTCCTCGCTGCCGCGCGAGGCCGACTCGTGGTGGTAGAGCTCGGCAAACGGCGTCCAGATATTCCGGTATCCGGCTTCCGCGAGCCGCAGGCAGAAGTCGATGTCGTTGAACGCGACCTGCAGGGCTTCGTCGAGCCCCCCGACACTCTCATAGGACGCGCGCGTCACGACCAGGCAGGCGCCCGTGACGGCGGAGAGTTGCTGTGCGACGCGCGCCCGGCCGCCATGGCCCGGGTAACCTCTCGGCATACCGGAATACCGGTGCGCCGCGACGCCGTGGACGCCCAGCACGACACCTGCATGCTGGATCGTGTCGTCCGGGTAATAGAGCATCGCTCCGACGGCGCCAATTCCCGGACGAATGGCCTGCGACACCATTTCGTCGAGCCAGTTCGGCGAAATCACCTCGACATCGTTGTTCAGAAGCCCGATGACTGCGCCATCGCACTGTCCGACCGCCCAGTTGTTGATGGCTGAGTAGTTGAACGGGGCGTCGTAGCGGAGGACGCGGACACGGGGGTCGCGATCTATATGTGCCAGGTAGTCGAGGGCGGCCGCATCCGAGGACTGGTTGTCGACCACCACCACCTCGTACGCCGGATAGCGCGTCTTCGCGAGAATGCTGTCCACGCAGGTGCGAAGCAGGTCAACCCTGTCGCGCGACGGAATGACCAGGCTGACCTTGGGCGGCGGCTCGGGCAGGGGCCAGCGCACCCGATAGTGGCCATGCGACAGCGCTTCGACGCGTGCGGCCGGATGCCGTCGCTCAAGATGACCCGACACGGCTCGTGCGCCGGCATCGGCGGCATAGTCTTTCGCGTCACGGCTCAGCGCCGTCGAACCCCTGATGGCACGCCAGTGGTATAGCACGCGCGGTACGTGGTGAATGCCCCCCGCCGGCAGTTCCTCGATGCAGCGCAGGAAGAGGTCGTGGTCCTGGCTACCTTCGAAGCCCCTGCGAAAGCCCCCCACCTTGTGCACGAGGTCGGTGCGGATCACGGTGAAGTGGCAGACGTAGTTCTGCGACAACAGCAGGTCGGGGTTCCAGTCCGGCTTGAAGTACGGATCGAAGCGCCGCCCCTCTTCGTCCAGCTTGTCCTCATCCGAGTACAGCAGGCCAAGGCCTGGCGCGGCGACGATCGCTTCGGCCATTTCCAGCAGTGCGTGCGGGCGCAGTTCGTCGTCGTGGTCGAGCAGGCCGACGTAACTGCCGCGCGCCATGGAGAGCGCGCTGTTGGACGCCTCGGAAATGTGGCCGTTCGTGGTGCGGCGCATGACATTGATGCGCGGATCCGTGGCCGCGTACTCGCGCAGGACGTCCATGACACGGGCATCAGGCGAGGCATCGTCGGCGATGCAGAGCTGCCAATGCGGGTAGACCTGGTCGATGACGCTCTCGATGCAGCGTCGCAACCAGCGTTCCTGGGTGTTGTATGTCGGCACGAGAATCGAGATCAGCGGCGCACGCTCGCCCCCGATAAGAGCTGCACGCGCCCGCAACTGCTCCATGTGACCGGTGGTCAGGGTGTCGAAGCGCGCCACCCAACCGGCGTAGTCGCCGACATCCTCGGGAAGCAATCGCCGGCGGTAGTCCCTGTACAACACGTCCACGGCGCGGGAAAGACCCCGCCGTGCGACGTGGCCGGTAAACCGGGCCACGCGCGCAGCCAACCCGCCCGGCACGCGACTGGTCGGACCGAGCATCTGCCGAAGCGCGGCCATACGCCGCACCCGCCGCAGGGCGAACCCATGGATCTCGAACCGCGCAGGTCCCTGGACAGGGCAGAACCCAAGGCCGATGGCATCCTGCTTGAACAGCACCAGCGCATCGATCCGGCCGTCCGGTCCAGGTGGCGGCAGGGCGATCTGGGCGTCGCCCTCGCGCCCTGGCGGATAGACGGGATAGAGGCAGGGGATTCCGGCCGCCGGATCGGCCAGCGAGAGCACGCCAGTCAGTCGGTACCAGCCACCGGGAAGAGGCTCCCGCAATGCATCGAGGGCCACTGTGAAGCACGCCCGGTCGCCGCTCGCCTTCCACCCTCCGCCGCCAGCGCCCTTGAGGGCCGCCAGGGTCGCCTCGGGCACCAGCGCGATGTCCTGAGGCGGGAGACGCTCATGGGGCTGGATCGTCAGCTTCGTGCTGGATTTGTGATTGGGCTGTTGAGACACTGGTTCGGTCTACATCTGGGGTAAAGCGGGCCCCGATTTCGTGACTGGCAATTATAGGGAGCCAGCAGCCGGATTTCCCCGTGCAGGCACCAAGCGTCGGATTCCTTTGCACCTGATGGCTGCAGATCCCTCGGGTGGAGCCTAGGCGGGGCACCGCCTGTCGATACCCTATTGCCCCCAGCGGGTGGGCCTCCCCGCTACGGGAGGGAGCGGCTTGGGCCAGCGGCCTTGCGCCAAGGCCGCTGTCACGAAATTGAAATAGAATCCCTGCTCTGCATCCAGGAGCACATCGTTGAACGGACCCGCCGGCACGCCAACCCCCATCGCGACCCATCCCCCGGAGAAGCAAGGTGAAGGACGCGTGGTCTGGATCACCGGCTATTCCTCGGCCGGCAAGACCACGGTAGGCCGACTGGTCGAGGCTGAGCTCCGACGCCGCCACCACTCGACGGTATTCCTCGACGGGGACGACCTGCGTTCGATTTTTTCGGGGCGCTGGGGCTACGACCGGGCCGACCGGGTCGAGTTGGCACGCGTGTACTTCCGGCTCTGCAGCCATCTGGCTTCGCAGGGACACGTCGTGGTTATCGCCGCCGTGGCGTTGTACCAGGAGGCTCGCGAATGGCTCCGGGAGAACGTGCCGGGCGTCCTTGAGGTGTTCCTCGACGTGCCCGAGGCGGAACGACGGCTGCGCGACAGCGCGGGCAAGAACGTCTATGCGAAAGCCGGGGACATGTCGGTCATGTATGACGGCCCGGGCGAGACCGCCCTGCACCTGGAGAACCATGGCGACGCGACGCCCGAGGTCATGGCGCAGCGTATCCTCGCCGCGTTCGATGCCCAGTCGACATCCACCGCGTCCTACGGCCGCCAGGCGCACTGGGGCGATTACTACAGCAAGGCCAAGGTGCCGATCGAACCGTCGCCGTTTGCGCGCGAAGTAGCGAGCCAACTCCCGGCCGACTCGAGACTTCTGGAGGTCGGATGCGGCAACGGCCGCGATTCCGCGTTTTTCTGGTCCGAGGGTCATCGCGTGGTCGCGCTGGATGCCTCCGAAGCCGCCGTTCAACTGGCTGGCACCGCGCACGGTGAAACCAGTATCGACTTCAGACACGGGCCCTTGCCGACAGTCGCGCCGGAACTTAAAGCCGGATTCGACGCGATATACAGCCGATTCGTCCTGCATGCGATGCCGCTGCGCGAAGAGGAAGAACTGCTCGACGCCGCTTGCGCTCTGCTGCGTGAGGGAGGGCGGCTCTATGTCGAATGCCGTTCGATCAACGACCCGATGGCGCGCCTGGGAGAAGTGATCAGCCCAACCGAACGGATTCACGGCCATTATCGCCGCTTCATCGTGAAGGACGACCTGCTCGAGCGCCTCACGTCACGCGGGCTTACGATCGAGTCGGAAGTCGAAAGCAGTGGCCTTGCTACACATGGCAACGACGATCCGGTGGTGATCCGGATCGTGGCGCGAAAGTAGGCTTGAGTCGAATGCGCTACCACGTCGGACTCTCTCGTGGCTCCTTCGCACATGACCTGGAAAATGTGCAGGTCGTGTTCCACGGCATCAACAAGAGCGGCTCGCTCGCCATGGCCGAAGTCATGCGCGAGGCATACCACTCCGCCGGCCGCGGATCCGAGTTCGTCTCCCACTACCACAACACCAAGACCGAAACGAAAGTGTTCCACGCCCACGTCGACAGCCTGGTCAATCGGCATTCGTTCGTCGTCGGGCATTACCTCTTCGGCTCGCTGTCCCCTTCTCCGTCCCGGGTCTGGCTCACGTTGTTGCGGCACCCGTTGCCGAGGATCGTTTCCTGTTACCAGTGGTTGAAGACGAAGAATGATGCTGCCGGGAACGAGCCGTTCCTTTCCCTGCTTGATTTCGTCAGGCGCGGGAAGGGGATCGCCCACAGCCAAGTCTCGCAGTTCGGCGCCGGTTATGGCGTTAATGCGCCATCACGCCGGAAGCGGCTCTCGGCTCGCGACATGTACGAGATATCCGTCGACCAGATGGATGCGAATGTTTACCTGCTCGGGATCTCGGAATACTTCGAAGAGTCGATTTTTGCTTTTGCAGGTGTCTGCGGACTGGATTCCGTCCTTCCCTGGGCGCGCGACAACCGCAACAAGGGTCGCCGCTTGGTCACCGAGCTCACCGAGGATGAAGCCGGGGCAATCCGCGAGCATTACGAGTACGACTTCCGGTTGTACGAGTATGCGCTGGCACGGTTCCGCGAGCAGACCTTGCGGCTCGGCCTGAAGGGGGAGGTACTGGGCCAGTACAAGGCCGCGTGCAAAGCTGAGTACAAGGACCGCATCGTCGATCGCGAGCCAGGTTAGCGCCGGGCACGGCGAAGCACATCAAGCTTTAGGATCCAGCAGAATTCCGACTGGATTGGAACGGTTTCGCCTTAAAGGGGGCACGCGTGAAAAAAGATGGACTCATTCCCTCAATCGAGGGGATGCGGGCGCTAGCTGTGTTGGCGGTGTTGGGCTTCCACTTGGACGTCACGGGCATTCCTGGCGGCTTTCTTGGAGTTGACGTTTTCTTTGTCATCTCCGGCTTCGTCATCACGCGCAGCATTGTCCGTCAGCGACAGGAAGGCAACTTTGATCTCTGGTCATTCTATTTGGCCCGAATCAGGCGCCTAATTCCCGCTCTTTCGGTGGTTACGTTGGCCACCCTTGCGGTAGCGATCTTCACGATGCCACCAGGCGATCTGGAGGCCGCCGGACAGTCTGCGGTTTATGCCGGCCTGTCTCTTTCCAACTTTCTTTTTTGGTCCCAAGCCAACTACTTCGATGCTGCGGCCCATACGAAGCCGTTCTTGCATACGTGGTCGCTAGGAGTGGAAGAGCAGTTTTACCTTGTCTGGCCTGCACTGCTGCTACTAATCATGAGCAACAAGCGGGCGCTGCTGGTGGTGCCGGCTGCTCTGGGAGTTCTTTCCATCGTCGCTGCCGGATCTCTTGTAGGAGACCATACGAGCGCAGTCTTCTTCCTCGCACCTTTCCGCGTCTATCAGTTTATGCTTGGCGCACTACTGGCCATCACGACCTGGAATTTTCAAGGCCGGACCGGCGACGTCGTCCACGCCGCGGGACTAATTGGCCTGGTCGCTGCGGTCTGTACGATCTCGGGAGATACCTCCCCCGTATTGGCCGGATTGGCAGCCGCGGTGGCAGGTGGACTTGCGATAGCAGGCCGCGATTCCGGGTTCGCGCAACAGGTTACTTCCAATCGTGTGCTTATTTGGGTTGGCCAGCGGTCCTACGCGCTTTACCTCGTGCATTGGCCCCTGATCGTCCTCTTCAAGTACGCAGAAGGACCCGAGTTATCGTTGAGCGAGAAGTTTGGGTTAGGGCTGATCTCGATCCTGTTGGCAGCCACCTTGCACTCGTTCGTTGAACGGCCCTTTCGCAAGCGGGCCGACGCGGCGCATGGGATCCGCTCGGGAACCGCAGTTGGAGCGACTGCCGCGCTTGTACTCGCTAGCCTGTTTCTTGCCGCAAATGTCTGGGGCTTTCGCGGCTTTCCAGGTGACCAGTCAGGCGATATCGACCTCCTTGTGGCAAACGCAAAAGCAGACAGCCGACTCAGACGTCAGCTGGTCCGAACAGGCGTATGCCATGCGCACAGCAAGTTTCGCCTTAGCAATTACGATGAGAAGGAGTGTGCCGCTTTGCATTCCACCAGGGTCAACGTACTCGTAATTGGCGACAGCATCGCCGCTGATCTTTACCTCGTACTAAAGGAAGCCTACCCGCAAGTTGTCTTCTCGCAGGCAACCGGTGGCACCTGCCCTCCGTTGGTGGGCATCGACCGTTACACCGGCTGCAAGGAGATCAACAGCTTCAGATTCGACACGTTGGCCAAGCGCGAGTATGACTACGTGGTTTTCGCAGGATACTGGCGCGACAATCATGTCGAACTCCTGCTGCAAAGCATTGGCCACGCCGAATTGGCTGGTGGCCAGGCGCTTGTTTTCGGACCAGTACTGGAGTTCAAGGAGGACCTGGTGCGCGTGGTTTCCATGAGCACCTCGGTCCGAGAGGCACAGGAACGTGCGGGGCATGAGGTCGATACTAAGGAACAGTTGCGCGAACGCATAAGGGAATCCGTCGGGCCGGAGAGATTCGTTGATTTTTTTGATGTGCAATGCGCCCCGCAATGCGACATCGTCAAAGGCCAGTCCCTCCTATATCTAGATCACATCCACCTGAGCCCAACGGGTGTATCAACCTTTGCAAAGCGGCTTGCTGAATCGCACCCGCACCTGTTCCGGTAGCCTGCGCAGGTATTCGGCGATTTTCAGCGCGGCTCCATGGACGGGCTGTAGATGACGTTCTTGTGGCCTGCCCGCCCACATGGCGCTATCAGAGTGCCCGCTGGTTCGGCTTGCGGGCACCGATCCCACAAGTCCCGGTCCCTGCGAAGTATCATCTCCGCACTACAGGCTGGGGCTACCGGGATGGGTGATGAGGCCACGTCGGTCGGCAAACGCAGCATCGGCACGGTCGAGCAGATCTCGGCCGACAGAACGCAGGCCACCGGCTGGGTCGGATGTACTCCTGGCGACCGAGAGCCGAGGGTCGCTTGCCTGTTGCGTGGCGAAGAGACGGGGACGGTCGAACTGGGCGAAGAGCGCTCGGATGTCCAGCGAAAACTGGGCCTCGACAATCGCCGGTTCACGCTCGTCTTCCCCAAGCCATTACCCCCCGGAGCACTTGCAAGCGGTGAGGCGACCGTTGTGGTCGCCTCTCGGGTGCCGAACGAGCGCCTGCGCCTGGGAACCGCGCTCAACGAGCGGGAACGAGTCCTACTCAAGGTGCAACAAGGGACGGAAGCCGAAGCTTCACAACCTCCCGTGAAACGGCGGATCCCGGTTCCCTCGACCAGGGAGGACTTGGTGCCCGTCCACTTTCCGCTTGGCCTGGTCTCCGCCGAAGGGGACGCAATCCTCGGGCGAGACGGATACCTGTTTCTCATCGGCGGCACGAACAAACTGCGCGCACTCTATGCTTCCCCAGAAACGGATCAGCAGCGAATTGTCCTTGAAACTTTGGCCCAACGCTGGAAAGCGCTCTTCCTGAAGCGCAAGGCGTACTGCGACAGTGCGGGAATCCGTTATGTCCAGTGCATCATTCCCGAGAAATTGACGGTCCTCCGCGACCTGCTGGATGGGCCACCGATGCGGACCCCCCTGCTGGACGAGGTGGAACGCGCCGTCCAGGATCTGGACTACTGCGTGAACGCATCCGGTCCATTCCTGCAGGCCAATGATCGAAAGGGCTTTTGGTCCAGGAACGATACCCACTTGTCGCCGTTCGGCGCCTGGAACGTCATGGGCATGCTGGGCGAGCGATTGGGTCTGGACAAATCGGTCCTGTCGCGCGCGACGTTCGAGAAGACAGCGTTCTACAGAGGTGACCTGTCGCGCAGGGTGATCGGCATCGGGCTCTGGGAGGCGCAGATGGATCCGATCGTGGATGCAATGGTAGCGCCGACCCAAGCGCCCGCGCTCATCGAATCGGCCGAGCCGCCGGGTCGGGGGCATATTGGCACCAGGCGGGTGTGGAAGCGCGACGACGCGCCTTTCGACCTGCGCGTCGTCGCCTTCGCAAACTCCTTCTTCGATACCGGCGAGACCGCGTCGCGGATCAGTTGGTGGGCCTCGCGACTCTTCCGGGAGTTCCACTTCGTTTGGGGTCCCGACTTCGATTTCGCATACCTGGATCGCGTCCGACCGAATATCGTCATCGGCCAGACGATCGAACGGTTCCTGCCGCGTGTCGCAAAATACTGAGCCCTGTTCCACCCCGCCCGTCGAACGGCATCGTGGTTATCGCGACACTGTGAGCGCGCCTCCCCGCCGACAGACATGCAGCCGGTCGCTCCGGTCGACATGAGCGCCGTACAACCTGTAGTTGCCGTTTGGGATGTTCGCGACGTCTACTGAGACGTGAAAGCCGCTCATCAGCATGGTGGGTGCGCCCAAGCGCCGCGCGACGTCGCTCCGCTCGATCGGCGCTGGCAGATCCAACCGCCACACAGCGGCCGTCGTAGAGGCATGCTCAAGCAGCAGCATAGGTTGCGTCGGCCAGACCTTCGTCGCCTCATCACCCATCCAGCCGGTGATCTCGATCGGCTCACCCGGTCGAACCGAAAGGGGTCGGGCGACAAGCCGCTCGCCGTTCACCCGCATCGCGCAGAAGTCGGTCGCCACTGTCCCAGCTTCGGCGAGCTTCAGTGGCGACTCGATGAACTGGGTTCCTTTCGCCTCGACAACGGGTCCGGATGCCGGCGGGGCCTCGACTGCAGGCGCCGGCTCCGCGACCGGCGCACCCATCTCTCGCTCCTGGCATCCTGCCAGGATGGCAGCCGCCAGCACGCATAGTGCGACTGCATTCGTTGACGAGTATCGATTCGCGCTCAGCAGGCGTGTCCCACCAATTTCTGAGGTTCCATTGCACATTATTGATGCCCTTGTTTCTAGAGTTCGCTGGAGAAACCTGTCTGCAAATCTAAAATCACGCACGCGCACAAATTTGCGACAAGAGATCGCGGTAGATCGATTGGTAATGCGAAGACATGGCCGAAATCGTGTTGGTCATGCCCTCCTCCTTCTGCCAATCAAGCACCGCATGACGCCGACGGGCGAAATCTTCCGGGTCACGCGCGATGGACTCAAGCTTCGCCATTATCTGTTCGGCGGTTGAATCCACGGGTATCAGCCAACCCGCACCCGAAGCACGGATGCGATCGCCGACCGCACCGATGTCCATGGCGAGCACCGGGATTCCGCATGACCACATTTCCGTGAGGGTGTGGCAGTAGGTTTCCGGCCAGATCGACAGGATCATCCCCACCGAGGGGTGGATCTTCTCGACGAACGCGGCAAAGCTCGACCGATTGTACTTGCCGTGCTGTATTCCGACACCGGCCAGGTCGCGCGACACCGCGCCCAGAAGGTGGAACTCCACGTTCTTCCCCGCCTCGTTCCCGTCCATCTCCCGGATCAGGCCGCTACCCTTCGAGGGTCCGACGTTCCCGGGCACCAGCACCCGGAGACTTTCCCCTGCGCAGGGCGCACTGGCCAGGCTTGTGAACTTCTCGAAGTCCCGACCGTGGGGAATGACGGTGATCTTCCCATCCAGCACCGGATAGTTGTCGGCAAGGATACGCGCGGCGGAGGGCGCCGTCGTCACGAACCCGTCGCAACTTTCGTAAACGCGGTTGAACATGCGGCGCCAGTGGTGCACGAAGCCATGCTTGAGATTGTCCGGAGCACCGTTCGGCCACAGCGAACTCTGGCACGGCCCGGGTCCTGATGTGCACTTGCCGCCGCAGTACGCCAGCTTCTCGTCGAGTAGATTGTGGGAAGCGCAAACGCTGTAGAAATCGTGCAACGAGTAGATCACCGGGATGTTCAGCGATTTCGCCACGCGGGGAAGATCGAGTCCATGCCAGAGCAGGTGCCGGATGTGCAGCAGCGATATGGAATGCCGGTACATCATGCCGCACACGACACGGTTGTACTCATCGGAAACATGCGATTCCGGTTCGATCCGTCGGGACAGGGTCACCACTTCGCGCTCGACAAGCTCGCCGTCGACGAGTTCCGAGAATGTGAGCGTCTTTGCATCGCTGCGAAGCAGGAAGCAGCCATACGAGCCGGCCAGGGACCTCATGAGATCCAGATTCGTCTGCGGGGTTCCGCCCGTCTGCGTCGAGATGACGAACAGGATGCGCGGGGCCGCCGTGGAAGGCTGACTGGCTGCGATCGCGTCGGAGACCCGGTTTCGCAACAGCGTGAACTCGAGGTCGCGGAACCGGGAAACCATCCCCTTGTACTCGGGATAGAGTTCGCGCAACTGTTCGGCCCCGGCGCGCATCAATGCTTCCTTCTCGCCCCCGAAACTCTGCGAACGCTTGTGGAACACCAGCGCCTTGTCGCACACGAGGTTCTTCCACCCGGCGCGGAGCGCCCGCATGGACAGGTCGTTCTCTTCCCCGTAGCCCCGCGGGTACCGGGCTTCATCGAATACGCCGATCTGCAGCAACAAGTCCCGGCGGATGTACATGCAGAAGCCGTTTGCGGTTGGAACTTCGATCGGCGTCCCCGGACCCGCATGGGTCACGATGGCGGCGAACTGGTCGTCGCTCAGGTGTTCCGGGACATCATTGCATTTGCCGATCACCGGGACCGAGAATGCGCCAGCGTTGTTCGACAACGCCGTGACCGTCCCATGCTTCGCACCGGCATAGGCGCAATAGCGCAGGTTGTCCAGCCACCTCCATGTCACCTTCGTGTCGCTGTTCAACAGCACCACGTCCTCGTCGGGACACAACGAGATTGCCCGGTTGATGGACCTGGTGTATCCGAGGTTGCTCCCGTTGTCGAGAACAGTGAACCGTTCATCCGCCGCGAATCGGGCAAGCAGTCCCGGTATTCTGGGATCGGTGCTGCCGTCGTTCACGAGAAGGATCGTCGCGTATTCGGGGCAGTGTGCCTGCAGGGACACGAGGCAATCCATGACGGCGTCGTATGCATTGAACACGGGCACTACGACACGGACCGGTCGCATGACGCCGGCTTCGTGCAGGTCGTAATACGAGGATCCAGAGAGGGCCTGTGCCACCGGCGCAGCCTTGGGACTCTTTCCGAGAGACTCGCCAGATTCCTTGAGGCGCACATCGACCTGGGCTCCGCTCGGGGCCGCCCCCGGTCGCCAACCATATTCGAAGCCCGCACACCGGGCCCGGAGGCCGATCGCGCTCACATCCGCCCGAGGCGTAGAGGTGGAGAACTCTGCGACGAGACGGTCGTCGATGAAGAGCTGGAGGGCAACCGGCTTGTCCGGATTCTCCGTGTCGACGGCCCATCCAGAGATCCCCGACTCGGTCAAGCGATCCAGAAAGCCCTTGAACCTGGTCCGCAGGTGGTTTTGCTTTTCGAGCAGGTGCAACAGCGGCGGCAAACCCGAACCTGTCGCCGCGGGATTGTCGCGACGGTAGCTCTCGGGATGGAAATCCGGACCGGGCAGCCTGTCCAAGGCTGCGCCGACCATCACATAGTGCTCTGCAGGATCCATGCCAAGCGCGGCGACATCCGGATACCTGTCCAGATACCATGCGGGGTCGAAGAGCGGGGAAGCCCGCAACCGCCTGAGCATGACGTCTACGTCGACCTTGGCAGGCTCCCCGCTCATATTCTCAACAACGCCGCTGTTCATCTGCATTCTGTCCGTAAACCACAATGCGGTGGCCATCCACCTGACCGCGTTCAACCCCGCGTCCGCGGCGCGACCTCCCATCAGGACGCATCAAGGACCTCACTCATCATGTTTACCGGTCTCTGCTACCGGACTCCGCCCTTCGGCTTGGCCGTGCAGGATGAAATGCACGAGCGGGTTCTGTCCAGATGCCAAGACGTCGGGGTTCACCGCGAGATAGTGCCTCGTATCGAAGCGCTCGGACGGATTCAGGCCCTCGGCGGCGCCGCGAAGCAGATAATGCGCCTCGGGCCCCAGGCCTGTCTGGATCAGGGCGCCATGTTCGCGGACGTACCATTCCGCGTCGAACCAGGGGCTCGCCCGGAGCAGGTCCAGCCGGGACCTGTTCTCCTCGGCAACGGCCTGTCTACGTCCAGCCAGCAACGCCCGGACTTGGCGCAGCGGCGCGGTCAGCTTCCAGCTGGCGCTGCCTACAAGCGCTGCCAGCATGCCATCCAGGCGTGCAATCTCGACCACATGGAGCTCGTTCTCTGCACGCTCGCGCCGTGAGTGCTGCTCATGGTCTTCGATGCGCTTGCGCAGCGCCTGTATCTCGGAAGCGGATGCCGTCGCAAGGCTCGCGCGTTCTTCCTGCAGCTTTCGCATCCCGGCATTGGCTTGCACAAGCGCGGTCTCCATGCTGCGCGCCGCCGCCGCCGATCGTTCCTCAGCGCGGCGCGCATCGAGATAGAAGCGTGTCAGCTTGACCAGCTCACCTGAGCGCTCCGAAAACTGTTCTATCACGGCGGCCTGCTTGTGCACATGCTCCTCGGACTTTCGAAGGGCGGCGCGCGCACTACTCAACTCTTCGTCCAGTCGATCGACTTTTCCCCGTAGAGCACGTTCACGTGCGCCCGCAGCCTCCTTCAAGCGCGACACCTCCTCGGAAAACCGTGCCCGCTCACCCTCCATGACCCGGTCTCTTTCCCGGACTTGTTGTGCGAAGCACTCCAACGTTCGATCCCTTTCCTGCATCCACTTGTCACGTTCAATCAGCAGCTTCTGCAGATTCGCTGCCTCCCGGGCGTGGGCCTCGCGCTGGGAGTGGAGTTCCTGCTGTGCGAACCTGAGTTGTTGTCCGTAGGTGTCCCGCAATGTCTTGGCATGCAGCAGCTGCTCTTTCAGCAAGCCCGCTTCCTGCGCCGATGCCGCCACCTTCGCGCGAAGTTCGGCTTCGACGTTCTTCTTCTGCGCTGCGGTGCCCGGCACGACCAGGGGCGGCAGCAATGATTCGTAAGCGACAAGGGCCGCCATGTCCTTGGACGAAAGCCCTGGGTATGCATCGCAGGGTTCCATACCGGCAGCCCATTGCTCGAACAGCTTGACCTGGGGGGCCGCCGAATATGCGCCCAGCTCAGGCTTGTCGGCCCGTTCACGATGGAGCCGCGGATCGATGAAGGATTCGATTTCGGACTTCGTGGGCATTGTCAACCTGCGCACGCCCAGCGATTCGAGTTGCTCCAGCAGATGGGACGCCGTCTCGACAGGCGTACGCATCAGGTCGCGGTGGTGCACCACGATACACGGCAGATCCCGCACGGCCGTCCGCGCATTTTGGTTGTAATGCTCCCACAGCGCGAGGCCGGCATCGATGGGGATCTGGTTCCTGGTTCTAAGGCTGGAGGCAACTTCCAAGGGGTGCCTGAGGATATGGATGCAGACCGGCGCCTCGAGTACGCGACGCCACAAGGGCAACAGGAGGCACAGCCGGGGCTCCTTGAGCAACCACGGACGGTAGGCATCCATCGAGAGCACGATCTCCGACGCCCGTTTTTCGAACTCCGCAGCCAGCGACTCAGGCAGGGACTCAAGGTTGAACCCCGAGACCCGGTTCCAGTCGCAACCTGCCCCATGCAGCACGAAATCATTCAGTGCACGAACGTCGCGCCGCTCCCAGAATCCCTTCGGATTTTCCTGGTTGGCGCCGGTACCTAGCCCCTCAGGCGCGAAGTAGGCGCCCATCAGGTTGAGCAGGCGCGCGAGGACGGACGTGCCCGAGCGGTGCATGCCAACGACGATCAATTGCATCCTGCTTGTCCTCGACTATGCGGTTCCATTCGATTTCCCGGTCAGAACCGGTCCAATGCAACGGCCCGGCCCATGTCAGCCGACATCCAGTGACCGCTTGATATCCGTCGTCGAGATGCTGGGCGTCCGTGGCAGGTAGCACACCTCGCAGTAGGCCGAAAGGAAATCGAACTTTCCAGCCCAATCATCACCCATCACAAAAATGTCCGCGGTGAACCGCTGGATATCGCCTGCCTTCTGATCCCAGGTCTGCTCTGGAAATACCTCGTCGACGTACCGGATCGCCTCCAACACGGCCTTCCGGTTCTCGTAGTTGAGCAGCGAGGACTTGTGCTTGCCGCAGTTGAACTCGTCAGAGGACAGTCCAACCACCAAGCGGTCACCCAGCTCGCGCGCGCGGCGCAGCAGGTTGATGTGGCCAATGTGCAGGATGTCGAAGGTTCCGTAAGTGATGACTGTCTTCATTGCCCCTCCATGATGGTGGCCGGCGGCTTGCCGATGCCGGAACAGTCGCTGAGTTGCCTGACCCGTTCGACCACGCGCGCCGCGCTGCGGTCGTCGATGTGGTCGAAGAACAGGCGCCGCTTCCAATCCAGTTCCGCGGCCTGGTGCACGCTGCGCGGCTCGAACAGGGTGTCCAACGCGGCCGCCAGCTGCTCGAACGAGCGGCACACCGCGCCCGGAAACACGAAGTCCAGGTCGTAGAACGCGCCGCGCTCGACACCGAGGTAGCGCTCAAGGTCGTAGGCGAAGCTCACCGCGGGCTTGTCGGTGAGCATGTAGTCAATGAAGCAGCTCGAGTAGTCGGTCACCAGCGCCGCCGAGACGCGGTAGAGCATCTCGACGTTCGGGAAGTGCGCGTCCGACAAGTCCAGGGGATCGAGTTCCCGCAGCTGGTCGGTGTATACGCGGGCGCTGTCGGCCATGTGCTCGCGCATGCCCAGCACGGCGTTATGGCGTTGCAGCCAGCCGCGCAGGAAACGCTTCTGCTCGTCGCTGAACAGGTAATATCCGTCCTCCTGTGCGTTGCGGAAGGTCGGCATGAACAAGACCAGGCGACGACCGGCCACCATGGTGGACAGCGCCTCGAGCTGCGCCTGCATGTCCAATGGCAAGCGGCCCGTCTCGCGAAGGATGAAGTCGTTGCGCGGTAGGCCGGTGTTCCACACTTCGTTGATCGACAGCGGATAGAAGGCCGACGCCATCGCCAGGGTGTCGACCTTTGAGGAACTGATCACGGCCCTGCACTTGGCGTGTTCGGCGGCGATCCCGCCCAGGCGACCCTGCATGTCCTGCGACGCGTATCCGATCCGCTTGAACGGGATACCGTGCCACAGGTTGATGATGTTGTGGAGGTCGCCGGCGACCGGGTACACGAGGTTGCGGGTCGGGCTGTGCTTGATGAAGATGCTGCCGGAACGCATCAGGCGGTGCTGGCCGAGCGGGCTTTCGAGCGGCATCACCTCGACCTCGACGCCGTCCACCTCGACCGGCCTGTCGCGGGTCAGCACGATCTTGCGGATGCGCGGATCGTCCTTGATCTCCTCGAAGACCGCCCGCTCGTTGCCGGAGAACATGCCGGAGAACGCGCAGACCGGGAACGCCCACCAGTTTTCGTGCTTGGGACTGCGGCGGTCGGCAGCGAGGAAGTTCGCGCCTTTCAGCAGGACTTCGCCCGGCGGCCCGTCGTCCACCAAGCGGTCGCTGCCGACATGTAGCGTGCGGTGCAACACGTCCGGCCCGACCACGCGATCGAGGTTGCGCTGGATGGTGTCGGTGTCGACCCCGGGAATCTTCTGCCGGATCCGCTCGGCCCAGCGATGCAGCCCCGGCACGGCGTAATGGTTCTCCGACAGCAGATAGCGCTTGAGTAGCGGGAAGCCCTCGTCGAGCAGGCGGAAGTACCAGTTGGTATAGACCGGGTGGAACGGGTACAGCGCGCCGACGAAGGTGTCGAAGGCGTGGCCGCGGGCCACCAGGTGCCGGGTCAGGCCCACCTCGTATTTGAGGATCAGCCTGCGCTTGTTTTCCTGGGGGGCGACGCCGTCGATGAGCTTGCGGAACGCGGGATCCTCGATGACCGGGTGCCGGTAGACGAGGAAGTACGAGGCGACGAGGAAATCATAGGCGTACTCCCGCTCGAAATCGTCGAGCATGCCGCCACGCACCGTGTCCATCGGGATCGGCCAAGTGAACCGGTTGGATGCCTTGCCGCGAGTGGCCGCGATGCCCTTGGTGGCCTGCAGACCCCACCAGTCGCACGGCTTGGCATCCATGCGCGCGAAGACCTGGTCGAGGCTGCGAAGCAGGTAGCAGCTGTCGTTGACGAACAGCAACTCGTCGTAGCCGGCGATGGCGTCCCAGCCGAGTCGCTGGACGAGGCCGGAATACGAGCCGAAATCGTACTTTCCATGCCGCTCCGCCCAGGCGCCGCGCACGTGCGGGGCGAGTCTGTCCAGCTGCCCCGGTTGCATGTCGCAATCGGCCAGGTAGTAGACGTCGGCGAAACGGGCCAGCTCGCGCACATAGGCGACCACGTAGTCGTCGACGAGGCCGTCGCGGTCGTAGCCGGCGAACAGGCAGATGCGGCGGACGGCCGCCCCGTCGCGATGTCGGTGCCCGGAACCCGCCAGCTGCGAGACGTTCCTTGGCGGGCGCGGCTCGTATCCCAACGCCTCACCCTCGCGGACGTAGTGCGACAGTGGGTTTTCGCCTTCGACGGCAGGATCCAGATACGTGGCCCAATACCACCAGACGTTGAACTCGCGGCTCGGGTTGCGCAGTTCCTTCCAGCCAGTTTCGCAGAAGTGCTGCAGCGGATTGATCCCGCTGCGCGCGACGTCGCGGTTGTGCTGGAGGTAGTAGCGCGTGTCGAACCACGGTGACGGGTTGCGTCCCTCGGCCGCACCGTGCTCCAGGTAGTGGTCGAGCGGGTCGCGGCCGCCTTCGACGACGTCGGGGTAGCAGGCGCTGTAGTAACCGGCGTCGAAGATGTCGGCATTGCGGATCGCTTCGGCGCGCGGATCGCGCACAGGCTGGATGCCGAGGCCCTTTGCCCGCCCCTCGCCGAGATAGTGGACCAGCGGATTGACCCGCCCGCCCGCGTCGGCGAGGTGCTCACGCAGGTACCAGTCGACGTCGAAGTCCGCGGAAGGATGGCGCGACTCTTTCCACCCGTACCAGCAGAAATGCAGCAGCGGATTGACCCCGGAAGCCGCCACATCGGGGTAGCGCGCCAGGTACCAGGCGCCATCGAAATGGTCGCAGGGGCGCCGACCTTCGGCCGCTCCCTTGATCGCGTAATGCAAGAGCGGGTCGATCCCGGCGCCAGCTACATCCGGGTAGCGCTGCAGGTAGCCTTCGCGGTCGAACAGTCCAAGCCGCTCGATCGCCGGCACGTCCTGATGCCGGCGGCCACGTCCAAGCCGGCGCAACAGTCGCGCAGCCACGTTCACGCGGCGCCTCCTCGGAAGATCTCGGCCGGAGTCCCGGACAGGGTGAGCACGTGGCGATCGCCGGCAATGACCCGGAACCGGTTTCCCATGTCCGCCGCGCTCCGTATCCCGTGCGCCTCGAACAGCAACCGGTAACCGACCAGCGCATGCGGCAGGCCCAGGTGACGCTGGACATCGGGCCGCAATTGGCGTTCGAACTTGGGGACGTCTACTTTCCTAAGGCCGATGCACACGGTGAAGCTCGAAGGCAGCGTGCCGCTCTCATCGATCGCCCAGCCGCGGATGGACAGCATGCCCGCCTCGATGGAAATCTCGTCGACGTGTCCCGTCGGGGGGCCCTGGTAGGGCACAGGAGCGGCTGGACCCGAACCGCTCAGCGACAGGTAGAAGGCCTCCGACTGCTCTGCGACATCGGCCGCGGGCATCGGGGCCGGCCCGGCCCGCCGCCAGGCGAGCTGCACCGGCAGGTAACCGCGCGCCTCGAGCAACTCTTCAACCCTGGCCTGATGTCCGGCCGGCACATAGACATCGAGCGCGATATCGCCCCCTGCATCGCCCTGTAGCAACAGGTCCACCAGGTCCTCGGCCAGGTCATCCTCGAACAGGCGATGTACGATCCTGTCGATGCGGAACGGTGAGTACTCCTCGTCGAGGAGCGTCTTCAGTTTGGCGGATGCACTGGCCTTGCCCTTGGCGACCAGGCTCAGCATCTGGTCGCCGGATACCACCGGCACGCCGGCTTTGGGGAACAGCCCCGACGCCAGGCTGCTCTTGCCGAAGCCCGGGGGCTGCATCAGCAGATAGGCAACCGGCCGGCGGCGACTGATGTGGACGACGTGTCGTGGAACGGGATCGCCGCCCTGCGCGATGCTGGGCCCCATCCATTTCCAGGCATAGCCGGCCAGGATCTTGCGCAGCATCGCCATGCTCGGGAACATGCGCTGGTCGATGCCGCGTTCCACGCGCCGCCACTCTGCCCGACGCGAGGCGACAATCCCCAGTTCGATTACCAGCAAGCCGTCCTCGCTCAGCCGGTTGACAAGGGCGTCGATGAGGGCTGGCTGATCGTCGGCGTAATGAAGTGCGGAGGCGAGCAGAATCAGGTCGAAACTCTCGTCGGGCAACTGCTCCCAGCCCTGCTCGCGGAACTCGCAATGCGGGAACCGCTTGCGCGCACGCGCGACATACGCCGCGGACTGGTCGATTCCGAGCACCCTCCGGGCCCCCTGGTGATGGGCGAACCCGCAGAAGAACCCTTCATTGCAGCCCACGTCCAGGAACGATTTGCCGGCCAGCTCCGGCAGGTGCAGCGCCTTGAGCTTGTCCAGCGTATGTGAGCCGCCAACGGCGTCAGGAAAGGTCTGGTATTGGGCCATGGAAACGTCGATCAGCTCGGATTCTGTAGGGTGGGTGCCTGGCCCGCGCTAACGACCTCGTCCGGGCCGTGGAGGCACTCCCGAACCGCGGGCGCCATGCGCAGTACGCCAGCGGCCAATTCAGCAGTGTGCCCGCCCAGCACGCGCATTGCCCCGCGGCCCAGGTCGCCCACGTCTCCGGCCTCGGGCACCTCCACCTCGGCCAGGAAGCCGCAGTTGCCATCGGCCAACCCGAAATGCCGGGCCACGTCGCGGCGCTGGACGCGCTCGCGCACCTCGGCCACGAACCGGTGTCCCTGCCACTCGACCACCAAGGCCGACGGCAGCGTTCCGTTGTTGTCGATCATCCAGCCCCTGAGGAAGAAACGACCGGGCGCTTGGAGACGAACCTCCTCCACCGCTCCGAATACGTGCCCTGCCTCCACGTCGGCCGACTCGTCCACGATCGCTTCGTGGCCCAAGCGCAGGCGCGCCATCAGTTCGTGGTAGTAGCGCAGTGCATCGGCGATACCGCCTGCGTGGACCACCCGTCCGCCCTCGAGCACGATACCCTTGTTGCAGACGTCGCGCAGCAAGCCAACGCTGTGGCTGGCCAACACCACCACTCGGCTGCCATCGACCCGGCTTTGCATCCGCTCCTTGGCACGCGCCATGAAGTTAGCGTCGCCAGTGCCGACCCACTCGTCCATCAGGATGATGTCGTGCTGGACCGATGTCGAGATAGCGAAACCCAGACGCAACCGCTGCCCCGAGGAAAGCGTGCGCAGGCGGTGGGCCGCCTTCTGTTGCAGGCCCGCGAATTCCAGAATGGAGTCCACCTCCCCGCGCAGGAACGACGCGGTCAGCCCCATCGCGACGCCGCGGAGAAAGATGTTCTCGCGGACCGTGGCCTCACCATTGAAGCCCAACGACATGTTGAGCAACGCCTGGCAGCTGCCCTCCACCTCGAGCTCCCCACTGGTGGGCTGGTAGACGCGGTTGAGCACGCGCAACAGCGTACTCTTGCCAGCGCCGTTGCGGCCGAGGATGGCCACACGGTCGCCGTCGCGGATGTCCAAGTCGATTCGGTCCAGCAGCCGGACCACGCTGCGTTTCGGTGGGTCGAACGTCGCCCCCAGATACAACCCAAGCCAACTGCTGCGCGGCCGGTCGCGCTGCAGGAAGATCGGAACGTCGAGCGATAGCCCGCGTGCACGGATATGGGCGCTCACCGGCTCAGACCCACAACGGCACGAAGCGCGCATAGCGTCGGTACAACAATGTCGCCACCAGCAGGCCGATGAGCGTCATCGTGCCTACATACCAGTAGCTCAAAGTCTCGACTTCCATTCCCAGGATCGGCGCGCGGAACAGCGCCACCAGATGGTAGAACGGGTTGAGGCGCATGAATTGTCCACGCAGGCTCTCCGGCGGCGCCATTTCCGCATACCAGATGATCGGGGTCAGCAGGAAGATGAATACCGAGACATTGGACAGGAGTTGAGCGAAATCCGGGAGCCGCGCGCCGATTAACGAGAACACCACGCTCATCCACAGCACATTGAGGTAGATGAGCAGAGTGGTCGGCACGGCCAGCAGCAGCCCGGACAGCTGAACGTCCGGATGGATGACCAGGGCGACGATGGTGACCGGCAGGAACATCAACAGGTCGAAGAACGACTTGGCCAGCGACTGCAGAAGGTAGTCGGTCAACCGCATGTGGCCGTCCATGATGAATGCATGGCTCCCGTTGAACACGCTGGCGCTTCCGACCACGGCCGACATCAAAGTCCGGAAGATGATCGCCCCCAACGCCACGTAGGCAGCGAACTCCGCGATCGTGCGCCCGTGCAGGCTGGCGAAGAACGAGCCCAGGCCAAACACGTAGACCAGCGAAGGCGTCAACAGCCACAGCGGCCCCAGGTAGGACCGGCGCGTACGCACAAGGATGTCGAGCCAGCTCGACAACGCCCAGAACTCCGGATTACGCAAACTATGGCCGAGTTCGCGCCACAGCCGTCCGGGAGCGACGTGTCCGGACCCGCGTGCGGCCGGGGTGATGCCATCGGCATGGTTCACGACAACGCGCGCTCGAGGTCGGCGCGCAGATCCTCCGGCGCCTCCACCCCCACGCTCAGGCGCACCAGCTCCGGACCGATGCCCAGGCGCTCGCGCGTGGGCTCGGGCACCGACGCATGCGTCATCACCGCCGGATGGTTGACCAGACTCTCCACCCCGCCGAGCGATTCGGCCAGGGTGAACAGCTGCGTGCGCTCGCAGAAACGCTTCGCCGCATCGAAGCCGCCCTTGATGCGGAACGACACCATGCCGCCGAAGCCATCCATCTGGCGCCTGGCCAGCGCATGCTGGGGATGCGAGGCAAGGCCGGGGTAGATCACATCCTTCACGGCGTCGTGCGCCTGCAGGAATTCGGCAATCGCCTGCGCGTTCTCGCAATGGGCCTTCATGCGCAGGTGCAGCGTTTTCAGGCCACGCAGTGCGAGGAAGCTGTCGAACGGCCCCTGCACGGCGCCTGCCGAGTTCTGCAGGAAGGCCATGCGTTCGGCGAGGTCGGCATTGTCGCCGACCACCACCATGCCGCCGACCATGTCGGAGTGACCATTGAGGTACTTGGTCGCCGAGTGCATGACGATGTCGGCGCCGTGTTCCAGCGGCCGCTGCAGGATCGGCGAGGCGAAGGTGTTGTCGACCACCACCAGCGCGCCATGGCGGCGCGCGATCTGCGCGATCGCGGCGATGTCGACGATCTTCAGCAGCGGGTTGGTCGGCGTCTCGATCCAGACCAGCCGGGTCTTCGGGGTCAGCGCGGCCTCGAACGTGGCCGGGTCGGTCATGTCGACGAAGCTGAAATCCAGCCCGGCGCTGCGCCGGCGCACGCGCTCGAACAGACGGAAGCTGCCGCCGTAGAGGTCGTCCATCGCCAGCACATGGTCGCCGCTGTCCAGCAGTTCCAGGATCGTGGCGGTGGCCGCCAGGCCCGAGGCGAAGGCGAAGCCGCGGCTGCCGCCTTCCAGACCCACTACGCAGCGCTCGTAGGCAAAGCGGGTGGGATTGTGGGTCCGCGAGTACTCGAAGCCCTGGTGGACGCCGGGGCTGGACTGGGCGTAGGTCGAGGTGGCATAGATCGGCGGCATCACCGCGCCAGTCGACGGGTCGGGCGCCTGGCCGGCGTGGATGGCCTTGGTTCCAAGCCCCCAATCGCCTGCGTCGACCGCCTTGTTGGGGTCCGTCATCCTGTCGTCCATCGCAAATCGGGCCGGCAATTCTAGCATCGGGCCGCCGCGCGCCGGCCCGGCACGGCGGGTCGGCGTTCAGCACTTCCGTGCCTGATTGCGGCGCCAAACCGCGACCTTTACGGCGTGCCTGGCTTGGTCCGGTACCGCTCCGCGACCGCCAGTGCGGGCAGGGCGACGCCCTCCCAGGTGGGCAGCCCTACTGCACCCGGCGTCGCAGCCAGTTCAGCAGGTCGATCCGGGTGATCAGGCCCAGGAAACGCGCCCCGTCGACCACGATCGCCACGTGCCCGCGGTCGAAGACCGGCAGCAGCGATTCGACCGGCGACTTCACGTCGAGGATGTCCAGCTTGCTGACCATGGCGGTCGACACCGGGTCGCGGAAACGCGCCTCGTCGCCGTACACGTGCAGCAGCACGTCGGACTCGTCGAGGATGCCGACGATACGGTCGCCATCCATCACCGGCAGCTGCGAGATCTCGTAGAGCTTCATGCGCTGGTAGGCGGTGACCAGCAGGTCGCCGGGGGCCAGTACCACGGTGTCGCGCTGCGAGTACGGGCGCAGGATCAGGTCGCGCAGGTCGCCGTGCTGCTCGCGCTCGATGAAGCCGTTGTCCAGCATCCAGTAATCGTTGTAGAGCTTGGACAGGTACTTGTTGCCGGTGTCGCAGACGAACACCAGCACCTTCTTGGGCTCGGTCTGCTCGCGGCACCAGCGCAGCGCAGCGGCCAGCAGGGTGCCGGTGGACGATCCGCCAAGGATGCCTTCGGTGCGCAGCAGCTCGCGTGCGGCCAGGAAGCTCTCCTTGTCGGGGATGGCATAGGCCTTCCTGACCCGCGAGAAATCCGAAATCGAGGGCAGGAAGTCCTCGCCGATGCCCTCCACCATCCAGCTGCCGGACTTCTCGCTGAGGGTGCCTTCGTTGATGTACTCGGTCAGGATCGAGCCGACCGGATCGGCCAGCACCATCTCCACGTGCGGCGCCTGTTCGGCAAAACAGCGCGACAGGCCCGTCATCGTCCCCGAACTGCCGCAGCCGAACACGATCGCGTCCAGCCCGCCCACGGCCTCCATCTGGCGCAGGATCTCGGGGCCGGTACCGTGCTCGTGCGCGGCCGGGTTGTCCGGATTGCCGAACTGGTTGATGAAGTAGGCGCCGGGCGTCTCGGACGCGATCCGCGCCGCCAGGTCCTGGTAATACTCCGGATGGCCCTTGGCGACGTCCGAGCGGGTCAGCACCACCTCGGCGCCCATCGCCTTGAGGTTGAAGATCTTCTCCCGGCTCATCTTGTCCGGGACCACGAGGATCAGCCGGTAGCCCTTCTGCTGGGCGACCAGCGCCAGGCCGATGCCGGTATTGCCGGCGGTGCCCTCGACCAGGGTCGCGCCGGGCTGCAGTTCGCCACGTGCCTCGGCCGCCTCGATCATCTTCAGGCCGATGCGGTCCTTGATCGAACCACCGGGGTTCTGGCTTTCGAGCTTGAAATAGACCTCGCACAGGCCGGTGTCCAGGCGCTGGGCCTTGACGATCGGGGTGTCGGCGATGAGGCCGAGGACTGAGGAATGGATCGTCATGCGGGTCTGGCGCGTGCGGGAAAGCGCGGATTATCGCACTGCCCCGCGACCGACGCGGGCCCGGTGGGTAGCGGACAGCTCACGGGCGGCGGCGACCGACGAGGATGGCCGCCGCCGCCCGTGACTTCCAAGGACATCAGTGCTTCAGCACGTCGTAGAGACGGGTCAGGCGGTCCTTCGCGGCGAGCTTCTCGCGCTTCATCTGCGAAAGGGTGGTTTCATCGATCGGGAGCACGCCGAGTTCGGCGTCGAGCACTTTCTTGTCCAGCTCCCTGTGGCGCTGGTAGAGCTGCTTGAACTCGGGATGGCCCTTGATCAGCTTGTCGAGTTCCGCCTGGGGTTGCCCTTCGAACATGGAAATCCTCCTGCGAACATGCAAACGCCCCGGCCGGTCAGGGCACGGGGCGTCGTCGGGGGTGCAGACCGGACGCGGGGCGGGGCCCGCTGCCACGGCCCACCGGCGGCCTGTATTGCCGGGGGTGGGCGACTGGTTCGGGATCGGCTCGGTCATCGGTCTGGTTCTGTCGCCAGGCAGCGGGGAAAGGAAAGTGCTGCCTGGTGATCCGACCCTACTCCTCACCGGAGAGGTCGACAAGGGTCATTCCGCGTGGTCCCGCATGCCACCGTCACGGAACCCGGATCGGGCACTGGAAAGATTCAGCAAGGTCAACGCGCAGCCGCGCGACCGAATCCGTCGACGTCATATAAGCAATTGATTTGCAGAAAGAATCAGCCCGGCATGGGTTCAGGGTGTTTCGCCGCCGGACTCCAGGCTGCGCAGCAGCTCTTCTTCCTGCCGCTTGAGCTCCGCCGCCCGCTGGCGCGACGCGCGCAGTCGTGCAGCCTCTCGCGAGGACACGCCCTGGAGGACGGTCTCGGCCTCCTGCCGGGCCAGCGATTCGGCCTCGGCGGCCTCGCGCAGGCGGGCGGTTTCCTCGGCCTGGATCTGGGTCTGGATACGCAGCCGTTCGGCCTCCTGGCGCGCGCGGGCCGCCTCGCGGCGGCTGGCCTCGAGCAACAGGTCGGTGCGTTCGCGGTCGAGCCGGTCGATCTCGCGACGGGCCGCTTCGGTCTGCGCCGCCACTTCCGCGGTCTCGACGCGCCACTGCGCGATTTCCAGCGCGACGGGCCGCTGGCGGCTGCGCGCGTTCGACAGCGCCTGCACGGCCTGGCGTGCCTGCATCCGCTCCAGCGAGGCGAACGGATTGAGCGCGGGGTCGGCGTCGATCGCGAACAGGCGCTGGGTCAAGCCTGCCACCTCGGGGTTGGCGTCCTGGGCCTGTGCCAGCGGCAGCGCCAGCAGCAGGGACAGGCCGGCGGCAAAACGCATCCGGGTCTTCATGGCGCATCCTCCCGGCGCAGGCGCTGCTGCAGGTCGGCCACCTCGGCGCGGCGCTGCGCGAGTTCCGCGCGGACGCTGGCCTCGCGGCTGCGTGCGGTGGCCAATTCGGCCAGCGCCGTAGATCGCAGCGCAAGGTCCCTTGCCTCCCCCTCGCGCCTGTTGGCCATCGCGGCCTGCGCCTCGGCCAGCAGGCTGCCCGCACGGGCCAGTTCGTCGGCTGCATACTGCTCGGCGTCTGCGTCGGATGCGCGGGACACCGCCTGCCGAGCGGCAGCCAGTTCGCCGGTCGGCGGCGGCGTGGTCGCGCAAGCCGTGAGCGCCAGCACGCATCCGCACACCAGTGCCTGCAGCGTGGTCCTGAAGTATGCGAAGCTTGTTGCCATAAGGGGGGCCGTGCCGTCTACGGGATGCGCGGCCATTGTCGACAGCCTTCGCCCGATGCGCAACGGTCGGGGCGGGCCATTGGGGATTGGTACATGGACATCGGCTATTTCCTGAAGCTGATGGCGGAGAAGAACGCGTCGGACATGTTCCTGACGACGGGCGCGCCGGTCTACATCAAGGTCGAAGGCAAGCTCTACCCGCTCGGCAATACCGGCCTGCCCACCGGCATGGTCAAGAAGATCGCCTATTCGCTGATGGACGAGGGCCAGGTGCCGCAGTTCGAGCGCGACCTCGAGCTCAACATGGCGATCTCGCTGCAGGACTCCGGGCGCTTCCGCGTCAACGTGTTCAAGCAGCGCGGCGAAGTGGGCATGGTGATCCGCGCGATCCGCAGCACGATCCCCACCATCGAGGAGCTGCAGCTCCCGCAGGTGCTCAAGGACATCATCATGGCCCCGCGCGGCCTGGTGCTGCTGGTCGGCTCCACCGGCTCGGGCAAGTCGACCTCGCTGGCCTCGATGATCGATTACCGCAACAGCACCACGTCGGGCCACATCCTCACCATCGAGGACCCGATCGAGTACCTGCACAAGCACAAGAAGTCGATCGTCAACCAGCGCGAGGTCGGCCTGGACACGCACGCCTTCCACAACGCGCTGAAGAACGCGATGCGCGAGGCGCCGGACGTGATCCTGATCGGCGAGATCCTCGACGCGACCACGATGGAGGCGGCGATCGCCTTCGCCGAGACCGGCCACCTGTGCCTGGCGACCCTGCACTCCAACAACGCCGACCAGACCATCGAGCGCATCCTCAACTTCTTCCCCGAGGCCGCGCACAAGAACGTGCTGATGAACCTCGCGCTGAATCTGCGCGCGGTGGTCTCCCAGCGCCTGGTGGTGGGGATGGACGGCCGCCGCATGCCGGCGACCGAGGTGCTGATCAACACGCCGATGATCCGCGACCTGCTGCGCCGCGGCCAGGTGCACGAGATCAAGCAGGCGATGGAGGAGTCGCTGGAAGAAGGCATCGAGAGCTTCGACCAGTGCCTGTTCCGGCTGTACAAGGAAGGCCGGATCGAGCGCGAGACCGCGCTGCGTGCGGCCGATTCACGCGAGGGGCTGGATCTGAAGTTCCGTCTCTCGGAAGGCGGCAGTGGCGAGCACGATCCTTATGCGGATGTGTTCGGCACGGGCTGAGTGACGGGGGCAGGCTTGGGCACCCTGCCTGGAGAATCCACGCGCAAGCCTGTCGTGCGACTGCGGCAAGGCCTTGTCGCCTCGATCGCATGGAATCCAGATGCCACGCGCCGGACAGCAGATTTACCGGCTTCGCCGTCGATGAGCGGCTCTCCCTGCGGTCGCAATGACAGGTCGTTGGCCATGCTGGCCAGCAGCCGCTTCTAGCGCGGCGCGTCCGGCTGGCGGTCGGGCGCCGCGTCGCGGAATTCGGGCAGTTCGAGGCAGGCCTGTTCGATCGCGGCGATCACAGGGTAGTTCGCCATGTCCACGCCGAAGCGGCGCGCGTTGTAAACCTGCGGCACCAGGCAGCAATCGGCGATGGTGGGCGCGAAACCGTCGCAGAAGGTGCCGGTGGCCGGATGGTCGCGCAGCAGCGCCTCGAAGGCATCGAAGCCCTCGGTGATCCAGTGCCTGGTCCAGGCGTCGCGCTCGGGCTGCGGCACGTTCCACTCGTGCTCCAGGTAGCGCATCACCCGCAGGTTGTTGAGTGGGTGGATGTCGGTGGCGACCAGCTGCGCCAGCGCGCGCACCCGCTGGCGCTCGCGCGAGGTGGCCGGCAGCAGCGACGGCGTGGGCCAGACCTCGTCGATGTATTCCAGCACCGCCAGCGACTGGCGGAACATGCGCTGCCCGTGCTGCAGCACCGGCACCAGCTTCTGCGGATTGGTGGCGGCGAAGGACGGTGCCAGCTGTTCGCCACCGTCTCGCAGCAGGTGGACGGGCACGGTCTCGTAGGCGAGGTTCTTGAGGTTGAGTCCGATCCGCACGCGATACGCCGCGCTTGATCGCCAATAGGAATACAGCCTCAGATCCTCGCTCACCCACCCGCCCCCTTGGGCCGACCGGCCCTGATCCTGTTCTTACGTAGTGTCGGCGCTGCGGCGGACAGCGGCGCCCATGCGGCCGCATGCCCCTGCCTGCGTCGTGCCCCTGCATGCCAACACGCCATCGTCGCCCGCCGTCGCGCGTGCCCGGGCGCCATCCATCGCGCCAGCTCCCCGCTGGTCAGGGCGCGTAGCGCTCGATCCGCTGCTCGATGGCGCCGAAGATGCTGCGGCCGTCGCGGTCGAGCATCTCGATGCGCACGCTGTCGCCGAAGGACAGGAAAGGCGTTACCGGCTTGCCGGTCTCCAGCGCCTCGACGGTGCGCTTTTCGGCGAAGCAGGAAGCGCCCAGCGAGGTGTCCTGGTTGGCGATCGTGCCCGAGCCGACGATGGTGCCGGCCGACAATGGACGCGTCTTGGCCACGTGCGCCACCAGTTGCGCGAAGTCGAACTGCATGTCCACGCCCGCCTCCGGTGCGCCGAACCACTCGCCGTTGATGTGGGTGAGCAGCGGCAGGTGCAGCTTGTTGTCGCGCCAGTGTTCGCCCAGCTCGTCGGGCGTGACGAACACCGGCGACAGCGCCGAGCGCGGCTTGGACTGCAGGAAACCGAAGCCCTTGGCCAGCTCGCCGGGGATCAGGTTGCGCAGGCTCACGTCGTTGACCAGGCCGATGAGCTGGATGCGCGCCGCGGCCTGCTCCGGGGTCGCGGCCATCGGCACATCGTCGGTGACCACGATGATCTCGGCCTCCAGGTCGATGCCGTAGTCCTCGCTGACCACTTTCACCGGATCGCGCGGACCGAGAAAACCGGCGCTGGTGGCCTGGTACATCAGCGGATCGGTGTAGAAGCTTTCGGGCACCTCGGCGCCACGGGCGCGGCGCACGCGCTCCACGTGCGGCAGGTAGGCGCTGCCGTCGACGAACTCGTACGCGCGCGGCAGGGGCGCGGCGAGTGCGTTCGACTCCAGGTCGAACACCCCGTCTGCATCGCCATTTTCCAGCGACTGCGCCAGCGCGTTGAGCCGCGGCGCGGCGTTGTCCCAGTCCTCCAGTGCGCGCTGCAGGTTCGGGGCAATGCCCGTCGCGCGCACCGCGCGGGACAGGTCACGCGAGACGACGACCAGGGTGCCGTCGCGGCCGCCTTCCTTGAGTGAACCGAGTTTCATGCCTACTCCGGGGACTGGTTAAGGTTTCGATTGTAATGAAGCGCGAAGGGGCGCGTCTGCGGCCGCTGGAGACAGGTCTTGTGCGGCGGCGTGGTCGGGTACCGGCCCCGGATCATCCAGCACCCTCATCCCGGCTCTCTCGCTGGCCCATCCAGCACGCCAGCGCCGTCAAGTTCACCCAGCGCCATCCAGCTCACCCAGCACCTCATCCAACACACGCAGCAACCCATCCAGCACAAGCGCCGTCATCCCAGCGCACGCCGGGGTCCATGGGCTGCTCCGCCCATCGCGCCTTCGACAATGGATCCCGGCTTGCGCTGGGATGACGGTCGCGATGGTCCGCATGGAATGACCGGGCAGGATGGTCGACGTGGATGACGGCTCCGGATGGTCTCCCCCGAACGATGCATCCGGACGTCGAATCCGGATGACCAGCGCCGGGCGCCGGGCGACGGAAGACGGAAGACGGAAGACGGACCCGCTGGTCGACGCATGAGGGCCGAATCCGGGAGACCAGGATAGCGGCGACACCCCAACCGCGATCAGTCGTCGCCCTGGAAGGCGCCGGCGCGGAAGGTGAGCACCAGGGTATCGCGATGTCCGGGCGCATCGTCCGACGCAGGCTGGATCGGGGTGGACTCGTGGATCACCCTGGTGTCGTCGAGGAACAGCAGCGACCAGGGTTCCAGCAGGGTGAAGCGCTGCCCGTCGGGTCCCTCGGCCTGGAACACCCGCGTCTCACCGCCCTTGATGCCATGCCGGCCGACGAGGATGACGGCGACGAAATCCACGCCGTCCCGATGCGCACCCTCCGGTGTCGGCCGGCCGATGCCGCCCGCGGTATCGATGCGGAACTGGTGCGCCTCCACGTACCAGGGCTGCCTGCCGTGCAGGGCCGAACACCACTGGCCTATGCCGCGCAGCAACGCGGCCCAGGCCGGGACCGCCACGGTGTCCGGTGCGACCGGTTCGAACATGCGCAGCATGCCGCCGTGCAGCGCGTTGTAATCCAGCGACTGCCAATGGGCCCGATGCGGGGCCTGCTGGACCTGCCCATCGTCGACCACGAAACAGGAGTGGCGACGGCTGCGGTAGCGGCCTCCGTCGCGCAGGTAGTCGTCGGGCGGCAGTTCGTCCCAGCCCGGCTCCAGCGCGCGCAGATCTTCCGGCCGCGCCTGGGCCAGCGCCAGGACTTCGGCGGCGGGCAGCACCGCGTAGCCGCGTGCGCGGACGTCATCCAGCACGCGACGCGCATCGGACAGGGGCGGAAGGAAGGGGGCCGTCATCGGCGGATTCTAGCGTGCGGATGGCGCAGGTGAATGCTCTTCGGCAGCACGCATGCGTCGACGCCACCCGTGTCCGCCGCACCTGCCCGCGCCCAAGCCGGCGAGGAAGAGCGACCGCCCCGCACGTCGTGCCACTCCCCAGCCAGCGGAAAGCGCTGCGGTGGGCACACAAACGAAAAGACCCGCCACAAGGCGGGTCTCTCGAGAAGGCGGATGCCGCAGCATCCAGCCCGATGTGGCAGCCCCGGATGGATTCGAACCACCGAATGCCTGAGTCAGAGTCAGGTGCCTTACCGCTTGGCGACGGGGCTATGGAGCGGATTGTAACGCCACTGCGAAGCGGTGGCGTCAGTGCAGCATTAACGCTTGGAGAACTGCGTGGCGCGACGCGCCTTGTGCAGGCCCACCTTCTTGCGCTCGACTTCGCGTGCATCGCGGGTCACGAAGCCGGCCTTGCGCAGTTCGATCTTCAGCGTCTCGTCGTACTCGACCAGCGCGCGGGCGATGCCCAGGCGGATCGCACCGGCCTGGCCGGTGGTGCCGCCGCCGGAGGCGGTGACGAGGATGTCGAAGCTCTCGGTGTTCTTGGTCAGCTCCAGCGGCTGGCGCACGATCATGCGCGCGGTCTCGCGGCCGAAGAACACGTCAAGCGGACGACCGTTGACGGTGATGTTGCCGGTGCCCTTGCGCAGGAACACGCGGGCGGTGGAGGACTTGCGACGGCCGGTGCCGTAATTCTGCGTGATAGCCATCGTTTAGATATCCAGGTGCTGGGGCTGCTGGGCGGCGTGCGGGTGCTCGGCACCCTTGTACACCTTGAGCTTGCGGTACATGGCGCGGCCGAGCGTGTTCTTCGGCAGCATGCCCTTGACCGCGATCTCGATCACGCGCTCGGGGTGGCGCTCCAGCGCCTGGGCCAGCGACTCGGTCTTGAGGTTGCCGATGTAGCCCGTGAAGCGGTGGTAGAGCTTGTCGGTCAGCTTCTTGCCGGTCACCACGATCTTCTCGGCGTTGATTACGATCAGGTAATCGCCGGTATCGACATGCGGGGTATAGACGGGCTTGTGCTTGCCGCGAAGGCGGCGCGCGAGTTCGGAACTCAGGCGGCCCAGCGTCTTGCCGGTGGCGTCGACGAGATACCAGTCGCGCTGGACGGTCTCGGACTTGGCAGTAAAGGTCTTCATCTAAATAATGACTCCGGGCGGGTGCCTGGTCGGGCTGGTTCCGGGGACCGGAACTTCGCCTCGCGTTGTGGGGGTGGAACACAGAAGCGGAATTCTAGCCCCTGCGCCGGCTGCGTGCAAGCCGACCGGGTTGCCGCGCTGGCGCCCCGCATCGCCAGGGCCCAACATGGCGCTCCCACCGGCATTCCCCTGGGACGACACCATGTCCGATACCTCCGCCTCCATGCTCCCGGCCACGATCCCCGCGCCGCCGCGCGCCGTGCCGCGCCGGCTCAATCCGCTCGACCGCTTCTTGGTCGAAGCGCAGCGGGCGCTGGAGACCGTGCTCGGCCAGCCCACGGCCAGCCGCGAGAATCCCGCCGGCACCATTCCAGACGCCGCGCTTTCGCCCGGCGAGCGCCGTCATGCAGCGGGCCTGATGCGGATCAACCACGTGGGCGAGGTCTGCGCGCAGGGCCTGTACTTCGGCCAGGCGGCCGTCGCCCGCGAGGACGCCACCCGCGAACACCTGCTCGAAGCGGCGCAGGAGGAAACCGACCACCTGGCCTGGTGCGCCGACCGCCTGCGCGAGCTCGACAGTCGGCCCAGCCTGTTCAATCCGCTCTGGTACGGCGGCAGCTACGCGCTGGGGCTCGCGGCCGGACTGCGCGGCGATGGCTGGAACCTGGGCTTCGTGGTCGAGACCGAACGCCAGGTCGAGGCCCACCTGGACGAGCACCTGCAGACCCTGCCCGATGCCGACCGGCGCAGCCGCGAGATCCTGCAGCAGATGAAGATCGACGAGGCCCGCCACGCGCTCAACGCGGAGATGGCCGGCGCGCGCATCCTGCCGCAGCCGATCCCCAGCCTGATGGCGGCCGCGTCGAAGTTCATGAAGACGGTGGCGTACCGGGTCTGAGGGGAACCGGGGTCAGAGTCGACTTTTCGCAAGCGCGGAATGCCGGCCTGGTCAAGGCGCAGTGGCGACAAGTCGACTCCGACCCCTTCCCACCGTCCCAACGCACAGGGCCCCGCATTGCGGGGCCCTGTCGCAGCGACAGCCTGCACCGCGCTCAGTCGAGCAGGTTGCGCCCGTGGTACAGCTCTTCGATCTCGCGCTTGAGCCGGGCTTCGATCTTCATGCGCTCCTTGAACGACAGGTTGCGCGCCTTCTCCTCGAACAGGTACTGGTCCAGGTCGAAGTCCTTCAGGTGCATCTTGGTGTGGAAGATGTTTTCCTGGTAGACGTTGACGTCGAGCATCTCGTAGCGCGCGCGGATGTTCTTGGCCAGGTAGTCCTGGATCGAGTTGATCTTGTGGTCGATGAAGTGCTTCTTGCCCTTGATGTCGCGGGTGAAGCCGCGCACGCGGTAGTCCATCACCACGATGTCCGACTCAAGGCTCTCGATCAGGTAGTTCAGCGCCTTCAGCGGCGAAATCACGCCGCAGGTCGACACGTCGATGTCGGCACGGAAGGTCGCGATGCCGTTGTCCGGATGGGTCTCCGGATAGGTGTGGACGGTGATGTGCGACTTGTCCAGGTGCGCCACCACGGCCTCGGAGATGATCTCCTTGCCGGCGTCCTTCTTGTCGATCACCGGCTCCTCGGAAATGAGGATGGTCACCGACGCGCCCTGCGGATCGTAGTCCTGGCGGGCGACGTTGAGGATGTTGGCGCCGATGATCTCGGCCACGTCGGACAGGATCTGGGTGAGGCGATCGGCGTCGTACTGCTCGTCGATGTACTCGATGTAGCGCCTGCGCTCGTCTTCCGACGAGGCATAGCACACGTCGTAGATGTTGAACGACAGCGACTTGGTGAGGTTGTTGAAGCCCTGGAGCTTCAGGCGAGGCAGTGGTTTGACCACGTCGGACGGTCCCCGGGCGGACGGACGAAGGGCGGAATTATGCGTCAAAGCAGGTGACCATGGGGGCAAGGCCGTTTGCTCCGCGGCCACGGACGGCCTAATCTCGCCGCATCCCCCGTTCCCCCCTGCATGAAGCAAAGCCCTGTGGCCCTGATCAGCAGCTATCGCCGCCCGTCCCATCCGATGGCGCCCTCCCCCGCGACCATCGAACGCTTTCTCGCCCACTGCCACCGCCGGCGCTACCCGCCGCGCACGGAGGTGTTCCGCCCCGGCGATCCCGCCAGCACCCTGTATTTCGTCATCAGCGGCTCGGTCAGCATCATCACCGAAGAGGACGACGGCCGGGAGCTGGTGCTCGGTTACTTCGGCAACGGCGAGTTCGTTGGCGAGATGGGCCTGTTCATCGAGACGGACGTGCGCGAGGTGATCCTGCGCACGCGCGTCCAGACCGAGCTGGCCGAGATCAGCTACGAGCGGCTGTACCAGCTGTTCGACGGCACCCTGGCCAATGACGCCACCTCGATCCTGTACGCGATCGGCGTGCAGCTGTCGCGGCGCCTGCTCGACACCAGCCGCAAGGCCGGGCGCCTGGCCTTCCTCGACGTGACCGACCGCATCACCCGCACCCTGCACGACCTGACCCGCGAGCCGGAGGCCATGAGCCACCCGGAAGGCACCCAGCTGCGGGTGTCGCGGCAGGAGCTGGCGCGGCTGGTCGGCTGCTCGCGCGAGATGGCCGGCCGGGTGCTGAAGAAGCTGCAGATCGACGGCAAGCTCCACGCCCGCGGCAAGACCATCGTGCTCTACGGAACCCGATGAGCGGCGGCGCGTTCGCGTATCGCGGCGACCTGCCGGACGCCGACCTGCGCTGTGCGGGCCTGCTCGATGCAGACGATGTCGCCGCCCTGCTCTGCGAGCTGGGCTACCCCTGCGACGAGCAAGACGCCGCGCGTCGCATCCACGCGATCCTCGACAACGACCGCCAGGCCCTGGTGGTCGCTCGCGTGGAGGGCGCGGTGGCCGGGCTGGTGGCGCTGGATTTCATGTACTACCTGCCGCTGGACACGCTCACCTGCCGCATTACCGCACTGGTGGTGAGCGCCTCGGCGCGCGGCCAGGGCCTGGGCCGGCAGCTGCTACGCGAAGCCGAGCGTCGCGCCCGCACCGGCGGCGCCGCCCGGCTGGAGCTGGTCAGCGGCTCGCAGCGCACCGATGCGCACGCCTTCTACCGTGCCTGTGGCTTCAGCGACGGCACGGTGCGCTTCATCAAAAGGCTTGGCGACGCGTAAGCGAACTGCGCGCCGCGCTGCGCCGACGATCCGGGCTGGCGCGTGTGTTCGCGGCTGAAGCCGCTCCTACAGAACCTCGCGTGGTGTGTTCGCGGCTGAAGCCGCTCCTACAAAGAACCTACGCGTGTAGGAGCGGCTTCAGCCGCGAAAGATCCTCCAGCAGCTGGACCATCCCACAAACCACGCTCCACGCTCGGAGCTTGCGCGGAGCCTTTCCGCGTCTCCGCCCCTAGTCCGGCGCCACGCCCGCCACCGGCTCTCCGCCGCGGTCGCGGCAGCCCCAGTTGAGGATGGGCGTGCCCGCCGGCAGGATGCGCCGGAACATCTCCACGCTGCCGGGCTTGGGATTGACCACCACCGGCGATGTCGCTGCCACCAGCAGCGGCAGGTCGGCGCTGGAATCGGAATAGGCGATGTCGATCTCGCCCAGGCCGCGCTCCCGCAGCATCCGCATCTTTTCCTCGGCGTGGCAGTGGCGCACCGCGATGATCGCCCCCAGGCGCGGCCCCACCTGGGTGCCGAGCACGGGCACCGCCTCGTGCGCAACGAAGGCGAGGATCGCGCGCGCCAGTTCCGGCGGCGCGCCGGTGGCGATCACCACCCGATCGCCCGCTTCGCGGTGCCGATGCAGTACATCCAGCGCCACCGGCAGCAGGCGCTCGCGGATCTGCGGCTCGTGGGTGGCGACGTAGCGATCGATCGCCGCGTCCAGCGTGCGCGGGCCGGACATGCCGACCGTGCCGATCCAGACGAAACCCGAGATGCCGTAGCGGCGCGTCGGCAGGAACGCCACCATCGGCCCGAACACCGGCGCGGCCAGCAGCGCCAGCGCCGTGCGCCACCAGCTGCGGCGGATCAGCCAGGCAAACAGATGGCTGCCCGAATCGCCGTCGTAGAGCGTGTGGTCGAAGTCGAAGACCACCCGCGACGGCGGGCGCGCATCAGCGTCGGCCGCGCCTGTCATGCCGGGAAGAACAGACCGCGCAGCGCCAGCCCCGGATCGGGCTCGCGCATGAAGGCTTCGCCGACCAGGAAAGCCCCGATACCCGCTTCGCGCATGCGCGCGACGTCGGCGACGGTATGGATGCCGCTCTCGGTCACCAGGCGCCGGTCGCGCGGCACCGCGCTGCGCAGCGACAGGGTATTGTCGAGCGAGACCTCGAAGCTGCGCAGGCTGCGGTTGTTGACGCCAAGCAGCGGCGCCGGCACCTGGATCGCGCGCTCGAGCTCGTCGATATCGTGCACTTCCACCAGCACATCGAGGCCCAGCTGCATGGCCGTACCGGACAGCTCGGCGAGCTGTCCGTCCGACAGTGCGGCGACGATCAGCAGGATGCAGTCGGCGCCCAGCGCACGCGCCTCGTGCACCTGCCAGGGATCGATGACGAAATCCTTGCGCAGCACTGGCAGCGTGCAGGCCGCGCGCGCTTCCTGCAGGTAGGCATCGGCGCCCTGGAAGAAATCCACATCGGTCAGCACCGACAGGCAGGCCGCGCCGCCGGCCTCGTAGCTGCGCGCAATCTGCGCCGGCTGGAAGTCCGGGCGGATCACGCCCCTGGAGGGGCTGGCCTTCTTGACCTCGGCGATCACGGCGGGCGCGCCGGTGGCGATCTTCGCCTCGATCGCGTCGGCGAAGCCGCGCGTGGGCGGCATGTCGGCGGCCAGCGCGCGCATCTCCGCGAGCGGGCGCGCCGCGGCCCGTTCAGCGACCTCCTGGACCTTGCGCGCAAGGATCTTCTGCAGGATGTCCTCGCTGCGCGGCAGCGTGGGGCGCAACAGGTGATTCAAGACCGTGTGTCCTCTTCGATGCGGAAGGCCGGGGCGGCACGGGTCAGCCTCGGCGGGCAATGCGCATGATCGCAGGATCCGACCGTCCGGCGCGACCCCATCCCAACGGCCATGACCGAACCAGGGCGACACCTCATCCGGTGATTTCCGCGGGGCCGTCGCCGCGATCCCAGCCGTAGGCGCGTTCGACGCGGGCAATGCGCAGCTCGAAATGCCGGTACCACTCCGCGCGACCGCGTTCGCGCGCGGCGGTGTGTTCCGCATGCAGCCGCCAGGCGCGGATCGCGTCCTCGCTGTCCCAGTACGCCACCGTGATTCCGAACCCATCCTCGCCGCGCACGGATTCGACGCCAAGAAAGCCCGGCTGCCGCTGCGCCAGTTCGACCATGCGCTCGGCGGTCTCGCCATAGCCGTTGTCGATGTCGGTCCGCTGGGCGCTGAAGATCACCGCGTAGTACGGCGGCGCGGGCAGTCGGGCGAACGTTGCGGGATCCATGACGGGTTCTCCGGATGCCGGGGGACGGCCCTGGCGTGGTTTGCAGTGGATCAGCCTGCAGCGGCGAGCCGCTGCGTGGCGGCGACGAATGCCTCCAGCTTCCGCAGCGCGGCACCGGAGGCAACCGCATCGCGCGCGCGCGCGATGCCATCGGCAATCGAATCGGCCACACCGGCCACGTACAGCGCGGCGCCGGCGTTGAGCGCCACGATCTCCAGCGGCAGCCCGGCCTCGCCGCGCAGCGCGCCCAGCAGCATCGCCTTCGATTCAGCCGGATCGGCCACTCGCAGGTTACGGCTGGCGGCCATGCCGATGCCGAAATCCTCGGGATGGATTTCATACTCGCGCACCACGCCGTCGCGAAGTTCGCCGACCAGCGTTGCAGCGCCGAGCGAGATCTCGTCCATGCCATCGCGGCCCCACACCACCAGCGCGCGCTCGGTGCCCAGCTCCTTGAGCACGCGCACCTGGATGCCCACCAGGTCGGGATGGAACACGCCCATCAGCACGCTGGGCGCGCCAGCGGGATTGGTCAGGGGGCCCAGGATGTTGAAGATCGTGCGCACGCCCATCTCGCGCCGCACCGGCGCCACCGCCTTCATCGCGGGATGGTGGATCGGCGCGAACATGAAGCCGGCCCCGACCTCGTCGATGCAGCGCGCGACCTGCGCAGGTTGCAGCTCGATCGCCGCGCCCAGCGCTTCGAGCGCGTCGGCGCTGCCCGACTTGGACGACACGCTGCGGTTGCCATGCTTGGCCACGCGCGCGCCCGCGGCGGCGGCGACGAACATGCTGGCGGTCGAGATGTTGAACGTGTGCGAGCCATCGCCGCCGGTGCCGACGATATCGACCAGGTGCGAACGATCGGGCACCTCGACCGGGAGCGAAAGCTCGCGCATCACCCTGGCCGCGGCGGCGATCTCGTCGACCGTTTCCTTCTTGACGCGAAGGCCGGTGAGGATCGCCGCAGTCATCACCGGCGAGACTTCGCCGCGCATGATCTGCCGCATCAGGTCGATCATCTCGTCATGGAAGATCTCGCGATGCTCGATGGTGCGCTGCAGGGCTTCGTGGGGGGTGATGGACATGGGAGAACGTGGCCCGTGATGGGTGAGGTGTGTTGGCAGCAAGGAATGTGTAATTCACAAATGGCGTAATCGTATCCGCCGTCATCCCGGCGCATGCCGGGATCCCCATTTTGACGTGGCCGTTTCCCCTGCAGGAGCAGAAAAAATGGATTCCAGTGTGCATCGGGATGACGGCACCTGGCGGTAGCAAGCGGGTAGATCACCGGGTGGTGGCACCGGACGCTAGCGCTCCAGGAAATTCTTCAGCAGCGCATGCCCGTGCTCGGTCAGGATCGACTCGGGGTGGAACTGCACGCCCTCGACCGGATGCTCGCGATGGCGCAGGCCCATGATCTCCTCGATCGACCCGTCTTCGTTGTCGGTCCAGGCCGTCACTTCCAGGCAATCGGGCAGCGAGTCGCGCTCGACCACCAGCGAGTGGTAGCGCGTGGCCTCGTAGCCGTCCGGCAGGCTGGCGAACACGCCCTTGCCCTGGTGGCGGATCGGCGACGTCTTGCCGTGCATGATCCGGCCCGCGCGCACCACCCGGCCACCGTAGGCCTGGCCGATGCTCTGGTGGCCCAGGCAGACGCCGAGGATCGGTACCCGCGCGCCCAGCGCCTCGATCACGCCGACCGACACGCCCGCCTCGTTCGGCGTGCAGGGTCCAGGCGAAATGACGATGCGCTCGGGCGCAAGCGCGTCGATCTGCGCAACGGTCAACTCGTCGTTGCGCACCACTTTCACCTCGGCCCCCAGTGCCTGCAGGTACTGCACGAGATTCCAGGTGAAGCTGTCGTAGTTGTCGATCATCAGCAGCATGGGTGCGTCCGCCAGCAGGAATATCGCGTACAGGTGTTCGGAGAGGTTGATCGAGCCCACCTCGATGGCTTCCGGGGTGATGCCAGCGCGGCGTGGGCGCCAACCCGGTGCACGCAGGCCAGCCACCCCGGCAGACCGGGCACAGCTGCGGTTCGCTCGGCCCATCGTGGGCTGCCCTGACCTGGATCAGGGACAGCGGAGCGCGCGCGGCGCACGCTGGCGCGACCGTCCAGAGGAGCATCGTCATGACCGACGCCACCGCCGCCAGCGGCGCCGCCGAGTACACCGCCCATCCCTTCGACGCGCGCGGCATCGCGCGGCGTTTCCGTCATTCGGCGATCTTCGGCGCGCTGGGTGCGCTGCAGCCAGGCGAGGCAATGCGTTTCGTCAACGACCACGACCCGCTGCCGCTGCTCTCGCAACTGGTGGACCGTTTCGGCGACCGCGTCGAGATCGCCTACCGCCAGCGCGAACCCGGCGCGATCGTGATCGACTTCATCGTCCGGGCCTGAGCGGTGAGCTTCCCGGCGTTCTTCGAACAGGCGCCCGTGCTGCGCCTGCGTGACGGCCTGGCGGCCCTGCTCGGGGCCGCGCCCGATGGGGAGATCGAATACCGCTACGCCGATGCGGTGCGCCTCGCCGGCCACTCCTGCCCGACGGTGGCCGGTGCCTGGCTGTGCGCGCGCACCGGGCTGAAGGCGCTGTACGGCGAAGCGCTGCCCGAACGCGGCGACATCGCGGTCAGCCTGCCCCAGGCCGAGGATGCAGGCGTATCCGGCGTCATCGGCCAGGTCCTGACCCTGGTCACCGGCGCGGCCGGTGCCGCCGGATTCAAGGGTCTGGGTGGCCGGCACGCGCGCAACGGCCTGCTGTGCTACGGCGACGCCGGCATCGGCGCGCTGCGCCTGCGCAGGCTCGACAGCGGCCAGACCGTGGAAGTGGCGTTGGACACCTCGCCCGTGCCGGTCGAACCCGACCAGCGCAACCTCTTCGCCCTGGTCGTGCAGGGACAGGCCGATGCCATGCAGCAACGCAGATTCGGCGAGGCCTGGCAGGCGCGCGTGCGCAGGCTGCTGCTCGAACACGCCGACGACCCCGCCGTGGTGCAGCTGCGCTGGGTCTCGCCCGCCCGCGCGGCGCGCGGCTGACGCGCCTGCCCCGCGGGCACGCGCGGCAAGCTGCATCCACGGCACGGCATGTGCGGCCAACAGGCTCATGGCGCGATGCGGCAGGTTCGAGGCGATTCCACGGCGAGGCGCCTCACAGCCCCTTCGCCGCCTGCGCCACGGCGCGGAACAGCGCGCGGCCCTTGTTCATGGTTTCGTCCCATTCCTTCTCGGGATCGGAATCGAACACGATGCCGGCGCCGGCCTGCACGTGCAGGCGGCCGTCCTGGATCACCGCGGTGCGGATGGCGATGGCGGTATCGGCATCGCCGTGCCAGCCGATGTAGCCGATCGCGCCTGCATAGACGTTGCGCTTCACCGGCTCGAGCTCGCGGATGATCTCCAGCGCGCGCACCTTGGGCGCGCCGCTGACGGTGCCGGCCGGGAAGGTGGCGCGCAGCACGTCGGCGTAGCTCAGCCCGTCCTTCAGCCGGCCGGTGACCTCGCTGACGATGTGCATCACGTGGCTGTAGCGCTCGATCACGAAACGCTCGCCAACCTCGACGCTCCCGGGCGTGGACACGTGGCCGACGTCGTTGCGCCCCAGATCAATCAGCATCAGGTGCTCGGCGCGCTCCTTGGGGTCGGCCAGCAGCTCGGCTTCCAGCGCCAGATCTTCCTCGTGGGTGGCGCCACGCGGGCGCGTGCCGGCGATCGGGCGCACGGTCACTTCGCCGCCCTGCAGGCGCACCAGGATCTCCGGCGAGGAGCCGACCACCTGGGTGCCGCCCACGTCGAGGAAGTACATGTACGGCGAGGGATTCATCGCCCGCAGCGCGCGGTAGACATCCACCGGGCGCGCATTGAAGGGCACGCTCATCCGCTGCGACAGCACCACCTGGAAGGCATCACCTGCCGCGATGTAGTCCTTGGCCCGGGCGACGGCGTCGAGGAAGCCCTCGCGGGTGAAGCCGGACTCGAAGTGCGCCTCGTCAAGCGCCTCCGGGCGCAGCGTCTCCGGATAGCCGGCGCCGCCGTGGCGCAGGCGGTGCGCCAGTGCGTCGAGTCTGCGATTGGCGCGTGCGAAGGCCTGCGGCGCGCGCGGATCGGCATGCACCACCAGGTACAACCGCCCCTTGAGGTTGTCGAACACCGCCACTTCCTCGCTGAGCATCAGCAGGATGTCGGGCGTGTCGAGCTCGTCGGGATTGGCGTTGGCGCGCAGGCGCGGCTCGATGTATTCGATGCACTCGAAGCCGAACCAGCCGACCAGGCCACCGCTGAAACCGGGCAGCCCCGGCAGTCGCGGCACCGAGTGCTCGGCGCGCAGGCGCTCGACTTCGGCAAAGGGATCGGCGACCTCGCGCGTTTCAATCGCTTCGCCGTGCTCGCTGACGGTCAGCGTGTGTCCGCGGAAGCTGAACACGCGCGTGGCGGGCAGGCCGATGATCGAATAGCGGCCAAAGCGCTCACCGCCCTCGACCGATTCGAACAGGTAGCTGTACGGGCCATCGGCGAGCTTGAGGTAGACCGACAGCGGCGTGTCGAGATCGGACAGGACCTCGCGCACGACGGGGATGCGGGTATGGCCTTCAGCGGCGGATTGCTGGAACTCTTGTTGCGAGGTCACGCGACATTTCCCTGGGATGCGGGCGGGCGGTTGCGACGGCGGCAGGCCACCATCGCCAGCCTTCGCCGGCAGCAAGGAAATGTGGGAATGCGCTCGCGCCCATGGCGATAATGTATCGGCTTTGCCGCCTGTTTTGTAGGAGCGGCTTCAGCCGCGATCGCCGGGGCCGGCGGTACCATTCGCAACCACTGGCGGCTGAAGGCTCTTCTGCAAAGATGGTTGCGATCGCAACGGACTGTCCGGCGGCAGGTGCATGCGCAGCCGGCCCGGCACGCAGTCGATGCGCAGTCGGGTGGACTCGACCGGTTCGCCGTCGAGGTTGAGCGGCAGCGGCGCCTCGGCGACGATCTCGACCCATGCCAGGCGCGCGCGCGTGGCCACCCGGTCCAGTGCCGCGACCTTGCCCTCGCTGACGACCGCCCGCAGCGTCGCGGCAATCTCGCCGGTCAGCTCCGGGATCACCGTGAGATCCAGCAGCCCGTCGTCGACCAGCGCATCCGGGCACAGCGCCTGCCCGCCGCCCGCCTGGCGCCCGTTGCCCACGCCCAATGCGATGAACTCCCCCTCCCAGGCGAAGTCCGGTCCACGCAGCGAGGCACGGCTGGGCTCGATCCGGCCGAGCTTCGCGAGCCCGGTCAGCAGGTAGGCCAGGCCGCCGAGCAGCTTCTTCATGCCTTCGGGCGTTTCCACGGTGACCTGCGTTCCAAAGCCGCCGCTGACGACGTTGGCCGCCCAGTGGATCGCCCCATCCGCCTCCAGGCGCAGGACGTCGACGGGCCGCGCCGGCTGCGCCGCGATCAGTTCGAGGGCGGGCAAGGGCGCATCCGGGATGCCGCCAGCCGTGGCGAAATCGTTGGCGGTGCCCATCGGCACCAGGCCCAGCGACGGCAGCACGTCGGCAGTCGCGTCGTGCCCGGCGATCGCGGCCGCGACCTCGCTCAGGGTGCCGTCGCCACCGGCCGTGACGATCGTGGAGACGCGATCGTCGATCGCCTCTGCGACGTGGCGCGCGGCGTCGCCATCCTCCCAGGTCACGCGCACGTCGATGCCCTGGCCGCGTTCGCGCATCGTCTGCACCGCGGCGCGCAGGTCGTCGTCGCCCGCGGACTTGCCGTTGATGATCAGGCACCAGCGTGGAGTGTCCATGGGCAGTGGGGCAAGTCGGGGACGCTGGTGTAGCACGCGGCCGTCCAAGCTGCTTCACGCGACCGCGACGCTGCTCGGCGCCATACCCGGCCCGTCCGTTCGCGCCGCAGCTGTCATCGTCGCGTCATGCGGGGCGTACAGCATCGGAGGCCATCGCAGGGACGACGGACGGGGGCTGGATTGCCCTCATGTTTCGGCGACGGACCCGCCGCAGACAGGCGGGTCCGTCGCCAGGAACGCAGCGGGACAGGTGGCCGGGATCAGGCCGGCGCCGAATCCATCAGCACCACGCCATCCTCGTCCGCGGCCAGCCACTGTCCGGGCGCGATCACCACGCCGCCGAACGCCACCGGTACGTCGCGCAACCCCTGGCCCAGCTTGTCGGTCTTGCGCGGGCACGTCGCCAGCGCCTTGACCCCGAGATCGAGCTTGCCGATCGCGCCGCTGTCGCGGATCGCGCCATGCACCAGCACGCCCGCCCAGCCGTTGGCCACCGCCGTTTGGGCCAGCATGTCGCCCAGCATCGCCCGGCGCAGCGAGCCGCCGCCGTCGATCACCAGCACGCGGCCGTTGCCGGGTTCGGCCACCGCCTCGCGCACCAGCGAATTGTCTTCCAGCGCCTTGACCGTGCTGACCAGCCCCGCGAACGCGACGCGGCCGCCGTAGTCGCGCAGCGGCAGTTCCAGCACGCGCACCCGATTCTCATGGCGGTCGCACAGGTCGCAGGTGTTCATGCGATGGCCTGGTCGATCTCCGAGCGCATCTGCGCGATCACCGCGGCATAGTCGGGCTTGCCGAAGATCGCGCTGCCGGCGACGAAGGTGTCTGCGCCAGCGGCGGCGATCGCGCCGATGTTGTCGGGCTTCACCCCACCGTCGATCTCCAGCCGGATCGGCTTGCCGCTGGCGTCGATGCGCTCGCGCACGCGGCGCAGCTTGTCCAGCGTCGAGGGAATGAAGGCCTGGCCGCCGAAGCCCGGGTTGACCGACATCAGCAGCACCAGGTCGAGATCCTCGAGCACGTAGTCGAGCACATCCACCGGCGTGGCCGGGTTGAGCACGATCCCGGCCTGGCAACCCTCGGCCTTGATCAGCTGGATGGTGCGGTGCACGTGGCGGGAGGCTTCGGGATGGAAGCTGATCAGGCTGGCCCCGGCCCTGGCGAAATCCGGGACGATGCGGTCGACCGGCTCGACCATCAGGTGCACGTCGATCGGCGCGGTCACCCCGTGGCTGCGCAGCGCCTCGCACACCAACGGGCCGATGGTGAGGTTGGGCACGTAATGGTTGTCCATCACGTCGAAGTGCACCCAGTCCGCGCCGGCCGCGAGGACCTTGTCGACCTCCTCGCCGAGCCTGGCGAAATTGGCCGAGAGGATGGACGGGGCGATCACGGGTGCCTGCATCGATGTCATTCCGAACGAAAGGAGAATTCTGCTGTCCGGGGCCATTGCCTGCCCCGGAAGACCGGCTACCGGCGCCGCTTCGCCATGATGCGGTCGTAGGCGGCGTTGATCTCGCGCGCCTTCTTCTCGGCCTGCTCGCGCAGCTCCGGCGCCGCGCCGGCCACCTTGTCGGGGTGGTATTGCGACATCAGGCGGCGATAGGCCTGGTCGATCTCGGCATCGGTGGCTTCGCTGGAGAGGCCGAGGGCGCGGTACGACGCGCCGCCTCCGCCGCCGGCGGCGATCCAGCCCGCATCGAAGGCATGGCCGATCACCAGGCCAATCAGGCCACCGGCAGGGTGGCGCAGCAGCAGCCAGCCGGCGATGAAGCCCAGCAGTTTTCCGTACCAGCGGTTCATGCCGGCCAGTGTAGCGCCCGGCCGTGCATCCCCGGCGAAAATCGCACTACACTTGCCGGCCCGCCCGAAGGCTGCTCTCCTTGGCGACGACCCTGCTGCAAAGCGAACTGCCCGGACTGGGCCTGCGCCACCGCGGCAAGGTGCGCGACGTGTTCGACCTGGGCGACGATCGACTGCTGATCGTCGCCACCGACCGCCTCAGCGCGTTCGACGTGGTCCTGCCCGACCCGATCCCCGGCAAGGGCGAGATGCTCTGCCAGATCAGCAATTTCTGGTTCGAACAGACCGCCGCGCTGGTGCCCAATCACCTCACCGGCGTCGACGTGGCCACGGTGCTGCCCGAAGGCGTGGATCCGGCGCTGTACGCGCGGCGCGCAGTGGTGACCCGGAAGCTGCGGCCGGTGCCGATCGAGGCGATCGCGCGTGGCTACATCATCGGCAGCGGCTGGAAGGACTACCAGCGCACCGGCCGGGTAAGCGGCATCCGCCTGCCCGACGGCTTGCGCCAGGCCGAACAGCTGGCCGAGCCGATCTTCACCCCGTCCACCAAGGCTGCGGTCGGCGACCACGACGAGAACATCGACTTCGACACCGCGGTCAAGCTGGCCGGCGCCGACCTGGCCGAACAGGTGCGCGATGCCACCCTGCGCCTGTACCGCCATGCCTGCGAATACGCCGCGCAGCGCGGCATCCTGCTGGCCGATACCAAGTTCGAATTCGGCACCGATGCCGATGGCCGCCTGTACGTGATGGACGAGATGCTCACCCCGGATTCGTCGCGCTACTGGCCGGCGGACGAGTACGAAGTCGGCACCAGCCCGCCGAGCTACGACAAGCAGATCGTGCGCGACTACCTGGAAACCCTGGACTGGAACAAGACCGCGCCCGGGCCGAAGCTGCCGGCCGAAGTCATCGAGCGCACCCGCGCCCGATACGCCGAAGCGCTGCAGAAGCTGGCGGGGATTTCCGTCGACTGAGGTGCGGGGCGAGGGGTGAACCGGCGAGATCCGGATCCGAGACACGTCGCGCCTGTTGTCATCCCGCGTGATGCGGGGGACCTCTACTTCATTCCGATCCGAGATCCCTCGCTGCGCTCGGGATGACAGCCATCGGGGATCTCGGCCGTCGCTGATATCCGTCATCGGGGATGAGGGTCGTCAGGCTGGCAACTGTTGAATGACGGCAATGATGATGACCACCCCGCACGGGGTTTGGCGCTATTCTCCCGGCAACTGCGCAACCACCGAGGGACGTGATGAACACATCCATCGACGCCACCGGATCCGACCGACCCATCGACCGCTGGTTCGACAGCTATGCCGGCGACCACCGCAACCACGCCAACCAGTGGATCCACGTGTTCGCGGTGCCGCTGATCCTGTGGAGCGTGATCGCGCTGCTGTGGTGCATCCCGGTGCCGGCCGACAGCGGATTCCGCGCCGGGCTCTGGGCCGGGCTGGCCTGCTTCGCTGCCTGGATGTTCTATTTCCGCGCCTCGCGCCCGATCGGCTTCGGCATGCTGGCGGTGTTCGTCGCGATGCTGTGGCTGAGCTTCTGGATCGAGCGCATGCAGGGCACGCGCTTCCTGCTGGCGCTGGCGATAGGCGTGTTCGTGGTGGCGTGGATCGCGCAGTTCGTTGGCCACAGCAAGCTGTTCGAGGGCAAGAAGCCCAGCTTCTTCACCGACCTGCGCTACCTGCTGATCGGCCCCGCCTGGGTGCTGTCCAAACTCTATCGCCGGCTGGGGCTGCGCTGGTGAAACCATGACGACCGGGGCCGGGTTGCGCGGGCGCGACCTGGCGCTGGCGCTGCTGATCTGCCTGTGCTGGGCATTCAATTTCCTGACCTCCGCGCACGCGCTGCAGGAAATCCCGCCGTTCCTGTTCACCGCGCTGCGCATGGCGATCGTGGTGCTGTTGCTGAGCGCGTTCATGCGACCGCCGCCGCGTTCGCAGTGGCCACGGCTGGCCGGCATCGCGCTGTTCACCGGGGTGCTGCATTTCGGCACCAGCTTCCTGGCGCTCAAGCTGGCCGGCAACCTGTCCTCGCCGGCCATCGTCACCCAGACCTATGTGCCGATGGCCATGCTGCTGGCGTGGTGGTGGCTGGGCGAACGCTTCGCCTGGCGCACTGCGCTGGCGATCACGCTGAGCTTCGCCGGCGTGCTGGTGCTGGGCTTCGACCCGATGGTGCTGGACCAGCCACTGGCGCTGGTGGTGATGTTGTTCTCGTCGCTGATGGTGGCGATCGGCACGGTGCTGATGCGGCGGCTGAGCGGCGTGGGCATGGTCGACCAGCAGGGCTGGACCGCGGCGCTGAGCGTGCTGCCACTGCTGGCGATCAGCGCGCTGGTCGAGCCGCACGGCTTCACGGCGCTGCGCGAGGCCACGTGGATTGGCTGGGGCGGCGCGCTGTACGCGGCGGTATTCGCGTCCGTGCTCGGGCACGGACTGTTCTTCTGGCTGGTGCAGCGCCATCCGGTGGCGCAGGTGACGCCCTACCTGCTGCTCACGCCGGTGTTCGCCGTGCTGCTGGGCATCGTGTTCTGGGGCGATCGGCCGGGGCCTGCGCTGTGGATCGGCGGGGCAATGGTGCTGGGCGGGGTGCTGGTGATCGCGATCCGCACCCTGCAGAAGGCGCGGCCGCCGGTGGCCAAGGTCACGCCGGAGGTGTGAACATCCTGGCGGTCGGGGCAAAGGCGCGCGGCGCGTAGCCAAAATCGCGCCGTGCCGGGGCGGCATCGAAGGCCAGGTCCTCGCACATCCGGGCCAGTGCCGCATCGCCGAAGCCCGATGCCAGGCCGGCCGCGCGCGCCGGCATCAGCAGCATGCGGAACAGCGCCGGCGGCAGGGTCCACAGCCGCGGCCGTTCGGGCAGCGAGGCCAGCACCCGCGCCACCATCTCGCGGTAGGCCAGGGTTTCGCCGCCCGGCAGCGCGTAGGCCTGTCCGTGGGTGGCCGCGGCATCGAGGCAGGCGATGGCGGCGGCGGCAAGATCATCCACATGCACCGGCTGGCGCAGGCCGAGGGCATCACCCGGCAGGGCGAAGCCGTGCAGGCGGCGGGCCAGCGTGGCGATCCGGGTCAGGGTGGCATCGCGCCCGGCGCCATAGACCAGGGTCGGGCGCAGCACCGTGGCGTGCACGTTGCGGGCGGCAGCGGCCGCGAGCAGGGTCTCCTCCGCTGCGCGCAGGCGCGCCGCCACGTCACGCTCGGCGCTGTCGACCGAGTCGCGCTTGACCTCGACGCTGGTGGAGCCGAAGGCGATCACGCGCCGGCAGTCCGGCGCCGCCCGCGCGAACCACTGCGCAAAGCCGTCGAGCGGGCCGCAGCTGAAGATCGCCTCCACCCTCGGCGGCAGCAAGCCGGTGGCCGCCAGCTCACCCAACTGCCAGCACACCCCGGGGAGCGCGGGCTGCGTGTCACGCGACAGCGCCAGCACCGCCCAACCCCCCTCCCACAAGGCTGCCAGCAGTGGCGCCCCGATCTGGCCGCTGCCGCCGAAGACCAGGGCCAGCGGCGCGTTTGCGGTGCGGGCCTCGGGGGCGTGCGATGGGTACGGTGCGGGGTCGGCCATGCGGAAAGGATACGGCCCGAATGCCGGGCGCCGGCTCGCCACCAGGCGCGGCGGCGCCCGAGGCTGGACCCGCGCCAGCCGGCACCTGTGACGTCCCCGCTTGCCGGTCGGCGGCCGGAGGCCGCGAACCGTCGGTTAAACTCGGCGGCCGACCCGCCGCTTCGACCGCGCGGTCGTCCCGCTTCCACCGGACCCTAGATGCTGCTGTTCCTCCTCGCCCTGCCTTTTGCGGCGGCGCTGGCCATTGTCCTGGCCCGCGGTGCCTCGCGCCGTACCGTTGCCTGCCTGGCGGCGGCCGCGCCGCTGATGGGCTTGGGCGTGCTGGCCTGGTTGGCGCCGGCGGTCATGGACGGCCTGCCGTTGCGCGCCAGCCTGCCCTGGCTGCCGCAGGCCGGGCTGGCGCTGTCGCTGCACCTGGATGGGCTGGCCTGGATGTTCGCCGGCCTGGTGCTGGGGATCGGCGCGCTGATCGTGCTCTACGCGCACTACTACCTGGCCGATGAGGACAGTGCGCCCCGCTTTTTCGGCAGCCTGCTGCTGTTCATGGGCGCGATGCTCGGCATGGTGCTGGCGCACAACCTGCTGATGCTGGTGGTGTTCTGGGAACTCACCAGCATCAGCTCGTTCCTGCTGATCGGCTTCTGGACCCATCGCCAGGACGCCCGCCAGGGTGCGCGCATGGCGCTGACCATCACCGGCCTGGGCGGCCTGGCGCTGCTGGGCGGCGTACTGCTGATCGGCCGGGTCACCGGCAGCTACGAGCTGGACGTGGTGCTGGCCTCGGGCGATGCCGTCCGCGCCAGCGCCCAGTACCCGGCGATCCTGGCGCTGGTGCTGGCCGGCGTGTTCACCAAGAGCGCCCAGTTCCCGCTGCACTTCTGGCTGCCGCAGGCGATGGCGGCGCCAACGCCCGTGTCGGCCTACCTGCATTCGGCCACGATGGTGAAGGCCGGCGTGTTCCTGCTCGCACGCCTGCATCCGGCGCTGGCCGGCACCGACCTGTTCTTCTACGTGGTCTCCACCGTGGGCGCGGTCACCCTGCTGGTCGGCGCCTGGTACGCGATCTTCCAGCACGACCTCAAGGGCCTGCTGGCATATTCGACCATCTCGCACCTGGGCCTGATCACCCTGCTGTTCGGCCTGTCCACGCCGATGGCGGTGGTGGCCGGCGTGTTCCACATCCTCAACCACGCCACGTTCAAGGCCTCGCTGTTCATGGCCGCGGGCATCATCGACCACGAATGCGGGACCCGCGACCTGCGCCGGCTGGGCAACCTGCGCAAGTACATGCCCTACACCGCGGCACTGGCGATCGTGGCCTCGCTGGCGATGGCGGGCATCCCGCTGCTCAACGGATTCCTGTCCAAGGAAATGTTCTTCGCCGAGGCGCTGGATGCCGGCGAGGATCGCGGCTTCCGCCTCGCCATCAGCATCGCGGCCCTGCTGTACGGCGTGTTCGGCGTGGCCTACAGCCTGCGCTTCGTGCACGACGCCTTCTTCGGACGGGGACCGCGCGCGCTGCCGGTCGAGCCGCACGAGCCACCGGTGTGGATGCAGGTGCCGGTGGCGGTGCTGGTGGTGCTGTGCCTGGCGGTGGGCATCCTGCCGGCGCTGACCGTGGAACCGCTGCTCAAGACCGCGGTCGCCGGCACGCTGGGCGCGGCCGCGCCCGAATTCTCGCTGTCGGTGTGGCACGGCTGGAACCTGCCGCTGGCGATGAGCATCGCCGGCGTGCTTGGCGGCGTGGGGTTCTACTTCGCGCTGCGGCGGCTGTTCACGCTGCACGACGCGATGCTGCGCACCTGGGGCCGGCACCTGTACCACGTCAATGTCGAGAAGCTGTTCAACGCCGCCTGGGCCTTCACCGCGCGCGTGGCCGCCGGCGGCATCCGCCGCAGCCTGTTCTGGATGATCGTGGTGGTGCTGGCCGTGGGCGCGGCGCCCTTCATCGGCCAGGAGGCCTCGCTGCTGGGCGGCCTGCCCGCGCCGCAGCGGATGCCGCCGCTGGGCTGGGTGCTGTGGGCGGTGCTGGTGTCCTCCACCTTGGCCACCGTGGCCTGGCACGGCAAGCGTCTGACCGCGCTGATCGTGATCGGCGCCACCGGCCTGCTGGTCAGCGTCACCTTCGCGATGCTGTCCGCGCCCGATCTGGCGCTGACCCAGCTGCTGGTGGAGATGGTCACCATCTCGCTGATGATGATGGCGCTCAACTACCTGCCCAAGCAGTCCAAGCAGGCGCGCAGCCCGTTCCGCCGCTGGCGCGACGCGCTGATCTCGGTGGTGGCAGGCGTGGGCGTCGCCGGCCTCGTCTACGCGATGCTGCTACGCACACCGAGCGATGCGGTCTCGGCCGAGATGCTTGCGCGCGCACTGCCGGAGGCTTACGGCTCGAACGTGGTCAACGTGATCCTGGTCGACTTCCGCGGCTTCGATACCTTCGGCGAGATCACCGTGTTCGCGGTGGCCGCGCTGGTGGTGCACGCGATGCTGCGCTGGGCGCGGATGCGCCCGGACGAGGTGATGCCCGGACCGCCGGTGCAGTTGCCGATCCCGGCCGACCTCAGCCAGCTGCTGTTCCCGCTGGCGCTGACGGTCTCGATCTACCTGTTCCTGCGCGGCCACAACGCGCCCGGCGGCGGCTTCATCGCCGGCCTGGCGATCGCGGTGCCGGTGCTGATCAAGTACGTGCTGCAGGGCGCGCGCGCGGTCGAGGCGACCTTCGGCTTCGACTATGTGCGCGGCATCTCGGTCGGCCTGCTGCTGGCGGCCGCCGGCGGCCTGGGCTCGCTGCTGTTCGGCCTGCCCTTCCTGACCAGCGGCCACGTCGACCTGCACCTGCCGGTGATCGGCAGCCTGCCCCTGGCCAGCGCGCTGGTGTTCGACACCGGCGTGTACGTGGTGGTGTTCGCCGGCGCGCTGCTGATCCTGTCGACGATGGGCACGGTGCGTCGGCGCGCGCTGGCCGAGGAGGAAGCCGCCTGATGGAATTCGCACTCGCCAGCGGCATCGGCGTGCTGGTCGCGGCAGGGGTGTACCTGCTGCTGCGCGCCCGCACCTTCGACGTGATCCTCGGCCTGACCCTGCTGTCCTACGCCACCAACCTGCTGATCTTCGCCTCCGGGCGGATGGTGGTGGGCAAGCCGCCGGTGCTGCGCGCGCTGGTGGATCCGGTGCGCGCCAACTACGCCGACCCGCTGCCGCAGGCGCTGGTGCTGACCGCGATCGTGATCGCCTTCGCCATGACCGCCGTGGTGGTGGTTGTGGCGATGCGCAACCACGCCGACCTGCGCAGCGACCATGTCGACGGCCGCGAGCCGGAAGGCAAGCCGCTCGACATCGGGCCGGAAGGCGAACGGAGCCGAGACGCATGATGCAGCACCTGGTCCTGGCGCCGATCGTGCTGCCGCTGGTCACCGGCGCGATCCTGCTGCTGCTCGAGCGCCGCCACGACGTGCGCGTGCTGCGCACCGGGGCGTGGATCGGCATGGCGCTGCTGCTGGCCGCGGCGGTGGCGCTGCTGGTGCGCGCCGACGGCGGCGGCATCGAGGCCTACCTGCTCGGCGACTGGCCGTCGCGGCTGGGCATCGTGCTGATGCTCGACCGCCTCAGCGCACTGATGGTGCTGACCACCACCCTGCTTGCGATCCCGGCGCTGCTCTACGCCTGCGCCGGCTGGGACCGGCGTGCGCTGCATTTCCATGCGCTGTTCCAGATCCAGCTGGCGGGCCTCAACGGCGCCTTCCTCACCGGCGACATCTTCAATCTCTTCGTGTTCTTCGAGGTGATGCTGATCGCCTCCTACGGCCTGCTGCTGTCGGGCGCGCGCGGGGAGCGGATCGCGGCGGGCATGCACTACGTGGTGTTCAACATCGCCGCCTCGACCCTGTTCCTGATCGCGCTGGGCCTGCTGTACGGCATGCTCGGCTCGCTCAACATGGCCGAGCTGGCGGTGCGCGTGGCCGAGGTGGCACCGGAGGACGTGGCCCTGGTGCGGGTCACCCTGGGCCTGCTGCTGGTGGTGTTCTGCGCCAAGGCCGCGCTGCTGCCGATGTACCTGTGGCTGCCGGAGGCCTATGCGCGCGCGCCGGCCGCGGTGGCCGCGCTGTTCGTGATCATGACCAAGGTGGGCCTGTATGCGCTGCTGCGCGTGGGTTCGCTGTGGTTCGGCGAGGCGGCCGGGCCGCTCGAGGACTTCGGTCGCGGGCCGCTGCTGGTGCTGGGCATGGCGACGATGCTGCTCGGCAGCCTGGGCGTGGTCGGCGCGCTGCGGCTGCGCATCGCCGCGGCCTACCTGGTGCTGATGTCCTCGGGCACGCTGTTCGTGGCGTTCTCGCTGGGGCAACCGGGCACGATCGCCGCGGGCCTGTATTACCTGCCTCACAGCTGCTTCGCGGCGGCGGCGATGTTCCTGATCGCGCACATCGTGCAGCGCCAGCGCGGCCGCGCCGGCGACCGCGTGTTGCCGACCGGCCTGGCGCTGCCGCTGAAGACCGGCCTGCTGTACCTGGTGGCGGCGCTGGCGCTGATCGGCCTGCCGCCGCTGTCGGGCTTCATCGGCAAGTTCCTGATGCTGGCCGCAGTGCCCGACGCCGACACCGGCTGGGTCTACTTCACCGTGCTGGGCAGCAGCCTGCTGGCCCTGGTGGGCCTGAGCCGGAGCGGCTCGCGGCTGTTCTGGCGCACCGCCGAAGACAAGCGCGACACCGACTCGGTGGACAGCCAGCCCAGGGTGGGCGCGCTGGAGATCGGCGCGACTGCGCTGCTGCTGGCCTACGGCGTGGCGATGAGCCTGGCGCCTGCGCCGATCCTGCGCTACACAACGGCCGCCGCCGAACAGCTGCTCGCCCCCGCCGACTACGTGCGCGAAGTGCGCGGCACCACCCCGCAGGTGCGCGCGCCATGAGGAGCCGGACATGATCGCCCGCATCTTCCCCTCGGTGCCGCAGAGCATCACGGTCTTCATCTTCTGGCTGTTGATGGCCGAGGACGCGAGCCCCGGCACCCTGGCGCTGGCCGCGTTCCTGGCCTGGCTGATGCCCCAGATCGCGGCCCGGCTGGAGCGCGAGTTCGCGCGCATCGGCGAGGCGCGGATCCTGCTGCCGCTGGCTGCCAAGCTGCTGCGGGACGTGGTGGTGGCGAACGTCACCGTGGCGCGCCAGGTGCTCGGGCCGGAAGACCGGCTCAAGCCCGGCTTCATCTGGGTGCCGCTGGAGCTGACCAACATCCACGGGATCTCGGCGCTGACCAGCGTGATCACGCTCACGCCCGGCACGGTCACGGCCGAGCTCTCGGCCGATCGCAGGCACTTGCTGGTGCATTGCCTGCACGTGGAGGATTCCGAACAGATGATCCGGGAGATCAAGCAACGCTACGAGGCGCCACTGCGCCGGGTGTTCCCATGATCGACATGATGAACCTGGTGATCAGCGGCGCCATGGTGGTGGTGGGCTGCGCCATGCTGCTGGCGCTGTGGCGCCTGGTGCGCGGGCCGACCGCGCCCGATCGCATCCTGGCGCTCGACACGCTGTACGTGGCCACCATCGCCGAGGTGGTGTTGCTGGGGATGCTCGACGAGACCGAGGTGTACTTCGAGATCGCGCTGATCATCGCCATGCTCGGCTTTTTCGGCACCGTGGTGCTGAGCAAGTACGTGATCCGACGGGACATCGTCGAATGAGGCTCGCGGTCGACATCGCCACCCTGTTCCTGCTGGTGGTGGGCTGCTTCTTCGTGTTCCTGGGCAGTTTCTCCCTGGTCAAGCTGTCGAGCTTCTTCCACCGCATCCACGGCCCGACCAAGGCCAGCACCCTGGGCGTGGGCTGCATCCTGGCCGCGTCGGTGCTGCACCGCGCGATCCACGGCACCGGCCTGCATCCGCGCGAGCTGCTGATCACCGTGTTCCTGTTCCTCACCGCACCGGTGGCCGCGCACCTGATGTCGCGCGCGGCGCTGTCGCTGATGGACCGCCGGCCCGAGGCGCCGTGCAGCGGCACCGAACCCGAGGGCCACATCCGCGACGACGCCGACGAGCGCGCCGAGCAGCAGGCGCGCGAACGCGAGGAAGGCCGCGACGACGGCTGAACGCGCGCCGCGCACGGCAGGACCGTAGCCCGGATAAGCGCAGCGCATCCGGGGAGACGAAGCGCTGCCCCGGATGCGCTGCGCTTATCCGGGCTACGGGCTTCCAGAAATTGCACGCGCGTCGGCGTGCTAGAGCATCGCCAGCTCGACGCCCACCCACCCCACGAATGCCATCAGCAGCACCGCGCCCTCGGCGCGGCTGACCTGCAGCCCGCCGCGCAGCATCGGCAGCAGCAGCGCGGCGAACACCAGCGCCGCGGGCAGCTCGAAGCGCAGGAACGAAGCCGGCACCGGCACGTCGCGCACCAGGGCCATGCCGCCGACCACCAGCAGCAGGTTGACCAGGCTCGAGCCGATCACGTGGCCGGCGACGATATCGCCCTGCCCGCGCCGCGCCGCCGCGATCGCGGCCGCCACCTCGGGCAGCGCCGTGCCGATCGCGACCGGCAGCAGGCCGACCAGCAGCGAATCCATGCCCAGCAGCGGGCGCATCTCCAGGGCGCCCTGCACCACCCACTTCGCCCCGAACCACAGCAGGGCGATCGCCACCACCAGGCGCACGAGGTTGAGCGTGGGCGGCGTCCGGGTTTCGGCGAAGCCCGCGAATTCGGCGCGCAGCTCCGGCTGGCGCCGGCCAAAAACCCAGGCAAAGCCCAGCACCGCCACGAAGGCGATCACCAACACCGCGCCATCGAGCCGCGTGAGATAGCCATCCTGGCCGAGCAGGATCGTCGCCAGGGTCGCGACCACCAGGCACACCAGCGGTGAGGGCAGCGCCTTCCATCGGATCAGCAGTGGCGCGCACAGCGCCGCCGCGCCCAGGGTCAGGCCGAAGTTGACGATGTTGCTGCCGACCGCATTGCCCAATGCGAGCGCGTGATCGCCGATCGCCATGGCGTGCAGGTTGACCGCGAGCTCGGGGACCGAGGTTGCGAACGCCACCAGCAACAACCCGGTGGTGAAAGGCGAGATGCCCGTGCGTCGCGCCAGCCCGACCGAAGCCTTGACCACCGAATCGCCGCCCAGGGCCAGCAGGACGATGCCTGCCGCGAAGTAGAACAGCGCACCGGCCATGATCACGTCCTCCGCCTGCGAAGTGCCGCGATTATGCCGGAGTCGCGCCCGCGCTCAGGAGCAGCCTTCGACATAGTCCACCTGCGGCGGCACGCCGACCCGCCACGCGTCCACGCGGCCGGCGGCATCGAGTTCCAGCACCAGCGCGCCGCTGCCGCCGTCGGGCGCGGCCACCCGCAGCACCTTGCCCTGTGGGTCGTACTTGTGGGGCTGCTCGTCGACACGCCCCTCGTACAGCGCGCGCACTTCGTCGCCGCTCATGCCGATCTTCGCGCCGCCGGGCGCGGTGACGTCCGCATCGCGCACGTCCACGCGCACGAAGCGGTCGCCCTCGATCATGAAGCCGGTGCGGTAGCCCTCGCTGCCGAGCGGCTGTGGGATGAGGTAATAACAGCCGCCCGGCTCGGACGGCTGCGCGTCGCCGAGGTCGCCACCCCAGGCCTGGCGCACGGCTTCGGCGCTGGCCCCGAACTGTGCCGGGCCGAAGCCGGCAAAGCCGATCGTGCCTTCGGCGGGCGCCCCGACGCGCAGCGAACCGCTGTTCTGCCCGCTTGCGGGCGCAGGATCAGATGCCGGCGCTCCACCCGGCGCGTCGGGGGGCAAGGACGAGGCAGCGGGCGGCGCGCTGTCGACGGCAGTCGGGGCGGTGCCGGGATCGTCGTGCTGGCTACCGCAGGCGGCAAGCGTGGCAACGGCGAGGGCCAGAAGGGAAACCTGCAGGCGCATGGGAACTCCGGGAATCCATATGGAGTCGCGAGCCTGTCACGGCGCCCGTTAGCGCGGTGACGACGCGGCTCCGGCGCCGGCCCTGCGCCCCGCGCGTTGCGCCCGCGGGTGCGCGGCCGATGCATCGCCGGTCATACGGCCATGCGGGCCGCACGCAACGAGCCGCATGCCGGCACATCGGCAGAGCGCATCAGCCGGCTGCGTCACCCGCGCGGGCGGACAGCGATCACCGCCGTCCGCCTGACGACATTCGGGGTGTCTGTGCCACCCGCACGGGCAGACCGCGAAGGACCAGCGGACGCGGGAGCGACGCTGCGCGTGTTCACCGCGCACATCCCGACATGTGCGTCGACGCGAACGACCGCGCACCGGCGCCATGCGACCCCGTGCCATGCGACCGGCGCCATGCGCTGCCACCACCAGCCGCCCGGTCAGGCCGGCGGAACGAAGTGCTTCTGCAGGCCCGCCCAGCACGCCTGGTAGTCGCGCTGCCGGTGCGCCGCGTCACCCGCCTGGCGCGCGGGCTTGAGCACCCCGCGCGTCTCGAACATGAAGGCCATCGTGCCCTCGATCACGTCCGGCCTGGACAGGTCGGCGGTCGAGGCCTTGTCGAAGGTCGCGGCGTCCGGCCCGTGCCCGGTCATGCAGTTGTGCAGCGAGCAGCCGCCGGGTGCGAAACCTTCGGCCTTGGCGTCGTACACGCCGTGGATCAGGCCCATGAACTCGCTGGCGACGTTGCGGTGGAACCACGGCGGACGGAAGGTGTCCTGCTGCACCAGCCAGCGCGGCGGGAAGATCGCCAGGTCCAGGTTGCCCACGCCGGGCGTGTCGGTGGGCGAGGTCAGCACCAGGAAGATGCTCGGATCGGGATGGTCGAAGCTGATCGAACCGATGGTGTTGAAGCGGCGCAGATCGTATTTGTAGGGCGCGTAGTTGCCGTGCCAGCCGACCACGTCCAGCGGCGAATGGCCGAGCGGCGCATGCCAGAGATGGCCGTTGAACTTGGCGATCAGCTCGAAGCTGCCCTCCACGTCTTCCCACGCCGCCACCGGCGTCAGGAAGTCGCGCGGGTTGGCCAGGCCGTTGGCACCGATCGGACCCAGGTCAGGCAGCCGCAGCAGGGCGCCGAAGTTCTCGCAGACATAGCCGCGCGAGGGGCCATCGGGCAGCTCGACGCGGAAGCGCACGCCCCGCGGAATCACCGCGATCTCCTGCGGCTCCAGGTCCAGCACCCCCAGCTCGGTGACGATATGCAGCCGCCCCTGCTGCGGCACGATCAGCAGTTCGCCATCGGCGCTGTAGAAGTAGCGGCCGCGCATCGCGGTGTTGGCGGCATACAGATGGATGCCCACGCCCGCGTGCGCATCGCTGCCGCCGTTGCCGGCGACGGTGTAGAGGCCTTCGACGAAATCCGTCGGCGCCTCGGGCATCGGCAGCGGGTTCCAGCGCATCTGGTCCGGCGACACCGGCGTCTCACCAAAGCGGTCGTGGAAGCGCGGCTGCGCGAACGGCGCGAAGCGCCCGTGCATCGCCGCCGGCCGGATCCGGTACAGCCAGCTGCGCCGGTTGCTGCCGCGCGGCGCGGTGAACGCACTGCCGGTCAGCTGTTCGGCGTAGAGCCCGTGCGCGACCTTCTGCGGCGAATTGCGCCCGACCGGCAAGGTGCCGGGAATCGCCTCGGTCGCGAATTCGTTGCCAAAGCCGGACATGTAGTCACGATTGATGGAGCCGTTCATGGCGTTGCCTTTAAGCCCCTCCCACCGGGAGAGGGGTTGGGGTGAGGGTCCGGCGCAAGCGCGGCATTCCAGATTGCTTCAAGCACCGAATCGGTCTGCGTGAGCGCTTCGTTGTCCCAGAATCGAATCACAGTGATCTTTGGGATTCCAGATAGGCGGTTCTGGCTGCATCGGCACCTGGCGAATGCTGCGAGCCGTCCAGCTCGACGATCAGCTTCTCGTCCACGCAGCAGAAACCCACGATGTATGGCGGAACGGGATGCTGGCGGCGGAACTTGAGCTTGTCGAGGCGGCCCGCGCGCAGGCAATACCACAGCTTGCGCTCGGCATCGGTGGGTTCGCGGCGCATGCCGCGCGCCCGCTGCATTGTCACGGTTGGCAAAGGTGGTTTGACGATCATCACTCCGCCGTACCCTCTCCCCTGCCCCCGCTTCGCGCCCCGGCCCTCGCGCCAGCGCGAGGGCGCTCAGGGGACCCGGAACCAGTGGTTCGCAAACGGCCCCCCTCGCCCCATCGGGAGAGGGGTTCCAAGTGCAGCCTACAGCACCCCGCGCTTCATCTGGTCGCGCTCGATGCTCTCGAACAGGGCCTGGAAGTTGCCCTCGCCAAAGCCTTCGTTGCCCTTGCGCTGGATGATCTCGAAGAAGATCGGGCCCAGTGCGTTGGTGGTGAAGATCTGCAGCAGCTTGCGCTGCTTGGTCTCGGGATCGGCGTCGATCAGGATCTTGTTGCGGGCCAGCCGCGCCAGGTCTTCGCCGTGGCCCGGGATGCGCTGGTCGACCACGTCGAAGTAGGTGTCGGGCGTGTCCAGGAACTCGATGCCCTGCGCGCGCATCTTCTCCACGGTCTGGTAGATGTCATCGGTGAAGCAGGCAATGTGCTGGATGCCTTCACCGTGGTAGGTGTCGAGGTACTCGTTGATCTGCGACTTGGGATCGCTGGATTCGTTGAGCGGGATGCGCACCATGCCGTCGGGCGCGGTCATCGCCTTGGACAGCAGGCCGGTCTTGGCGCCCTTGATGTCGAAGTAGCGGATCTCGCGGAAGTTGAACAGGCGCTCGTAGTAGTCCGACCACTTGGCCATGTTCCCCTGGTAGAGGTTGTGGGTCAGGTGGTCGATGAAGGTCAGGCCGAAACCCTCGGGCATCAGCTCGGCACCGGGCAGGATTTCGTAGTCCGGGTCGTGGATGGTGCCGCGCTCGTCATAGCGGTCGACCAGGTACAGCATGCAGCCGCCGATGCCCTTGATCACCGGCGCGGCCACCGCCTTGCTGATCTCGTCCGCGGCATCGAACTCCTCGGCACCGTTCTTCAGCGCCTGCACGCGCACCCACTCGGCGAGCTTGCTGAAGCGGATCGCGAAGCCGCAGGCGCTGGGACCGTGCTCGGCGGCGAAGCGCGCGGCGAACGAGTCCGGGTCCTCGTTGATCAGGAAGGTGCAGTCGCCCTGCCGGTAGGTCGTGATCGGGCGGGTGCGGTGACGCGCGACCTGGACGAAGCCGAGCTTGCGGAAATAATCGTGCAGGTGTCCGGCCTGACCGGCGGGCGCGGCATACTCCACGAACTCGAATCCATCGATCCCCATCGGGTTCTCGAACGTGGTCACCTGCATGCCCGGCTGGACCGGGGTGGTTTGTGACTGCGCTGTCATTGTGATAATCCTCTCGTGGGGGGAGGGCACAGGGCCTGTGGGTCGGTCGCCCATCTTACAGTTTCAGGCGCAACCAACAGCAAGGTGCAGTGCATCATGTCCGACCCAGCAGTCTCACAGGAACATGCGATCCTCGATCTGGAGCGCTTCCTGCCCTACCGCCTCAGCGTGCTCTCCAACCGGGTCAGCAACGCAATCTCGAGCGAGTACCACCGCCGCTTCGGCCTGGCGATCACCGAGTGGCGCGTCATGGCCGTGCTCGGCCGTTACCCGGGCCTGTCCGCACGCGAAGTCACCGAACGCACCGCGATGGACAAGGTCGCGGTGAGCCGCGCGGTGGCGCGCCTGCTCGAGCGCGAGCTGCTCAAGCGCGACATCCATGGCGACGACCGTCGCCGCTCCGTGCTGACGCTGTCGGAAGCAGGCTATTCGGTCTACGACGAAGTCGCGCCGATGACCCTGACCTGCGAGCGCCACCTGCTCGAGCCGCTGTCGGAAGACGAGCGCGCGACGCTGTCGCGGCTGATCGACAAGCTGGCCGTCGAGGGCATGGACGAAATGCTGCGCCACATCTGAGCCCCCGCGGGGGCGAATACCCGTAGCCCGGATAAGCGAAGCGCATCCGGGAAATTCCCGGGGATGGCTGACGTGCGTTCTGGAAGGTCGCCGCGGCACGGTGCCCCGGATGCGGCCTGCGGCCTCATCCGGGCTACGGCGATCCGCTTGGGTTCTGGCCGCCGATGGGGTTCGCCGGCCCGACCCTACGGCGTCCGCCGCACCAGGCCCGCACCTCAGCCGGGCTTGCTCCCCGTGCTGTACTCCAGCCCATGCGCATTCGGGCCGCTCTCAGTGCGCCACAGCAGCCACGAGAACAGCAGCCCCAGCGCCGCCAGCGCGGTGTAGAACCACATGCCCGGCGCGTAGCCGGCGGGGTTTCCCGGCCCGGCGGCGAACGCGGTGTTGAAGCGGCCCACCGCCAGCGGCACCAGTGCCACGCCGATCTGCTGGCACAGCGTCATCATCGAGTACGCCGCGCCCAGCCGGTTTTCGCGCACGATGTAGGCCACCGACGGCCACATCACCGCCGGGATCAGCGAGAACACGCCGCCCAGCAGCAGCATCACCAGCAGCAGGGTCAGCGGCACCTGCGCGCTGCCGGCGAACGGGATCCAGAGGTCGATGGCCGGGCCAGGCGGTGCGTAGGTCACCAGCAGGAACAGCGGCAGCATCACCAGCGAACCGGCCGCCATGAACAGCGAGCGCCGGCCCACCCGGTCCACCCACAGGCCGAACAGCGGCGTCACCACGATCGCCGCCACCGGCAGCAGGCTGCTGAGCATGCCCGCCGTTTCGCGGTCCAGGCCGTGCGCCTGCTGGAAGTAGTCGATCGCGAACGCGCGGAACGGAAACACCGTGGCATAGAACACCACGCACAGGCCGACGATGTACCAGTACGAGGCGCTGAAGGTGTACATGCCCTTCAGTTCCAGCTTGTCGGTGGCATCGGCCTGGCCGAGGTCGACCCGGCCTTCCAGCCGCGACTCGGCCATCCAGTACAGCATCGCCGCGGTCACGCCGACCGCCGCCACGCCGGTGGCCAGCCATAGCGGATCCTGCCAGTTCGAATACAGCGGGCTGGCGAACGAGGTCGACCAGTCGGCCGAGGCCGAGCCCAGGCGCGCGATCGACAGGTTGATGCCGAAGGCGAAGCTCAGCTCCTTGCCCTTGAACCACTTGGCCAGCACCGCCGTGGCCGCGACGATCAGCGGCTCGGCGCCGAGGCCGAGCATGAAGCGGCCCGCCAGCATGGTCTCGAAGCGCGCGGTGGATGCCATCAGCGCCGCGGCCGCGAGGCAGATCAGCGCGAACAGCGTGATCGCGCGCTTGGTGCCCCAACGGTCGATCACGTAGCCGCCAATCAGCAGCACCACGACTGCAGCGACGCTGTAGGCGCTGAAGATCATGCTGATCTGGTCGTAGCTGAAGCCCTCCTGCTCGCGCAGCAGGTCCACCACCGGGCCGAACGCATCGTAGACGTAGTAGTTGCCGAACATGGCCACGCTGACCAGCACCAGGGCCAGCCAGCGCTGTGCGGGCGACGGGCGCGGCAATGCGCGCGGGAGGGAGTCGGTCATTCGGCTTCACTCGGTCTGGATGTGGCTTCGCCGGCCCTGCACGGGACGGCCGCTGGGAAGGGATCCCTGGCCCTGCGCCCGGGATGCGGCGATGGCTGCGCATTGCGTGCGCGCCTCGCCGCCTCCTGCGGGATTCCCCGCCTGCGGCCCGGGATGGCGGGATGGGAGCTGCGCACTGCGTGCGTGCATTGCCGCCTTCTGCACGGGATCCCTCGCCTGCGGCTCGGGATGACGTGATGGCAGCTGCGCACTGCGTGCGCAGGCCATCACGTCACTTCACTCCGTGCATCAGCTTCTGGATCAGCGGTGCGATCAGGAACAGCAGCACGCCGGCGCCGAGCAGGGCCCAGAAGCCGAAGGTGTAGCCGGACAGGGCCGAGTCGGTGGTCATGCCGCCCTCGCCGCTGACGCTGCTGGCGAACATGCCCGACAGGTTGTTGCCGATCGCGATCGACAGGAACCAGCCGCCCATTGCCAGGCCGGTGAGCTTGGCCGGCGCCAGCTTGGTGGTCATCGACAGGCCGATCGGCGACAGGCACAGCTCGCCGATCGACTGGATGACGTAGACCATGAACAGCGTCCAGAACGGGATCTTCAGCGTGGCCGGATCGACCAGGCTGGACAGCGCGAACATCAGCAGCAGGAAGGCCAGACCGTTGAAGATCAGGCCCATGCCGAACTTGCGCGGGATCGACGGGTTGGCGCTGCCCATCTTCACCCACAGCCAGGCAATGATCGGCGCCAGGGTGATGATCGCGATCGAGTTGACCGACTGGAACCAGCCGACCGGGAAAATCCAGCCGCCCAGGTCGCGATTGACGATGTTCTGGGCCAGGAAATTGAACGAGCTGCCAGCCTGCTCGAAGAACATCCAGAACAGCACGTTGAAGCCGAAGATGATCAGCATCGCGATCACCATGTCGCGCTGCCGCGAGCCCTCGCGGATGCCTTCGACCAGCAGCATCACCGCCGGCACGATGAACAGCGCGAGCAGGATCCAGTTGAGGATGCCCGCCTCGATGGTCAGCAGGAAGTAGAACAGCGGAATCGCGACCAGCGCGCCGGCTGCCACCATCAGCACCCCGGCGGGGCCCGTGGCGCCCGCCGGCGGCACACCCACGCCCTTGAGCTGGCTGCGCCCGAACCAGAACCACAGCAGGCTCAGCACCATGCCGACGCCAGATGCGATGAACACCACCTTGTAGGCCGGCATGCCGTCGCTGCCGAGCACTTTCTCGGCCAGCCAGCCGGTCAGGATGGGCGCGATGAACGCGCCCATGTTGATGCCCATGTAGAAGATGGTGAAGCCCGAATCACGGCGCGCATCGCCGGTGGCGTAGAGCTTGCCCACCATGGTCGAGATGATCGGCTTGAACAGGCCGTTGCCGACGATCACCGTGGCGAGGCCGAGCTTGAGCCAGGCGTCGCTGGGCACGGTGATCAGGAACAGGCCGGTGGCCATGAACACCGCGCCGAGCAGGATCGAGCGCTGGTAGCCGATCACCTTGTCGGCGACATAGCCGCCGAAGATCGCACCCGCGTACACCAGCGCCAGGTAGGCGCCGTAGAGCTCACTGGCCGGTGCCTCGCCGGTGGCGTCGCCACCATAGAACTGCGCCACGATGTACAGCACCAGCGCCCAGCGCATGCCGTAGAACGCGAAGCGCTCCCAGAATTCGGTCATGAACAGCATCCACAGCGGACGCGGGTGGCCCATGACCTGGGTGAACTCTGGGAGGCCCGTGCCGGAGGCGGGCTGCTCCATGCCCGGACCTGCGGGTTCGACGCGGTTGGAATTCATGCGGTGGGACTCCCCCGGGATTGACTGGATGGGTCATCGCCAGCGGCGGCCGTCGCCGCTGGCGGCGCCACGGCCGCGCGCAGGCTGGTCGTTTCGGGCGCAACGTTAGCCCCTGCCGGGCCCTTTTGGAAACCCGCGCAGGCCCGGATCGGCTCCGGAGGGCCCCGCACAGGCGGTGCGGCCGGCCTCAGCCAGCCGGATAGGCGTAGCTGGCCCCGATCCCCAGCGGGACGCCCAGCCCCCAGAACGCCAGCAGCAGGCCCGTCCACAGCACCGACAGCGCCAGCGAGTACGGCAGCATCAGCGAGGCCAGCGTGCCGATGCCGGCCGAGGTCACGTAGCGCTGGCAAAACACCACGATCAGCGGGAAGTACGGCATCAGCGGGGTGATGATGGTGGTCATCGAATCGCCGACCCGGTAGGCGGCCTGGGTGAGGTCGGGCGAGACGCCGAGCTGCATCATCAGCGGCACCATGATCGGCGCCAGCAGCGCCCACTTGGCCGAGGCCGAGCCGATGAACAGGTTGACGACGCCGGTCATCACGATCAGGCCGATGATCGTCGCCCACATCGGCAGGCCCATCGATTCGAGCAGCTCGGCGCCCTCCACCGCCATCAGCGTGCCCAGGCCCGAGCCGTTGAAGCCGGCCAGGAACTGCGCGATGAAGAAGGCGATGACGATGTAGTACGCCATCCCGGCCATCGACTTGCTCATCGCCGCGATGATGTCGCGATGGGTCTTGACCGTGCCGGCCACGTAGCCGTAGACGACGCCGGGCAGCAGGAACAGGATGAAGATCAGCGCCACGATCGACTGCATCACCGGCGCCTGCGCCACCAGCAGCGCGTTGCCGCCGGCGGCCACCGCCGGGGTGTCGGCCGGCGCACGCCAGGGCGAGGTCTCGGGCAGCAGGCTCAGCGCGAACAGCGCCAGCGCGGCCAGCATCGCCAGCGTCGCCCACAGCAGGCCACGGCGCTCGGCGTCGGTCAGCGGCGCCATCGTCGGCAGTTCTTTGGTATCTCCGTCGACCGCGGTGCGCGCCAGGCGCGGCTCGATGATGCGGTCGGTGACGAACCAGCCGATGGCGATGATCAGCGCACTGGAGACGGTGGTGAAGATCCAGTTGTTGAGCGGGTTCACGATCAGCGCCGGATCGATGATGCGCCCGGCCTCCTGGGTGAAGCTCGACAGCAGCGGATCGAGCGACGAGGGCACCAGCAGGGTCGCCGAGAAACCGCCCGATACGCCGCAGAAGGCCGCCGCGATGCCGGCCAGCGGATGCCGCCCGGCCGCATAGAAGATCACCCCGCCCAGCGGGATCACCAGCACGTAGCCGGCGTCCACCGCGACGTGGCTCAGCACCGCCACGGCCACCAGCGCCGGCGTCAGCAGCGCCTTGGGCGTGATCGACAGCATCCGCCGCAGCGCGGCGTTGATGTAGCCGGTGTGCTCGGCCACGCCCAGGCCCAGCATCGCCGTCAGCACCACGCCCAGCGGCGCGAACGCCATGAACACGCGATAGAGGTTGGCCATGAACGCGACCAGCGAATCGCCCGACAGCAGGTTGACGATCCGGATCGGCTCGCCGGTGGCCGGATGCAGTGCACTGAACTCCACGCCCGACAGCAGCCACGACAGCGCCCACACCAGCAGCATCAGGATCAGGAACAGCGCAGCCGGGTCCGGCAACCGGTTGCCGACGCGCTCGACCCCGTCGAGGATGCGCGAGGAGATGCCGCGGCGGGGCGGGACGGATTCGGGGCGCTGATCGCTCATCAGGCGGGTTCCAGTGGCAGTCGAAGCGGCAGATGCTAGTGCATCCTGCCGATGAGCGCGCCCGCGACCGGGCCAGCTACATCCTCTGCTCCGGCCACAGGTAGGCGCGATCGTCGAAGCTGCGGCACCACTGCGGGCGGTAGACCACCACCAGCACCATCACCCCGCCAGTGAAGAATGCCTCGGCGAACATCAGCATCGGCGTGGCCACCAGGTAGGCCTCCAGCGCACGTCCGCCCAGCCATGCCGTGACCGCCGCCTTGGCCAGCATCGAGGCCGCCATCGCGATCGCGCCGCCGGCAAAGGCATTGAGCATGACGTAGGTGAACACGTTGCGCGGCAGCCAGGTGCGCGCGGCCCCCGACACGATCGCGGTCACCGCCACCGGCAGCGCGCCGGTGGCCAGGAAGTCCATCGCCCAACCCTGCCAGGCCGCGCCCATCAGCAGGCCCGCCAGGCTCACGGCCGCCATCACCCAGCAGGCGGTGCCGGCGCCGAACATCAGCGTGGCGATGGTGGCGCCGAGGAAGTGCAGCATCACGCCCTGCAGCGCAGCGGTGTTGAACCAGCGCATCGCCACCAGCGCCAGCGTGGCGGCGATCAGGACCCGGCGCGCCTGCTCATCGGTACCGGCAAGATGCCGGCGCGACCCGGGGACGGTACGCGCCAGCACCAGCGCCGCGGCCAGCCATGCAGGCCATTGCTCCCAGCCGGTCAGCGCGGCGTCCATGCGCGCCTGCCGGGCTCAGCGCCCCGGGCCGATGCTGGTGCGCACGTCGAACAGCTCCGGGAAGAAGGTCAGGTCCAGCGCCTGCTTCAGGAAGCCCACGCCGGACGATCCACCGGTGCCGCGCTTGAAGCCGATGATCCGCATCACCGTGCGCATGTGGCGGAACCGCCACAGCTGGAACTGCGTCTCCAGGTCCACCAGGTCCTCGCACAGCGCGTACTCGCGCCAGTAGCGGCCGGTATCTTCGTAGATGGCCTCGAACACCGGCAGCAGCGCCTCGTCGCGCACGTGCGGGCGCGACCAGTCGCGCTGCAGGTGCTGCGCCGGCACCGCGTGCCCCCAGCGCGCGAGGTACATCAGGAACTCGTCGTACAGCCCCGGCGCATCCAGCGCCTCGCGCAATCCCGCCTGCCCGGCCGGGTCGTGCGCGAACACCTTGAGCATCGCCGTGTTCTTGTTGCCCAGCAGGAACTCGACCGTGCGGTACTGCAGCGACTGGAAACCGGACGACGGCCCCAGTACATCGCGGAACTCCATGTATTCCGAAGGCGTCAGCGTCTCCAGCACCGACCACTGCTCGGTCAGCTGGCGCAGCACCTGCTTGCAGCGCGCGATCACCTTCTGGCATTGCCAGACCTGGTCGCGGCGCAGGTAGGCGATCGCCGCGCCCAGCTCGTGGATGATCAGCTTCAGCCACAGCTCCGAGACCTGGTGCTGGACGATGAACAGCATCTCGTCGTGGTGCGCCGGATTGCTCAGTGGCTGCTGCGCATCCAGCAGTCGGTCCAGGCGCAGGTAGCCGCCGTAGGTGATCCTGCCGTCGAGGTCGGTGTGGATACCGTCCTCGAGCGGGCGTTCGTTCTGGTCGATGGCCATTGCGCAAGGGTAGCGCGCGGCGCTGCGTGGCGTCATGCAGCCGACATCCGGACGGTGCACAATCGGTGCCTGCCAGGGGGGGCCGGCCACCAGTTCCGCGAGGAACTGATTCGAAGGAGCGTACCCGTGGTCAATCGGCTCATCTCCCGGCTGCTGCCGGCGCTGGTCCTGTGTGGCGTGCTGTGCGCCGCACCGTTGCAGGCGCAGGTCGTGGTCAGCCAGGTCTATGGCGGCGGCGGCAACACCGGCGCGCCCTACAGCAGCGATTACGTCGAACTGTTCAATCGCGGCAGCGAGGCCGTGCCGCTGGGCGGTCTGTCGCTGCAGTACGCCAGTGCCACCGGCACCGGCAACCTCGGCGCGGGCAGCAGCCAGATCGTGATCCTGCCCGCGGTCATGCTCGAACCCGGGCGCTACTTCCTGGTCGGTCTCGCCGGCGGTGCCAACGGCGGCCCGCTGCCCGCGCCGGATGCGAGCGGCACCATCAACATGTCCGGCAGCGCGGGCAAGGTCGCGCTGGTCGATTCGGCGTCCTCGCTGGGCTGCAACGGCGGCAGCACGCCGTGTACGCCGGCGCAGCTGGCGCTGATCCTGGACCTGGTCGGTTTCGGCGGCGCCAACTTCTTCGAAGGCGCCGGCGCGGCGCCGACGCTCAGCAACACCAGCGCCGCGCTGCGCGCCGACAACGGCTGCGTCGACAGCAACCACAACGCTGCCGACTTCGCCAGCGCCGCGCCCGCGCCCCGCAACGGTGCGACCCCACCGGCGCCCTGCGGTGGCGGCGGCACGCCGTTCGCCAGCATCAGCGACACCAGTGCCGCCGAGGGCGATGCCGGCACCACGCCGTTCTTCTTCACCATCAGCCTCAACCAGCCTGCCGGTGCCGGCGGGGTCAGCGTGGACTACGCCACCGTCGACGGGACCGCGACCACGGCGGACGACGACTACACCGCTGCCAGCGGCACCGTGACCATTGCCGAGGGCGCAGGCTCGGTGACGATCAGCGTCGCAGTCACCGGCGACACCGTCAGCGAGCCGGACGAGACCTTCAGCGTCGAGCTGTCCAACGCCGTCGGCGCCGAACTCGCCGACGCGCAGGGCATCGGTACCATCCTCAACGACGATGTCACCACGCTCGCGATCTCCGCGATCCAGGGCAGCGGCCAGTACTCGCCCTACAACGGCGTGGCGGTGGCTACCACCGGCATCGTGACCGGCCGCAAGAACAACGGCTTCTTCCTGCAGACGCCCGAGGGCGAGGACGACGGCAATCCGGCCACCTCCGAGGGCATCTTCGTGTTCACCTCGACCACGCCGCCGGAGGCGGCCGCGGTCGGCAACCGCGTGCTGGTGCAGGGCACGGTGGACGAGTTCATCCCCGCCGCCGACCCGCACCAGCTGCCGCTGACCGAGATCGTCAACGCCAGCGTCACCGCGCTTTCGGCCGGCCACGCCCTGCCCGCGCCGGTGGCGCTGCACGCGGATCTGCCCGACGCCGATGGGGGACTTGCCCAGCTCGAGCATCTCGAAGCCATGCGCGTGGTGGTGCCCAGCGCCACCGTGGTCGCGCCCACCGGCGGCAACGTCAACGAGACCCAGGCCACCGCCACCAGCAACGGCCGCTTCGCGGTGGTGGTGACCGGCGCGGCGCGCCCGTTCCGCGAACCCGGCATCCCGGTGCCCAACCCCGATCCGCTTGGCAGCAGCGCCACCGACATCCCGCGCTGGGACTTCAACCCCGAGCTGATCGCGGTCAACAGCACCACCATCGGCGCTCCGGCGGCGAACGTCGCCACGGGCTGCCTGATCACCGACGGTACGCTGGTCGGCCCGCTCGACTACACCTTCCGCCGCTACACCATCCACCCCGAAGGCGCGCTCACCATCGACTGCAGCGCGACCGGCCTGCCGCGGCCATCGCGCCTGCCGACGGCGGACGACGCGAGCTTTGCCACCTGGAACCTCGAGCGCTTCTTCGACGACAGCAACGACCCGGCGACCGGCGAGCCGGTGCTCACGCCCCTGGCCTTCGAGCGGCGCCTGGCCAAGGCATCGCTGGCAATCCGCGGCTACCTGCACGCACCGGATGTGCTGGGCCTGACCGAGGTCGAGAACCTGGCCACGCTGCAGGCGCTGGCCGATCGCATCAGCGCCGATGCGGTCGCCTCGGGCGATCCCGACCCGGGCTACAGCGCGCACCTGCTCGAAGGCAACGACGTCGGCGGCATCGACGTCGGCTTCCTGGTGAAGGCATCGGACGTCGGCGCCGGCACGTCGCGTGTGGAGGTGCTGGGCGTGGCACAGCAAGGCGCCGGCGAGCTGCTGTCCAACCCCGACGGCAGCAGCAGCCTGCTCAACGACCGTCCACCGCTGTCGCTCGATGGCATCGTCCACTTCGGCGACGGCCGCAGCTGGCCGTTTACCGCGATCGTGGTGCACCAGCGCTCGCTCAATGACGTCGACAGCGACGAGGCCGGCAGCAACGGCTGGCTGACCCTGGGCCAGCGGGTGCGCGCCAAGCGCCAGGCGCAGGCCGACTCGCTGGCGGCGATCGTGCAGGGCATGCAGGGCGTCGATGCCGCGCGCAACATCGTGGTGATGGGCGATTTCAACGCCTTCGAGTTCAACGATGGCCTGGTGGATGCGCTGGGCACGATCACCGGCCTGCCGGCACCTGACGCGACCACCGCCGTCGACGGCGACGGCGTCGACCGGGTCGAGCCGGACCTGTACAACCTCACCCTGCTCGCCCAGCCCGCGGAGCGCTATTCGTTCGTGTTCGACTACCAGGCGCAATCGCTAGACCATGTACTGGTCAACGATGCACTGGTGGAATCGCCCCTGGTCGCCGGGCTCGAACTCAGCCACGCGCGCATCAGCGCCGACTTCCCAGAACTCGCGCGCAACGACGACGGCACGCCGGCGCGGCTGTCCGACCACGATCCCACCGTGCTGCTGGTGCGCCTGGCGGCGCTGCGCTTCGCCGACCTGTCGATCCAGACCGAAGCGCTGGCACCGACCGTGGCCGCCGGTGCGCCGGCGGAGTTCTCGGCGGTGGTCGCGAATGCCGGGCCCGACGCCGCAGAGTTCCCGGGCGCCGGCTTCGTGTTCGATGCCGCCCTGCCCGATCTTGCCGTGTCCGCGCCGGCCGGCTGGAGTTGCGACGCGCCGGAGCTTGCCGGGAACACCACGACAGTCGCCTGCAATGCGCCGTCGCTGGAGGCCGATGGCGAAGCGGTGTTCGCCCTGGCGGCGACAGCGCCCGCGGCGCTCGAAGGCCTGCAGCTCACGCTCGCTGCTGCGGCCACCGCACAGACCGAAGATCCGGAGCCGGACAACAACGACGCCGGCGCCGCGGTGCTGGTGGAGGATCCGCATGCGGGCGTACCGGAGCTGGAGAACGGCGTCCCGGTCGGCGGACAGGCCGGCGCGGCGGGCGATGAGCTCGTCTACCGCATCGAGGTGCCGGCAGGCGCGCGCAGCCTGCGCGTGCTCAGCTACGGCGGCAGTGGCGACGTCAGCCTGTTCGTTGCGCACGAGCGCATTCCCACCGGCGAGGATTTCGACGGGCGCTCGCAGCGGCCCGGCAACAACGAGACGGTGGCGATTGCAGCGCCTGCGCCGGGCACCTGGTTCGTCCGCCTGGTGGGCGTGCGGGCGTTCGCGAACGTGTCGCTGCGGGCTTCGTTCAGCGACTGAGGGCGACGCGCGGGGCCGTCGCAGCTTGCGGCGGGCCCCCACCCCAACCCTCCCCCGCAAGCGGGGGAGGGAGCAAAGAACGACGGCAGGTTCCATCCCCCGCTGAGGAAGGAACAAGAGCGGCGGTGATTCCACCTCCCTCTCCCACTTGCGGGGGAGGGCGGGGTGGGGTCAAGCGACCGCGACGCCGTCCAGCGCAGCCCATCGCGTTATCCAGATGCTCCGACGCGGCCACATTGCCGCATTGCGCAACGGTTTCCTACGAAAGCACCCTTATCATTCGCTGTCCGACACTCACCGGATGGATTGAATGACCGTTGCCGCACGCTTCGAGATCGAGTACCTGCAATACCTCGACCCGGACGGACAGCTGGTCGCCGAACTGCCGCAGGATCTGCCGTCGAAGCAAGAACTGCTGGCGCTGTTCCGGCAGATGCTGTTCCTGCGCACCTTCGACGGCAAGGCCATCGCCCTGCAGCGCACCGGCAAGCTGGGTACCTACGCGCCGTGCCTGGGCCACGAAGCCACCCAGATCGGCATCGGCGCGGCGATGCGGCCGGAGGACGTGCTGGCGCCGAGCTACCGCGAGTACGGCGCGCAGATCATGCGCGGCGTGCAGCTGCGCGAGATCCTGCTGTACTGGGGCGGCGACGAGCGCGGCAACGACTACGCCAACGAACCTGCACGCCATGACTTCCCCTGGTGCGTGCCGATCTCCACCCAGTGCCTGCATGCCGCGGGCGCGGCACTGGCGTTCAAGCTGCGTGGCGAAAAGCGCGTGGCCGTGACCTGCTGCGGCGACGGCGGCAGCTCCAAGACCGACACCTACGCCGCGATCAATTCCGCCGGCGCCTACACCCTGCCGTTCGTGCAATGCATCATCAACAACGGCTGGGCGATCTCGGTGCCGCGCAGCGCGCAGACCGGCGCCAGGACACTCGCCCAGAAGGGCCTGGCGGGCGGCCTGCACTGCCTGCAGGTGGACGGCAACGACCTGTTCGCGGTCCTCGAAGGCATGCGCCGCGCCATGGACCGTGCACGCAACGGCGACGGCGGGACCGTGATCGAGTTCCTCACCTATCGCCTGCACGACCACACCACCGCCGACGACGCGCGCCGCTATCGCGACGAGGCCGAGGTCAAGGACGCCTGGACGCGCGACCCGATGACGCGCATGCGCACCTGGCTCGGCGCCCAGGGCCTGTGGGACGAGGCGCAGGAAAAGGACTGGATTGCCGAATGCACGCGCGTGGTCGACGTGGAGATCAACGCCTACCTCGAAACGAAGACGCAGCCGCCCGAAGTGATGTTCGACTACCTCTACGCCGATCCGCCCCCCGACATCCTCGAACAGCGCGCGCAGCTGCTGGCGCTGGAGGGACGGGCATGAAGGCCGTGGCCAACCCCGTCGTGGCGAACGCCGCCGACATCGCCAAGCCCATCACCCTGATCGAAGCGGTCACCCAGGCGCTGGCCTGGGAGATGCGGCACGACGAATCGGTGGTGGTGCTGGGCGAGGACGTGGGCGTGAATGGCGGCGTGTTCCGCGCCACCGCCGGCCTGCAGCAGCAGTTCGGCGACCTGCGCGTGCTCGACACGCCGCTGGACGAGACCACCATCGCCGGCCTCACCGTCGGCATGGCGGCGATGGGCATGAAGCCGGTGGCCGAAGCGCAGTTCGACGGCTTCGTCTATCCGATGCTCGACCACATCATCTGCCACGCCGCGCGCTTCCGGTATCGCACCCGCGGCCGACTCACCTGCCCGATGGTGCTGCGCGTGCCCTGGGGCGGCGGCATCCGCGCACCGGAACACCACAGCGAGGCCAACGAGTCGCTGTTCACCAACGTGCCCGGCCTGCGCGTGGTGATGCCGTCCTCGCCCGCACGCGCCTACGGACTGCTGCTGGCCGCGATCCGCGAGCCGGACCCGGTGATCTATTACGAGCCCAAGCGCATCTACCGCCAGTACAAGGAAGTGGTGCCCGACGACGGCGAGGCCCTGCCGCTGGACGTGTGCTACGTGCTGCGCGACGGCAGCGACGTCACCATCGTCACCTGGGGCGCGCAGGTGAAGGAGGCGCTGGAGGCGGCCGAGCAGCTCGCCAGCGAGGGCATCAGCGCCGAGGTCATCGACGTGGCCACGATCAAGCCGCTGGATTTCGCCACCATCGCCGAATCGGTGGCCAAGACCGGGCGCTGCGTGATCGTGCACGAGGCGCCGCGCACCGCGGGCTTCGGCGCCGAGATCGCCGCGCGTCTGGCCGAACATTCGATGTACGACCTGGTCGCGCCGGTCGAGCGCGTCACCGGTTACGACACCCACATGCCGCTGTTCCGGCTGGAGATGAAATACATGCCGGCGACCGCACGCGTGGTGGAGGCAGTGAAGCGTACGCTGGCGGCCGGCTGAGCCGTGCGGGCGACGGGATGGCCGGCGGCGGCGCGCCGCACGCGGGCCGCAGACAGGACCGGGCGCACAGAGCGCCGGTTGGCTTTCATTTGAGACGCAGGGCCCCATGACCCAGACCAAGAGCTTCCTCCTCCCCGACCTCGGCGAAGGCCTGCCCGACGCGACCATCGTCGAGTGGTACGTCAAGGAAGGCGACACGATCCGCCTCGACGACAACCTGGTGTCGATGGAAACCGCCAAGGCGGTGGTCGACGTGCCGTCGCCCGTATCGGGCAAGGTGCTGAAGCTGGCCGGCGCGGCCGGCGACATCATCACCACCGGCGCGATGCTGGCGCAGTTCGAGCTCGATCCTTCGCAGCCGCAGCGCGCCGAGGGCCAGGACACCGGCCATCACCACGGCGCACCGGCACCGGCGAAGGGCGTGGGCGCGCCCGATCCGGCGCCGGACGATCGCGTAGTGGCCTCGACCGAGGGCGGCGCGATCGAACGCGGCAGCGGCGAGCCGCCCGAGGAGAAATCGGCGCCGGGCGGCGAGCGCGCCGACAACGGCACCGTCGTCGGTGCGATGCAGGCCTCGGACGCGGTGCACGCGGAAGCCGCGGTTTCGGTGGGCGGCATCAAGGCGATGCCCGCGGTGCGCGCGATGGCGCGCAAGCTCAAGCTGGACCTGTCGCAGGTGCGCGGCACCGGCGCGGACGGCGTGGTGACGATGGCGGACGTGAAGCGGGCAGCTGCGGACGGGCCCTCGCCGACACCTGCCCGCCCCGCCACGCCCAGTTCCGCGCAGCGCGCGGGACGCCAGGATGACCCGCAGGTGCGGGCAGCCACCGCCCCGGCGCCCGCCGGACGCGCGCCCACCCAGCGCACGCCCCTGTCGGCCTCCGGCAAGCCCATGCGCACCCAGCCGCCCTCGGTGGCAGCGACCGGCCAGCCCGAGCAGCTCAAGGGCGTGCGCCGCAACATGGCGCGGGTGATGGCCGATGCGCACGCCAAGGTCGTGCCGACCACGCTGGTGGACGACGCCGACATCCAGGCCTGGCAGCCCGGCAACGACATGACCGTGCGCCTGATCCGCGCGATCTGCACCGCGGCCGCGGCCGTGCCCGCGCTCAACGCCTGGTTCGACGGCGACAACCTCAGCCGCACCCTGCATCCGCAGGTCGACATCGGCATCGCGGTCGACACCGCCGAGGGCCTGTTCGTGCCGGCGCTGCGCAATGCCGACCTGCTCGACGCTGCCGGCATCCGCGACGGCATCAACCGCCTGCGCGCACAGGTGCAGGACCGCAGCATCCCCGCCTCCGAGCTGTCCGGTTACACCATTTCGCTGTCCAACTTCGGCATGTTCGCCGGCCGCTACGCCACGCCGGTGGTGGTGCCGCCGTGCGTGGCCATCGTCGGCGCCGGGCGCGGCCGCCACGAGATGGTGCCGGTGGTCGGCGGCTTCGAACCGCGACGGATCCTGCCGCTGTCGCTGACCTTCGACCATCGCGCCTGCACCGGCGGCGAGGCCGCCCGCTTCCTCAAGGCGATGCTGGACGATCTCGCCCTGTCCAATTGATCCGCACGCCCGCACCCAGGCACGCCCCACCGCGAGGCCCACGCCATGCACCGCAGCCGACTTGCCGGTTTCATGATCGACTGCGGACAGGGCACGCTCGCCGAGGCCGCCGTGTTCTGGAGTCGCGCCCTCGACCTGCCGATCGCGGATCCTGACGAAGGCGGTCGCGGGCGCTACGCCGTCCTGGATGCCGGGCCTGGCGGCCTGCACCTGGAGGTGCAGAAGGTCGACCACCCCTCGCGCGTGCACCTGGACATCGAAGCCGACGACGTCGAGGCCGAGGTGCTGCGCCTGGAAGAACTGGGCGCGCGCCGGATCGAGTGCGTGCGCGAGCGCTTCTGGGTGATGGAAGCGCCCACCGGCCATCGCTTCTGCGTCGTGCCCATGCGCGACCTGGACCGTCGCGCCGCGCCCACGGCCTGGGTTTAAGCTGGCGCCGACCCTCCACGGAACCGCCGCCATGCCGCATCACAGCCGACTGTGCAGCTTCGTGCTCGACTGCAACGCCGACGAGCTCGCGCCCCACGTCGAATTCTGGAGCCGGGCCCTCGGCAAGCCGGTTGCGACGCTCGATGAAGACGGCGACGGCAAGTACGCCAAACTGCAGACAGCCGACGACGAGCCGATCCTGCTGCTGCAGAAGGTGTCGCACCCCTCGCGCATCCATCTGGACATCGAGACCGACGACGTCGATGCCGAGGTCGAGCGCCTGCTCGCGCTGGGCGCGCGGAAGATCGAAGCCGTGCACACCTGGGTCGTGATGGAGGCGCCCAGCGGCCACCGCTTCTGCGTGGTGCGCCCGCAGCGCAAGCCGTTCGGCCCGCACCTCAACCGCTGGGACTGAAGACCTGCCAAGCCCGCGGCAGGGAGCCGCGAACAACTGTCGTCGTCCCCGCGAAAGCGGGGATCCACTGGCTGCAAGCCGTTGAGTTCAACATCATTGGATGCCCGCTTCCGCGGGAATGACGAGCAAGCGGGTTGTTCAGACCTTCCCTAGTCCGCTACGGCCGCGTCGCGCGTGGCGGCGCTGCGTGCGCGCACCGCCTTGAACTCCGACCCGTCCTGCCAGCCAGGCCAGCTGTCGCCATCGGCAATGCCGTGGCCCAGCGTGTAGAGCAGGTCCACATCCTGGACCTGCCCGCTGACGTCCCAGTCCGCCGACCAGTCGTCGCAGGGTCGGTGGTAGCAGTCGGCGAAGTAGCGCTCGCGCAGCGCCTGGCCGCTGGCCACGCCGCCGTCGATGCGGTCGAGCCCGGCCCCGATGGTGATTGCCGGCACGCCCGCGCGCGCGAACGCGAAATGGTCGGCGCGATAGAAGTAACCCGCCTCCAGGTTGGGATCGGGCGAGTAGCTGCGGCCCGCGGCCTCGGCCACGCGGCGCAGGTCCTGCTCCAGCGAGACGCGGCCGTTGCCCCAGGAGGCGATGTCGCGGGTGGGGCCATCCGGGCTGAGCATCTCGATGTTGAGCACCGCGGCGGTGGTCTCCAGCGGCGCCAGCGGGCTGGACACGTAGTAGCTCGCGCCCTGCAGGCCCTTTTCCTCGGCGGTCAACGCCATGAACAGCAGGCTGCGCGCCGGACGCGGCGCCTGCGCGAACAGCCGCGCCAGCTCCAGCACGGCCGCCACGCCGGTCGCGTTGTCGATCGCGCCGTGGCGGATCGGGTCGCCGCTGGCATCGGGCTCGCCGACCCCGTAGGCGTCCCAGTGCGCGGAGTAGATCACCGTCTCGCCGGGGCGCGAGGCGCCCTCGAGACGGCCGATGACGTTGCGCGTGACCACCTCGTCGCGCAGAACGTCGAACGAGGCCGAGAGCGCGGCGTCGCCAAGCGCCACAGGAGTGAAGTCCGTGGTTTGCGCCCTCGTCTTTTCGTCCTCGAACGCCAGCCCCGCCTGTGCGAACAGCGAGACCGCCAGGTCACGATGGATCCAGCCGCGCAGCAGGGTGTGATGCCGGGCTGCGTCCTCGCGCGGAATGTCGAACAGCGGAGACAGCCCGGAACTGCGCACGGTGTCCCAGCCATAGGCGGCCGGCGCGGTCTCGTGCACGATCAGCGCACCCAGCGCGCCGCGGCGCGCAAGCTCCTCGTACTTGTAGGTCCAGCGTCCGTGGTAGGTGACCGCGCGGCCGTCGAAGGCGCCAGGCTCGGCCGTCTCGAAATCCGGATCGTTGACCAGCACCACCGCCACCTTGCCGGCCAGGTCCACGTCCTTGTAGTCGTCCCAGCCGCGCTCCGGCGCGCTGATGCCGTAGCCGACGAAGACCAGCGGCGCATCGCGAACCTCGACGCGATCGACCGGGCTCAGCGTCTGCAGTGTGATGTCGTCGCCGTTGGCCAGCGCACGCACCTGCCCCTCGACGCGCAGCGTCGCCTGCACCGGCCCTTCCACCCGCGCGCGCAGCAGCGGCACCGCCTGGGTCCAGCCGCCATCCTCGCCGCCGGGTTGCACGCCGGCCTTGCGAAACTCCTCGACCAGGTAGGCGATGGTCTTGTCCTCGCCCGCCGTTGCCGGCGCGCGGCCTTCGAAATCATCCGAAGCCAGCACCTGCACATGGCGCATGAGCGCTTCACCGCTGGCGCCGTTGGCGGCAGGCCCGGTGGCGGTGGCCGCCGACGGCAGCAGACAGGCGAGCAGGCAGTACAGCGGAAACTGGTGCATGACGTTCCTTCGGGCAAGTCCCGTACTCATGGAAGACGCAACGCCGGACACTGTCAACTCGAGCGTGGCGAGAGGCGCTTTGCAGGAGCGGCGCCGGTCAACCGATGATCCTGATTTTCCCGCGCTTTCCACTGCGTCCGTGAAGACGGACGGGACCTTCCTGCGTCGCCCTAACGCGACTTCGCGATGCGGCCGAGCCAGATGCCCAGGCCCTGGGCGTTGATCGCGATGTCGCCATCGAGCACCTCGGCCACGGCCTGCGCCGCATGGGCGATGCCGTGGCGCTCGGCATGCTCGACATACAGCGCGATCAGTGCGTCCACGATCCGCGCATGCCGATCGGGCGCGTCGGCCATGGCCCCCGCCAGCGACGCCATCGCATCGACCAGGCCGACAAGGTCCGCGCCAATCCGCGCGCATTCGGTGAGCGTGCCGTAGTGCGCGATGTGGATGCGGTCCGGCTGCCGCGCGACCAGGCGCTGGATCGAGGCCTTCATCTGCTCCGGATCGAACTGCACCGGCGAGGTGGTGGGAATGGCGAGCGCACCATTGCCATTGTCGAACTCGCGGTAGGACAGGCCGAAGGCGTCGCCGGCGAACCAGGCACGCGTGGCCGCATCCCAGACGCTGTAGTGGTGCAGCGCGTGGCCGGGCGTGTCCACGCACAACAGCGGCCGTCCGGCGAGCGGCACGACGTGGCCGTCGTCGGCCGCCACCACCCGCGCCGCATCGACCGGCAGCATGCCGGCGTGGTCGCGTTCGAACATCGCATCGCCATAGACCACGCGCGCCCCGGCGATCAGTTTCGCCGGATCGACCATGTGCTGCGCGCCGCGTGGATGCACCACCAGCCGCGCATTGGGCAGCGCGCGCATCAGCGGGCCGGCGCCACCGGCATGGTCCAGGTGCACGTGGGTCACCAGCACCCAGTCGACCGCCTCGCGCGCCACCCCGGCCGCATCGATGGCATCGAGCACGCGCTCCGCGCAGGTCGCGGTGCCGCAGTCGACCAGCGCGGCGCGCCCGTCATCGCCGTGCACCAGCCAGGCCGCGCACAGGCCGGGCCGGATGTAGCCGGTGTCGATCAGGGTGATGCCATCCATGTTCATGCCCCGCTTCCGCCTGCGTCTACCGCACGGAGTGTCGCCGATACGGCGGTTCAGGTCGATCCGGTCACCGGAAGCCGCGAGCTGCACGCCACGCATGTCCTGCCATGACGCGCCATGGCGACCATCCCGTACGCCCCGTGCATGTCATCCCGAACGAGGTGGGGGATCTGCTCTCCGCCTACAACCGCACGTCAGCATCGGCCTCAGCTGCTGCGCTTGAACAACAGGTGTCGCGCCGCAAACGCCGCGCCCAGCGCGGCCAGGAACACGCCATAGCCCAGCGCCGTGGCCAGGATCTGCGGCCACAGCTTGCCGTAGCTGGCGTCGGCGTTGTCGAGCGACCAGTACACGCTCCACAGGAATGCCCCGACCGACAGCGCGAGCGTCACGATGTCGTAGAGCACGCGTGCCGCGTTGCGTGGCTGTCGCGGGAACAGCCAGTACAGCGTGGCGAGGATCGCGAACCAGGGCAGGAACAGGATCAGGGTGAGATTGACCTCGACCAGCGGATTCATGCGCCGCTGCCCTTCATCGCCGCCTTGTCCGCATCGGCAGCCGCAAGCGCATCGAGCGCGGCCTGCACCGTGGCCGCGTCGACGCCGTCGCCAGTTGTCGCCGGCGCATCGGCCAGCGCGACTGCACCACGCCTCAGGGCGGCAATCGTCTGGCCGGCCTCGCGCGGCGCATCGAACGCCTGGCTCTGCAGCAGCACGCGATCGCCCTCGACCAGCTTGAAGTAGAACCTGCCGTCGGCCTCGCGGTACTGCTTGAACGCTGCCAGCGGCGGCTTCTCCGCTGCGGCGTCCACTTCCATCGCACCCAGTTGCACGCCAGACAGGTCGCGCAGGCCCACGGCCTCGCGCAGCTGCGCCAGCAGCGGCGTCGCATAGCGCTCGCGCAGCCGCCTGGCGCCGTCGCGCAGCGTGTCCTCGATGTCGCCGGGACGCGCGATGAGCGCGAGATAGCGCTCGCGCCGCGGCGCGATCTCACGTTCGACGAGGTCGAACAGCTGCTGTTTCGCATCGCCCCAGCCGATGCCATCGGCGTAGGCCTGCGCGAAGGCGCGCGTCTCGTCCGCGCTTGCGAAAGCCTGGTAGAGCTGGAACAGCGCCGAACCCGCGGTGTCCTTGGCCTCGCCCGGCGCGCGCGAGTCGGTGACGATCGAGAACACCAGCTTCTTCAGTTCCGCCGGCGGCACGAACAGCGGAATCGTGTTGCCGTAGCTCTTGCTCATCTTGCGCCCGTCCAGGCCCGGCAGGGTCGCCACGTTCTCCTCGATCGCAGCCTCGGGCAAGGTGAAATACTCGCGACCGTAGACATGGTTGAAGCGCTGGCCGAAGTCGCGCGCCATCTCGATGTGCTGCACCTGGTCGCGACCCACCGGCACGCGCTGCGCGTTGAAGATCAGGATGTCGGCGGCCATCAGCACCGGGTACATGAACAGGCCCGCGCTGACACCCGCATCCTCGTCCTCGCCATCGGCGCGGTTGCGGTCGACTGCGGCCTTGTAGGCGTGCGCGCGGTTGAGGATGCCCTTGCCGGCGACGCAGGTCAGGTACCAGGTCAGCTCGGTGATCTCGGGCACGTCGCTCTGGCGGTAGAACCAAACCCTGGCCGGGTCCAGCCCGCAGGCCAGCCAGGCCGCGGCGATCTCCAGGGTTGAGCGCTGGGTGCGCGCGGGGTCCTGCGACTTGATCAGGCTGTGCAGGTCGGCCAGGAAGTAGAAGCTCTCGACGTCGGCCGAACGGCTGGCGGCGACCGCCGGGCGGATCGCGCCGACGTAGTTGCCGAGGTGCGGTGTACCGGAGGTGGTGATGCCGGTCAGGACGCGGACGGGGGCTGGCGACATTGCGGAATGCACGGCGGAAAACGGAACCCGAGTTTAACCGCTGCCCGTCCCTCGCTGCGCCCGTGTAACCCCGCAGCGCGCCCGGGTGCGTTGATTCCCCCGGCACCCACGGAGACGCGCCATGACCCGCACCCTCGCAATGTCCCTGGCCGCACTGGCCGCACTGTCCTGCACCGCGGCCGCCTCGGCGCAGCCCCTGGTGCGGATGGAGATCGTCGATCGCGACAGCGGCCGCTGGCTGGAGCAGCACCCCCAGCGCCGCGACACCTGGGTCGCCGGCATGCCTGGACATCGCTACGCGGTGCGCCTGACCAACACCAGCGGCGAGCGCGTGCTGGTGGTGCTGTCGGTCGACGGGGTCAATGCGGTGACCGGACAGACCGCCGATCCCTCGCAGGCCGGCTACGTGCTGGCACCCTGGCAGAGCACCGAGATCGGCGGTTGGCGCAAGTCGCACCATGAGGTGGCGCAGTTCGTGTTCACCGCCCTGCCCGACAGCTACGCCGCGCGCACCGGGCGTCCCGACAACGTGGGCACGATCGGAATCGCGGCGTTCCGCGAACGCGGCGGATGGACACCACCGTCGCTGCCCTCGCCGCCAATCGCACGCGGCACCGCCCCGGCAAAATCACGCAGCGCCGCGCCTGCGTCTGAAGCCGCGGACGCACTGTCGACGGTGCCGCAGCGCATCGGCACCGGGCACGGCCAGCGCGAGTGGTCGCCGGCCGGCCAAACCACCTTCCAGCGCGCATCCCGCCCCGATCAGGTCACCCAGTTGCGCTACGACTCGCCCCGCGCGCTTGCGGCGCGCGGCATCCTGCCGCGGGACATGCCCTGGAGCCAGCGCGGGCGTCCGCAAGCGTTTCCGGGCGGGTTCGTGGCCGATCCACCACGCGGCTGGCGATAGGCGAGGTTGCGATGAATCGGCGCTTAGCGCGAAAGGGCCGCGGACACGCAGATCGGTCGGGCATGCCCGCCGCTGGCCGGGTTCCGCGGCACGCGTAGACCGCCCGCATAAAAAAGGGCCGGCAAACGCCGGCCCTTCAGATCACCTGCAAGCCGCCTGCGCGGCGTTGCTGGCATGTTGCGGAGCTGGATCAGGAGAGCGTCTTCTCGAAGTCACGGACTTCCTGCTCGGCGCGGTCGCGCTCCCAGCCATAACGCTCCTGCAGCTTGCCGGCCAGGTACTTGCTGTCGCCGGCGGCGACATCGAACACGTCGTCGGTCAGGTCGCCCCACTTGGCCTGGGCCTTGCCCTTGAGCTGGGTCCACTTGCCGGAAATGATGTCCTTGTTCATTGCTGGATCCTTAGATCTTGGGGAGGGATCGACGCCTTGGTGCCGCGTCGATGGCATCAGCATGCCGCCCCCGCGATCACGAACGGATCAAGGTTCCGTAAACCTGCTTTCACAACGCTGAGTACGATGTCCCGGTGGTTCAGCAACGATCGGCACAAACAGGAAAGCCGGCGTTTCCGCCGGCTTTCCTGCCTTGCTTCGATTCGGACTCAGCGCGGATCGGTCGCGCCGGTGTCGTCGGCCTTTTCCTGCACCTTGTCACCGACCTTCTCGACGTCCTTGCCCACGCCCTTCATCGTGTTGCACGCGCTGAGCGTGCCGACGGAAAACATGGCGAGCAGCATCAGGGCCATCAAACGCTTCATCTGCAATCTCCTGGTAGTGCGCGCGCGGCCTTCCGCGCTCGTCCCGGACATCTGACCGCCGCAGGCGTGAAAGACGCGTTGATTGACGGGTGTGTTGTGCTGCGGCCGGCTGCGGCGTTCAGCCTTGTCGACGAAGCGTCAAGGCCTCAGTCGCGCATCAGGGTGGACTTTCCGAACAGGCTTTCCACCAGGTCGACGGCAAGTTCGGCAGTGCTGTTGCGGGCGTCGAGCGCCGGGTTGACCTCGACCACGTCCAGCGACCCCAGGTAGCCGGTGTCGGCGATCATCTCCATGATCAGCTGCGCCTCGCGGTAGTTGACGCCGCCGGGGATCGGCGTGCCGGTGCCGGGCGCAATGGTCGGGTCGAGGATGTCGACGTCGAAGCTCACGTGCAGGTGCGTATCCTCGTCGAGGCCGAACAGCACCTGCTGCATCGTCTGGCGTATGCCCACTTCGTCGATGTAGCGCATGTCGTAGATGTCCAGGCCATGCTCCTTGACCAGGCGCTTCTCGGCCTGGTCGACCGAACGGATGCCGATCTGGCGGACCTGGGCCGGCACCAGCGCCGGCACGTGCCCGCCCATGCGCACCAGCGGCTCCGGACCGATCCCGCACAGGCAGGCCACGGGCATGCCGTGGATGTTGCCCGAGGGCGTGATCGCGCTGGTGTTGAAGTCGGTGTGGGCGTCGAGCCACAGCACGCGCAGGGTCTTGCGGTTGCGGCGGCAGTGCTCGGCGACGGCCGCGATCGAGCCCACGGCCAGCGAATGGTCGCCGCCGAGCATCAGCGGCAGGCGCCCGGCGGCGAGGATCTCCGAGGATGCGTCGAACACGGCCTGGGTCCAGGCCACCACCTCGTCGAGGTGGCGGTAGCCCTCGACCGCCTGCTGCCAGGGATTGCGGGGGCCGGCCACGTCACCGCGGTCCACCACGTCCACGCCACGCGCGGCCAGCGCCTCGCCCAGGCCCGCCACGCGCAAGGCCTCGGGCCCCATCGATGCACCACGGGCACCGGCGCCGATGTCGGTGGGCACGCCGAAGATCGAAACCGCGGGATAGCGTCGGGACATGGATGGTTGCTCCTGCAAGGGATGCCGCCGAGTCTACGGCCACCTGCGATGGCGCGGTGGCGCACGGCAATGCGCGCTGCTGCGACCGGAGGATTAAGGGTGCAGTTGCTCGGCAACGGGACCCGGTCAGCGCACCATGCGACCGCGCACGGCGCGCGGACCGCACTCGGGGCGCTTCTGGGCGGAAAGCACCCGCCCGCCGGGTTGGTGCCGCTTGTCCGAATCGAACGGACGACCTACGGTTTACAAGACCGTTGCTCTACCAACTGAGCTAAAGCGGCGAAGGTGCCGGCGCTGGCGCCGCGCGGCCGCATTCTAGCGCGGCAGGGAGCCGCACTCGACCGCTTCGCTGCGCGTGGCGCCGCTGGCGCGCTGCAGGGCGGCCAGGTCGGCGCCGGCGGGCACCGCGACGTCGATCCACTGCCGCCCCGTGGCCGGATCGCCGAGCGGCTCGGCGATGGCCGCGAACCCGGCCGCGATCAGCGCCTGCTGGTGGTCGCGGGCCGCCGGCTCACTGCCAAAGCGGCCCAGCGCGATGTCGATCCAGCCATCCGCATCGGCCGGCATGAGGTAGTGGTCGCGGAAGCCTGCGGCGACCAGTCGGCTCGCCGTGGCCCTGGCGGCGGCGCGATCCGGGAGCGCCCGCATCCGCACCTGCCAGCCGCGGACCGCAGCAGGCACCTGCCGGGTCGCCAGTGCCTGCACCAGCGGCCGCAGCCGCGCCTGTGCCTGCTGCAAGGCAGCGTCATCGTCGAACGGGCCCAGGCTGTGGCAGAGCCGGAGCGCAGCGGCGCCAACGACGTCCTCGGCAGGTGCCTCGGCAACGCCCTCGACCGGCCCCTGCACAGCGGCCCGCGGTGCAGGCGGGGCCGCGGGCAGCGCGCCGCCCGCGCGCGCCTGCGGCGCCGCGGCTTCGTCGAGCAGCCGCAGCGGCTCGGCATCCTCGGGCAGGGCCAGCGGCGGCGCCGGCGACGTGTCCACGCGGGCGACCCACCACAGCGCAACGCCAAGGTTGAGGATCAGCAGCAGGACGATCAGGGCACGGCTGGGCATTGCGGGATTCTAGCCGCGGCCAGCATCGACCCGGGCCCAGTGCGCAAGACCCTCCAGCACCAACGCCGGCGCGGACACGGCATCGGCCAGGTGGGGCAGCAGGTCCGCGGCCCCGCCTCCGTGCAGCAGCAGGGACACCGGCCCGCCACAGGCCTGCCCGGCCGCCTCCCGGCTCTGCCCGACCAGGGCGAGCGCCGCGCCAAGACAGCCGGACGCGAGCGCATCCGACGTGTCGCCGGCAAAGACGCGGTAGTCGCCGCCCGACGCGGGCAACTGCGCCGCACGCGCCTGCAGGGACTGGCGCATCAGCGTCGGCGAGGGCGCGATGCGTCCGCCATGGTGACGGCCATCGGCATCGACCAGGTCGATGGTCAGTGCGGTGCCGACCCCCACGACCAGCCACGCGCCGCCACGGTGGTGCGCGGCGAGCAGGGTCAGGAACCGGTCCACGCCCAGCCGCGCCGGTGCGTCGTAGGCGATGCGCAGGCCCTGCCACGTGCCGCGTGTCGCCGCCACGCTGATGCGCCCACAGCGCAGGGCCAGTGCGTCGAGCAGGGCCACGCGCAGCGCCGGCGACGCCACGCTGGACACGTATGCGGCCTCGATCCGCGGTGGCAGGTCGGCCGCCCAGTCCGACGCGAGCGCGCCCTCCGCGTGGGCGAACGCCCGGGCATCGCCGGGACGTCCGTCCGCGCCCAGCGGCGCGCACTTGAGCCGCGAGTTGCCGAGGTCGAACAGCCACGCGCTCACGCGCCCGCTCCCGGGCGCAGGCTGACCTCGCCCGCGTGGAAGCTGCGCTCGCCGCTTTCCATGCGGACCCGCAGCGCGCCGTCGGCCGCCAGGCCCAGCGCGATGCCGTGCTGCTCGACATCGCCGGCCTGCATGCGCACGGGCTGTCCGGCCAGCGCGTCGTAGCGGGCGTAGGCCGGCAGGAACGGCGCCAGCCCGGCCTCGTCGAAACGCGCCAGCGCCGGCAGCAACCGCGCCAGCAATGTCGCGGCGATGTGGTCGCGCGGCGGCGGTTCGCAGAGCGCCTGCAGGTCGATCCAGGGCTGGTCGATCTCCGCACCGGCGGCCGCAGGCATGCGCACGTTGAGCCCGATGCCGATCACCGCCCGCGCCGGGCCGGCGTATTCGCCGCCACCCTCGACCAGGATGCCGCCCAGCTTGCGCAGGCGCGCGCCCTCGGCCACGACCACGTCGTTGGGCCACTTCAACCGGGCTTTGTCCACGCCCAGCGCATGCAGGGTCTCGACGACGGCAATCCCCGCGACCAGGCTCAGCCCGCCCAGCCGTGCCAGGCCCGCATCGAAGCGGCGCGCCACCGACAGGGTCAGGTTGGCGGCCAGCGGCGAGGCCCAGGGCCGGCCGAGGCGGCCGCGGCCGCCGGTCTGGCGCTCGGCCAGCAGCACCTGCACGCCCGCGTCGGAATTGCTGCGACGCAACAGTTCGGAACTGGTCGAGTCCAGCGACCAGGCCACCTCGAGCGCATCGATGCCGCGCCGCAGCGCCTCCGGCAGCGCCGCGAGGATGCGTTCGGCGTCCAGCAGGTCGATCGGCGCGGCGAGCGCATATCCAAGCCCGGCGCGGGCCTCGACCCGGACCCCGGCCGCACGCAGCGCCTCGATCCGCTTCCAGACGGCGGTGCGGCTCAGCCCTGCCTCGCGCGCCAGCACGTCGCCCGACACGGGGCCCTCGGACAGGCGGCACAGCAGGGCGCGGTCGGGGGCGGCAGTCACAGGGGGTCTGGACGGGGCATGCCGCCGATTATCGGGGATTGCAGGCCTGTCCGGCCGGGTTTCGACACAACGCCCGGAAGACGCGGCAGACCGTGCTGCAACCATCCGCGCCCTGAACGCATCCGGGGTATAGTGCACCGTTGCCGCTGCAACGACTCTGGCCGAAGGATGGTTGCCATGGCTCCCCGATTCCTGCTCTGCCTGCTCCTGGCCTGCGCCGCGCTTCCCGCGGCCGCCCGGCAGTCCGCGATGATGGACGCCAACGGCGCCAGCGCCGGCTGCGATGCGACCGTCGAAGGCGGGGCCGAGGCCGAAACCCCGCGTCCCGGCGACAAGCGCGCGGTCGTGCCCGAGCGCACCCGCGCCACGGCGCCGCGTCGCGGCGAATCCGAACCGGCGGCGCGTCCGCCGCGCTGGCACAGCTTCCTGCCGGGCATGATCCGCTGAGGGATCCGGATTGCCGGGACGCCTGATCCGCCGGCTGCTGGGCCGCGCTTCCGATCCGATCACCGAAGCCACCTGGATGCAGGTGGGCGAAAGAGTGCGCTGGATCGCCGCACTGGAGCCCGCACGCACCTCGCGCCTGCGTGCGCTGGCCACGCTGTTCCTGCAACGCAAGACCATCACCCCGATCGAGCCGCTGCAGCTCGACGACACGCAGCGCGCGCTGCTGGCGGCGCTGTGCTGCCTGCCGCTGCTGGAGTTCGGTGAGCAGGGCCTGCACGGCTGGTCGCAGCTGATCGTGTATCCGGATGCGTTCCGGGTGAACCGCAGCCATGTCGATGCTGCCGGCGTGCTGCACGAGTGGGACGACGAGCTGATCGGCGAAGCCTGGGACGGCGGCCCGCTGATCCTGTCCTGGGCAGATGTCGAGGCCGACCTGGACGATCCGCACGCCGGCTTCTGCGTGGCCGTGCACGAGATGGCGCACAAGCTCGATGCGCTCGACGGCGCGCTCGACGGCACGCCGCCGCTGCCGCGCGACTGGCAGCGCCGCTGGGCGCGCGACTTCCAGCAGGCCTACGACGCGCTGGTGGCTGCAGTGGACGGTGGCGGCGAGGTCGGCATCGACCCCTACGCGGCCGAAGCGCCAGAGGAATTTTTCGCCGTGTGCAGCGAATACCATTTCACCGATCCGGCCTTGCTGCGCGACGTGTTTCCGGAGGTGGCGGGGCACTTCGAACGTTTCTACGGCCCATCGCCTTCGGGCTGAGACGCGCCAGTCGGGCGCAGCGATCGAAGCGGCGTGGCCGGGCGCGATCCAGAGCCGGTCATTTGGGTCGCAGCGGCAAATCCGTACTCGACGCGCCGGGACAGATTTCCCGCTGCGGTCGACATGACAGGACGGGACCCGCAGGCTCCAGACCCGCACGACCGGGACTGCGCGAAGGTCCTGCACGAATGCGCACGACTGCACCACTGCAGCTCGCGACGACGCGCCCCGCCGTTCGTGGCAGCGCGGAGGGTCAGTGCGCTACAGCCCCGGCGGCAGGCGTACTTCGAACCGGGCGCCGCCGAGTTCGGTCGAGCGACCAACGTGCAGCTCACCGCGGTAGCTGCGGATGATGTCCTGCACGATCGACAGGCCGATGCCGTGGCCATGTACCCGCTCATCGCCGCGCACGCCGCGCTGGAGCACCAGCGGGATGCGCTCGTCCGGAATGCCGGGACCGTCGTCGTCGACCGCCAGCAGCAGGCCCGGCCGCCGGTTGGGCGCCGTCTCGCCGCTCTTGACCGTCAGCAGCACGCGCGCGCCGGCCCACTTGAAGGCGTTTTCGATCAGGTTGCCCAGCAGCTCCTGCAGGTCGCCCGGCTCACCATGGAAGCGCGCGTCCGGATCGATGTCGAACTCGCACAGCACGCCCTTGCCGGCGTAGATCTTCTCCAGGCTCTGCACCAGGGTTTCGGCGCAGGGCTCGATCTCCACCGGCGCGGCGAACAGCTTGTGCCCGGTCGACGCCGCGCGGCCAAGCTGGTAGCTGACCAGGTCGCTCATGCGCTGCAGCTGCGTGGCGACATCCTCGCGCAGCTCCTGCTCGCCCACGTCCGACTCCAGGCGCGCGCGCAGCACCGCCAGCGGCGTCTTGAGGCTGTGCGCAAGGTCGGACATGGTGTTGCGCTGCTGCTCGAGGTTTTCGCGTTCGCTTTCGATCAGCGCATTGATGCTGTCGGTCAGCGGCTCGAGTTCGCGCGGATGGCGTTCGCCCATGCGGTGCGCCTGGCCGCGCTGTACGCGCTTGAGCTCGTCCACCACCTTGTGCAGCGGCCACAGGCTCCAGCGCAGCACCAGGGTCTGCAGCAGCAGCAGGATCAGGCCGGCAATGCCGAGATAGCCCCACAGCGCGGCGCGGAACACGCGCACCTGGCGCGGCACGGTACCGGCGTCCTCCATCACGTAGATGGTGTAGGGAAACTCGGCCTCGGGCGCGCCTTCCTGCGCCCAGACCATGCCCAGGCCATAGCGGTAGACGTGACCCGGCGAGCCGTCGCTGCGGATCATCGGCAACGGGCCTTCGAACTTCTCCTCGCCGCCGGCCAGGGCTGGCGCCTCCGGCAGCTGCGGGCCCGACGCAGAGCGCGAGGTCCAGACGCCGTTAGGCAGCACGACTTCGGCGTACAGCCCGCTGCCGGGTCGGTCGAAGCGGTCGTCGGGGCCGTTGTCGGGCACATAGATGTCGCCGCTGCGCAGGAACTCCACGTCGCCGGCATAGGCGAACATGTAGTTGCGCAGGCGGTCGCGCTGGCCCTCGCTGGCCACGTCGAGGAAGGCGCGGTCGAGGGCGTAGCCGGCCAGCGCCAGGAAGGCGATCAGGCCGAGACTGGCCGCCATCAGCTGCCGCGCCTGCAACGAGCGCGGTCGCCAGGGCAGGACGCGGGCGGACTTGCCGGTGGTCATCGGGTCAGAAACGGATCATGCGGCGCAACCGGGCGCGCGGGACGGCGCCCACGATAGCCGATGCCCTGGCCCGCGGCGGCGCGGGCCGTTCCGGTCAGCCTTCGCCGTTGCGCGGGATCGCGAAGCGGTAGCCGCGGCCGCGCACCGTTTCAATCGGCTTGAGCGCGCCCTCCGGATCGAGCTTCTTGCGCAGGCGGCCGATGAAGACCTCGAGCACGTTGGAGTCGCGGTCGAAATCCTGCTGGTAGATGTGCTCGGTGAGGTCGGCCTTCGAGACCAGCTCGCCCGCATGCATCATCAGGTACTCGAGCACCTTGTACTCGTAGCTGGTCAGGTCGACGTTCTGGCCGTTGACGGTCACCGTCTGCGCGGCCAGGTCGAGCACCACCGCGCCGCATTCCAGCGTCGGCTTGCTCCAGCCCGCCGCACGGCGCACCAGCGCGTTGATGCGCGCCAGCAGCTCTTCGACATGGAACGGCTTGACCAGGTAGTCGTCGGCGCCCTGCTTGAGGCCGTCGACCTTGTCCTGCCAGCTCGAGCGCGCGGTCAGGATCAGCACGGGGAACTGCTTGCCCTCGTCGCGCAGGGCCTTGATCAGCTCCATGCCCGACATCTTCGGCAATCCGAGGTCGATGATGCCGACATCGAAAGGCACCTCGCGGCCCATGTACAGGCCTTCCTCGCCGTCCTGCGCGGCATCGACGGCGAAGCCTTCGCGCTTGAGGCGCGCGGCCAGCGTTTCGCGCAGGGGAGCTTCGTCTTCGACCAGCAGGATGCGCATGGATGACTCCGTTCAGAAATGTGAGGCGACCAGTCTGGCCGTACTTTCCTGAACAGAGTGCAGCCTCAGTCGTGGTCGTCGCGTGTAGATTGCCGCCGCGGCTGCGCCGGGGGCTGTCGACGGGGATCATCGACGTAGACACGGACGCGGCCGCGGTCGTCCATGGCCTTGATGCGGTTGACATCGCGCCCGTCGGCCTGGATCCGCTCGGCGCTGAGAACGCGACTGCCGCGGTTGCTGCGCTCGAACTGGCGCACAGAGTCCGACAACGCGTCGCGATTGCGCAGACGCTGTTCCTGGCTGCGTTCGCCGCGCTCGGCCCCGCGGCGTTCGCGCGGCACGTCCTGCGCCGAGGCCGCAGACATGAGGACGGCCGCCGCGAGCGCGGCGAGCAGGACGACCTTCATGCGGAACTGCACAGGGGACATGGCGGAAGCAGGCGCGGAACTTTGAACGGACCGGCATTCTTGAAAGAGTGCGGTGAATCCCCCCTTAACTTTTCCTTCACCATTGCGCGGGAGTTCATCGCCGTGAAGCGCGCCGGCTCGTTGCGCAGCGCAACATCAGGTCGAATGACTGGGATCAATCACGCGGCGGACCGCAGGCCTTGCCCTGACCAATCGACATCACGCAGTCCGCCATGGACCGCTGCATCACGCAGCGACCGCGCCTCGCACGGTCGCCGCGATCGCGCGTTCCACCAGGTCCCAGCTGGCGCCCGGCAAGTGCGTCCCCTCGCTCAGCACCTGGCGATAGGCGCGGCCACCCGGCTGGCCATGGAACAGCCCCAGGATGTGCCGGCCGATGTGCCGCAGCGGCACGCCGCCCGCCAGTTGCGCGGTGGCGTAAGGCTGCAGCGCGCGCAGCAGGTCCGCCCGCGGCTGCGGCTCGACACCACGCAAGGCCGCGTCGACCAGATGCAGCGTGTAGGGATCGTGGTAGGCAGCGCGCCCGAGCATGGCGCCATCGACGTGGTCCAGGTGCGCGAGGGTTTCCGCCAGCGACGCGATGCCCCCGTTGACCACCACCTGCAGCGCCGGACGCTCGCGCTTGAGCCGGTAGGCCCAGTCGTAGCGCAGAGGCGGCACCTCGCGGTTCTCCTTCGGGCTCAGCCCCTTGAGCCAGGCGTTGCGCGCGTGCACCACGAACATGCGGCAGCCGGCAGCGGCGACCGTATCGATGAACGCCATGAACCGGTCGAAATCGTGGTCGTCGTCCACGCCCAGCCGGCACTTCACCGTGACCGGCACCGGCCTGTCCATCGACCCCACCGCCGCGATCATCGCCGCCACGCCGTCTGCCACGAGGGCGGGCTCGCGCATCAGGCAGGCACCGAAGCGCCCGGCCTGCACGCGGTCGGACGGGCAACCGCAGTTGAGATTGATCTCGTCGAAGCCGTGCTCGGCGCCGATGCGCGCGGCCTGCGCCAGCAGCGCCGGTTCGCTCCCGCCCAGTTGCAGGGCCACCGGATGCTCCACCGGATCCATCGCCAGCAGCTTCGTACGGTCGCCGTGGATCACCGCATTGGCATGCACCATCTCGCTGTACAGGCGCGCCGACGGCGCCAGCAGGCGATGGAAGACCCGGCAGTGCGAATCGGTCCAGTCCATCATCGGCGCGACGGACAGGCGGATGGATCGCGCGTCGGGCTGCGGATTCGCGGACAGCGGGCTGGAAGGGCTGATCAAGTCAAAGGTACGCAATGGGCCACTCGCATTGTCACCGCTCATCGTCGGTGAGTCGAACCTGCCGACGGCATCCGCTTGCCAGCAGGTGGGTAAGTGAGGGCCGCCGGCGCGCAACTCGAGCCCAGGGCGGGTGACCGGTGCCACAGCCAGGCAGGCCTGGATGGCGATCGTTCCGGGCACGCGGCACGCCCGCGCTGTCGAGATTGCCCCGTCCGGAGCAGCTCGGTCAGGGCTGCCGGCCGCCACGGCCGATGGACGGCATATCCCTGGATCGTGGCAGCCCAGGTCGCCCGGCAGATCCACCTCCGACTGCATTTCGACGCCCGCGGCGATGACCTTCTTGTCCAACGCCCGGGCCGAACCGGTGGCCATGCGTACGATCGCTACCACCGGCATGGCGCCGTCACCGATGCCAAGGACAAAGGCGCGGTCGATCTTGAGCGAGTCGAAGGGCGCAGACTCTCAGGCACCAGCTGCCCGCCAGACGTCCCGTGCGATGCCGACGTAAGATCCGTCGAGGGGCCGGATCACGTCGTCCAGGCTGTGCTTCGGACTGACCTGTTTCTTGAATCCGCCGTCCTTGCCTGCGTTGAACAGACCGTAGTCGGAGTTGAGCGGATTGAGCCAGCGATCCGGGCGTACCACGTCCTCATTTGTCGCTCATTTGTCGTCCCACCCGTCAGCCCGATTTCGGCCGCAGGCACTGACCCGCGATCGCGGTGATCAGGATGCAGGTGTTGGTGACGATGAAGACCCAGTTGCCGAGCATCACGCTGTAGGCGATGAAGCCTATCGAGGCCAGGCTCTGGCCGATGAACAGCCAGCGCGACACGCCGGCGCCACCGTCGGCGACCTGCTTGCGGATCTGGCGGACCAGGGTGGCAAGCAGGATGGCGGAGGCCACCCAGCCGATGATGTCCGGGTTCATGCGTCCGCCGCCGCGCGCGGGACGGGCGCGAGCGCGCCGTGCGCATGGGTGGCGGCCGCGGCCGCCTGGCCGACCGCCACCGAGATCTGGTTGAGCCCGCCGACGATGTCGCCGATGGCGTACAGGCCCGGCGTATCGGTCTGCTGGTCGCGGTCGACGGTGATCTCGCCGGTCGACGTGCGCCGGATCGCCAGCCCGTCCGTCGGCACCGAGGTGGTGAATCCAAGGAAGGAGTACACGGTGTCGAACTCGACCGTGGCGGTGCCGCTGCGATAGCGGCACCGCTGCCCGTCGAATTCGAGCTCGCCGGCGTCCAGCCACCGCACCCCCGCCGCACGCGCAGCCGCGCCCTCCTCGCCACCATCGCCGCCGTCGCGCGGCAGCGCCGACACCTTGGCCGAGAACGTGCGCAGGAAGCGGGCGTGCGAGCCGATGCCGGCGCTGTCGCCGAACACGCCGATATGGCGATCGTTGGCCTCGAACGCATCGCAGATCGGGCACAGCCGAAGCGCGCCGCAGGCAATCGCCTGTTCGGCCCATTCGCCCGGCAGGCGGTCGCGCAGGCCGGTGGCGATCATGACCATGCGCGCGTGCCAGGTGCGCTCGCCCGCGTGCAGGACAAACCCCTCACCCCCGCCTGGCGCACGGGTGATCCTGTCGACCATCGCCGGCTCGACCGGCACGCCCGCATCATTTGCCTGCTTGCGCAGGCGGCGCAGCAGTTCGTCCCCGGAGATGCCGCCTGGAAAACCCGGGCAGTTGTTGCTTTCCGGAATCCAGCGCGCGCGGCTCTGGCCAGCATCGAACAACAGGCAGGTGCGGTGGAAGCGCTGCAGGTAGACGGCGGCGGTCAGCCCCGCGGGGCCACCGCCCACGATTGCCACGTCGATCATGCGTCAAGCCCGTCCGCCTGCCCCAGGGACGGACACCTTAGCCAGCGCATGCGTCAAGGACGCGAGAAGCGCGACCAGGGCTGCCCGTCGCTGCCGCCTGGCGGCGACAAGGCTTCAACGCGGATCAGGCGGTTCCGTAGGACGCTGCCGCCGTGCCGCAGGCACCCTCGCGGCGCTTCATCGACGTCCAGCTGGGCATGCCATGGAAGACCAGCACGTAATCGGCGGCGTACTCGAATCGCGCGACGGCCTCGGGCGTCATGCCGCGTTCGATCGTGAGGATCCCCTGCTCCAGGTAGTTCCAGAAACGCACGTCGTCGTCGATCGAGAGGCAGCGGTGCAGCAGATCGCGGAAGAGTTCGAGGGAAACCGGATCTTCGTGTTCGTAGGCAATGGGGAAGCCGCCAGCGTCCCCGCCATTTCCGGAAAATGTATGCGTGTCCATGATGCGCCTGTTATTGAATTTCGTGGCCGACCGCGAGAGCGGCCCGCTTGTTCTACGCCGCGGAGGGTGCAGGCCTCGTCAAGGCAGCACACAACGCTGAACGTGACGCTGGCGCATTCATGTTTCACCACGCGCCAGCCGTTCGGCAGGCTGTTGCCGCGTACGCCGCAGCGCGTGGACACGCCACGACATCGGCTTGATCGCAGGCCGCATCAACGGCTCGCGGCTGGCCCCGATCAGTCGATCGGGCGGGCCCAGCGACGGTAGCTCGCGCCGATATCCTCGCGGATGCGCGGGTGCAGGCGGGCAGCGGGTTCGAGTTCGAGTCGCTCGGCAACGCCCGCCCAGCCGCCGTCGGTGCGCCAGGCGTCCATCAGGGTACGGCAGGAGCGCCCGCTGGCGCGTGCAAGCGCACAGGCGTAGTACACATCGCCCGCGCGCATGCCGCCCGCGGCCAGCGCTTCGTCCACCAGCGCGCGCGGCGCTTCGAGGTAACGCACGATCTCGTCGACGAAGGGTTCGCGATGGCGGGCGGCGTAGGTGTCCATGTCGCGCAAGCGCGCATCGATCCAGTCGTCGCCGGTCGCACGGGCCTGCGCATCCGCAGGTGCATCATCCTGCGCGGAATTTTCTGCTTCCTGCGCAACGACCACGCCGCACGCCAGCAGGCAGGCCAGGGTCGCGGCGAGGATGGCGGGAAACTTCTGCATGGCCGGCTCCGGCTCAGCCCGCAAGCGCCGCGGGGGCCGCAGCCGCAACGATTCCGCGCAGCGCCTGCGGCAGCTCGGCGGCACTGGCCACCTGCCGCAGCCGCGGGTGTGCGGAGACATCGTCGGCCTCGTTCTCGTGCGCCCAGGTCAGGTGGTAGGGCACGTGCACGCCCCAGCCGCCCAGGCGCAGCACGGGCACGATGTCCGATCGCAGCGAATTGCCCACCATCACGAAACGGTCGGCGGGAATCCCGAACTCGTCGAGCAGGCGCGCGTAGGTGCCGGCATCCTTCTCGCTGACGATCTCGATGCGGCGGAACAGCGAAGACAGGCCGCTGTCGCGCACCTTGGCCTCCTGGTGGAACAGGTCGCCCTTGGTGATCAGCACCACGGCGTGCTCGGCCGCGATGGTCTCCACCGCCTCCCGTACGCCCGGCAGCAGGTCCACCGGGTGGCGCAACATGTCCTTGGCGATCTGCACGACGCGGTGCAGGTCGCGCGACGGGATGCGGCCATCGGTGATGTCCACTGCGGCCTCGACCATGGACAGGGCCATGCCCTTCACCCCATAGCCGAACACGGCGATGTTGCCCTTCTCCACCGCGTACAGGCGATCGCGCACGCCGGTGTCGCCGAGGTCGACGTGGCGCCCGACGATGCGTTCGAATTCTTCCTGCGCGGCGTGGAAGTAGTCCTCGCTGCGCCACAGGGTGTCGTCGGCGTCGAAGCCGACCATGTCGATCACGGCCATGGCGGGCAGTATATGGCGCCACGAACGACATCGGCGGCCCGAAGGCCGCCGATGCCGGTCCCGCTTGCAGATGGTCTAGCGATGCGTCAGTCGCTGCCGCCCGAGGCGTCGGGCTGTGCGGCGCCGTTGCTCGCCACGAAGGCCTTGTACTCGTCCGGCGTCAGCTCACCGTTGCCATCGGCATCGGCCTGGCTGAACACCTGCGCGAGCTGCTGCAGTCCGCTCGCCTCGGTCTGGCTGAGCGTGCCGTTGCCATCGACATCCAGGTCGGCCCAGGTCAGCGGCTTCTGCTCGGCAGCAGGCGCGGTGGACTGGGTCGGATCGGTCGGCGGCGCCTGCGTGGTCGGCGCCGTCGCATCCTGGGCGAAGGCGGCCGGGATGGCGAGGGCGGCGCCGAGCGCGATCAGTGCGGACAGGGGCTTGCGTGCATTCTTCATTCGCTGTCTCCGTGGGGGAATCGAAGTTGGCGCGGGTCGCATGTCGTGGACGACCGCTTCCGCACGGGGCACACCTTGCCCGCCAGCCATGAAGATCGATGCATGGACGGAGTTAAGAGGTCGTTCGGCGCGGGCAGGCGTTCAGTTCGAACGGCTTGCTGCGGCATCGGACTGTGCGGGCGCGTGTCACCTTCGCTCGCCAGTCTGTCGATGCTGCCTGCGCCCTGGGCCGCCGCGGACACGTGGCAGCGTCGTGCACGCGGTCCCGCCTGCCCGGGCCCAGACGGGCGCTATGATGCGCCGACCCGAATTCACGGCGAGGAGCTTCCCGATGCATCGACCCGCATTGACCACCACCCTGCTTTCCCTGGCGCTGCTTGCCGCCTGCGGCGCCGGCAATGGCAGCGCACCCTCGGCACCGGCCGACACCACGGCCGGCGCGGCACAGGTGGGGGATGCTGCGCCGCGCGAGTCCCGCGAGATCGGGCCGTTCACCGTCGAGACCATCGCATCGTTCAACGAGCCATGGGCGCTGTCCTTCCTGCCTGATGGCCGACTGCTGGTCAGCGAACGTCCCGGCGCGCTGAAGCTGGTGGACGTCGCCAGCGGCCGTGCGAGCGACATCGGCGGCGTGCCCGATGTGGTCTACGGCGGCCAGGGTGGCTTCGGCGACGTGGTGCCGCATCCCCAGTTCGCCGACAACGGCCTGGTCTACGTCAGCTATGCGGAGAAGGGCGATGGCGACACCGCCGGCGCCGCGGTCGCACGCGCGCGCCTGGTCGTCGATGAGTCCGGCGGCGGCAGCCTCGAAGGCCTCGAGGTGATCTGGCGCCAGGTGCCCAAGGTGACCGGGCGCGGCCACTATGCGCACCGCATCGTGTTCCATGACGGCAAGCTGTGGATCGCCTCGGGCGAACGGCAGAAGTTCGACCCCTCGCAGGACATGCAGTCCAACCTGGGCAAGGTGCTGCGCCTGGAGGAGGACGGCAGCGCGCCGGCCGACAATCCGTTTGCCGGACAGGGCGAGGTCGCCGCGCAGGTGTGGTCGCTCGGCCATCGCAACCCGCTGGGCTTCGCCTTCGACGCCAGCGGCCAGCCCTGGGACATCGAGATGGGGCCGAAGGGCGGCGACGAGCTCAACCGCGTCGAGCGTGGCGCCAACTACGGCTACCCGATCGTGTCCAACGGCGACCACTACGACGGCCGCCCGATCCCCGACCACGACACGCGCCCGGAATTCAAGGTGCCCGCGATCACCTGGACGCCGGTGATCTCGCCTTCGAGCCTGGTGTTCTACTCGGGCGAGCAGTTCCCGCAGTGGCAAGGCAATGCCTTCGCGGGCGGACTGTCGTCGCAGTCGCTGGTGCGCATCGAGTTCGACGGCGACACCGCACGCGAGGCCGAGCGCTATGCCATGGGTGCGCGCATCCGCGGCGTCCGCCAGGGACCGGATGGCGCGCTGTGGGTGATCGAGGACGGCAAGGACGGACGCCTGCTGCGGCTGACGCCAAAGGGCTGACGACAACCTCGTAGCCCGGATAAGCGCAGCGCATCCGGGTTCTTCGCCTGCCTCCCCGGATGCGCTGCGCTTATCCGGGCTACGCATCATGGTTGTGGCCTCGCGGGATACGCGAAACCGGGATGCGCCGCGGCAAGGAGGGGCACCTGCTGCGGCTGATGCCAAAGGGCTGACGACAACCTCGTAGCCCGGATAAGCGCAGCGCATCCGGGTTCGTCGCCTGCCTCCCCGGATGCGCTTCGCTTATCCGGGCTACGCATCAGGGTTGTGGCCTCGCGGGATACGCGAAGCCGGGATGCGCTGCGGCAAGGGCGGACGCCTGCTGCTGCTGACGCCAAAGGACCGACGACAACCCTCGTAGCCCGGATAAGCGCAGCGCATCCGGGTTCTTCGCTTGCCTCCCCGGATGCGCTGCGCTTATCCGGGCTACGCATCATGGGTGTGGCCTCGCGGAATACGAGAAACCGGGATGCGCCGCGGCAAGGAGGGGCACCTGCTGCGGCTGACGCCAAAGGGCTGACGACAACCCTCGTAGCCCGGATAAGCGCAGCGCATCCGGGTTCTTCGCCTGCCTCCCCGGATGCGCTGCGCTTATCGGGCTACGCATCATGGTTGTGGCCTCGCGGGATACGCGAAGCCGGGATGCGCCGGGGCAAGGACGGACGCCTGCTGCGGCTGACGCCAAAGGGCCGACGACAACCTCGTAGCCCGGATAAGCGCAGCGCATCCGGGTTCTTCGCCCGCTTCCCCGGATGCGCTTCGCTTATCCGGGCTACGCATCAGGGTTGTGGCCTCGCGGAATACGAGAAACCGGGATGCGCCGCGGCAAGGAGGGGCACCTGCTGCGGCTGACGCCAAAGGGCCGACGACAACCCTCGTAGCCCGGATAAGCGCAGCGCATCCGGGTTCTTCGCCTGCCTTCCCGGATGCGCTGCGCTTATCCGGGCTACTGGGCTGGCCGCTGCGGAACGATGCCCATCGCTTCGCGGTAGCGGGCGTGCAGGGCCTGGACTTTGGCGATGTAGGCCTGCGTTTCCGCATAGGGCGGCACGCCGCCGTGGCGCTGCACCGCGCCGATGCCCGCGCTGTAGGCGGCAAGCGCGAGCGTGCGGTCGTCGCGATAGCGGCGTAGCAGGCTGCGCAGGTGGCGCGCGCCGGCGCGGATCGACTGCGCGGCGTCGAAGGGATCGGCCACGCCGTATTCGGTCGCGGTGTCGGGCATCAACTGCATCACGCCCTGCGCGCCCTTGGGCGAAACCGCTGCGGCATCGAACCCGCTTTCCGCATGCGCGACCGCGCGCAGCCACGCGTCCTCCACGCCGGTGGCCTTCGCCGCAGCCTTGAACTCGGCCGCGAACGGCGCCAGCTGCGGCGCGCCGACCCGGCCAAGGCCGGCATGCGCGGGTTCGCCCGCTGGCGTGACCGCGGTGAAGCGCAGGTAGACGCGCGAACCGGGCAGGTTGCGCGTGCTGTAGACACGCTTGCCGTCCTGCTCGCGCTCGTACAGCGTGCCGCTGAATACGCCCATCGCGCCCCACAGGTTGGGCGTCTGCACGGCGTCGTCCTCGATCTGCCGCGCCTCGCACTTCGAGCCCGGCTCCGGCGCGGTGGCGAGGCTGACGGTGCCATCGCGCACGCAGCGGTAGACGGTGCGCGCCTCGGCCTGCGGCATGGCCAGCGCCACTGCGAGCAGCGCGGGGATCGCACGCAGCAGGATCCATCGCGACCGGCTCGGCCCCATCCCTGCGCTTCTCCGGCAGGCGGGGGAAGGATGCAAGACGCGCGCAGCCTGCGAAGCCGTGTCGACGCCTGCAGGCGCGGGAGCCGGCCGCTGCCGCGACCCGCTCGACTCTATCGCTGCTTTTCCCTCGCAGGCGGGGGAAGGATGCAAGGCGCGCGCAGCCTGCGAAGCCGTGTCGGCGCCTGCAGGCGCGGGAGCCGGCCGCTGTCGCGACCCGCTCGACTCTATCGCTGCCTTTCCCTCGCAGGCGGGGGAAGGATGCAAGGCGCACGCAGCCTGCGAAGCCGTGTCGGCGCCTGGAGGTGCGGGAACCGGCTGCTGTCGCGACCAGCTCGTCCCTGGCCCTGCACTCCCCTCGCAGGCGGGGGAAGGATGCAAGACGCGCGCAGCCTGCGAAGCCGTGTCGGCGCCTGCAGGCGCGGGAGCCGGCCGCTGCCGCGACCCGCTCGACTCTATCGCTGCCTTTCCCTCGCAGGCGGGAAGGCGATCCGAGGCGCGATGCGGCATGGCCATGTGCTGCGGCGCGGGCCGCGTGGATCGATCAGGACGCGATTTCGATGCCGTCGGCGGTGATGCGGTACTCGACCGGCTCCACCGCCACGCCGGCGGCGCTGTCGGCGCCGAGGTGTTCGACCTGCTCCGGCGTGAGCTGCCTGCGGGTCAGCACGCCATGCACCACGGCCGTGCCGGTGGTGTCCTTGGGGATGTGGAAATCGTGCTGGCCGAACATCACGCGGGCGGCCCTGCCGTCGTCCTCGAGCATCATCCAGCAGCCCTTGGCCTGGCAGACCCCGGTGATGCGTCCGCTGAAGCGCTGCGGACGCTCGGTGTGGGCGTCGAAAGCCTCGATCGCCTGCGAGACGGGCACGGTGTCGCCGGCCGGCAGCGGCTTGCCGTAGGGCACGGGGGTCGCCGCGCCGGCGGCAGCAGCGGACAGCAGCAGGACCAGGGTCGGCAGCAGGCGCATGACGCGCTCCTTCGGATCGAGGGCGACCACGATAGCGCGAAGGCTGCGTCACAGGCGCCGGGGCAGCACCGAAAACCGTCATTTCGAGCGTAGCGGGAGACGCCTTGCAACAGCGCAGGCGGGGCAATCCATGCCCTTGATCGTCCGCGGGATTGGCCGGCTGCGCCCTTATGAAGCTCTGCCCGCTGCGCGCGGAATGGCAAGCAGGCCGAAGCGGCTGGTCAGATCCAGCGCGACCCACGGTGCGAAGCCGGCGCCGAACCGCCAGCCAGGTCCGACGTGAGCGCCGGGCCGGTGTAGCGATAGCCCTCCGGAAGCTGGACGCGACCAGGCCTTTTTCAACATTGCTTTAGCATGCGGGTCCACCTGTTGCAGGAACGCCACCGTGTCCGACTGGTCCCACCTGATCCGCGACGTGCCCGACTTTCCCAAGCCCGGGATCATGTTCAGGGACATCACCCCGGTGCTGGCCGACGCACGCGCGTTCGCCGCGGCGGTCGCGGCGATGGCGGCGCCCTGGCGCAATGCGCCACCCGATGCCGTGGCGGGCATCGAGTCGCGCGGCTTCATCCTCGGCGCGGCGCTGGCGCTGGAACTCGGCTGCGGCTTCGTGCCGGTGCGCAAGCCGGGCAAGCTGCCGGGGCGGACGCTGTCGGAGGGCTACCGGCTGGAATACGGCAGCGACCGGCTCGAGGTGCAGGTCGACGCGGTGCCACCAGGCGCACGCGTGCTGGTGGTCGACGACGTGCTCGCCACCGGCGGCACCCTGCGCGCGGCCACCGCGCTGCTGCGCCGACAGGGTGCACAGGTGATCGGCGCGGACGTGCTGGTCGAACTGGTGCCGCTGGGCGGTCGCGACCGTTGGGACGATGCGGCGACGCTGCGCGCCGCGCTGGTGATGTGAGCCATCCGCACACGTGACGCCAAGCGCCGGCGGGTACCGTTCGCGGCTGAAGCCGCTCCTGCAGACCTGTGGGCCACGCCGCTGCGGTTGTAGGAGCGGCTTCAACCGCGAACGATCCCACGGCCTCCGCGCAACCCGCCGTCCAACCATTCCCGGCAGCATCACCACGGACACCCCCGTGTTCCATCGCAGGAACGGCGCCGCGCCGTAGAATGCCCGTCCGCCGCCTGCACGCGGCAACCCATCCTTCCCCGGCAGCCCGATGCGCGCTTCCCCTGCAGCGGCCGGCCCCGCGTCCGCGTCTCCGCTTGCCGTCGTTTTGGCGCTGTCGGCGGTGTACCTGGTCTGGGGCTCGACCTATCTCGCCATCCGCTTCGCACTGGAAGGCGGCTGGCCGCCGCTGCTGATGGGCGGCGTGCGCTTTCTGATCGCAGGTTCGTTCCTGTACGCGGTGCTGCGCCTGCGCGGCCTGCCCGCACCCACCCGCATGCAGTGGCGCAACGCGGCCTTCGTGGGCGTGCTGCTGCTGGCGGTGGGCAACGGCCTGGTGTGCGTGGCCGAACAGACCGTGTCCTCGGGCCTGGCCGCGGTGGCGGTGGCCTCGATGCCGCTGTGGATGGCGCTGTTCGCAGCGCTGCGCGGCGAGCGGCCGCGGCGCGTGGAATGGCTGGGCCTGGCGATCGGCTTTGCCGGCGTCGCCTGGCTCAATGCCGGCAGCAGTCTCAGCGCCACGCCCGGCGGACTGGTGGCACTGCTGGTGGCAGCGGTGGCTTGGGCCTACGGCTCGGTCTGGAGCCGCGGGCGCGACCTGCCCAGCCCGTTCATGGGCGCGGCCGCGCAGATGCTGTGCGGCGGCGTGGTGATGCTGGTGGTCGGGTTGGCGCTGGGCGAGCGCTTCGACGGCTGGCCCGACGCGCGCGGCCTGCTCTCGGTCGGCTACCTGGCCAGCATCGGCTCGCTGGTCGGCTTCAGCGCCTACATCTGGCTGCTGCACCACGTGCGTCCGGCGCTGGCCGGCAGCTATGCCTACGTCAATCCGGTGATCGCGGTGCTGCTGGGCGCGTGGCTGGCCGGCGAGCGCTTCGGCGCGCAGGACATCGGCGCGATGGGCGTGGTGCTGTTGGGCGTGGTCGCGATCACGCTGGCGAAGGCGCGCAGGCAGGCGGCCGCCCCGCCCCCCGCCGGCGCGAAGGCATGAGTCCGGTCGCGCTGGACCGCCGCGGCCTGTGGATCGCGGTGGCCGCCTTCGTGATCTGGGGGCTGATGCCGCTGTACTGGCACCTGCTGCGCGCGGTGCCGTCGCTGCAGATCGTGCTGCACCGCGCGGTGTGGTGCGCGGTGCTGGTCGCGGCCTGGCTGACATTGCGCGAAGGCCGCGGCTGGCTGCGCGCGGTGATCGTGCAGCCGCGCCTGGCCGGGATGCTGGCGCTGTCGGGCACGCTGATCGCGTTCAACTGGGGCCTGTATGTGTGGGCGGTCAACAGCGGGCACGTGATCGAAGCCAGCCTGGGCTACTTCATCAATCCCCTGCTCAACGTGCTGATCGGCGTGCTGTTCCTGCGCGAGCGGCTGTCGCGCCCGCAGTGGATCGCGGTGGCGCTGGCCGGCTGCGGCGTGGCGTGGCTGACCGCGGGCTACGGCCGCTTTCCGTGGATCGCGCTATGCCTGGCCGGCTCCTTTGCGCTGTACGGGGTGATCCGCAAGTTCGCCGCGGTCGAGGCGGTGCGCGGGCTCGGGGTGGAGAACATGTTCATGTTCGTGCCGGCGCTGGCGCTGCTGGCCTGGATCGAACTGGGCGGCACCGGCGGCTTCTTCTCGCTGCGCTGGGGCGGCTGGACCGACATGCTGCTGGTGCTGGGCGGGGCGCTGACCGCGATCCCGCTGATCTTCTTCGCCTATGCGGTGCGGCGCGTGCCGCTGAGCGTGGTGGGCCTGCTGCAGTACCTGGGACCGACACTGCAGCTGCTGCTGGGCGTGTTCTTCTTCGGCGAAGCGTTTGGCGTGGATCGCGCCGCGGGCTTCGCCTTCATCTGGGCCGGCCTGGCGATCTTCGCCTTCGACGGCGTGCGCGCGGCGCGTCGGCGGATCGTGGCGCAGCAGGCGTAAGCGCACCTGTTTTCCCGTAGGAGCGGCTTCAACCGCGATCGCGAACCCGGATTGCGCGCCCCTCTGCACCATCACGCCCCGCCCGACAGGCGCGGCCCTGCCGTGGGATGCGCCCGCTCGCGCGCATCGCGGCTGAAGCCGCTCCTACGGACGGATCGCGGGGCCGGATTGCGCCCGTCCGCACGACCGCGACGCGCCGGCCGACAGAATGGCAGTGCGGCGGCTACTGGCCCCCATGCCGATGCTTGCCTCAGGACGCATGCGCGCCCGCAGGCTCGCCCACCGCCAGCGGCGGCGGGCAGAAGCGATCCGGGCTGGCGTTGTCGAGCCAGTCGATCACCGTCGGCGCCAGCAGGTCCAGGCGCATCGGCAGGCTGATGTGGTCTTCGCCAGGCACCTCGATGTAATGCGCGCGCGGCGCGGCCTCGGCCAGGGCCCGGCCGTGTGCGACCGGCACGTGTGCATCGTCGCTGCCATGAATCAGCAGCACGCAGGCCGGCACGGCAGCGAGCGCGGTCCCGACATCGACACGATCCAGCGACAGCTCCAGCGCCTGGCCGGCGCTGTCGATCGCGCGCTCCAGCGCCGCCTCGTCCAGCTGCCAGCGCAGCCAGCGATGGCTGAACTGCTGGGCGAAGGTTTCCGGCGCCTTGTGCAGCATGTGCGGCACCATGTCGCGGATCGCGCCGGCCGCGTTGTCGAACGACTCCAGCGCCACGACCGTCTCGACCTCGCTGCCGAGTTCGCGCGCACCGAAGATGGCGGTGGCCGCGCCATACGACACGCCCATCAGGTGCAGCGGCCCGACGATCTCGCCGCGATCGCGCAGCGCCGCCACCGCTCCCGCCACGTCGCGCGCCTCGCGCAGGCCGTAGCCCGATGGCGCGGCGCCGGAGCGGCCGTGGTTGCGCAGGTCCAGGCTGATCGTGCGGTAGCCGGCCTGCGCCAGCTGCAGCGACCAGGGCAGCAGCGAGCCGCCATCCATCATCCAGCCGTGCAGCAGCAGCACCGTGCCGCGCGGCACGGTCGTGGCCTCCGGCGCGGAAAACGCCAGTTCGAATTCCATGGGACGGGTGGCGGCGGGGCGGTAGGCGTAGTCGAGCCGGTATGCGCCGGGGTCGAGCGCGCGCCAGTACAGCGGCACGCCGTCGGCGTTGTGCACGAAGCCCTCCCGATGCGGCAGACGCGCCAGCGCATCGTCGATGCGCTGCACCGGCAGCAGCGGCGAGACGCCGCCGGGCGCCACCAGATGTCCGCCCAGCGCACGACCGCCGTCGGGCCAGGCGAAGCCGGCCTGCAGCAGGACGCAGCCGCACAGGCAGTACAGGAACAGGCGGCGCATCGCGCCACTCCTTCGCAGGGAAAAGGTTGCAAAGGTTAGGGTCTGCGCGCGCCGCCATCTATCGCGTCTGGATGACAGAGTGATGACAGCGCGGACTGCATTCAGCATTAGAATCGCCGGCTCACCCACGCGCAGTGTCCGGCCACCATGTCCATTTCCGCCCTTCCGCGCGGCAGTATCGTCGCGCTCGTCACGCCCATGCACGACGACGGCAGTGTCGACTACGACACGCTGCGCGCACTGGTCGACTGGCATGTCGAGCAGGGCACGGACTGCATCGGCGTGGTCGGCACCACTGGCGAATCGCCGACGGTCGACGTGGAGGAACACTGCGAGATCATCCGCGTGACGGTCGAACAGGCCGCGGGACGCGTGCCGGTGATGGCCGGCTGCGGCGGCAACTCCACGCGCGAGGCGATTGCGCTGGCGCAGTTCGCGCGCGAGGTCGGCGCCGACAGCCAGCTGCAGGTGGTGCCCTACTACAACAAGCCCGGACAGGAAGGCCTGTACCGCCACTTCCGCGCGATCGCCGAGGCCACCGGCGATCTGCCGATCGTGCTCTACAACGTGCCCGGACGTTCGGCCGCCGACATGCAGCACGACACCGTGCTGCGCCTGGCGCAGCTGCCGGGCATCGCCGGCATCAAGGAAGCGACCGGCAACATCGAGCGCGCGCAGTGGCTGCTGCGCGACCGCCCCGAAGGCTTCCGCGTGTACTCGGGCGACGACGCCACCGCGGTCGCGCTGATGCTGTGCGGCGGCGACGGCAACGTCAGCGTCACCGCCAACCTCGCCCCCGGGCCGATGCACGAACTCTGCGTCGCCGCGCTGGCCGGCGACGTGGCGCGCGCAATGCAGATCCAGCTGCGCCTGCTGCAATTGCACAAGCAGCTGTTCGTCGAGGCCAACCCGATTCCGGTGAAGTGGGCACTGTCGCGCCTGGGCCGCTGCGGCGGCACGCTGCGACTGCCGATGACCGAACTCGACGCGGCCCACCAGCCTGCGATGGAAGCGGCGCTGCGCGAGGCGGGCTTGCTGGCGTAGGCCGGCGAGGGAGCTGTATCGGCTCCCTCCTCCGCTCGCGGGGGAGGGTTGGGGAGGGAGCAAGCGGCTGCGTCGATCCGTCCGCGTCTTCGGCGCGCCCCATCCCAGCCTTTCCCCGCACGCGGGGAAGGAGCGAAGGCACCGCGGCGCGATCAGCAACGTCACCAGGAGCGCGCGCTGTTGTCCTTGCCCCGGATGCGGGGCAAGGAACAGAACGTCGCTACATCGCCCGCAGTGCGTCCGTCACCGGCAGCGTCGCCGCGCGCAGGGCCGGGAACAGGCCGCCAACGAAGCCTATCGCCAGCGCCCATTTCAGGCCTTCCCACAGCAGGCCGCCCGAAACCTTGAACTCGAAGCTCAGGGTGGCCACGCCGCCGGCGATGGTCGAGGCGGTATAGCCATTGAACACCAGCCAGGCCAGCAGGCCGCCGAGCAGGCCGCCCAGCAGCGCCAGCAGCATGGTCTCCAGCATCACCGCCACCACCACCGGCATGCCGCGGAAGCCGATCGCGCGCAGGGTCGCGATCTCGCGCGCGCGCGATGCCACCGTGGCGAACATGGTGTTGAGCGCGCCGAAGACCGCACCGATCGCCATGATCGAGCCCACCACGATGCCAATGATGCGCAACACCTTGGTCAGCGGCTCGGACTGCTTGGCGAAGTAGGCGGCGGTGGTATCGGCTTCGACCTGCAGGCGGGGGTCCGCCGCCAGGGTGGCCTTGAACGCATTGAAGGCGTCCGGGCCGGTCAGCTTCGCGAACACCGAGGCGCGGCTGCTGCCACGCCGATAGGTCGAGGCGACCACCTCGGCATCGGCCCACATTTCCGACGCCATGGCGTCGCCCGACTCGAACACGCCGACCACCGTCCAGGTCTGGTTGCCCAGCCGCACCTCGCTGCCCGGGTCGAGCCCGGCGAACTGGCGCTGCGCGCCCGTGCCGACCACCAGCTCGCGACGCCCGGTTTCGAACCTGCGGCCCGCCACCAGCTTCAGGCCCGGTCGCACCGCAAAGGCCATATCGCCGACGCCGCGCAGCGTCACGCTGCCGTCCTCGCCGTCGCGGCGCGGCACGTTGGCCGAGACCACCAGCTCGGGCGAGGCCAGCGGACGACCCTCGGCATCGCGCGCGATTTCCGGCGCCCGCTCGATGGTGGTGATCGCATCGCGCGACATCACCGACATCAGCTCCGCCGACGAACCGCCGCGCAGCACGATCGCAGTGTCCTCGCTGCCGCTGCTGTTGACCGTGTCCCGGTAGCCCTCGGCCATCGCCAGCAGGGCCACCAGCACGCCGACCACGCCCGCGATGCCGATCACGACCACCGAAGAGGCGCCCAGCCGTTGGCGCAGCGTGGCGACACCCACCCAGGTCACCGACGCCGCCTGGCGGCCGGTGCGCGTGAACGCCATCCACAGCCCGAACAGCACCGCGATGGCGAGCAGCGCCTGCCACGGCAGCAGGATCCAGGCCGCCAGGAACACGGCCAGCACCAGCACCAGCGCCAATCCGCGCAGGAGTTTCTTCAGGATGCCCATTTGCAGTTCCTCATGAATTTCGTTGCATCCGTGCGCCCGGCCCCGCGCAGCGCGCCGGGCGTTCGCCGCGATCGCGCGGCAGTGCCGCGCATGCGCTCACCGTTCGCCCTCAGCGTCCGGCCAGCGCATCGACAATGTTCAGGCGCATCGCCCGCAGCGCGGGCAGCGCGCCCACCAGCAGGCCGATCGCCACCATCAGGCCCAGACCGAGCGTCCAGCTTTCCCAGCCGATCGGCGGCAGGTTGATCGCCCCCTTGCTGGCCGCGCCCACCGCCGGCCCCAGCACGGCGGCCAGGCCCAGGCCGAGGGTGCCGCCGATCAGCACCAGCAGCACCGATTCGGCCAGCACCATGCCCAGCACGCTGCCGCTGCTGAAGCCGATGGTCTTGAGCACCGCCAGCTCCGAGGTGCGTTCGCGCACCGCCTGGGCCATGGTGTTGCCGGTCAGCAGCAGCAGGGTGAAGAACACCGCGCCCATGATCGAGCCCACGATCAGGCCGATGTCGGCCATCTGCTTGAGCTGGGCCGCGAACGCGGCCTGCTCGTTCATGGTCTTGGTCTCGTGCGGCGAGTTGGCCGACAGCGCGTCGATCGCCTTGGCCGCCGCGTCGCTGCGGTTCACGTCGGACACGCGGCTGATGTACCAGCCCACGTTGTCGTCCACATACGGCGTGGCTTCCTCGAAGTAGCCGTAGTGCATCAGGATCAGCGCCTCGGTGAAGCCGGCGCTCTTCTCGTCGCGCGACTTCAGCACGCCGGAGATCTCGAATGCCCAGTTGAGCGTGCCGTCGCTGTTGGGAAAGATGGTCGACTGCAGCGGGATGGTCTGCCCGACCTCCCAGCCGAAGCGCGTCATCATCTGCCGCCCGACCAGGATGCCGTTGCGGGTGGCCTTCCACTTCTCCAGCTGCGCCGGATCGACTTCGGTCTCGGGATAGAGATCGAGGTAGTTGGGCGCCACCGCGAAGGTGAACAGCTGGTTGCGCGGGTTCTGGTAGGCGCCGCCGAACCAGTTGGCCCAGGTCACCGCCTCGATGTTGTCGACCTGGCGGATGCGTGATTCCAGCGACAGAGGCAGCGTCTCGACGATCGACAGCTTCGATGCGGTCTGCAGCCGTTGCGCACCATCCGCGTTCTGGCCCAGCTGGGCGAACGTCGAGCGGATGCCGTCGAGCATGCCGAACAGCAGGAACGCGGCCAGGATCGAGGCCAGCGTCAGGAAGGTGCGGCCCTTGCGCCGGAACAGCGCGGCCCAGATCAGGTGGAAATATTTCATCGTGCGATGTCCTCTACACGTGGCGTCCGGCCGCCTGGCCGGATCGCGCGGAAGCGCCAGGCGGTTGCGTCCCCGTCATCCTGGAGGAGGGTTCCCCCGCGACGACCGGAACGGCGGCGGTCATGGTCCATACCTAGGCCGCGTGCGCCTGGCGCTCGACCAGGCTGCCCTTGTCCAGGTGCAGGGTGTGGCTGGCGTACTCGGCGGCCTTGGGGTCGTGGGTGACCATCACGATGGTCTTGCCGTGCTCGCGGTTGAGCGTCTGCAGCAGGCCCAGGATGTCCTCGGCCGACTGGCGGTCCAGGTCGCCCGTGGGCTCGTCGCAGATCAGCAGCTTGGGGTCGGACACGATCGCGCGCGCGATCGCCACGCGCTGCTGCTGGCCGCCGGACAGTTCGGTCGGCTTGTGCGAGACCCGATCGGACAGGCCCACCAGCTGCAGCGCGATCTGCGCGTTGCGCTTGCGCTGCGCGGCGCCGAGCTTCGTCAGCAGCAGCGGCAGCTCGACGTTCTTCTGCGCGCTCAGCGCCGGCATCAGGTTGTAGAACTGGAACACGTAACCCACGTTCTGGCTGCGCCAGTGCGAGAGCCTGCCGCCGCCGAGCTGGTCGATGCGCTGGCCGTCGACCTCGATGCTGCCCGCGGTGGGCGAATCCAGGCCGCCGATCAGGTTGAGCAGGGTGGTCTTGCCCGAACCCGACGGCCCCATCAGCGCGACGAAGTCGCCCTGCTCGATGTCCAGGTCGATACCGTGCAGTACTTCCACCTTCTCCGGGCCGCGCTGGTAGGTCTTGGTCAGGCTGCGGATCGATACCAGGGATGCCATGGCTTGCCTCGCTGTGGTGTCGTGGCCGGGATACCCGGCGAGAGTCATGCGATGTGGCGTGGTTCGCCGCATCGCTCGGATTTGTCACGTGTAGCAACCGCAGGATCGAACGTCAGTCCTGTCATCTCGAGCGTAGCGAAAGATCTCGCGGCGGCGAAGCAGATCCCTCGCCGCGCTCGAGATGACAACAGGGACTCAAGTGAAGACAGGACTCAAGTGACAACAGGAACTCAAATGACCACAGGAACGCGACACTCGAACTGGCGACCGACGCTGAAGCATCACGTCGGTATTGCCTTGTTTCATTTCGTGCCCGTCGACACCGCCGCACCGTCTTCCAGTTCCGCCGGAGGACCCAGCACCACCGTCTCGCCAGGCGCCAGGCCCGACACGATCTCGCGATCATCGCCGGCCTTGCCACCGGCTTCGACCTTGCGCAGCTCGGCCACGTTCTGGGCGCCGACCACGAACACCGCATCCGCGCCACCGCGCTGGACCACGGCGCTCGCAGGCACGCGCACGCCACGCCTGGGCTCGCTGCCGGGTTCGGGCGCCTTTTCCAGGAAGCTCACGGTCACGCCCATGTCGGGCACGATGCGCGCGTCCTTTTCCTTCAGCGCCACGCGCACCTTGACCGTGGCCTTGCCGCGATCGGCGGCGGGGATGATGGCGATGACCTCGGCCGGGATCTTCCAGTCCGGATAGGAGCTCAGCGTGGCCTCCACCGGCATCTTCGGCTGCACGCGGCCGATGTAGGCCTCGCCGACATCGACTTCCACTTCCAGCGAATCCATGTCGACGATGGTGCCGATACCGGTGCGGGTGAAACCGCCGCCCGCCGACAGCGGCGAGACGATCTCGCCCGGCTGCGCGGCCTTGGCGATCACCACGCCGGAGAACGGCGCGCGCACCACGGTGTTGTCGACGCCGAGGTCGGCGATGTTCAGACCCTCGGCCGCCACCTGCGCGTTGCGACGCGCGCTCTCCAGCTGCGCGCGCAGCGCGTTGCGGGTGGCCACGGCCTGGTCGTGCTGCGCCCTGGACACCAGTTGCTGGCCGACCAGGGCGTCCAGGCGCCGCGTATTGGCTTCGGCCTCGGACAGCTGGGCCTGCACGCGCGCGATCTCGCTGCGCGCCGCGCCCAGCTGCGAGGCCGACAGCGCGCGTTGCGCATCCGCATCGACCGGATCGAGCGTAGCCATCACCTGACCTTCCTCGACCTGCATGCCCTCCTCGATCCGCACCTCGCGCACGCGCCCGGTGATCTTGGCCGAGACCGTGGCCATGCGCCGCGCGACCACGTAGCCGGACGCATCCAGCACCGAGGCCGACGCGCTGCCTGCGGCCAGCGACACCGCGGTGGCGGTCTGCACCGGCAGCGGGCGTTCGCGGGCGAACAGCCACCAGCCTGCAAGGACCAGGAGCGCGATGGCCAGGATCGAGCCCAGCACGATCCACAGCCCCTTGCGCGAGGGAGGCGGTCCGGGCGAACGGTCGATGCGGAGCTGGTTGAGCAGGTCGGCGTTTGTGTTCATCGAATGTCAGGACGGAGGCCAGGGCCCATTGTGACCCAGAGAGTCCAGGCGACGACGGCCAGACTACCCGCCACGACCGACGCGGGCTGCTGACAGCTGTCACATGCTTCGGCTGACGGCAGGCGATGTCACAGCCGGCGCGGCACGCACAGACTCCACTCCGGCCCCATGCACCGGAGTGCGCCCATGCAAACCGCAACGCCACTTGCCACCCTGCGCGGCGCGCACAAGCGCTATGGCGACCAGATCGCACTCGACGGGCTCGACCTGTCGCTGCATGCCGGCCAGGTCACCTCGCTGCTGGGCGCCAACGGTGCCGGCAAGAGCACCGCGGTCGGCCTGCTGCTGGGCCTGCTGCAGGCCGACGCCGGCACCGTGCGCGTGCTGGGCGACGAACCCGGCAGCATGGCGGTGCGGCGCCAGTGCGGGACGATGCTGCAGTCGGCCGGTATCCCCGAGCGGCTGCGCGTGGGTGAGGTGCTGGCGCTGGTCCGCAGCGGCTATCCGCAGCCGCGCAGCCTGGACGAGTGCGTGGCGTCCGCCGGGCTGGAAGGACTGCTCGGCCGGCGCTATGGCGCACTGTCGGGCGGGCAGCAGCGGCGGCTGCAATTCGCACTGGCCATCTGCGGGCGCCCGCGCCTGCTGTTTCTCGACGAACCCACCACCGGCCTGGACATCGGTGCGCGCCAGGCGCTGTGGGCGGCCGTGCGCCGGCAGGTCGACGAGGGCTGCGCAGTGCTGCTGACCACGCATTACCTCGAGGAAGCCGAGGCGCTGTCGGACCGCGTGGCGGTGATCGACGCGGGCCGGCTGCTGGCCGAAGGCAGCGTCGGCGAGATCCGCGCGCGGGTGTCGCTGCGTCGCATCCACTGCGTCTCCACGCTCGCGCCTGCGCGGGTGGCGCAATGGCCCGGCGTGCGCCAGGCCGTGCGCGAAGGCGAGGCCCTGCGCATCGTGGCCGAACCGGCAGAACCGGTGGTGCGCCAGCTGCTGGAGGCCGACCCCGGACTGCGCGATCTGGAGATCCGTCGCGCCGGCCTGGCGGACGCCTTCCTTGCCCTGACCCGGCCCGACCAGGCGGAGGCCGCATGAACATCATCGCCCGACCGCACATGCCGGCCCCCTGGCGCCCCTACCTCTTCGAGATCCACTGCGAACTGCTGCGGATGCTGCGCGAGCCGGCCTACTGCGTGCCGGTCATCGCGTTCCCGGCGGTGTTCTACGTGCTGTTCGGCGTGCTGCTCAACCGCGGCAACCAGGCCGCCGCCGAGTACCTGCTGGCCAGCTACGGCGTGTTCGGTGTGATCGGCGCGGCGATGTTCGGCTTCGGCGTGACCATCGCCATGGACCGCGAACGCGGCTACCTGCGCCTGCGCCGCGCATTGCCGACACCGCCCGGCGCGCTGCTGCTTGCGCGGATGGTGATGGCGGCGCTGTTCGCGGTGATCATCAGCGTCGTGCTCGCGCTGCTGGCGATGACGCTGGCCGGCGTCTCGCTCGCACCCGCGCAATGGGCGGGCCTGCTCGCGGTGAACGTGCTGGGGGTGCTGCCGTTCGCCGCGATCGGCCTGTGGATCGGCACCCTGGTCAGCGGCAACGCGGCGCCGGTGCTGCTCAATGCGCTGTACCTGCCGATGGCCTTCCTGTCCGGGCTGTGGCTGCCGCTGTCGATGCTGCCGGAGTGGATCGCGCGGGCGGCGCCGATGTGGCCGGCATACCATCTGGCCCAGCTGGCGCAGAAGGTGGTCGGCCAGGACAGCGGCACCGCGGCCTGGGTGCACGTGCTGGCGCTGGCCGCGCTCACCGGCGCATGCTTCGTGCTGGCGCAGCGGCGGCTGTCGGCGGCGGAATGATCCGGTCGCCGCATGCCCGGTGCATCGACCGCGACGCCGGGGTTTCGAACGAGAATCCATGCAGATGAGCTGGTTCCACCTTCCACGCCGCGTTCCGCTGCCCGCATGGCTGCAGCCGCAGCCCGGCTCGCTCGCCGCGCTCGACCAGCGTGCGGGGCGCTCGCCATGGCTGCCGCTGGTGCACCTGGTGTGGTCGGTGTGGGTGTTCCTGACGCCCGCATTCGCCGGCGGCGCCTACGGCTACAGCGCGACCTGGGCGTGGCTCACGCTGCTGTCGTTCCCGCTGTTCGTCCTGCTCTACCTGCTGACGACCGTGCAGTCACCGCGCCGCGCCTATGCCTGCGCGCTGGCGCTGGTGGCGTTGTGCTTCGCGCTGCTGCCCTGGTACCCGTCGGGCCTGAGCTACTTCGTGTTCGGCTGCGTGATGCTGCAGCCCCGGCGCGGAGGCCGCATGATCGGCTACCTCCTGGCGCTGCTCGTGCTCAATGCGCTGCTGATGGCCTACGCGCTGCACATCGGCTATCCCTGGCAGGCGCTGGTATGGATGCCGACAGTAACCGCGATCATCGGCGTGCTGGTCGTGGTCGACCGCATGGGCGTGGAGCGCGATACCGCACTGCGCCTGTCGCACGACGAGGTGCGCCGGCTGGCCTCGCTGGCCGAACGCGAGCGCATCGGCCGCGACCTGCACGACCTGCTCGGGCACACGCTGTCGATGGTGGCGCTCAAGTCCGACCTCGCTGGCCGCCTGCTGGAACGCGATCCGGCCGCGGCGCGGCTGGAGATCGACGAAGTCAGCCGCGTGGCGCGCGATGCGCTGTCGCAGGTGCGGCGCGCGGTCAGCGGCATCCGCGCCGCCGGCATCGCGGCCGAGCTGGCATCGGCCAAGCTGCTGCTGGAAACCGACGGTGTCGCCTTCGACTACCGCTTCGACGACGGCTTCACCGGCAGCGCCCTGCCCGCCGGCGTGGAAAGCGCGCTTGCGATGACCGTGCGCGAAGCCGCCACCAACATCCAGCGCCACGCCCGCGCACGACGCGCCGAGGCCCGCTTCGGCATGGAAGGCGACGAGGCGGTGCTGCGCATCGTCGATGACGGGCGCGGTGGGACGATCGTGCACGGCAACGGCCTGTCGGGCATGCGTGAACGCATCGAGGGCGTGCGCGGCCGGCTGCGCATCGGCAACGGCGAAGGCGGCGGCACCACGATCGAGGCACGCGTGCCGCTGGCGGCGAACGATGACGCGGCCATCCCTCCGCAAGATACTTCCACACCCCTGTAGGAGCGGCTTCAGCCGCGAACGAGGGCAACGCGACATCCGCACCACCAATCGCGGCTGAAGCCGCTCCTACCGAAACACCGCGGCAGCGGGAACTGCTAACGTTCCGGCATGCCGCATCCCTGCCCCACACCATGATCCGCATCCTGCTCGCCGAGGACCAGGCGATGCTGCGCGGTGCGCTGGCGGCGCTGCTGGGCATGGAAGCCGACATCGAGGTGGTCGGCGACGCCGGCGATGGCGAAGCCGCGTGGCGCGAGCTGCAGCGGCTCTCGCCCGACATCCTGGTCACCGACATCGAGATGCCCGGGCTCACCGGCCTGGAACTCGCGCAGCGCATCCAGCGCCACGGGCTGCCGGTCAAGGTCGTGATCGTCACCACCTTCGCCCGCGGCGGTTTCCTGCGGCGCGCGCTCGATGCGGGCGTGTCGGGCTACCTGCTCAAGGACGCACCCGCCGAACGCCTGGCCGACGCGCTGCGACAGGTGCACCGCGGTGGCCGCGCGATCGATCCGCAGCTCGCACTCGAGGCCTGGAGCGAAGCCGATCCACTCAGCGACCGCGAACGCCAGGCGCTGCGCCTGGCGGGCGAAGGACTGTCGGCAGGCGAGATCGCCACGCGCCTGAACCTCTCGCACGGCACCGTGCGCAACTATCTGTCCGAGGCGATCGGCAAACTCGGCGTCGGCAACCGCATCGAGGCCTACCGGCTGGCACGCGAGAAAGGCTGGCTGTAGCGTCCGCGCCGCACACCCCTTCCCCGCCTGAGGGGGAAATGCGGTTTCGAGGAATTGTCGGATGTTGCGGAGCGTGCCCCTTCCCCCGCCTGCGGGGTAAGTGCGGTTTCGAGGAATTGCCGGATGTTGCGGAGCGCGCCCCTTCCCCCGCCTGCGGGGGAATTGCGGTTTCGAGGAATTGCCGGATGTTGCGGAGCGCGCCCCTTCCCCCGCCTGCGGGGGAAGTGCCCGAAGGGCGATGGGGGCGCGCGCAAAGCGCGCGTCAGGAGGCGCGGCAACCGTTGGCCCCCACCCCAGCCCTCCCCCGCAAGCGGGCGAGGGAGCCAGACCCCGGCGCGGCAGTTCGCTCGCCCTTTCCCCCGCTCGCGGAACATTGCGCCGTTCGCGGATGAAGGCGCCGATGGGCACGCGGGCGCCGTCCGGAATTTCGGCCCGGGACGACGGGCGGTGGCTGCAGGGATCGGCTCTGGCGTAGGCTGATCGCCGGCCCCCCGACACCCTGACCGCCATGACCCGCGTCCCGATCCTGTTCCGCGTCATCGCCATTGCCGGCTTCGCCTGGAACCTCACAGGCGTGGCGATGTTCTTCCTGCAGACCGGGCTCGACCCCGAGCAGATCGCGGCGCTGCCCGAGGCGCAGCGCGTGGTCTACGAGGCGATGCCGTCGTGGCTGGCGGTGTTCTACGGCATCGCCGTGTTCACCGGACTCGCCGGCTCGCTCGGCCTGCTGCTGCGCAGGCGCTGGGCGATCCCGTTGCTGGCGGTGTCGCTGGCCGCGGTGCTGGTGCAGATGACCGTGCTGTACCTGCTCACACCCGCCTGGGAAGCGTCCGGTGCGTCGGGCGCTTCGATGAGCCTGGTCATCGCCGGCATCGCCGCCTTCCTGCTGGTGTACGCGCAGCGCGCCGCCACGCGCGGCTGGCTGCGCTGAGGATCAGCCGCCGCAGCGCAGCTTGAGCATGTCCCAGGCCGCGCGCAGGCCCAGCGCTTCGCCGCCGGCCGGGCGGCCCGGGCGGCTGCTGTCGTTCCAGGCGTAGACGTCCAGGTGCGCCCAGGGCGTGCCTTCGGGCACGAAGCGCTCCAGGTACAGGGCGGCGGTGACCGCGCCGGCCATGCGCGAGCCGGCGTTGGCCAGGTCGGCGATGTTGCTGGTCAGGTAGCGCAGGTAGGGCCGCCACAGCGGCATGCGCCAGAGCGGGTCGCGCACCCGCCCGCCAGCGGCGAGCCAGTCGTTGGCCAGCGCGTCGTCGTTGGCGAACAGCGCCGGCAGGTCCGGGCCCAGCGCGATGCGGGCAGCGCCGGTGAGCGTGGCGAAATCCAGGACCAGGTCCGGCGCCAGCTCGCCGGCCAGCGCCAGCGCGTCGCACAGCACCAGGCGGCCTTCGGCATCGGTGTTGTCGATTTCCACGCTCACGCCCTTGCGCGTGGCGATCACCTCGCCAGGGCGGAACGCGTCCGGGCCGATGGCGTTCTCCACCGCCGGCACCAGCAGGGTCAGGCGCACCGGCAGCGCGCGCGCCATCACCAGTCCGGCCAGGGCGATCGCGTGCGCGGCGCCGCCCATGTCCTTCTTCATGTTGCGCATGCCGTCGGCCGGCTTGATGTCCAGGCCGCCGGTGTCGAAGCACACGCCCTTGCCGACCAGTACCAGATGCGGATGCGCCGCGGACGCCTCGCCATCGAAGCCCCACTGCAGCTTGAGCAGGCGCGGCGCGCGATGCGAGGCGCGGCCGACCGCATGGATGGCCGGGAAGTTCTGCGCCAGCAGCGCATCGCCGACGATGCTCTCGAAGCTGCCGCCGTGCGCCTTCGCAAGATCGCGCGTGGCCGCCTCGAGTTCGTCGGGGCCCATGTCCTGGGTCGGTGTATTGACCAGGTCGCGCACGCGCAGGCAGGCCGCGAGCACGTCGGCCACCTCGGCGTCGGGCGCGTCCAGCGCGAGCCGCGCCGGCGCCTTGCCGCCAGCCTTGTAACGGGTGAAGCGGTAGGCGCCCAGGCCCCAGCCCAGTTGCAGGGCGTGTTGCTGCGCCGGTTCGAGCGGGCTGGCGGGTGCCCAGTCGCCGGCGGGCAAGACGGCCGGCGCATGCGCATAGGCGTAGGCGTCGAGCCGGTCGCCGACGCCGATCACCGCCCCCGCAACGCCGTCCGCATCAAGCAGCAGCGCATGCGTGCCGGGCGCGGCGTCGAAGCCCTGCGCGTCGAGCCAGGCCTGGATCGCGTCGGGCTGGGTGGCGCGCCACTGCGCGAATCCGCCTGCGTGAACGATGTGCAGCGCACGCGCGGCGTCGCTGCGGGCGGGCGCGCCGCCGGAAGAGGTCGTAATCATCGCACTAGTGTGCCGCGCCAGGGCCCTGCGCATCCAGCCAGTCGGCCAGGCCGGCCAGGCTGTCGAACTCCAGGTCGGGTCGAGGGTCGGGCAGCGGCCAGGCGCGGTGGCCGCCGGGATTGTCGTCGCGGCGGATCCAGCAGCCGCGCAGTCCGGCGCGCATCGCACCCGCCACGTCGGCCTCGACGTGGTCGCCCACGTGCAGCACGTCGGCCGGCGGATAACCCAGCCGCTCGCAGGCGGCCAGGAAGAAGCCCGGATCGGGCTTGCTGGCACCGTGCTCGTGGGCATGCAGCTGGAACGCGAAGTGGCGCTCGATGCCCACCCGCGCCAGGTCGGCGTTGCCGTTGCTGAGCGCGACCACCGGCACCCGCGCGGCGATGCGGGTCAGCGCGTCCAGCGCGTCGGGATAGAAGTCCACGCGGTTGCGCTCGGCGTAGAAGGCTTCGTACGCCGCGTCGAGCAGACCCGGATCGGCGTCGCTGTCGCGCAGCGCAAGCTCGAGCGTCAGCCGCCGCATCCGGCCCAGGTCGTGCGACAGATGCGGATGCTCTCGCCAGACCTTCTCGCGCAGCGCGCGCATTTCCGGGATCGGGAACATCGCCGCGGTGGCCGGGCTGTGCCTGCGCATCCAGTCGTCGAGCACGCGCTCGATGCGCGCGCCGATCGGCGCGAACGGCCACAGCGTATCGTCGAGGTCGAGGGTGATCGCGCGAACGGGAAAAGTCACCGCCGCATTGTAGCCGCCGGCACGCGCCGGGCCGCTCATTCCAGCAACCGCGCCCAGCCCTCCATGCCTTCCACGCGCGCCAGCACCAGCTTGACGCAGACCAGCAGCGGCACCGCCAGCAACAGGCCGATGATCCCCCACAGCCAGCCGAACACCATCAGCGCCAGGATCAGCACCAGTGGCGACAGCGCCATGCGCCGGCCCAACACGATCGGCGTGACGATCTGGCCTTCGATGGTGTGCAACACCAGGTAGATCGCGGCCGGCGCCAGCGCGTGCCAGACATCGTCGAAGGTGATGAAGCCCACCAGCAGCATCGCCACCATGCCGATCAACGGGCCGACATAGGGCGCGAAGTTGAGCAGCGCCACCATCGTGCCCCACAGCAGCGCCTCGGGCAGTGCGAAATCCATCAGCACCAGCACGCCCGCGAACAGCAGCCCCACCACCGTATTGATCAGGCTGATGGTCAGCACGTAGCGCGAGACCTCGCGCTCGATCGACTGCAGGATCTCCACGGTGAACTTCTTCTGCTGGCGCCCGGGCAGCAGCGCAAGCGCATTGCGCTGCAGATTCACCCCGTAGACCATGAAGAAGAACGTCAGCAGCACCACCGCCAGCAGCGAGGCGAGCAGGCGCGGCGTCTCGGTGAGCTTGCGGTAGGGATCGTCCACCGCGGTGCGCACCAGCTGCGGCTGGCGCCCGGTCTCGCCCCCGGCGGCGCGCACGAAGTTCTCCGCGGCCCTGTTGGCCTCGCGCACGGGCTTGACCAGCTCGCGCAGCTTGGGCGCGAACTGGCGCATCTCGCGCGGCGCCTCGCGTGCCCAGGCCATCGCCGAGGGCAGCATCTGGTAGGCCAGCGCGCCGGTCGCGGCAAGCCCGCCGCACAGCACCAGCACGGCGGCGAGGAAACGCGGTACCCACAGCCTGCGCAGCATGCGGATGATCGGGTTGCCGACGAGGGCGAAGAACATCGCCAGCAGCACCGGCAGCAGCAGGCCCTGCGCAGCCCAGAGCGTGTAGCCGGCGGCCAGCGTGGCCAGCACCAGCAACGCGGCCGAGGCGCGCGGCCGCGGCGGGACGGGCGCGGCGACATCGGGCGCTGCCGTGTTTGCCGCGGCGGCATTCCGGGCAGCGGCGTCGGGCGCAGGCACGGGAGGCGTGGCGTCGTGGGGCATGGCGGCCATCGGCGATGAGGCCCGCGATAATCCGGCGCGCTGGCGCATGGCGGCGTGATGGCCGGACCTCGACGTCTGACCCGGTGCCGGCGGGGACTGTCGCTCCGGTGCGGGCGAGGACTGTCCTTCCGGTCCCGGGCGGGACAGTCGTTCCGGTCCCGGCGCGGACTGTCCTTCCGGTCCGGGCGGGACTGTCGTTCCGGTCCCGGCGCGGACTGTCGTTCCCGTCCCGGCGCCGAATGTCCTTTCCTCTCTCGCCCGGACTGTCCTTCCGATCCCGGCGTGGACTGTCGTTCCTGTCGCGGCGCGAACTGTTGGTTCGTCCCCGGCGACTGCCGGCTGTCATTCGATGTCGGAAGCCGCCGCCGTTGTGCGGATGTCGCAACCGCCGGTTGGAATGCGGTTGGAATCTGGAATGCGATTGGATCTTGGAATGCGGTTGGAACGCGGATATTCGACTCTCAGTCCGCAACCGGGTCCCGATGGTCATTTCGACCGCAGGGAGAAATCTTGCGGGCGCGCGACTGGCAAGGAGATTTCTCCCTGCGATCGAAATGACAGGTCGGGATCGATCGGGTGACCGGCCTCGCCAGGCGTCGGGGTCTCAAGGAATCGAGACCACCAGGAATCAGCATCACCAGGGGTCAGGACCCGGACCACCAGCCGTCCGGATCACGGACGGGATCACCAGAGCCGGAGCCACCCGCCGTCGGGAGCGCCAGGACCCGAATATCAGACTCGGAGATCACCAGCCCGGCAGAGCACCAGACCTGGAGATCACCAGACCTGGGTTCTTCCGGTTTCGAAGAGCACCGGTTTCGGAGATGTTTCGAAGAGCACCGGATTCGAGCATCGGCTGGCAGCCACATCCGCGCCACCATCGCCCCTGCCCAGGCTGACACTAGCGCTCCGACAGCTCCGTGGCCGCTTCTGCCGGCCGCGGTTCGGTCTGCCACTGGGGATCGGCGCGGCGTCGGGCGTCGGACACGCTCGGGCGTTCGGACGCTGGCGACGCGGCAGGCGCCGCCCCTGCCCCGGCAATGCCTGCCGCGCCTGACGTGCCGGCCGTCGCCCTGGCGCCTGCCGCGCGGGCAATGTCGGCGGCACCCGCGGCGGCGACGCCAGCGGCGGCACCTGTCCCGATGGCCGTATCGGCCGCGATGTCCGCGGCAACGCCGGCCTCATCCGCAGCCGCTTCGGCGGTAGTCGCCGCATCCTTGGCCTTGAACGAGGCGGCCAAGCTCCACAGGCTGGTGCCGATCTGCACCCAGCGCGACGCCGGCAGGCCGACCATCCTGCGCGCCGGTTGCGCGCGCCCCATCAGAAACCCGCTGAGCAGACCGCCCAGCACGATCCGCGTCGGCGTCCAGCCCTCGCGCCAGGACGTCCGCAGCCCCTGCCACCTCGTCCGGGTGTGCGAGCGCTGCAGCTCGAGCGCGTGCTCGCGTTCGTGGACACGCTGGATCAGGTCTTCGAAACGCATCACTCCGCTCCCTGCGGCGCAGGTGCCGTTGGTGGTGGCGGAGCGGCCGCTGCCGGCGGCTGCGCCGGCTTGCTGCGCATCCGCGACAGCTGGCGGCGCGTGGCCTGCATGCCGATGTGGTCCAGATAGCCGCGCATGCGCCACACGCAGATGCCGACGCCAGCCAGGTAGGCCGCCGCCACGATCAGCAGGCACCACACCCAGTCCAGCCCCAGCGCGTGCAGACCGGCCACCAGCACGCCGGTGAGCAGCAGCCAGGCCGAACTGCCCAGCAGTGCCGCCATCCCGGCCCAGGCCAGGCCGCGGCCCACCGCGCTGCGGGCCAGCGCGAAATCGGCCGCCGCCAGCTGGCGCAGCGCGCCGACCGTGCCGCGAGCCGCATCGACGGTCTCGCGCCGCGCGGCATTGAGTTCGCGCAGGGCCTCATCGATGCCCTGCGCCTTCGCGCGATCGTCCGCGCCCGGCGTTGCGCCGGCATTGGCTGCATCCACGCCCACGTCGGACGCTTAGTCGTTGCTGCGGGCGAGCTTGGCGATGATCCAGCCGGCCGCGAAGGCCACGCCGAACGAAGCGATCGGCCGCTCGCGGATCAGGTCCGCCGCGCTGTCGATCAGGTCCTTGCCCTTGTCCATCAGCGCGTCGACCTGCTCGCGCGCCACGCTGCCGCCTTCCTCCAGCGCGGCGATGCCGGCCAGTGCGGAATCGGCAAGATCGGCCTTGACGGTCGAACGCCCGGCGCGCAGTTCGTCGCCGGCGGCGCCGGCCGCACTGCGCACGGCGCTGCCTGCGTCGGCGGCGGCGGTCTTGAGGTGTGCACCGGCCTGGCCGAGGTTGTCCTTCATCGCGTCGGTCGAAGTGGGAGTCATCGAGGGTCTCCTGGAAATGGTGGCGGGTGTGCCGCGGGGGATGGGGCCGGCGCTGTGCCGGTCATTCCATGATCAGGTTACCGACGCGTCCGCCGCGTGAAATCCGCAGCACCAGTTGCTGCGGACGTTCGGCCAATGTATCGCGGAAACCGGCCAGGTCGCGGAACTCGCCGCTGTTGGCGGCGAAGATGTAGTCGCCCTCGCGCAGGCCATTGCGGTAGGCGCGGCCGTTGCGATCGACCTTTTCCACCAGCACGCCGCGCGCATTCGGGTTCTGCCGGCGCACCGCCTCGGGCAGGTCGGACAGCGTGGCGCCAGTGAGCCGGTCGTCGAAGCTCGCGCCATCGCGCGGCATCGCGCGCAGGCGTGCGGTGATCGTGCGCGCGTCACCGTCGCGCAGCACTTCCAGCGTCACCGGCGCATCCAGCGGCTGCAGGCCCTGGAAGTTGCGCAAGGACACCGGATCGTCCATGCGCTGCCCGTTGGCCGACACGATGACATCGCCGGTGCGCAGCCCCGCCGCCGCCGCGGACGAATCCCCATGCAGGCGCGTCACCACCACGCCGCGTGCAGCGTCCAGGCCCAGGCCCGCGGCCAGGCGCGCATCGACGGCCTGGGTGTCGATCCCCAGGGTGCCGCGCTGCACGGTGCCGGTGCTGGCCAGCTGCTGCATGATGTTGCGCGCCAGCTCGACCGGGATCGCGAAACCCAGGCCGATGTTGCCGGCCGCACTGCCGCGCGGATTGAAGCTGGCCGTGTTGATGCCCACCAGCTCGCCGCGCAGGTTGACCAGCGCGCCGCCGGAGTTGCCCGGGTTGATCGAGGCATCGGTCTGGATGAAGTTCTGGTAGCCCACGCCCGGCACGTTGCTGCGCCCCACCGCCGAGACGATGCCCGAGGTGACGGTCTGGCCGACGCCGAAGGGATTGCCCACCGCCACCACGAAATCGCCTACCGCCAGCGGGCTGCCGGTGGCCAGCGGGATCGCGGTCAGGCCCTCGGTGGCGATGCGCATCAGGGCCACGTCGGTGTCCGGGTCCGAACCGATGAACTCGGCCTCCAGGGTGCGCCCGTCGGCCAGGGTCACCGACACCTCGTCGGCGTTCTCGATCACGTGGTGGTTGGTGAGCACGTAGCCGTTGGCCGCATCCACCACCACGCCCGAGCCCAGCGAGCGCGCGATACGCTCCTGCGACAGGTCCGGGAACATGCGGCGGAAGAAGGGATCGTTGCCGAACGGACTCACCTGGCGGCGCTGCGCCGCCTGCACGCTCACCACCGAAGGCGTGACCCGCTGCAGCATCGGCGCCAGCGACGGCATCGGCTGGCCCTCGAGCGCCATCGGCAGGGCCGCGACCATCGGCACGGCCTGCGCGGGGGCCGGTTCGGCGGCCCGGGCCGGGGACTGCACGGCGTCGCGGATGGCGGTGGCGGCAAATCCGCCGAACGCGGCGGCGGCGGCAAGCACGAGCAGGGTGGGAGCTGGGCGCATGGTCGGTTCGCGGCTGGGTGGCGGGAGCGGTGAAGATGGGCGCGAGGCGTCGCCCGGGCAAGCCCGGCTGCGCAGCCATCGCGCCGCACTGCACCACGAAGGGGTCCGGAATTCTCGGTTCACACCCCTCCATCCAGCCTGAACACGGCGGTTTTACGGGACCGCACGAATGGCTCCGTCAAATCCCCTTCGCCGCGGTTGACTTCCCCCGGGGCCGCGCGTAGCTTGGCTCGGCCCTCCACAACATGTTGGGGTTTGCCCTTCAGGGCTATCCCAAGGCGTGGGGTTTTCGGCAGTTGGCGAATCCGCCATCCGATCGACCAGGGGGACGCGCGGATGCCTCTCGCAGGCTACGAAAGGGCACAGCAAAACAGCAACCAGGGGGCGGGCGCGAGCGTTTGACGCGCAACCGCCTCCGACCGTGTCGGCGCCGTTCGCGGCCCGGCATCGACCATAACAATGGGCCCGGGCACGCACCCGGGCCGGTACAGGAGACAGCACAGGCATGAGCACAGTTCGGCTCGAGGCAGTGAAGACGCAGGGGGAACGGGAGATCCCGATGCAGCCCGCCTCGCAGGACATCTGGGACAAGAAGTACCGGCTCAAGACCAAGCACGGGGTGGCGGTGGATGCCGACATCGACGGCACCTGCCAGCGCGTGGCCAAGGCCCTCTCGGACGCCGAGACCACGCCCGAGAAGCAGAAGTACTGGTACGAGCGTTTTCTCTGGGCGCTGCGCCGCGGGGCCATCCCGGCTGGCCGCATCACCTCCAACGCCGGTGCGCAGGAGCACAAGCCCGCCACCAGCACGATCAACTGCACCGTCTCGGGCACGATCACCGATTCGATGGACGGCATCCTGGACAAGGTCCACGAGGCCGGCCTCACGCTGAAGGCCGGCTGCGGCATCGGCTACGAGTTCAGCACCCTACGCCCGCGCGGCGCCTTTGTCGCCGGTGCCGGCGCGCACACCTCCGGCCCGATGTCCTTCATGGATATCTACGACAAGATGTGCTTCACCGTCTCGTCGGCCGGCGGCCGCCGCGGCGCGCAGATGGGCACCTTCGATGTCTCGCACCCCGACGTGCGCGACTTCATCCGCGCCAAGCGCGAGGATGGGCGCCTGCGCCAGTTCAACCTGTCGCTACTGATCACCGACGGCTTCATGCAGGCCGTGGAGAACGACGCCGACTGGCCGCTGGTGTTCCCGGTGAGCGAGAAGGAAGCCGAGGACTTCAATCTCGACGACGCCAACACCGTCGTCTGGCGCGACTGGCCGCACACCGACGGCTACATCAGCCGCGACGACGGCATGGTCGCCTGCAGGATCTACGGCCATCTCAAGGCCCGGCACCTGTGGGACATGATCATGGTCTCGACCTACGACTACGCCGAGCCGGGGTTCATCCTGATCGACAAGGTCAACGAGATGAACAACAACTGGTGGTGCGAGACCATCCGCGCCACCAACCCCTGCGGCGAGCAGCCGCTGCCGCCCTACGGCGCCTGCCTGCTGGGTTCGGTCAACCTCACCCGCTTCGTGCGCGACCCCTTCACCGACCAGGCCGCCTTCGACTGGGAGGAATACAAGGAAGTGGTGCGCGTGTTCACCCGCATGCTCGACAACGTGGTCGAGGTGAACGGCCTGCCGCTGCCGCAGCAGCAGGCCGAGATCCTGCGCAAGCGCCGCCACGGCATGGGCTTCCTGGGCCTGGGCAGCACGGTGACCATGCTGCGCATGAAGTACGGCTCGGACGCGTCCTGCGAGTTCACCGGCCGCATCGCCCGCGAGATGGCGGTGGCCGGCTGGGAAACCGGCCTCAGCCTGGCCCAGGAAAAGGGCCCCGCCCCGATCATGGGCGAGACGTTCGAGGTCACCGCCGCGATGCTGCGCAAGCGCCCGGAGATGGCGAAGGACGGCTGGAAGGTCGGCCAGAAGATCGAGGGCAAGGTGCTGCACGCGCGCTACAGCCGCTACATGCAGAAGATCGCCGAGGTCGCACCCGAGCTGGTCGAGCAGTTGGCCGAGACCGGCGCGCGCTTCACCCACCACAGCTCGATCGCGCCCACCGGCACCATCTCGCTCAGCCTGGCCAACAACGCCTCCAACGGCATCGAGCCGAGCTTCGCCCACCACTACAGCCGCAACGTGATCCGCGAAGGCAAGAAGTCCAAGGAAAAGGTCGACGTCTGGTCGTACGAACTGCTCGCCTACCGCGAGCTGGTCAACCCCAAGGCCATGCCCTACGCCGAAGACGCCGAGGCGAAGCTGCCCGACTACTTCATCGCCGCTGACGACATCAGCCCGAAAGAGCACGTCGACGTGCAGGCCGCCGCCCAGGTGTGGGTGGACTCGTCCATCTCCAAGACCGCGAACGTCCCCACCGACTACCCGTACGAGGACTTCAAGGACATCTACCGCTACGCCTACCAGCAGGGGCTGAAGGGCTGCACCACCTTCCGCTTCAACCCCGCCGCCTTCCAGGGCGTGCTGGTCAAGGAAGCTGACCTGGCCAACACCACCTACCGCTTCGAACTGGACGACGGCAGCGTGGTCGAGGTCAAGGGCAACGAACAGATCGAATACGACGGCGAGACCCACACCGCCGCCAACCTGTTCGACGCGCTGAAAGAAGGCTATTACGGCAAGTTCTGACTCCGCCGTGCGCCCTCCCCCGTCTGCGGGGAGGGCCGGGGTGGGGGCCACAGGCCGCCGCACGCCCCAGATCCGAATCCGCACGTCACGGGCATGTGCCCACCACCGCCGATCACCACATCCGTCACTCGACAAGGACCACCCCATGCGCAAGGGCAAGCAGGTCAACGGAACCCTGAGCAGTGCAGCCGACACCCTGGCCGCCACCGCCCGTGACATCCGCAACACCGTCGTCGCCAGCACCGGCAAGGCAGTGGACTCGGCAAAGGCGACCGCGACCAAGGCGAGGAAGGCCGTGATCGCGGGCGCCGACAAGGCCAAGGTGGCGGCAACCAGGGCGAAGGCCGCGGCAACGAAAGCCAAGGCCGCCGCAGCCCAGCGCATCGAGGCCACCAAGCAGTCGCTGGCCGACACCAGCGCCGAAGGCAGGCGCGAGGCGGCAGCCCTGAAAAAGCGCACCACCGCCCGCAAGCGGTCCACCGCCAGCAAGACCGCGAAGAAGGCGACGGCCCGCCCGGCCCGTGCCGCATCCGCAAAGAAGGCGATCGCACCGGCCAAGGCGGAAGCCTCGAGCGACAAGGTGGTCCCGAAGAAGGCGGCCGCCCGCAAGGCACCGGCCGCGACGGCGACGAAGTCCGCCGCAAAGGCCCCTGCGAAGAAGGCACCCGCCAAGACAGCGGCTAAGAAGGCCATCAAGAAGACGCCCGCGCGCAAGACTGCCGGCAAAAGCTGAGCCGCCCGCCGTCGCGCCCAGGCGCGCGATCGCATCCCCGATCGCGCACCGCACCTTTCCCATTCCCCCGGCAACACGCAACACCAGGAACCACGTAATGGCCGTCAAGATCGACAAGAAAATCACCGGTTACGCCGTCGTCACCGCCGAGGACAAGGACAAGCCGGTGGCCGGCGCGTCCGTCCCGCGCGAGAAGGCCGAGGCCGAACTGCCCAAGATCGCCGACATCATCCACATGCACGAGCGCATCGAGCGCCCGGAAGTGCTGATCGGCAGCACCTACAAGATCAAGTCGCCGCTGGTGGAGCACGCCATGTACGTGACCATCAACGACATCGTGCTCAACGCCGGCAACGAGCACGAGCACCGCCGCCCGTTCGAGATCTTCATCAACTCCAAGTCGATGGAGCACTTCCAGTGGATCGTCGCGCTCACGCGCATCATGAGCGCGGTGTTCCGCAAGGGCGGCGACGTGACCTTCCTGGTGGAAGAGATGAAGGCCGTGTTCGACCCCAAGGGCGGCTACTTCAAGGCCGGCGGCGTGTACATGCCCAGCCTGGTGGCGGAACTGGGCAGCATCGTGGAGGACCACCTCAAGTCGATCGGCATGCTGCACGACCCGGAGATGAGCGCCGCGCAGAAGGCGCTGATCGCGGAGAAGCGCCGGCAGTATGAAGAGCGGTCAAAAAAAAACAGTGATGTAGACGCGACGCCGGAGGACCCGGGGTATCCGGAACCGGTGGGGGATATCGAGGTGACCGGGGACGGGACGAGCTTCCCGCCGAGCGCGACGATGTGCCACAAGTGCAGCACGAAGGCGCTGGTGATCATGGATGGGTGCGCGACTTGTTTGAATTGTGGGTATAGCAAGTGCGGGTGAGGGGCTTGCGACGTTGATGAGTGAAACCGGAAGGGCCAGTGGTTCGGGAGTGAACTTGGCCCAACCAGTCAGGGCATGAGCGAACTAGCCATCTAGCTAGGCTGATCCTCAGCAACTGCCTAGCCACCCAGTTTGACCAGACCACGTCTTGATGCTTAGATGAGGCTATGGTCAGACTCTATAAGAAGCTTTTCCGGGCCGAAGACCAATCTTCCGCCGAGGATCACGGCATGCTTGTAGATGCCCAATCCGCTGCTAAGCTATTGAAAGATAAAGGCGTGCTTGCCAGCGCGCAGAAGCACATGACCTTCTACAAAGTCACTCTTAAGCGATCTAATGAGAGGGCTTCAAAGGAAAAGGGAACGGAAAGTACCCGGCTTCTAGCTCGAGCAGAATAAAATTTTCGTTAAAAAGGCGGACGAATGGGGGGCGAGTCCGTAGTTCAAGGATTGAGCGGAGCTCTCCTCGTAGGCCTAGCAGGCTTCCTGTACCTGCATTTTTCATACTTTCAACGATTCCGGAATGCTCTAGTTGCTCCCCAAACTAGAGCGTCGTTGGCCTTTGCCTATGGACTTCTCTTTTTGTTCGCGGCCGGGCTGTCTAAGTATCTACTCAGTGAATCAGTAGTAGAACTACTCTCCGAAGTATGGACGGTTATATCCCCGCTCAAGTCACTTGACGGAGTCTTTGGGGCAGCACCCGCTCTTGGATTGCTGGCTGCCCTTGCGTCCAACATAGGCCGGCTAGTTCTTGCGTCAAATAAAGACTATCTGAAAGAAAGAGGACATGCCCTCTTCTCGACTAACCTCAGAAAAAGGATGCAGTTTGCTGCACTTAACTACGTAGCCGGCGAAGGCGAAGACCACATGCTTTGGACCATATGGCGAGCAACAACGCAGGGGAAACTAATACAGGTCAGTACAAAAAGCAGAAAAGTCTACGTAGGAATGCCACTGCCGCTAGGCGACCCTTCCGCAACTTCAAAGTGGCTAAAAATAGTCCCGATCGCCAGTGGCTTTCGCGACAGTGAGACGTTGAGCTACGTGCCAACAACGGACTACCGGTCGCTTTTTGAGGCCCTAGCCAGCCCAACACCGGAATCAAAACGAACTAGGCGGATAGAGGCTGGATCTACAGTCATCGACTTCGATCAGTACGATCTCGGCTTTCTGATTCCTTGGTCGGAAATCACCTCGATCACCATCCATGATCCTGCGCTGGAGGCATTCTTCCCCCCTCCGGTGGTCTCCACACCATTGAATGCCACCACAGAGTGAAAGCGGGGGGACGTCGACTGAAACAGGGGTCACCATTTCGCCGCCAGAACCCGAAACTGGCGAAACTGGGGTCAGAGTCGACTTTTTTCCCATCCAGGGGCGGGTGCAGCGGATGTCGATGACAGCTGCGCCAAGTACCCCAATTGGGAAGTTGGCTACGTTGACGCTAGGCATGAATTTGTCACCATCTTCAAACGACAAAGCGAAACGGATTGACACAGCGCGGCTACCGCGCAAACTTTCGCTTAGAAAAAAATGCTAGGGGCAACATGGGATGGGATGCACTTACTGAGGCCAGGGCTACTATCCATGAGGCTCTCAGCATTCACAAGTTGCTGCTAGAAGGCGACGGGGCGCTGACTCAAGAGCGTGATCGTGCTGTTGCACTTCACGTTGCGGAACAACTTATCCACGCACAGGACGCCATGGCGTCAGTTGCGACGAAACAGTCTGATCTTTACAACGAGATGAGAAAGAGATGAGAAATGGTGTCAGGGACAATACTCCGCTACTTCGGTCCGCGCAGACCTGACACCGCGGGCAAAATTGGGGTCAGAGTCGACTTTCTCACCCATCTAGGCGAAAACTCCACTCCGACCCTAGTTCGGGTTGGTCAGCCATGCTGAGACTTCTTGCACTCATTGCCGCTCTGCTCGTTTCCATGCCGACTGCCGCGGTTTCATGCGGCGGGCGGCAGTCCGTGAGGCAAGCCTACTCTGCGGCCCAAGACGTCTTCTCCGCCCATGTCGAGGAGATCTATCGAGCTCCCGGCTTCGGACGAGACGATTTCAAGTTCGCAAAGATAAGGATCCTGCAGGTCTGGAAAGGCGGCGTGCGCGCTGGGGATGTCGTTTCGGCCACTGCAGAGGATTCGATCAGCTTCGTAAGTGATGGCTTTGTCCCCGTGCCGGATTCCGATGTGCTTGTCTATTCGGCTGGCGCAGAGCCGATCGTTCTCAACACTTGCTCAAGGTACACGTCTCTGGAAAGCACACGGGACCTTGCAGCACTGCAAAGACTGTCCAGGCGGGCACGTGGCCGGTAGCCTGCCAAGGGACGAGCAGCAGAAAGGTGTGAGCAGCAGAAAGGTGTCAGGGACATTTGGCGGCTGACAACAGCAGGTGGACAGGGTTGTCCATCAGCACGAAGGCATGGATGGCGACTGCATGCCGGCGAGTGGCCTCGCGCAGCACACGTCGGTAATGGTGGCGGTCGTCGTCGTCAAGGAAGATGGCGCAACGGTTGACGCCACGCTGCGTCACATGAAGCGGGATGCCGGGGAGCTCCAGGCGGGGCAGGCGGGGCATGGCGGCCGGAAGGAGAGAGGGACAGTACCATCCTGCTCTCGGCATCCCTTGCGCGCAGCCGGAAGGGTCCGCAGCAAGCTGTCGGGAATCCCTTGATTACCTCCGTCCCTATTCCTTCTATTCCTATTCCTGCTATTCCTGATTCCTGGAGAGCCCCATGATTGCGAGAACCTGGCGTGGCCGTGTTCCGGCAGAGCAAGCCGACGCGTACCATGCCTACCTGCTGCGCACGGGCCTGAAAGACTATGCGTCCACTGCGGGCAATCAAGGTGTTCAGCTCCTTCGACGCACCGAAGGCGGCGTGACACATTTCCTCATCATCACTTTATGGGATTCGTACGAAGCTATTCGGGCCTTTGCCGGCGACCAGTACGAGCAGGCGCGTTACTACCCGGAAGACGACAAGTACCTTCTGGAACGGGAGCCGCACGTCGTTCACTACGAGGTCTTGTCATCTGCATGAAGAGCGGGCCATGTTCGCTTCTGCGACCCGGAAACTGGGGTTGGAACTGGGGTCAGAGTCGACTTTCTCCTCGCCTGAGTGCGAGAAGCTGGATCTGCTTCATTTCTGTGATGACCGCTTGCCCGAGTTCAGCGCGCCCCGTTTTCCCAGCAGAAGAGCACGATGACCCAGGGCGAACACAAGCCTGAGCTGACCTTCAAGTCACTGGATGCGCTGATTGAAGCCATGCCGGAAGGCCCGGTGTCGGTCCTGAATTCTCCGCAATGGGCGAAGCCTTTGACGGCCGTGGGCACGGTGGGAATGTTCCTGGGCTTGCTGCCGTCGCTGCTGCTCCAGTGGTTGGAGCCTGCCTACTGGATGGTGACGCTGGCGCGTCTTGGACTGATCACAGCCCTCATCGGGTTTGCCCCCGGATTCGCGCGAAATCTCTGGGTGCTGTTCAATCAGTTCCGTCACCAACGGCGTGGCTTCATTGAGCAGTTCGATCACGATGCAGCGCAGCTTCTCGCGGTGGCTGGCCGACTGGCCGCGTATCCACGCGACGTGCTCGAGCGTCAGCGGCGCTATGCCGGGATGGGCCAGTCGCGGTTGAACTCCCGCCTGGTGATGATGCTCGGGGGCGTCGAGCGTCTCGGCTTGCTGCCATTGATGCTGTCCATACTGGTGCTGTTGCGCAGTTGGCAAGACCTACTGGCTGTGCCTTTTTGGCTGGCAGTACTGGCGCTGATGGCAGCCATGCTCTGGATCATCGGGTGGTTCGCGGCGGAGTTCCGACGGCGTCTACAGCTGTACGAGTTTCTCCTTGACGAGGCGCTGCAGATCAAGAACGGAAACTGGGGTCAGAGTCGACCTTCCTGACAGGAGGAGCGAAGCTGCCGACTGGGTGAGGCTCACTCCTGCGAATAGCGGGGTCTTGATGCCGCCTGCTAAAGCCGGGGCTAGAGTCCCACCGTCGGAGAGACGGGAGAAACGGTTGAGGTTCGTTTCCAGAAGACGCCAGCGCAACCCGGATAAGCGAAGCACACCCGGGGTGTCTCTCGCCCGAAACTCCCGGATGCGGCCTGCGGCCTTATCCGGGCTACATGGGTAAACGCGACCTGGCTGCCAAGCACGGGGGCAGAGTGACCTCCTGCAGGAGCGGAGCCAGGTGTACTGATCGAGCCAGGAGCGGGGCCGAGTGCACTTCTCGCAGCATCTAAAGAGGACGGAGAGCATCTAAAGAGGACGGAGGGAAATAAGCCAGCTAGTTGCTTCCGTCTCGCTTCTGTCAATGCAATGCCGGAAAGGTCGAAATGAAAAGGCGCGCCACACCGCATCCATCAGACAGATAGCGTGGCCGCCGAGCCGGGTCGGGTCGGGTCGCGGATGCGTGCCGCGACGCGACGCGACGTCCGAGATGTTACTGATGCTTTCGGTGAGCGAATGCGTTACGCCGCGACGGCCTTGACGTCATACACCACCACGCGCTCCCACAGGTGCTCGCAGTCGGCGACGAACTTCTTGTGGATGGGATGGACCTGGTACGCGTCCTGCCCGGCCACATCGTCGAAGAACAGGATTTCCGAGGCGCTGTAGCTGCCGTCGACGACACCGCGCTGCTCGGTATCGGCCGGCACGCCGATGTGGATGCCTCGCACGGTGTCGATGCCCGCCAAGGTTTGCAATCCGGCGAGCAGTTTGGCGAGATCCTCGCTGGACTCCGGATTCTTCAGCCAGAAGAACACGTGGTGCACGACTGGCGGGAACGATGCCTTGCTGGCGGGCGTGGACGCGGCCGCGCGGGCGCCGGTGGCGGTCACGCCGACCGCCAGGGCGGTGGCGGCGAAGAGGATATCTCGGCGGCTGCGATCGGTCATGATCCGGGTCCTTCAGTGGATGGCCTGCGGGCCCGCGAGTATAGGACGGTATGGTCGGTGCCCCGGACCACAGGGGACGAAAGCCATTGATCCGCCCTGCCCTCCACGTCCCCGCGCCGAACATGGGGGACCGGGACAGGGTGTCAGAGACATTGCTCCCGGAGCGGAACAGGCTTCAGATCCGATCTTCCCAGCCCGCCCGCACCCATGATCACGGAACGTCGCGCTGGAACACCACCCGCTCGGGCCGATGCAGCAGGAAGCCCTGGGCATAGTCGACGCCGAGCTCGCGCAGCACCGACAGCACGCTCTCCTCCTCGACCCATTCCGCGATCACCCGCAGCTGGCGCTCGTGACCGATCCGGGTCACCGCATCGATGATGATGCGGCTGACCGGCTCGCGCCCCAGGTCGCGCACGAAGCTGCCGTCGATCTTGATGCTGTCCACCGGCAGGTTCTTCAGGTAACCGAACGACGACATGCCGGCGCCGAAATCATCCAGCGCGATCCGGCATCCGGCCGCGCGCAGGCGCTCGATCACGTGGGCCACGCGCTGCAGGTCGCGCACCGCCACCGTTTCGGTGATCTCGAAACACAGCCGCTGCGGCTGCACGCCGAACGTGGCCACCGCATCGAGGATGAAATCCGCCAGGCCATCGTCCTCGACGCTGGCACCGGACAGGTTGATCGAACAGCTCTGCAGCTGCGTGCCACACGGGTGCAGCCGCGAGAAGTTGGCCAGTGCGGTCCGGATGACCCAGCGGTCCACGGTCGGCATCAGCCCGTAGCGCTCGGCTGCGCCAATGAAAGCCCCGGGCAGGATCACGCCGCCGGCCGGGTCGCGCATGCGCAGCAGCAGCTCCACGTGCACCCCGTCATCCGCCGCCGGGTCCAGTGCCACCAGCTCCTGGTAGTCGAGCAGCAGGTGCCCCTGCTCCAGCGCGCCGCGCAGCCGGTTGGCCCACTCCATCTCGCCGATGCGATGGGTGCTGGCGGCATCTTCGCGATACGTGCAGACGCGGTTGCGCCCGCTTTCCTTGGCCTGGTAGCACGCGCTGTCGGCCCAGGCCAGCAGGTCCTTGAGCGTGCTGCCTTTGCACTCGACCATGACCAGGCCGATGCTGGCGCTGAGCGTGTAGGTGCGCTCGTGCCAGCGGAAGATATGCCGCTCGATGCTGCGGCGGATGCGCTCGGCCAGCGCTTCTGCCTGTGCCAGGTCCACGCCGGGCGCCAGCACGCCGAACTCGTCCCCGCCCAACCGGGCAAGGATGCTGCCGGGGCCGAGATCGGCGCGCATCGCCCGCACCAGCTGCACCAGCAGCTGGTCACCCGCGGCGTGCCCGGACAGATCGTTGATCAGCTTGAACTGGTCCAGGTCGAAGTACAGCAGCGCGAATGGCGCGGCCGCCACGGTCCCTTCATGCCCGACCAGCGCTTCCCGCAGCAGCCGCTCGAACTCGCGACGATTGAGCAGCCCGGTCAGCTCATCGTGCGTGGCCTGGTAATGCAGGCGCTCGGTCATCGCGCGTTGTGCACTGGTGTCGGTGGCGACCATCAGCAGGTGCGGAACGCCCTCCACCTCCACTTGCGCCAGCGACGCGTTGATCCAGAACGGGGCACTGCCTGCCGGGGCCAGCATCGCCTCCTGGCTGCGCCATCCACTGCCGTCCATCGCCATGGCGATGGCGTCCTCGCAGGCACGGAGACTGGCAAACAGCGAGCGCAGGGGTAACTCGACCACATTGCCCAGCAACTCGCGGGCGGCCTGGTTGGCGTAGGTGATCCGGCTGCCATCGCCATTGGCCAGCAGCACCAGCGCCGGCAGCAGCTCGTTGAGGGTGCGGAAGCGCGCTTCGCTTTCGCCGAAGCGCACGCTCATCCGCCGCCCCATTTCCACCGCACGTTGCCGGGTGGTCATCTGCGACCACAGCAGCAGCGCCAGCAGCACGCTGATCGTGGTGCCGGCGACGAGGATCGCGCGCAGTTGCCCCCATTCGGCGATGTCCCTGCGTGGCCACAGGCGCATCTCCCAGCGGCGGCCACCAAAGTCCACCTGGCGCACCTGCTGCGGGAGGGTCGTGCCCGGCTGCGCGGAGGCGAATACCAGGTCCTGGCCCGGCGGCGCGTCCAGATCGCGGATATGCACATGCATGTATTGCAGCACCCGGCCCTCCAGCGCCTGGGTGATCATCGGCTCGAGCCGCAGGCTGACCGCCAGCGCACCGATCTCGCGCGCCCGGCGTTCGGCCACCGTCAGCGGAACCGTGCCGTGGGAATAGACCGGCAGGCGCAAGGTGATCCCCAGCGCGCTGTGCGCCCCATCCTGGAATTGCAGCAGCTGGAACGGTGCCGACGCGGTCGGCAGGTCGCGGTCGCGTGCCAGGTGCAACGCCCGCAGGTTCTCCGGCTGCCGGCTGATATCGAAGCCGAGCAGGACCTGGTTGCCTTCCAGCGGCGCCACGAACTGGTAGCGATACGCTTCCGCCCCGGGTTGGTCGGGGCTGGCCTGGCGCTGCGCGAACGCGGTGAGCACATAGCCCTGTGCCAGCTGGTGCGGGCGCAGGTTCTGCTGGTAGTGGGCGAACTCCTGCTGGTTCATGCCCTTGCTGGACAGGAACACGGTCTGCATCGAGCGCAGCACCATCGCCGCCCCGCTCAGCGGCTGGCGCATGCGCGACTGCGCCGCAGTGGCCAAGGCCTGCTGCAGCGAGTCGGATCGCTGCTGTTGCTGCGTCCACTCATGATGCGCGATCGCCGCAGTGCCCAGCAGGCCCAGCAGCAGCAACGCCAATGCCCACAGAAGAGAGCTGGACAGCCACCCGCGCGCGCCGACCTGGTCTGCCCCCATCTCGCCGTGGGCCCTTCCTGCTTCCCCTACTGGCATGAGTGCGGCTCCATGACGACGACGTCAATGATGCTGCCCCTGACCCGTCGCGCAGTGAAAGTGGCCAGATGGGGACAGGGGTCATCCCGGCCATCGCGGCCGGCCGACCGTGGCCATCAATACAGCTATCGGACGATGAAGGGAATTCTTGACCCCGATCCTTGCGGAAGTGGAGGCCAGGAACAGGAGGGGACGGAAGCACGAGGTCAGGTTCGCTTTCTCGAGGAACGAGGCCACTCCAGGGGCACTTCGCCCCCGGGAATGCTTCTCCGGGACGTCCCCCGGATGCGGCCTGCGGCCTTATCCGGGCTACGGTTCCTACGGTTCCTCGCGCGCTTTGACTGGGGGCGGTGCCTTGCCGGTGCTGCCCCTCTTGCCGCAGCCAGCGCAGCCCCGGCAGGCGAAGCGAGCAGGGGGGACCGAGAACGGGGACCGGCGTACTTGCAGGGAACGGGCGTTCGCTGCGGGCCAGGACGCGCGTGCTCACGTGTCCCGCAGCTTGATCGTCACCGTGGTCCGCAGCCTGGTCGGGTCGGATTCCTTGGCCGGGCTGTCATGGAAGACCTCGGAGCGATGCGCGAACCACTCGCCGTCGGGCTGTGGCCGGCTGTCGAACACCAGGCCGACGTGGCGCGCCCAGCCGATCAGCACGGCGTTGACGGTGATCAGGTCGTCGTACGGGCCCGTATAGGTGATCTCGGCGTGGCGGCCAGCCGGGAGCACGCCGCTGGTGAACTCGCCGCCCGCCTCCACCGGATGCGCCAGCGGCACGCCGAACTCCATCTGCAGATAAGGCATGTCGATCACGTTGTGCTTGAAGAACACCGGCCCGGCCGCTTCGAGACCGCGCTGCGCCAGGTACGCGGACAGCTGCGCGAGGATGGCGGGAATCTCGTCGTCGAACGGCAGGGTCACATCCTTCCTGAGCGCGACGTAGGGCGTGTCGGTGCGTTCGACAATACGCGGCAAGCTGAGCATGTCCGGACTCCGGTTCGTCGGGCGGGCGCACGGCGCGCCCTCCCTTGTGCGACGGACCGGGTGGCCGCGGATCGACAATCCCGCAGCCAACGTAGCCCGGGTAAGCGAAGCGCACCCGGGGTCTTGCGCGTCGGGAAAAGCCCCGGATGCGGCCTGTGGCCTTATCCGGGCTACATGGGTGCTTCTCCGGCGCACAGATCCGGGGGGATCTGCTTTCCGGCGTGCTCGGCCGGGACGCTGTGATGGCGCAGGTGTGCAGCGTGCCGACGCGGCAGGCAGGTACCGATGACGTGCTCTGTACTTGTCACGCTCTGGAGCGCCGAACGCATCGCGAGCAGTCGTGCCGGTTCGTTGCCATCGCCTGTCGAACCCGACCCGGCCGGCCTGCCGACGGCCATCTGGTATTGAGCAGCAGCGTAGCCCGGATAAGCGAAGCGCATCCGGGGCTGCCCTCCTCCAGGGCGGCCCCGAATAAAACAGTGGCAGAGTCCATTTGCTCGACCCCGCGATATCCAGCTTATCCCGGTGAGCGAAGCGCACCGGCTCCGGCGCCGGCTGCGCTACGGTCGCCTTCCTGGATACGGGGAAACAGCAGGAAACGGGAGTCAGCGTCAACTTTTCGCCGTGCCGTTGAAACGCTACTCTGAGGCCGGCTTCGCCAAAGCCGGTTACGGCATCAACCCTCAACGGCAGCGTTCAATCTCCAAAAGGAATTGCATGACAAGCGTCGGCGCACGCATCTTGGTGTTCGTGATCGTCCTGTTTCCTGCCCTGGCCGTTGCCCAAGGGCCGTCGAGCACCGCCCTTGAACGCGGCGATGCCCTGATGCGCGCGATGGAATATCGCGAGGCGTTCGATGACAGTTTGGCCGTGTGCCGAGAGAAGGTAAGCGCCGAGGACGTCGCGGTGCTGGCCGCGGAGTCACCCGATACGCTCGGCGGGGTCACTCCGGGTGACGAAGAATGGCCCACGGTGCGGAATCTCTATCTGGATATGCTGACGAAGGGTTGCGCGTATTCACGGGAACCCGCTGTCGAGGCATTCTCGCGAGCCTTGGCCGCCTCGCTGAGCGAAGAGGATATGGATGCGCTGATCGCGTTCTACGCTACCGGTCTTGGCGAGCGGTTCCGACGGGCATCACATGCGGCCAACCGGGCGGGGGGGCTCGCGGCCCAGCCGCTGCCTGAAGCCGAATCCGCCTATGAAGATTACGCGGCGGCGCTGGGCGCGCTCGTCGCCAGCTAACGTAGCCCGGGTAAGCGAAGCGCACCCGGGGTCTCGCGCGCGCCGGAACGCCTCGGATGCGGCCTTCGGCCTTGTCCGGGCTACGAAGGCCGGACGGCTCATGTTTTTTCCTACCGCTGCGCTCGAGTGGCCTGGGTGGAGGCATCGAAGATGCGCGCCCGCAAGAAGGGTGCGACAGGCGTCAGGAACAGTGGGGCCTGCTCCTTGCAAGGTGGGAGCGGTGGTTGATGGGGCACAGGTTCGCTTGTGCGTGGCACCAGCAATGACGAATCCGCAGGTGACGCTTTGACATACAACGTGCTTTTTGTTTGCGGCAAGAACCGGCTTCGCAGTCCAACTGCGGAACAGGTGTTCGCGGACTGGCCGGGCGTGGAGACGGCTTCCGCCGGTACGAGTCATGACGCGGACTGCCCGGTGTCGGCCGACCTCATCGCGTGGGCGGACTCGGTGCTCGTCATGGAGGCGTCCCACCGGGCAAAAATCGCTGCCAGGTTCCGGCCCCAGCTGCGTGGCAAGCGCGTCGCGGTGCTCGGCATCCCGGATCAGTACGCGTACATGGCGCCCGAGCTGGTCCAGCTGCTGCAGCAGAAGGTGCCGCGCTACTTGCCGGCTCGCCGGGACACGTCCTAGTCTTCAACCCGGCGGCGCGGGGCGAGCCGCATCTGCACGGCGTGACGACCCCCTGGCTTTCGACGAGACGATCAAGCGTGACGATCCAACGCACCACGGCCACATGCGCATGCGGCGAGGCCAGCATTGTGCTGGCGGGTGGGCACATCCATTGCGCGGCCTGCCATTGCGACGACTGCCAGTCCGCGGCCCAGGCGCTCGACGCCTTGCCGACGCCCGCACCGACGACGGACGCTTTCGGCGGAACGCACTATGTGCTGCATCGCAAGGACCGCTACCATGTCGCGTCCGGCAGCGCGCTTATCAGGCCACACCGGCTGCGCGACGGATCGCCGACCCGGCGCATGGTGGCCTCGTGTTGCAACAGCCCGATGTTCCTGGCGTTCGACAACGCGCAGCACTGGATCTCGGTGTACCGCGCCCGCATCCCGGGGGATTCGCCGCGGCTCCAGTCGCGCATCGCCACGCGGTTCGCCGATCCCGCTGGCGGTGCTCCCGACGATGTGCCGTCGTACAGGATGTTCCCGTTCGCGCTGGTCGTGCAACTGCTGCTGTGCAGGGCCCGGATGTTCCTCGGCCGGTAACGGCGCGAGGAACGGGTTCGTCCACGTCCATGCGGGCCTGCGTGCGCAGACGCGCACGGACGGCTGCCGGTTCGGGAGGTGAGCCGGGACGCCTGGCTCGCCAGTTGAACCGCATCGCATCGGCGGGACTGACGATGCAGGGCGACCAAGGCGCGCGGTCCAGGCCCACCGCCTTCGTCCCCTCGACGGCAAGCCTCAGGGCAGCGGAGGCGCCAACGGTGCACCAGGCGTACCGCCACCGCCGACGTTCGTACTGCTGTTGTTGGTCACGGCACGCACGTGATTGCGCAGCTTGAGCCAGGCGGCCTGCAGCGCGGCGACGCGAGTGCTGTCGCATGCCAGCTCGCAGTACAGGGCGGCGGTGCCGGCACGGTCCACCACGTAGGCGCCATAGTTCTGCAGGGCTTCGCCCAGGACCAGGCCCTCCAGCGACAGGCCCAGCTGATTGAGATCGACGCCGGGCGGGATTGCGAACAATGTGCCCATGGGTACGTTGCCGGCGTAGGCGGTGGCGTGGTTGGCGTCCTGTGCACGGGCTGGCCAGACGAAGCCGGACTTCAGCACGCTGTCGGGCACCGCCAGCGCCAGGGCATGCGGGATATGGCCGGATTCCAACTCATGCTTGCGGATCAGTCCGGCAATCGCCGGCGTGCGCGCCGCGCGATGGCCTTCGTTGATGCCGGCGCCATGCAGGTCGAGCACCGATGTCAGCTGCGTGTTCCACCGGCTGCCGGTCCAGTTCTCCCACTTGAACGAGTCCAGGTAGCTGCGGTTGTCCGGCTGCAGCACGGCCACATGGCGATCGTCGCCCGCGGTGGGCACGGTACGCGTCGGAACGTGCCCGTAGCGCGTCTGGCTGTTGCGGATGCTGCGCACGGCGGCGTATGGATCGCTGGCGCTCGCCTGGTATACGGCGACCGACCAGGCCGTGTGGTTCACCACGGCCTTGGTGTGGTCGCGCAGCCGCTTGGCCAGTGCGCCGTTGTCGCCCTCGAACCGCGCGCCGGACCCGATCGGCGTGTTCCAGGGCGACGTCGAAGCGAATGGATGCAGGGCGGGGTTGCGCGGCAGGACCGGGTAATCGGGGCCGGTCCCCGTGCTGACGGTCTGTCCGGCCACAGTGGCCCGGATGGGCGTCCACCAGATGGGTCGTTGATCGATATAGGCGGCCAGCTGTCCGGAGTCGAGCACGAACAGCTCGGCAGTCGCGCCAGCCGGAGGCGACCACCAGCGCCCGGCACCGGTCGCGGTGAGCAGCACCAGCTTGCCGTCGGCGCGAAATTGCAGCGAGGCGCCAGCGTTTGCGGCGGTGGACTGCCACTGCAGCATGCCGCTGGAGCTCAGCACCGCTGCGGACCCATTGGCGCGCATGGCCAGGCGGTGGCTGCCGTCGCGCGACACCAGCTCACGCGCGGCCGTCAGACTTTCGCCCACGAGCAGCCGATCCGACCGCGCTGCCTGGGTGTTCCCCGCGAAGGCCTGGCCTGCCCCGATCGCTGCAAGCGCAACGATAAGCGCGCCTGCCGCGCGCTGCCACATCCGTATTGCGGGACTCTTGGTCGTGATCACGTATCTCTCCATGCTGAGGGTGCCGCTGCCAGTCATTGGCCCGGCGGGTGGACAGGGCCATTCCCGGAGGGAGGCCTGTGGATGTGGGTGCTGCGCCTCGCGAAGGACGCGGGGGACGACGCAATCGACGACGCCCCGCGCGCCTGCACTTCCGTCACGAGGGAACGATTGGCGGGGTGCTGGCGCAGTGGTCCCGGTGGCCGGATGGAGGTGGAGCGGGCCGACACCCGCGCGGCCTGTCGCCGGCCTCTGCTTCCTTGCGGCCGGGGAGCCGGGAGTTGCGACGTGCCGCTCTACTGACGCGTCGGGCGCTTCGGCGCATGGCAGGTCGCTTCGTCATCGGGATCGTCCGCTGTCCCTGCTCGGTATCGGTGTCCATGGGCTTCCCTGGCCAGGCCTGGCGTGGAGCGGGGCACGCGTGCGCGGCCTGGCATCACTGCCGTTCGAGCGGCGAACGTTAACGACTCGCCTGCGGCGACGCAGTGACCGCGCGCGCAGTTCACGATGCAGCGGAAAGACACGTATGCAACCAGTTGAACGGGTGGTTGCGGCTGCGTTTGCCGCGTGAGCCCCATTGCGCTGGCTTGCGCCCTTCGTCCCGGATGCGGCCTGGGCCTTGTCCGGGCTACGGCTGTGGTTCGGTGACCCCAGCCTGCATCCTCAGGCTGCAGGCTGTCGCTGCGGCACGAGGGCATCGCCGCCGGGCATGGCGTCTGCCTGCGTGTGCGCGGGTCGATGGGCGGCCCGTCGATCCTGATCGAATTGATGCCGGCCGAGGTGGCGGCGTTTGCGATGGTGATCGCGCGACCGCGGCGCTCGCCTCGCTCGAGGTGAATGCTGCGGCAAGTAAAGCACCAGCGACATTCCCATGAGTGCGCATGTCCATCACCTCGATTTAACCCTTCCTCGCCAAAGCCGGTGCATCACGCCAATGCAGTCTTAGGCGACAGTCGCGTCCCGCTTAAGCCGGATTAATGCTGCTGGCGCCGCAGTCACGCGTCGTGGACAGGGCCGTGCGCACACTGCGCGGGTCCCTACTCCACGGAGCACGATTGATGAAGATTTCCCGCATCCCCCTCGCCATCGCCCTGTCGTCCGCGCTTGCGCTCACCGTCGGCTGCGCGGCCGATCGCGACACCCAGGCCGCAGTTGATGCCAACGCCGACGTGACCCCGGCTACGACGCCGGCCGATCAGACCATGGCACCTGCGGCCGCCCCGGCGACTGCCGATGCGATGGCAACCGATCCGGTCATGGACGCCACTGCCGATGCCAGCCTGGGCGATGGTCAGAATTCCGACCAGCCGGTCGACGACACCTGGATCACCACCAAGGTGAAGTCGTCGCTGCTGGCCGAGTCGGACGTGTCCGGCCTGGATATCAACGTCGATACGCTCAACGGCGTGGTCACGCTGCGCGGCCAGGTCGAAAGTCAGGCGCAGGTCGATGCCGCCACGCGCATCGCACGCGATATCAAGGGCGTTGCCAACGTGGACGCCAGCGGCCTGACGGTCGGCGGCGCAGCCACCGAGTAACGCGCACTGCCACTTATTGTGGTGTACGGAAAGGCGGGCTTCGGCCCGCCTTTCCTGCGTCTGGGCGGTGGCCGATGGGCGGCGCCCATCGATGTGCCGTCCGAGGACAACGTAGATCGGACTCACAGCTGTTTTCGCAGGCAGCGCGAGGGAAGCAGGGACGAACTCAAGTTTCCGGCGGGGCGGCCGTTCTTGTCTCAGGCCGTCACGATCCGATCGGGCGGTTGGCACGATGTCGATCCCATTGGTCGGCACCGATCGTCGCAAGGATGCTCCCGCTCCCGCACCAGGACCGCCACCAAGGTCCCGGTGCCTTGTGCATCCGCCGCCGCCCGACTTCGACCGTCTGATGATCGCCACCCTTCTCGTAGGCATGTTGTGTGTCTACCTGCTGAGCTTCACGGTGATGTTCCTGCTCATCAGCCGCCGCCTGGGCGGGGAGAAGATGGGGACGGATGCATTTGCGGTGGGCAACCTCACGCTCGGCACGGCGTACGTGCTGCAGCTTCTGGAGGCGCCGGCAGGCCTGAGCTGGATGAGCGTGGTCAATCATTCGCTCACCCTCTGCTCGCTGCTGGCATACAGCGTGGGCGGGGCGCGCTTCTTTGGTCGCTCCACGCCCCTGCTCGGTCCGTTGGTGAAGGTCGGGCTGGGCTACGCGGCCTTGCAGGTGGGGGTGGACTGGGCCTGGGGCCCGGTGGCGCGCTACGCTTTGCTCTCGGCGACCTGCGCGCTGTGCTTTGCGGGCATGGTGCTGGTGTTGCTGGCGGGCCTGCGGACGTTCGCCCGCGATCTTCGCGGCGAGGTGGCGCTGTTCGCCCTGCTGATCGTCGGCATCTGCGTGCTGAATGTCGTCAAGCTGAGCAAGCTGCTGGCGGGTGGCCTGCCGGCGCTGAGCATGGATGGCCAGTTCCAGATGGTCTTCTATGTCTATATGTGTTCGCTGGCGACGATCATCCCGCCGTTCATTGTCTGGCTGGTGCTGCGCCGGCTGATGGATACGCTTCGCGGCACGGCTGCGCGTGACCCCTTGACCCAGTTGCTCAACCGCCGCGGTTTGACGGAGGCATTGGACGCGCGCTTCCAGCGCTCCAGTTCCGACGCGCGCCTGCTGCTGATCGACGTCGACCATTTCAAGCGCATCAACGACAGGCATGGACACCAGGCGGGTGATGCCGTGCTGTGCGCCATTGCCGATGTACTGCGTGGCGCCGTGCGCCCGGATGACCTGGTCTGCCGGATGGGCGGCGAGGAGTTTGCCGCGGTCTGCCTCGGGGCCGGTGAGGACACCGCATTGCAGGTGGCCGAGCGTGTCCGCAAGGTCATCGAGTCAACGGTCATGCTGCGGGTGCCGGCGCACGAGGGGCTGCGCTGCACGGTCACCGTGGGCATCTCCGGGCGCTTCGCCGACGAGGCATCGCTGGCACGCGCGATGCAGGCCGCGGACGCGGCGCTTTATCGCGGCAAGAACGCCGGCCGCAACCGCGTGGAGCTGGCGGCGCCCCCGGGCGGAGACTCGCCGATGGACCGGCAGACGGATGCCGCGACACCGGGCCTGGCGTGTGCGGCAGCGGCTGGTCGGCCTGGTTGACGCGTCGCCTTCGCGGGCCGATAGCCTAGGGTGGCGTATCGTTGCGCCCTACTCCCCGTACCGAGGATCCGCCATGACCCGCTACCGCGCATGGGCCGCACCGAAGCCCGGTGCCCCGCTGGAATCCTTCGAGTACGACCCCGGCGCGCTGGGCAGCGATGAGGTCGAGATCACGGTCGAGCACTGCGGTGTCTGCCACTCGGACCTGTCGATGCTGGACAACGAGTGGGGTTTCACCCAGTACCCGTTCGTGCCCGGGCACGAGGCGATCGGCCGGGTCACGGCGCTGGGCGCCTATGCCAAGGGCGTGGCGATGGGCCAGCGCGTCGGGCTGGGGTGGAACGCGCACAGCTGCCTGCACTGCGATGCGTGCCTGGCCGGCGACCAGCATCTGTGCCCCGAGGTGCAGCCGACCCTGGGCGGTCGCCACGGCGCCTTCGCCGAGAAGGTGCGGGCGCACTGGGTATGGGTGGTGCCGTTGCCCGAGGGCCTGGATGCGGCCGAGTGCGGGCCGCTGCTGTGCGGTGGCATCACCGTGTTCGCGCCGCTGCGCGAGCTGGGCATTGCGCCGACGGCACGGGTTGGCGTGGTCGGCATCGGCGGCCTGGGCCACATGGCGCTGAAGTTCTGTCGGGCCTGGGGCTGCGAGGTCACCGCGTTCACCACCAGCGCCTCGAAGGAAGAGGAAGCGCGCGCGTTTGGTGCGCACCATGTGGTCACCACCGGCGACGCCGCGACGCTGAAGGCGCTGGCGGGGAAATTCGACCTGATCATCGACACGGTGAACGCGTCGCTGGACTGGGACGGTCTGCTGGCCGCGCTGGCGCCCAAGGGCCGGCTGCACGTGGTCGGCGTTCCGCTGAAGCCGATCCCGGTGCCGGCGTTCTCGCTGATCTCGGGGCAGAGGTCGCTGTCGGGATCGCCGACCGGCTCGCGTGGGGCGATCGACACGATGCTGGCCTTCGCCGACCGGCACGGCGTGGCGCCGAAGACCGAACATTTCCCGATGAGCCGCGCCAACGAGGCGCTGGATCACCTGCGCGCAGGCAAAGCGCGTTATCGGATCGTGCTGGACGCGGATTTCGGCTGAGTCCCGCGGACCGGGCGCTCATTGACGACAGCCCGGCGTGGACGGAGCGTGGACTGTCAGCTTGTTCCTGCCGGCTCGCCGGCTTGCCTGGGATGGGCCCAGCGGATGCGCTCGGACGCCTGGGCGCGGCGCGCTGCGGAAAGGACCGGGCTGTTGCAAGGCGCGGTTGTGCACCAGAGACCAGGTTTTGCAGGCGGTGTGTCCTGGGCATTTCGGAGCCCGCGCCCCAAATCGGATCAGGTTGGCGCAGGCTCCGACGCGATACTGCGGGCAGCACGGGCGCCTGCGATGACATGCGCCCCGATCGCCGGAAGATGGCGGCAGATGGTCATGCCATCAAGGGAAGCCTCAGGGCGGACCTCGGGGCCGGATCGAGGGCGTATGCGACCTTGCGTCACCCGGCGTGCTTCAGCCTCAGGTCGATGCACTGGTAGTAGAGGTCGTCGGCGTCCTCGGCGGACGGGTCGTAAGGCGCCTTGTCGAGCTCGGTCATGGCCTGGATGATCTGCAGGGTGCAGTTTTCGCACTCCACGTTGGGCAGTTTGACGTCGACCGAATAGCGCTTGCCGTGCGGGCTGTCGTCGTGTCGGCCAAAGTCGTCGATCAGCACGCTCTTGTTGTTGTAGAAATCGCCGCTGCCGCAGTTGGGCTCATCTGCGCCGCAGGCGCGTCCGGCCGGCTTGATGCTGGCCGGATCCTTGAAGTCGTCGTCCCCGTCGCGATCGAAGGCAATGCGGTAATAGCCGGGATGGCCGACGTACTCGGTCCAGGCCAGTTCGATCGTCTGGCCTGGCGCGTAGGTGTAGACGTTGTCGCCACGCTCGCCGTCGGGACGTCCGCACGGCGCGCTCTTGATTTCGCCCGGTCCGTAGCGCGACTTGTGGGTATCGCTCATGTCCACGCTGAAATGGGCGGGGACGCTGCTGGCGCACAGGCCGAGCACGACCAGCAGGCACGCGGAAACCCGGAGGCGCATGGCACAAGTCCTTCAGTGGGAACGAAGACGCGGACATTACACAATTTCAACGACCCCAGAGGGTCCCGATGCCATTGTGTAGCGCGTGGAAGCGAGCAAAAAAAGTATCAACTGCAATCGAAGCCCGTAATCCCGTCGCCCGGATAAGCAAAGCGCATCCGGGACCGTGGCGCCGGCCCCCCGGATGCGGCATGCGCCTTATCCGGGCTACCTTTCCTGCCGCCGTAGCCCGGATAAGCGAAGCGCATCCGGGGTCGTAGCTCCGGCACCCAGGATGCGGCATGCGCCTTGTCCGGACACGTTTCCCGCCGCCCGTAGCCCGGATAAGCGAAGCGCATCCGGGGCCGTGCCGCCACCCCCCGGATGCGGCCTGCGCCTTGTCCGGGCTACGTTTCCTGCCGCCGTAGCCCGGATAAGCGAAGCGCATCCGGGGTCGTGTGTCCGGCGCCCCGGATGCGGCCTGCGGCCCTATCCGGGCTACGTGTCCTGACACGTCGTCGGGGTGTTGCCCGACGTTGGCGGCGACGGTCGTGCGCGATGCTGCGGCGATGGTGCGCTATCGCCGCAATCGGGTCCCCGGCGGGACCTTCTTCTTCACCTTGACGCTGCGGGATCGGCGAAGCGATCTGCTTGTGCGTCATGTGGACTGTCTCAAGGCGTCGTGGCGATTGGCGCACCACAAGCGCCCACACGTGGTGGTCGCGGCAGTGATACTGCCCGATCATTTGCATGCGGTGATCCGTATGCCCAAGGGGGCGAGCGACTACTCGGGGCTGTGGCGCGAGATCAAGAAAGGATTCACCCGCCGCGTTGCGCCGCAAGGTCCTACGCCCTGGCAGGCGCGATTCTGGGAGCACACGATCCGCGATGAGGATGACCTTGCCAGGCACATGGACTATGTCCACATCAACCCGCTGAAGCATGGGCTGGTCGGTCGCGTGTGTGACTGGCCTCATTCCACGTTTCATCGCGAGGTGCACCGCGGGAGGCTTGCGGTGGATTGGGGCGGTGAGCGGTGAGCGGCTTGCGCCGGGTAAGCACAGCGCCCCCGGGGCGCATGGATCTCCGGCGATCCCCGGATGCGGCCTTTGGCCTTATCCGGGCTACGGTCCGACGAAACACGGACGTGGTAGCCCGGGTAAGCGAAGCGCACCCGGGAGACGTGGATCTCCGGTGTTCCCCGGATGCGGCCTTGGGCCTTGTCCGGGCGACGGTCCGACGAAACAGAGGGCGTGGTAGCCCGGGTAAGCGCAGCGCACCCGGGGAACGTGGATCTCCGGCGGCCCCCGGATGCGGCCTTTGGCCTTATCCGGGCTACAGTCCGACGAAACAGAGGGCGTGGTAGCCCGGGTAAGCGCAGCGCACCCGGGGAGCATGGATCTCCGGTGTTCCCCGGATGCGGCCTTTGGCCTTATCCGGGCTACGGTCCGACGAAACAGGGAGCGTGGTAGCCCGGGTAAGCGACGCGCACCCGGGGAACGTGGATCTCCGGCGGCCCCCGGATGCGGCCTTTGGCCTTATCCGGGCGACGGTCCGACAAAACAGAGGGCGTGGTAGCCCGGGTAAGCGCAGCACACTCGGGGGGCGTGGATCTCCAGCGTTTTGATCTTCGTTCTACATGGGCGGCGCAAGGTGGCCGCGTCTTGAACGCGGGCACAGCCCGGGAGCGAACCATGTGGCGTTGGATCAAGCGGCTGTTGCTGGGCGCACTGGCTGCGGTCGCAGTGCTGGCAGCGGGCGCCGGCGTGTACCTGTACAGCCTGGACCTGGGCAGCCAGCCACCAGCAGACCCGCGCAGCAGCGTGGCCGACCTGGCCTTCATGCGCGACGCGCCAGCGCCGACGCGCGGCCGCATCCTCGCCGTGGTCAGCAGCGCGGAACATTTTCCCGGCACCGACAAGCCCGCTGGCTTCGAACTGACCGAGCTCTCGCGCGCTTACTACACCTTCATCGCCAACGGCTATGCGGTGGATATCGCGAGCCCGCAAGGCGGGTCGCCGCCGATGCGCCTGGATGACGAAGACATGGTCGAGGCCGACCACGCCTTCCTCAACGATGCGCAGGCGCGGGCGAAGCTCGCCGCCAGCCTGCGCCTGGCGGAGGTGGACGCATCGCACTATGCAGCCGTGTATTTCGTTGGCGGAAAGGGAGCGATGTTCGACTTCCCCGGCGATACGGACATCGCGCGGATCGTGCGACACGTCCATGGCAGCGGTGGCGTGATCGGCGCCGTCTGCCACGGCCCGGCTGCGTTGCTCGACGTGAGCCTCGATGACGGCACGCCCCTGCTGCAAGGTCGCAGCGTCACCGGCTTCACCAATGCCGAGGAACTGTTCCTGATGAAGGACGCGCGGCAGCGCTTCGATGCGCTGCTGGAGGATGCGCTCGTGCAGCGCGGCGCGCAGTTCGTCGAAGGTGGCCTGTACCTGGACAACACCGTGGTCGATGGCCGCCTGGTGACCGGACAGAACCCATGGTCGACCTGGTCGGTGGCCGAAGCGATGGTGCAGGCGCTGGGCCACACGCCGGTGGCGCGGGAAGCCACCGGCGAGGAGCAGGCGGTGCGGGTAATGGAAGCCTATCGCCGCGGCGGCATCGACGCCGCGCTGAAGGCCAGGAAATCGGCACCTGCGGCGGGCAAGCAGTTGCTGTTGATGCACGCGCTGGTCGCCGCGATGCAGGGACGTTGGGGCGACGCCTGGCACTTGCAGCGCCTGGCGCACGGATGAGTACACTCGGGCGCGGATCCAAGGGAAGGGGCAATGAAGCTGCACGCATCGCCATTGCGGCTGCTGCTGGTGGAGGACGATGTCGATATCGCCGCCGGCATCGGTGAATACCTCGGCCGCCATGGTGTGACGGTCGACTTCGCCTACAGCGCGGCACAGGCGCGTGCACGGCTGCAGGCGGAGTCGTTCGACCTGGCGGTGCTGGACGTGAACCTGCCCGACCAGAACGGCATGGCCCTGTGCCAGTCGTTGAAGCGCGAGGGCGGCCTGCGCTCGCCGGTGCTGTTCCTCACCGCGCGCGACGCGCTGGAGGACAAGCTCGCCGCGTTCGCAGCCGGTGCATTGGACTACATGGTCAAGCCGTTTGCACCGGCAGAACTGCTGGCGCGCGTACGCGCGATCACCGCACACGTGGCACATGCCGGCGGCCTGCAGCTGCGCGTCGGCGTCTACGTGCTGGATCTCCAGCGCCACCTGCTGCAGCGCAAGGACGACGCGCTGCCGCTGCATGCCAGCGGCTTCGTGCTGATGCGGGCACTGATGGAGGCGAGCCCCGGCCTGGTGTCGCGGCAGGCCCTGTGCGACCGACTGTGGCAGGGCGATCCGCCGGACAGCGATCCACTCCGGATGCACGTCTACCAGCTGCGACAGCACTGCCAGCGCGCGTTCGGCGCGCCGTTGATCGCCAGTGTGCGTGGCGTGGGTTACCGCTTCAGCGAGGAGACCGTGGATGCGTAGGCGCAGCCTGCGGCAGGCGCTGGTGCGGCGCTGGATGCTCTTCGCCGCGCTGCTGTCGCTGCTGTTCGCCGGCATCACCCTGCTGCTTCTGTTCGTGCTGGAAGACAGCTTTATCGACCGGCGCCTGCAGACGGTCGCGGCGACACTGCCGACCGACGCACGCGCGCCGAACCTGCCTGCACACTTCCAGCTGGTCCCTTTTGCGCAACTCACGCCACTGGAGCAGGAGCGTCTTGGCGGCCGCAGCGTCGGCGCAATGGCGGAGTTCCGTCGCGACGATGGCCGCTACGTGCACGCGCGGCTTGTGCCCGGGGCGGACGGTGGTCGCGCAGTGCTGCTGTACGACGTGACCGGCGAGCTCACGGTGAGCCCGCGCCTGCCTGTCGGGCTGGCCTACGCCGCAGCGGTGTTCGTGCTGACCTTGCTGTGCGCATGGCTGCTGGCCAGCGCCTTCGTCGGTCGGGCGGAGCGGCATGCACGGCGGCTGATCGCGCAGGTGCGGGCCACGCCGGATCCGGCCAGCCTGGAGGCGCTGGCACGCGATGAGCCGGTCAGCGAGTATGCCGAGATCCTGCAGCTGCATGCCGAAGTCTGGCGCGGCCGGCATGCAGCGGTCGAACGCGAGCGCGAAACCCTGGCCTTCCTGGCCCACGAACTGCGCACGCCCCTGCAGTCGGCACGCACCAGCCTGGCCCTGCTGCAGGAGGCCGAAGCCGCATCACCCGCGCTGCAGCGCCTGCAGCGTGCGCTGTCGCGTCTGGAGCGCGCGGGCAATGCGATCCTCTGGCTGTCCAGCGAAACTACGTTCGCAGGCGGTCAGCCCACGCATGCGGCATCGACGCTGCACGAACTGATCGATGAACTGCAGCCGCTGGCGGCCGCGCGCCAGCAGTCGGTCCGCGTCCACGTCCCGCCGACGCTGCAGTGGGAAGCGCCCCGGGAGGCGGTCGAGACACTGCTGGCGAACCTGCTGCTCAATGCCATCCAGCACGGCGGTGCGGGCGTGATCGACGTCGAAGCCGATGCCGCACACCTGGCGATCCGCAATCTGCCCGCGACAGCCGATGCGCCGGGCTTTGGGCTGGGCCTGGATATCGCGCGGCGGCTTGCCGCGCGGATCGGCTGGCAGCTGGATCTGCGGACATCGACCGGACAGGTCTGCTGCGCCTTGCACTGGGCGTACTGGGAACACGTGCCGGATCCAGCGTCCGAGGCGCCGTTTGCTGCGCCTGCCCCCTAACTCGCAGACGCCGACGCCGCGACCGACCCGCGCCGCAGCCCGCTCAGCGCTGCGGCGTGCGGACCAGGCGCGAGGTGTCGTAGCCGAGGTCCTGGGCCTTGACGATGAGTGCATCCAGCTTGTCCTGCGCAAACGCCTGGTCGCGCGTGAGGAACCACAGGTACTTCCTGTCCGGCGACCCGACGATCGCCCAGCGGTAGTCCGGATCCAGATCGAGGATCCAGTAGTCGCCCCACACCACCGGCAGGAACGACAGGAACGCCGGGGCGAACCGCACTTCGAGCCTGGAGGTGCTCTCGCCCACCCGGCGTGCGATGGCGCGCGCCTCGATGCGGTCGCCGTCGTCGTCGGTGCACTGGTTGACCACGTCGATGCGCCCGTCGTCGCGCAGGGTATATCGGGCGGTCGTGTTCTCCACACAGTTGCGCTGGAAGAACAGGGGCAGGCGGGCCTGCTCGTACCAGGTGCCGGCGTAACGCTCCAAGTCGACCGAAGCCACGGCTTCGACCTCCTGCTTCTGCGCCTGCGCGTGCGCGGGCGCCACGCCCAGGCTGGGGGCCAGCAGGAGCAACGCGGCGGCGAAGGTCGGAGAGCTGGGCATGCGGGTCCGCTCGACATGGGGTTTAGCACTGAATCGCACGACGGTCGTGTCGGACGCATGAAGGGACCGCCAACGGCGACGCCGCACGCGGGTACGATGTCGCCGTTCCAATGCGCGTGGCGCGCGCCCGTCCGCTGGAGAAGGCACCATCCCGATGGAGATTTCCGCCCACATCCACAGCCAGGGCAGTGCGCTCGAGGCGAGCGTCCGCAGCGCGGATGCGACCCGCACGCTCGCGATCCCCGCCAAACGCGAGGGCCGCGGAAGCGCCGTCAACGGTGGCGAGCTGCTCATGGCCGCCTTGGCGACCTGCTACTGCAACGACCTGTACCGCGAAGCCGCGCGACTGGGCATCGCCATCGACGGCTGCGAGGTGACCGCCACGGCCGCCTTCGATGGCATCGGTCAGGGCGCCACGCGCATTTCCTATTCGGCCAGGGTCGATTCCGCTGCGTCGATCGAGCAAATCGAACTTCTGCTGGCAGAGACCGATCGCCTGGCCGAGATCCACTACACGATCCGGTGCGGATGCCCGGTCGAGCGGATCGCGTGGGGCGGCGCGCCTGCGCAGGCCGGATAGGACAAGCGACGCCGGGACAGCTGCGCGGCGGCGGCTGGCCGCGGCCGCAGGCTTTCTTCCTTCTCCGGTGGACGCACGCAATCGGGGTTGCCGGGGCCTGCAACCGTCACAGAGCCCGCCACCTGTTCGCACCATCCCCCTCCATTCTGTCGTAGGGTGCGCGGCTACTCCTGCGCGAGCACCCCATGATCAGACTGTTGTCCCTGGCCCTGTTGTCCAGCCTTGCCTGCCTTGCCTCGGCGCAGGCGCGTGGCGAACAGGAGGGGCCTCCGGCGCGCTCGCCGTGGGGGATCGGCGTGGCAGCGGTGGTATCCGACAGTCCCTATGCCGGCGAGGGCACGCGGGTGGTGCCGGTGCCCCTGCTGTCCTACGAGGGCGAGCGCTTCTACTTCCGCGGCATCACCGCCGGCTGGCGCCTGGTCGACACGCCGGGCTTCGAGTTCTCGCTGCTGGGCAAGGCGCGCCTGGACGGGTTCGACGTCGAGGACCTGGACAGCGGTCGGCTGGCGCGCAACGGCGTGGATGCCGCCCTGCTCGAGGACCGCGACCGCGGCCTGGACCTGGGCCTGGGCGCGGAATGGAGCGGCACGGCCGGCGAGCTGCAGCTGGAGCTGCTGGCCGACGCCACCGACCGCAGCGGCGGGCAGGAAGTCTCGCTGCAGTACGGCTATCCGATCCGGCTGGCGCGCGGCCTGCTCACGCCGATCGCTGGGCTGACCTGGCAGTCGGACGATCTGGTGGACTACTACTACGGCACATTGCCGGCGGAAATCGCGCGCGGCGTGGTCGACTACCGGCCCGGCGCGGCGACCACCCCGCATGTGGGCGTGTCGTTCTTCCGTCCGCTCGGCAGCACCTGGTCGCTGGTGGGCTCGCTGCGCTACAGCCGCCTGCCCGACGCCATCGCCGACAGCCCGCTGGTGGACCGCGGCAGCGACGGCAGCACGTCGCTGTTCATCGGCGTCTCGCGCGGCTTCCGTCCGTGGTGGATGCGGCAGCGCTAGCGGCGGCGCGCGGCCCATCCGCGGAGCGGCGGCATGGACGATGCGACACCTGCCGCCCGCTGGCACGCGGGCGGCCACCCGCGCGCGACCGCTTCAACCACCGCCATTCGTGTGCTGGCGCTGCGCCTCAGCGCGCGTCCTTCACCACCTCGCCGCCCTTCATCACGAACGGCACCTGCTCCAGCAGCTGCACGTTCGCGGTGGGATCGCCGGACACGGCGACCAGGTCGGCCCAGCGGCCGGCTTCCAGTACCCCCACGTCGTCGCGGCCCAACGCCTCGGCCGCGTGCAGCGTCGCGCTGCGGATCGCTTCCACCGGACGCATGCCATAGCGCACCATGATCGCCAGCTGGCGCCCGTTCTGGCCGTGCGGGTACACGCCGGTGTCGGTGCCGTAGGCGATCTTCGCCCCGGCCTGGTGGGCACGGCGGAAATTCTCGCGCTGGATGTCGGCGACCTCGCGGTCCTTGCGCAGGTTGTCCTCCAGCACGCCGTTCTTCGCGCCCTCGGCCTGGGTGTACTCGGTGTTGTAGATGTCGAACACCAGCCAGGTGCCGTGCTGCTTCGCCAGGCGGATGCCTTCCTCGTCGATCAGGCTGACGTGCTCGACGGTGTCGATGCCGGCACGGATCGCATCCTTGATGCCCGAGGTGCCGTGCGCATGCGCGGCGACCTTCAGCCCCCACTGGTGCGCTTCCTGCGCGGCGGCGGTCATCTCGGCCAGGCTCATCTGCTGCTGGCCCGGCTCGGTATTGCGCGAGAACACGCCGCCGGTAGCGCAGACCTTGATCACCTTCGCGCCGTACTTGCGCAGTTCGCGCACGCGCTTGCGCACCTCGTCGGGCGTGTCGGCGTTGTAGGGGTTGCGCGCCTCGAACGAGGGCGGGAAGAAGGTCGAATCGCAGTGCCCGCCGGTGGCGCCGAAGGAATACCCCGCCGGCACCACGCGCGGGCCGACGATCTGGCCTTCGTCGATGGCCTGGGCCAGGCCCACGTCGTTCCAGGCATCCGAGCCCAGGTTGCGCACGGTGGTGAAGCCGGCCTCCAGCGTGTCGCGTGCGTGCTTGACCGCCAGCATCGACCAGAAGCGGTCGTTGAACTGGTAGCCGGTGTAGCCGCCGTAGGAGGGATCGCTGTCCAGATGCGTGTGCAGGTCGATCATGCCCGGCACCAGGGTCATGCCCGGCAGGTCGATATGGCGCGCACCGGCCGGCACGCTGGCGGGCGTGCCCCGCCCGAGCTCGACGATGCGGCCATCGCGCACGAGCAGCGCCGGCGAGTCCACCAGCTGCCCGCTGCGCACGTCCAGCATCCGCGCGGCGGTGACCAGCACCGTGTCGCCCTCGCCCGCCTGCGGGGTCTGCGGTGGCGCCGCCATGGCGAGCCCCGACGCGAACAAGATCGAGGCGAGCAACCCGCCGCCTGCGTTGCGATTCCGACCTGCCATGCCGAACTCCCCGTGTAGTTCCGCCGAGTGTAGGGCGTCGCGGAAGCGGCGTCTGCGCCGAACGGGGTCGTTCCCGCTTCGCCGTCAGACAGGCCGAGGCCATCGCGACGGCTCCGCGACGCTTGCCTGGCGGCCGATTAGCCGGACACTTGCCGCACCGACTTCCGTGTCCAGCCGATCAAGGACATCCCCTCCCCCTCGAATGCCTGTGCCGCCACTCGCGATCTCGATTGTGTGCCCGCCGAAGGCAGATCCTGCACCGCCAACCCGCGCGCGACCGCAGGCGTGCCCGCACGTGCGACGGCAACAGACGCGCGCGCCTCATTGGGCAGCACGCACGACAGGCCACTGCGTGCTGGCGTATCGATCCAAAGGGCCGCGACAGGCGCGCCGCCTGCTTCACTTTCTCCGACGCCTATCCCACCTACATGGACCGGACATGAAATTCAGCGATCTCGAACAGTCAGCCCTGCATCTGAACGACCTCTACGAACAGCTCGAGGTCAAGCGATGGGGACGCGTCTGGAGCACGCAGGAACTCGCGCTGGGTTTCGTGGGGGACGTGGGCGATCTTGCCAAGCTGATCCAGGCGCATGCGGGCGTCCGCGATATCGACGACTGCAAAGCCAAGCTCGCGCATGAACTGTCGGACTGCCTGTGGTCGATCATCGTGCTTGCAAGCAAGTGCGACATCGACCTGGAGGCGGCCTTTGTCAGGAACACCGGCGAACTGGTCGAGTACGTGTCTGGCGAACTGGCCAGGTAGTCGTCTTCCACGCCCGCTGAGGCTGAGCGATCAACCCTGACAGGCAGGCCACCGGCACGGTCGCCTCGACGCGGGGGGGACTAGACTAATCCCCCCGTGGATCTCCACGCACCAGCGAATCACCCCATGGCATTCACCACCACGGCCTCCGGCCTGCAGTTCGAAGACACCATCGTTGGCGACGGCGCCGAGGCCGTCCCCGGCAACAACGTCACCGTGCATTACACCGGCTGGCTCTACCAGGACGGCGAACAAGGCGCGAAGTTCGATTCGAGCAAGGACCGCGACGAGCCCTTCATCTTCCCGCTCGGCGCCGGCATGGTGATCAAGGGCTGGGACGAGGGCGTGCAGGGCATGAAGGCCGGCGGCCAGCGCATCCTGATCATCCCGGCCAACCTCGGCTACGGCGCACGCGGCGCGGGTGGCGTGATTCCGCCCAATGCCACGCTCAAGTTCGAGGTCGACCTGCTGGGCTGAACCGCCATGCTCGACCTCCACGACATCGATTGCCCCTACTGCGGTGAAGCCATCAGCCTGGCGCTGGACACCAGCGCCGGCTCGCAGCGCTACGTCGAGGATTGCCACGTCTGCTGCCGGCCGATCACGGTCGTGCTGGACGTGGATCCGGATGGCGACAGCCGCGTGCACGTACTGGCGCAGGATGACGCCTGATGTAGGGGCGATCCTGGGTCACCTGCGTTCTGCAAGGCGACCCGGAAAGCTGAGGACGCGGTGAAGTCCTGGACGCAGCCGGTGCGCGATGGCTCGACCGCCGGCAGCCCGATCGCGATACTCGAATGACCCCCGCTACGCCGCGGCACCTGGCCGGCGTCGACATGTCGCCGGCCCGCACACGCCGGGCCGGCCAACCTCACAAGGAGCCTTCGATGCGCCTGCACACGCCCTACGATCCGCAGAACATCTTCGCCAGGATCATCCGGGGCGATGCGCCCTGCTACAAGCTCTACGAGGACGACGACGTGCTCGCCTTCCTCGACCTGTATCCGCAATCGGTCGGCCATACGCTGGTGATCCCGAAGCGCTCGGCCGCGGTCAACCTGCTGGATGTCGATACCCCGGCGCTGTGCCAGGTGATGACGGTGGTGCAACGGCTGACGCGGGTGATCGTCGACGAACTGCAGCCGGAAGGCGTGCAGGTGGCGCAGTTCAACGGCGCGGCGGCGGGGCAGACGGTGTTCCACATCCACGTGCACATCGTGCCGCGCTATGCCGGGACCGGCATGGGCGTGCATGCCGCGCAGGAGGCCGACCGCGGTGAACTGGAAGCGCTGCAGGCCAGGCTGGTGCAGCGGATCGCCGCGTCGGGCTGATTGCCGGGGCCGTTCGGCGCAGGCAAGCGAAGGCTGCGCTGCGGGAACTCCGCGGGAAGTGGCGTCGGACGGTTCCCCGCCGACGCGGACTGGTGGCCTGTCCGGCCCTACGCCGGACGTCCCAGCAGCAGTACGAAGTCGCCCAGCTGCGACCCCATGAGCACCGCAATGCTGCGTTCGCGGTCGGCGGCGAGGGTGGCGGCCGACGCCGAGGTGTCCGGCGGCAGCGCGCGATAGGACGCGTCATCGTCGGGCAGCACGTCGCGCACCGCGTAGCCCATCAGCACGTTGACCATCTCGCCCAGCGCGTCCACGGCCAGTTCGTCGTCGCACCTGTCCGGCGCGATGCCGAGCAGGGCGCAGGCCAGGGCGCGCGCGGTGGCCAGGTCGCAGGCCAGGCCGATGTCCAGCGGATGCTCGCCTTCGACACGCACGTGGGCCACGCAGGGCCAGGCGTCCAGGTGCTGGGGCGCCAGCACCGTGGCGGCCTGGCACTGGCTGCCGAGCATGCGCGGGAACAGCCGCGCACACAGGTCGATCACGCTGGTGGCCAGGCCGCCCAGCGGGTGGCTGGCGACCACGCGGTCCAGCGTGGTGCGCGCGTGGTCCTGGCTGGCACGGTGCAACACCAGCTCCTGTTCCAGGCGCGCGGCATCGATCACGCCCTGCTCCACCAGCACGTGGCCGAACAGCTTGCGCCCGGCCTTCTGTGCGTCCAGCAGCGCATCGAGCTGCACCTGGTCGAGCACGCCCGTCTCGAGCGCGATATCGCCGAAGCGGCGGTCCTCCACGCGCTGGCGCTGGTTGATGCGCCGCGCCTGGGCCTCGTCCAGCAAGCCCTGGCGCACGGCCAGTTCGCCCAGCAGCGGGTTGGAGGCGCGTTGTGCGTCGATCGCCGCCAGCAGCTGCGGCGCGGTGATGACGCCGCGCTCCAGCAGGAACTGGCCCAGGAATTTCGCTGACATCTCGTGCCCTCTACGGAAAGGTCGGACGGCTTGCCTGTCAGGCAAGCACCTGTTGGAGCACGCGTTCCATCGCCTCGGGGTCGATGGGCTTTTGCAGGTAGGAGCGGGCGCCAAGGCGCAGGCATTCCTCGATGTCGCTCTGCGCGCCGAGCGAGCTGAGGATCACCACGCGCGCCTGCGGATCCAGTTCGAGGATGCGGGCCAGCGCGCGGCGGCCGTCGCACTCGGGCATCACCAGGTCCAGCAGCACCAGGTCCGGACGCAGCGCCTGGTACTGCTTCACCGCGTCCAGGCCGTTGCCGGCCTCGCCCACCACCTGGAATCCGGCCTCGCCCAGCTGCCCGGCCGCCAGCATGCGCAGCGCGCGCGAGTCGTCACACAGCAGCACGGTCGGTCGTGCGGTCATCGATGTCTCTCCGTCGAAGTGCGGCCCACCTGGAGCCTGTCCGGAATAGCGGCAGGCCCGCGGGATCCTTTAGGCCCCGTTGCTGCGCGACGGCGCGGCCTGGACGGGCCACCCTCCGGCGGGCACACGCACCGGCGCGGATTCCGGATGCCGCCGCGGGCCGCGACGGACAGCGCAGCTGCTACCTTACGGGCCCGTCCTCACCACGCGCCGTCTTCGGCCGTTGCTTCGGCCCGCTGAAGCGTTGACCGGCGTCCTTCCGATCCCGCACAGCGGGGGAGGAATCCCGACGTGCCGGGCACGCCCCGCGCTCGACATCCCTCGCCTGCGGGCGACACGTTCAACATCGTGTGCCGGCGCACCGGGATCGGCCGCACCTGCACCGTCGCCGGTCCCGCGCCTGCCCAGGAGAATCCAATGATCCGTTTCCGACGCACCGTCGCACCGCCTGCCCGGCAGGATCCACGCGCCATCCGCCCGAAGCCGCGCGGCGGCCTGCTCGCCACTGCGCTGCTGCTGTTGTCCACGGCCGCCAGCGCGGGCGGACCGGTGTTCGACATGCACGTCCACCTGCGCGATGGCGAGGCTTCTCTGCGCGCGTACGAGACGGAGGCGCGCGCAGCGGGCATCGAGCCGGGCGGCATCGGCGCGATGTGGTTCGGCGGGCCACGGCAGGCACGCGCGGGCGACCTGGATGCGATCCGCGCCGGCAACGACGGCATCATCGCGTTGGCCCGGTCGCATCCATCGGTGCTGCCGATCGCGACCGTCCACCCCTACGACGGCGACGCCGCGTTGGATGAACTCGCGCGCGTGGCGGCGGCCGGGGTGCGGGTGCTCAAGCTGCATGCGCACACGCAGCGCTTCGACATCGACGATCCGCGCGTCGAGACCCTCGTACGCAAGGCGGGCGAACTGGGCCTGGTGGTGCTGACCGACAACGCCAACATCCTGCCCGGCGACAGCGAGAAGCTGTTCAACCTGGCGGTGCGCGTGCCGGGCACGAAGTTCATCCTTGCGCACATGGGCGGGATGAACTTCAGGTTCTGGAACATCCTGATGCTGGCGCGCACCGCCGACGGCTTCGGCTTCGACAACCTGTACTTCGACATCTCCGGCCCGGTGCTGCTGGCGGACTCGCCGCTGGAAGCGGAGTTCGTATGGACCCTGCGCAATGTCGGCATCGACCACGTGCTGCTGGGTTCGGACCACCCGCAGATGGGCCTGGCTGCGGCGGTGGACGCGCTGGAGCGGCTGGACCTGACCGACGAGGAGAAGGCGAAGATCCGATGGGGCAATGCGGAGAAGCTGTTCGACCTGCGGCCGCGCTGAGCGTCACGTCGTCGGATGTGACCTCCCCCCGACATTTCGGCTCCGCTTGTCTTTTTTTCAGCTGCTCCCTGTCATCTGTCCGCTCGCGCCACGTCACCTCCCCTGTCATGCCGCGTCCCTGTCATGCCGCGTCCCGGTCATGCCGCTCCCCGGTCATGCCGCTCCCCGGTCATGCCGCTCCCCGTCATGTCGCCTCCCCTTGTCATTTCGACCGCAGGGAGAAATCTCGGGTGCGGCACACGCGAAGAAGATGTCTCCCTGCGGTCGAAATGACAGTTCCCTTCTTCTCCCGCGATCGAAACGACAGATGGTCCTGGGCAGCCCCGGCGCCCGGCGCGCGCCCAAACAAAAACCCCGGGCGTTGCCGCCCGGGGTTCCTGGTACCGCTTGCGCGGTGCAGACGCGAGTAGAACTTACTCGGCCTGGACTTCTTCGGCCTGCAGGCCCTTCTGGCCCTGCGCAACCTTGAACGACACCTTCTGGCCTTCCTGGAGCGACTTGAAGCCGCTGCCCTGGATGGAACGGAAGTGGACGAACAGGTCGTCGCCGCTCTGCGGGGTGATGAAGCCGAAGCCCTTGGCGTCGTTGAACCACTTGACGGTGCCGGTCTGACGTTCAGACATGGTGTTACTCCTTGGATCAGTTTGAGGAAGCACGGCCCGCATGCGCGGTGCCGGGACTGTATCGAGCAAGGGGTAACGCGAAGCGATGTAGCGGATCGTCTGGAGAGGCCGTCACCGACCCTGGAACCTGTGATCTACCGCATCGGAGCCACGATGTACCGTGATCCCGCTTTGAACAGTGCGCGTACCATACAGCACTTCGGCACAAACGCTACCACCGGCGGGATTGCGCACCGCGTCCGATGGCGATCGTTCATCCAGGGCGGGCAGGCCGCCGGGCGGTCGGCACGGCGCAGATGCCAGGCTCCGGGAGCGCGCTCCAGCGACCGCAGGCCCCGCGCTGCGCCAGGGGCCTGCCTGCTGACGCCGCTCAGCCCAGGTCGACCTTGGCCACCTTGTCCTGGTAGTCCTTCTTGGGGTCGATCCCCATCAGCATCTTCACCCCGGCCAGCAGGTTGTTTTCGTTCAGCCAGATCTCGCCCTGGTCCGGATCCAGTCGCAGCAGGGCGAGCTTGGGATCGTCCTTGCCCGTGTACCAGGCCGCGACGAAGGGGTTCCACAGGCGTTCCACCACCGCCGGATCGGTGTCGACCACCAGGCTGCCGCCGATGCTGGCGAACAGCGCGTGGTTTTTCGCCGCGAAGGCCGCCACGGCGCGGCGCGGCGTGCCGACGTGTCGCACCAGGGCATTGTCGGTGGAGGTGAAGAACCAGATCGGGCCGCGTTGCTCGTGCTCGAGCTGGGCGGTCATCGGCCGGGTATGCCCGTCCTCGATCCCGTCGACGCCGAGCATGAGGGTCATGTCTGACTTGAGGGTCTTCCAGAGCTTCTTTTCGAGTTCGGCGGGATCTGACATCGGGACGCTCCGGCTTGGGGGAGGTGCAACCTAACCCCGACACCGGTTGCGGCGTCGTGAACGCCGCTAGACGGGCGGCGGCCCCGCCGGCACCGGCGCCCGCACGCCACGGCGGATCTTCACCGGGATGCTCTTCCCGGCCGGCACGTGCGCATCGATGGCGTGGTGGGCGCTGGCCAGCAGCGGATTGCATTCAGGGTAGTAGCCGACGATGCAGCCGGCCGGCAGTTCGGTGCGGGTGACCCGCAGCCCGCCGACGGCGCGCTCGATGCCGTCGTCGTAATCCCCCACAAGGTCGACCAGCTCGCCCTCCTCCAGGCCCAGCCGGCGCATGTCCGCCTCGCCCACCATCACCACGCGGCGCGTGCCGTCGATGCCGCGGAAGCGGTCGCGGTAGCCGTAGATGGTGGTGTTGAACTGGTCGTTGCTGCGCACCGTGACCAGGCGCAGCGCGCCCGTGTCCGGGTCCAGGCCGGCGGCGTCCAGCGTCGCCGGCACCACGAACTCGGCCTTGCCGCTGTCGGTCCGCCACTGCCGTTCGCGCGCGGGGATCGGGCGCGGGAAGCCGCCGGGCGTGTGCAGGCGTGCGTTGAAGTCCGCGAACTGGTCGGGATAGGTCGCCTCGATCGCATCGCGCACGCGCGCGTAGTCGTCGACCCACTCGTCCCAGGGCACGGCCGGATTGTCGGCCAGCGTGGCACGGGCGATGCCGGCCACGATGGCCGGCTCCGAACGCAGGCTCGCCGCCGCGGGCTCGTGGGTGCCGTGCGAGGCGTGGATGCAGGCGGTCGAATCCTCGGTGGTGACGATCTGGTCTCCGCTGGCCTGGGTATCGCGCTCCAGCCGGCCGATGCACGGCAGCAGCAGCGTCACCTCGCCGCAGACCAGATGGCTGCGGTTGAGCTTGGTGGCCACCTGGACGCTCAGGCGCAGCTGGCGCCACGCCGCTTCGAGCCGCGAGGTTTCGGGCGCGGCGCGGACGAAGTTGCCGCCCAGTCCGATGAAGGCGCGCACGGACCCGTCGATCACGCCATCCACGGTGCCGATGGTGTCCAAACCCTTGTCCCGCGGCGGCTCGAAGCCGTACTGCGCGGCAAGCCGGTCGAGCGGCACCAGCTCGGGCTTCTCGCTGATGCCCACCGTCCGTTGGCCCTGCACGTTGGAATGTCCACGCACCGGGCAGATGCCGGCGCCCGCGCGGCCGATGTTGCCGCGCATCAGCAGCAGGTTGCAGAGCATGCGCACGCTGTCCACGCCGTGCCGATGCTGGGTGATCCCCATGCCGTAGACGATGATCGCCGAGGGCGCACGCGCATAGATGCCGGCGGCGTGCGCGATGTCGGCCTGCTCCAGGCCCGAGTCGCGCTCGATCGCCTCCCACGCGGTTGCGCGCACGCTCGCCTCGAATGCCTCGAAGCCCTGCGCATGCGCCTGCAGGAAATCCGTATCCAGCAGGCGCGTCGCGCCATCGTGCTGCGCCTGGTCGTCGAGTTCCAGCAATGCCTTGCACAGGCCCTGGACCAGCGCGATGTCGCCGCCCGCGCGTACCTGGTGGTAGCTCGAGCCGATGCGGGTGGAGTCGCCAGACACCATCTGCATCGGCTCCTGCGGATTGGTGAAGCGCTCCCAGCCGCGCTCGCGCAACGGGTTGAACACCAGGATCGGCACGCCGCGCCGGCTCGCCTCCTGCAGCGGATGCAGCATGCGCGGGCTGTTGGTACCCACGTTCTGGCCGAACGACAGGATGCAGTCGGTGTGCTCGAAATCCTCCAGCCGCACGGTGCCCACCGGCACGCCGATGCTGCGCGGCAGGCCCACCGAAGTGCTTTCGTGGCACATGTTGGAGCTGTCGGGCAGGTTGTTGTTGCCGTACATCCGCGCCAGCAGCGCGTACATGTACGAGGTCTCCAGCGCCGCGCGTCCGGAGGCGTAAAACACGACCCGTTCGGGCGCCAGCGCGCGCAGCTCCTGGCCGATCAGCGCGAACGCCTCCTCCCAGCCGATCGGCAGGTAGCGGTCGCTCGCCGGGTCGTAGCGCATCGGTTCGGTCAACCGGCCCTGGCGCTCAAGGTCGTGGTCCGGCCATTCGAGCAATTCGGACACGGTGTGCTGCGCGAAGAATTCCGCGCCGACGCGGTTGCGGTCGAGTTCCCAGAACGTGGCCTTGGCGCCGTTCTCGCAGAACTCGAAGCGGTGCGGATCGCGCGGCTTGGCCCAGGCGCAGCTGGCACACATGAAGCCGTCGGGCTTGTTCTGGCGCGCGAGCTGGCGCATCGCCTCCACCGTCGGCACGCTGGGATCACTGCCGAAACGCAGCAGCGAATGCACCGAGCCCCAACCGCCGGCGGGGTGCCTGTAGTCCTTGAAGCGGGGCTTGCCGGGCACGGCGCTCCTCCCTGATCGAACCGCATGGTTACCGCACAAGCGGTCCAGCCGGGGTGAACACAGGGCGCGCGGCCCGCGATGGCGATCGCAGCCCGGGGCATCCCGGTGCAGACCTGCCTGACGCTACTTCGCCTTATCCGGGCGCCGACCGCGTTGGCGACTGCGGCGCCGCGACGGCCTCGGCCATCAACGCTTCGAAGCGGACGCCGCTGTACAGGTCGCAGAAGCGCAGGTCGTCGAAGCGCACCGCGTGCACGATCGTCCCGTCCGCGCCGAGGTTGAAGCGTGCGTGCAGCTGCGCCACCACGTCGCTGCGGATCAGCAGTGGATGGTGGCCCTCGGCCAGGCGTGCGACCAGCGCGGTGGGACGCGACGGTAGCGGCGCCCGGGCCATGACTGCGGCCAATCCGGCCGAACGCGCCATCGCCGCGCGTGCAGCGGGCTGGCGCCGAGGCGGAAGGACCTCGACCGGCGGCAGTTCGAGTACAAAGCTGGCCAGCGGGATCCTGCCCACCACGTTGACGGCGTGCCAGTCGTCGAACACCGCGACAGGCGTTCGCAGCGCAACCTGTACCGACTGCAGGTTGCCGGCGCCGCGTTCGCGCAGGAAGTCCAGGACGCTGCGATGGAACAGTGGCAGCGCCGCCCCGAGGAGCAGGGGCGGCGCCGCGAGCCGGCAGCTCGCCTCGATGGGCGCGGCCGGCAAGCCAGCCAGCAGCAGCCCATCGCGCCAGTCGTAGTCGCCTACTTCGAGCGACGGCACGTGTTTGGGCAGCAATAGGTCGTACATGCGGGGAGCTCGGCTCTTCGGCGTGGCAGCAGCGCAGTGTCGTGCAAATCTCCCCGGCGGGCATCGGAGCGTTGCTGCGGTGCCCCGCCGATGCCGGCGAACTCAGCCCCTGGTGGCGGCACAAGCGATGTGGCCGGCCGCGGCTGGCATCGGCAGCGGCGGGAGTTCGGCCGACAGTTCATCTTCGTCGATGCGGGTGCGCGCCTCGTTGCTGAGCATGCGCAGGTCGCCCACGACATCCGCGGCAAGCCAGCGCACGGACTCGTCGGGGTGATCGCGCAACGCCTGCACCATGCGCACGTGGCGCTGGTTGCCGGTGGCGCGCAGCGCCAGCAAGGCATCGAGCACCACGCCGGTGTCGCGATCGCGCAGCAACGGTGCCGCGCGATCGGCGGCAGCGACATGGCGGCTGCGCGCCAGTTCCACCAGCGCCTGCTGGCGTTCGGCCGGCGTGGCGGCATGCAGGCCAGCGGCCGCTTCGGCGATGTGCAGTTCGATCAGGCTGTTGTCGCCGCGCGTGGACGCGACCTGCGCCAGCACGCGCTTGAAGGCAGGGTCCTGCTGCTCGAGGTACAACTCGGACAGGGCCGCATCGGGCAGCACCCCGGGATTGCCGGCGAGGTCGAACACACCCTTGCTGGCGATGGCGATGCCCGCGCTGTCCGGATGCGCGGCGATGAAATCGACGAGTTTCTCGCGCATGTCGCGGCGATCGTTCCAGGCCAGCGTCAGCAGGTCCTTGAGCTGCTGGTCCACGTCGGGAGCGGCGGCAACGGCGAGGGGCGCGGCCTCGTGGCGCCGGCCAGCCGGCGCACGCGACGCGTCCCGACCGGTACTTCCCGCCGCGGCGGAACGGGCCGGCGACGCGGACGTCGCCGACCTGCCGGCGAGTTCGGCTTCCAGCTCCGCGATCCGGGACGTGAGCGCGCGCTCGTCGCCAGACCCGCACTGGCGGGCGTTGCCGCCCGCCAGCACGACGGCCAGGGCGCCTGCTCCCAGACCCAGCGCTGCGGCAAGTGCCAACGCAGGCAGGGGAGCGCGGAACGGGGCCATGGCCGTACCTCCGCTCAGAGGTTGCCGAAGCCGATGGCGCCGTTGCAGTGCAGCCACTCGCTGCGGCCGTTGCCGCCGCCGCACTGGCCGTTCTGGTAGACGCCGGTGTTGTAGGTCTGGTCTTCGGCCTGGCGCACGGCGCCGTTGACGCTGAGGTAGTCCACCTGCACGTCGCGGTTGCCACCGTCGTTGGTGTACTCCACCAGCGAGCCACCCGACGCCGACGTGGTGGCCGTGTAGTTGGCCATGCTGGTGGTCAGCGTCCAGCTCGCGACGGTGGCGTTGTTGACCTTCAGCGAGATGGTCTCGCCGCCGGCGGTGCCACGCGCGCGCACCACGATGGTCTTGTTGCCGGTGTTGCCACCGCCGCCTCCGCCGCCCGTGCCGGAGCTGATGGTGATGTCGCTGCTGCCCTGGCTCTGGTAGCCCTCGGTGGCGAACACCATGTAGTCGTGGTTGCCCAGGTTCAGCCCGCGACTGGCCCAGTAGTTGAAGTGATTGGCCACGGTGATGGTGCCGGAGATGTTGCCGAAGCCCTTCTTTGGATTGCGCACGCTGAAGTACTGGTAGAACGTGCTGCTGTTGCCCTCGATCGAGGGCGCGTTCTGGCGCAGGCAGCGGCGCACGTTGTAGGTGGCGCCGTCGCTCTGGAAGCTGCCGTAGTCGACGCCTCCGGCGCAACTGGCCGGGTTGTAGGAGCCGTAGCTCTCGATCACGTAGTACTCGATCAACGGACTGCGGGTCCAGCCGTACAGCGCGAGGTAGGAGTTCTGGTTGTTGTTGACGCCGTAGTAGCCCGAGTAGTTGACCACCCGCGGGCCACCCGGATTCCAGCCCTTGCCGCCGACCCAGTTGTTGGTATTGCTGGTCCACTGCGACTGGTAGCGGCCGCCAGACTGCAGCGTCATCGAGGCGCTGCCCGAGTCCTTCCAGAACGTGTAGTAGTAGCCGTCGTGCGTGCCGGTCGTGTTGCTGGTGAGCGTCTGCGCGTGCGCGCCGCCGGCCGTCGCGCCGATGGCACAGGCCAGGAGAGTGCTGGCAAGACTGCCGCGGCTTTTGAACTTCATCATCGTGATTCTCCAAATGCAGGGGTGTCCATGCCGCCGCGGGCTTGCCGCGGCGCATGGGTCCGTTGACGGGATTGCATGGATGATGGATGCCCTGCGGATGCAGGACCGGGGGCATTGCCGCGCCACTGTGGGGCCCGCAGCAACCGGGACGTCGCCGGTCGAACGGAATGGCACCACGCCTGGCGGCGCGGGATCGAATGCTTCAACACGACAGCCCCTCCCTGGGTACTGCGAGTGCACAACCTGTGCTGCGTCCAAGCTGAATGGTAGCGCTACCATCACAGCGCGCGGAGTAATAGCAGGAAGCCGCAGGCGGTAACGCGAACTGGTTCGCGTTTCAGCGCTCCGCGGTTCTCGCACCGTCGATGAGCGCCAACTCTGTGATGCCGTCACGCGCAAATGCGTCGCTGGGAAACGCCGACCAGCGCTGTCATGTGCGGCGCAGCAACAGATTGCAGCATGCCGCAGCGCGGCTCGCGGTCAGCGTTCGTCGACAGCCGCCGGGATCCACAACTCGTCGCGCGCCATATGGCGTGCGACACATGAGGATGTCGCGGCTTCGACTGCCAATCGACTCGCGCTTCGTTGCATCGCTACCGGTACGGTCTCGGGCCGCGCCAGACCAGTTCTCCGCGCCGGTACACCTGGTGCATGGTGATGACCTGGCGTGCATCGCCGATGTCGGCAAGTTCCGGCGCGTCGGGCGGCAACAGGCGGCAGGGGCCGGATTCGCGGCGCAGGGCGGTTTCCAGCGGGCAGATCATGAGGTCGCGGGTGCCCGGCAGCGGGATGAAGACCTCGGTCATGCCCTGCTCGCGCCACTCGCGCAGGCGACGTTCGCTGGCCAGGTCGTAGTAGACCTGGTAACCGCCCGCATCCATGCTCGGCTGGGCTGACGGGCTGTCGCGGCGGCGGCTGCGATCGTCGCCGGGGCCGCTGGTGCGGCCGGCATGTACCGGCGCGGTATCGCGGGGCAGCATGCCGGGCGGCTGGCCCCACTGGTGCCGGGGGCGGCGCGATGTCGGCGGCGGTACGGCAGGCGGCGCCACGACTGCCCGCGGACGCGGAGCGGTGGACGGTCGCGCGGGGTTGCGGGCCGGCAGCGTCGATTGCGCGGGCGCGGTGGAGACCGGCGGAACCGGCGCGTCGGCCAGCGGGACCGGGGTGGATTGCAGGCGCGATGCGGCCGGCGGCGCAGGCGCGGGCTGGTCCGGCGACGCGGGCGCAGCGAGCGTGGGCACGGGCTGCGGCGGCGTTTCGCCGATGAAGTCGACCTGGGTCACGCTGCCGCCGGAGGCACCCTGCGGCGTACTGGTGGTGATCGGCGGCGCCAGCAATGCCAGCAGCAGGCAGGCAAGGTGCAGCAGCACGCTCAGGAGCGCGGCAATCCAGGGCTGCAGGCGTTCGATCCGGGCTTCGGGCCTGGCATCGGCCAGGCGCGAGGCTTGGCTCATGCCACCGTTGGCGGTTCGGGGAGGTGGGCCTTCATGCGGGATCTGGGGGGCGACCGACGGCGCAGCATCGTAACGCGTCGACCCGGCCATCGGGGCACGGGCACGCACCCCGGGAATGCGGGCCTGGGCCGGCGCAGCCAGGTGGGTCGTGACGGCCAGCGGCGACGTACGCCTGCAGTTGCCATCGCGCCAGGACCCGGGCGGTGCCGAGATCGTTGCACGAGCGCCATGCGCGACTCGCTACCCTATCCTCCACATCGGCTTTTTCCGCGGAGTGGACATGCGTGCAGTGATGGCGTGCCTGCTGGCACTGGGTTCCTGCCTGGCGTCCGTGCAGGCGCACGATGCCGGCCAGGCGGGGCCGTCGAAGGTCCGCGTCGTGCAGCAGGACGGCGGCTGGCGGCTGCTGGTGGATGGCCAGCCCTACCAGGTGCGCGGCGCCGGCCTGTCGGGAGGCGACCTCGAGCAGCTGGCCGCGCGCGGCGCCAATTCCTTTCGCACCTGGAGCACGGGGACGGACGAGGCGCAGGTCCGCGCCATGCTCGATCATGCGCAGCGCAACGGGCTGACGGTCGCGATGGGCCTGGCTGTGGGCAAGGAGCGACACGGCTTCGACTACGACGATCCGGCCGCGGTGGCCGAACAGCTGCAGCGGCTGCGCCAAGAGGTGCGCCTGTACCGTGACCATCCGGCCGTGCTGATGTGGCTGGTCGGCAACGAACTGAACCTGGAATCGCGCAACCCCAAGGTCTGGGACGCGGTCGGGCAGATCGCCGACATGATCCACGAAGAGGATCCCAACCACCCGGTGATGACGCCCCTGGCCGGCTTCGACCGCGCGCTGATCGACCGGATCAAGGCGCGCGCGCCCTCGCTGGACCTGATCGGCGTGCAGCTGTACGGCGACCTGGAGTCGCTGCCGGCCAAGCTGCGCGAGGCGGACTGGACCGGCCCCTACATCGTCACCGAGTGGGGCCCGACCGGTCATTGGGAAAGCCCGCTCACCGCATGGGGCGCGCCGCTGGAGGATGACGCATCGCGCAAGGCCACGCTGCTGCAGCAGCGCTACCGCGACATCATCGCCGCCGATACCCGCCAGTGCCTCGGCTCGTACGTCTTCCTGTGGGGCCAGAAGCAGGAGCGCACCCCGACCTGGTACGGCCTGTTCCTGCCCACCGGCGAATCCACGCCGGGCGTGGACGCAATGCAGCGGCTGTGGACCGGGCACTGGCCGGACAACCGTGCACCGTCGATCGAGGCGGCCACGATCGATGGCGAAGGCGGCGCGGCCAGCGTGGTGCTGGCGCCCGGCGGCCGGCACCAGGCCGCTGCGCTCGCCGACGATCCGGACGGCGACGCGCTGCAGTGGCACTGGTATGCCCGCGAGGAAAGCACCGCCACCTCCATCGGCGGCGATCCCGAGGCGGTGCCGGCGCAGGTGGATCTGCACGCCGAAATCTCGCCAGAAGGGCACCTGCGCTTCACCGCGCCAGAGCGTCCCGGGCACTACCGCCTGTTCGTGGAGGTCCGCGACGGGGAGGGCCATGCCGCGTACGCCAACCTGCCGTTCCGGGTCGCGGACACGCGCTGAGCCGAGGCCTGCGCGCCCGGCGGCGGCCGCGCACGGGTTCACGCCCGGCGGCATGCACGTCGGCTACGGTGCGTCCGTCTGCTTCCAAGGAGCACCGCATGGCATCCCCGCAGCGCGACATTCCGGGCCAGGTCCCGCATCCCGCCCGCGATCCAGTGCCGGATCGGCCGATCGATCCGGTGCCCGACCGGCCCATCGACCCCGTGCCCGGGCAGCCGACGGATCCGATACCCGACCGCCCGATCGACCCCGTGCCCGACCAACCCATCGATCCCACCGTCCCCATGTGAGCGCCGCTACATCGGTGGTTCGATGACCTCGTCCATACGGTCGGACGACACCAGGTAGCCGCCCTCCTCGACCGCGGCCCGCACCTCCAGCAGTGCGGCCTCCAGTTCGCCCAGCTCGTCCTGCCCGGCGGCGCCGACCAGCTGGATGCAGCGATGGTTGAACCAGTCCCAGAACTGGCGGAACGTCTTGCCGTGCCAGTGGTGGTGGCCGATGCCCTGGTGCAGTTCGCCCACCGCAATGGTCAGTTCGTTGCGCATCGGGTGGCCTCGCGGAGTGGGTCGTGGGGATGTGGATTGTGATCCGGAACGGCCCGGAGGGGGCGACGCCGCGTCGCCAGGACGGGATCGCAGCGCCTTCCCATCGCCGGATCGGCGCCCTCCCAACCGGTGCAATGCACTGCGCCCGGCCGCCTTCGCGCCGCGACCTGCGATCATGGTGCGCATGAGTACAGCCCCCGCCTTCACCACCCTCGCCCTTCCGCCGGCCCTGCTGCAGGGCATCGACGCGCTCGGATACTCGGCGATGACGCCAGTGCAGGCGCAGTCCCTGCCCGCCATCCTCGAAGGCCGCGACGTCATCGCGCAGGCGCCCACCGGCAGCGGCAAGACCGCGGCCTTCGGCCTTGGCCTGCTGTCGCGCGTCGATCCGGCGCGCATCAAGACCCAGGCGCTGGTGCTCTGCCCCACGCGCGAACTCGCCGACCAGGTCGGCAAGCAGCTGCGCAGGCTGGCGACCGGCATTCCCAACCTCAAGCTGTCGATCCTGTGCGGCGGCATCCCGCTGGGCCCGCAGCTGGCCTCGCTGACCCATGACCCGCACGTGGTGGTCGGCACGCCGGGCCGCATCCAGGAACTGGTGAAGAAGAAGGCGCTGCACCTGGACGGCGTGCGCACCCTGGTGCTGGACGAGGCCGACCGCATGCTCGACATGGGCTTCGAGGAGGCCATCCGCGACATCGTCAAACGCCTGCCGAAGGAACGCCAGGGCCTGCTGTTCTCGGCGACCTTCCCCGACGCGATCCGCACCATGGGCAACGCAATGCTGCGCGAGGCGATCGAGGTCAGCGTCGAGGGCGGCAGCCAGCCGGCGACGATCGAGCAGCTGTTCTTCGAAGTCGATCCCGCGCGCCGCGCGCCGGCGCTGGCGGCGCTGCTGCTGCGTCATCGCCCCGAATCGGCGGTGGTGTTCTGCAACACCCGCGCCGATACCGTCGAGGTGGTCGGCTCGCTGTCGCACTACGGTTTCTCGGCGCTCGCCCTGCACGGCGACATGGAGCAGCGCGACCGCGACGAGGTGCTGGTGCAGTTCGGCAACCGCAGCTGCAGCGTGCTGGTGGCCAGCGACGTGGCCGCGCGCGGACTGGACGTGGAAGACCTGGGCGCGGTGGTGAACTACGAGCTGCCCACCGATGCCGACACCTACCTGCACCGCATCGGCCGCACCGGGCGCGCGGGCCGCGACGGATTGGCGCTGAGCCTGTGCGCGCCGCGCGAACTGCCGCGCGCGCGCATGATCGAGGAGCGGCAGGGCCGGGCGCTGCGCTGGGAACCGCTGCAGCCGCTGTCGGGCAAGGCCGGCAACGTGCCGGCTGCGGCCATGGCCACGCTGCGCATCGACGCCGGGCGCAGCGACAAGCTGCGCGCGGGCGACATCGTCGGCGCGCTGACCGGCGATGCGGGACTGCACAAGGATGCAATCGGCAGGATCGACGTGTTTGCGACACGCAGCTACGTCGCCATCGGTCGCAAACACGCCAACCGCGCGCTGTCGGCGCTGCGCGAGGGCAAGATCAAGGGACGCAGGTTCCGGGTCAGCCCGCTCTAGGACGCATCGCCGGATGGGGAACGGGGTGGCGGCTCAGCCGGCCGCGTCCCGATCGTCGCGCGGCCGTCCCGACAGCGACGCGCGCGCGTGCTGCTGGTCCGGCAGCTGGGTGCGCGCATCGTAGCGACAGTCGAGGAAGTGCAGGCTGATGCCGTCCTCGCCCGCGAGCGCCTCGAGCTTGAGCCGGATCGATTCCAGCGCCAGCTGCAGCGCCTGGAACGAATCGACGCCACAGGCGTTGTGCACGCGCACGTGATCGCCCTCCCGCCAGCGCACGGGGCAGCGCCAGTCGGTGCCGCCCGCCGTTTCGACATCCTGCACCGGCCGCCCGATCTCGATGTGCAGCGGCGATGGCTGCCCGTCGCGGACCACCGTCAGCTCGCGCGCCGCGATGGGATGGTTGAACGTGGTGGGGATCGGCGGCAGCGTGGACATGGGCGCGGGGCCTGGACGGGCCGCCGATGATGCCAGTGGACGCGGATACCAGGCGCGGCCATCGATCCAGTCGGGCCCGCCATTCAGCGGCGCGATGGACAGGACGCTCGAGTCCGGGCCAGGACAGCCCGGGACGGGCGCTGGCCCGTCAGCGTTGCTGCCCCAGCGCGCAGGCCTACTCCGCCGCCGGCACCGGTCCGGCGGCGGCGGCAACGAGTTCGCACAGATGGTTCATCACCGACTTCTTGCTGGCCATCTGGCCACCGGCGATGGAGAACTGCAGCGAGACGTTGACCCCGCCCGCGTCCAGCGGCTTGACGTAGATGCGCAGCGGCGCGTTCGCCCCGCCACCTTCTCCACCCTTCACTGGATTGGCCGCGCGGATATAGCCGTTCTTCTCCTGCACCGCGATCAGGTGCAGTCCCTGCTCTTCGATCTTGTCGCGGACGCGGTGGAGCGCCGGCAGGTAGGCCACGCCCGCGACATCGGCCTGGGTGGCATAGGTCTTGCCGCTGCCCCAGGAGCCATCGACGGTGAAGTTCTGCTGGCAGGCGGCGTCGGTCGGCGTGGCCGACAGGGGCGCGGCGACGACCAGCGACAGGGCGGCGGAAACGAATCGCAGGTGCTTCATGCATCGTCCTTGGCATTTGCCGGAGATCCTTCCCTGGGAGCCATGGCGGCCCCTGCGCGCGGGAATCCCCGGTCGTCCGCGCGCGGGGCGAGTATAGGCGGGACGGAGGGAGGCGCGCGAGCAGCGACGCTGCGCGTACCATTCGATGCGACCCGGCAATGGCGCTTTGTCCGTGCACTGCAACGTGCAACCCGTCTGGAGAATCCTGATGCCCGCCGACACCCCTTACCATCCCATCAGCTGCGACTTCCACGACATCCTCGAGGCCACGGCCACGCGTCGCACGCACGCGCGCGCACGTCGAGTTCGTGGACGAGGGCGGTGAACACCGGACCGTGGAGGCGCGCATCGTCGATCTCGGCGGCGGCACCGGTGGCGAGTACATGGCGCTGGACACAGGAGAAAACGTTCGCCTGGACCGGATCGTGTCGGTGGACGGCGCCCGCCTCGCCGCGTTCCCAGCCGACGGGCCCACCGCGACGGACGATTGACCCTCGCATCGGTGCTGTCCAGGGCTGCCGGCGGGCCGCCCTCCAAGCGTTTGACCGCGTCCTGAGGGACCGAACCGGCACGGGATTGCTGCACGGGAGGGGCCGCCCCCCTGCGCTCGCGTGCATACGCAGGCGAGCTGTCGGCTGACAAGTGTTTTCCGGACGGTCTGCTATGTCCGCTTCCGGCTCTTCTTTTTCGCAAGCTTCCGCGCCGCCTTCTTCGTGGTTTTCTTGGCGGCCTTCTTCGTCGCCTTTTTTGCCGTCTTCCTCGCAGCTTTCTTTGTCGGCTCCTTGGTGGCTCCCTTGGCGGCCTTCTTCGTCGGCTTCTTTACCGTCTTGTTCGCAGCTTTCTTTGCCGCCTTCCTGGTGGCTTTCTTGACGGCCTTCTTCGCGGCCTTGCGCCCGCCCTTCTTGCCGCCACCGTCCTGCTTGTTGACGGTCGCCCACGCGATGCGCTCGGCGGTGCCGGTGGACTGGCCGCGCGCCTTCTCGCTCTCCTCGATATGCTCGGCCTGGCGCTTCTGCTTGTCGGTGTAGCTGGACTTGTCCCCGCGTGGCATCGCCTGTCTCCGGGTGCGGCCGACGCCGACTTTGTCAGCGCAGGCGTGAAACCGGCGGCAAGTTGCTGCGCGCGCCGCCTGCAGCGCCCCACGTGCACTGCGATCGGTGGTCCCGACCGTGCGCCGCAGGCCATGTTCAGTTGTCCTGCATGGGGCCGTGGCTACACTCCGCCCTCCACCGGATCAGGACCTGCATCGCCCATGCGCCGCTGCCGCACGCCCCTGCTTGTTGCCCTCGTCGCGCTGTCGCTGGCGGCCTGCGGCAAGGACCGGCTGCGTTCGCAGGCACCACCGCTGGGCGAGGTGTTCGGGGCCGAAGACACCTATTCACGCAGCTATCCCGTCGCGCCCGGCGTGGCATGCGAAGCGACGCGGCGCGCACTGCTGGGACAGGGCTACATCATCAAGCTGATGGCGACCGAGGCGCTGGAAGCATCCAAGCACTTCCAGCCCGAGTCCGACATCCATACCCAGCTCAACGTGCGCGCGACCTGCGTGCCGCAGGTGGACAGCAGCGCGATCGTGTTCATCAACGCGGTGCAGGAGCGCTATGCACTCAAGAGCCAGTCCAGCTCGGCCAGTGTGGGCGTAAGCATGATCGGCTCGGTGTCGGTCCCGGTGCCGATCGGCGGCGGGAATGCCAACCTGGTGCGCGTTGGCAGCAACACGGTGCAGAACCAGGAGTTCTACACGCGCCTGTTCGACCGTGTCGGCTTCTACCTGCCGGGAACGCCATCCGCCCTGCCGGCGCCACCGCCCGAGCCTGAAGTCCCACCCGATCCGGTGCTGCAGGACCAGTACTGAGGCTGCGCTGCCGATGGCGGACCCGCCTTGTCGCAGGCTTGAGGCGTCCGCATGCAGGCAGCGGGCTTCACTGATGCATGTCCCGGGTTGCGCGACATTGGCGCAATGGCAGGGGATCTGACGCTGTATCTGGTTTACCTCGACGACTGCGCCGCGTCGGCGCCGCCGGACCCCGCCCTGGTGCCGCTCGCACCGGGGCTGTATCTCGCCGAGTCCACCCGCACGCGCTCGCAGCTCTACCACGCGCTGAAGCGGCGCTTCCAGCCGGCACGCCTGCTCGTGGCCCCGCTGGAGGACGACCCCAAGTTCAAGGGCATGCATCCCGGCGCGCTGGCCTGGCTGCGCGCGCGACGCGCGCGCTGAACCCTCGGCCCGGCAGCGGCGCGTGTCCTTCGTTACGCGGCCTCGCTGGATGACGGCTGCATCGCCGCCACCTGGAGGCTGACCATGATGCCCGCACGCCGCGCGCGCTGGGCACAGGCGCTGGCGTAATCGTTCGCGGCACCGACCTCGACGAAATAGCCGTCGATGATGCAGTCGCGTGTCACCGCCCAACCGCCTTCGATGTCGGGTTTCACTTCGATCCTGGTACTGGCCTGGACCATCGGCACACCTCTCGTGGATGCTTCCGCCGTCTGCGGGTCGCGCATCCTAGACGGGGCAACGTCAACATCCCGTTGCCGTTTCGAGAAGGTCCGGTGACAGCGTGCCGTCGCGCACGGATCAGGGCGCGCGGCGCCCGATGCGCGAGCCCAGCGTGGCCGCGACGGCCAGGGCCAGCGCCACCAGCAGCAGCGCCACGGTGAGCGAGGCGCCCTGCGCGACGAAGCCGATCAGGGCCGGGCCGGCCAGCACGCCCGCGTAGCCCAGGGTGGTGACGGCCGGGATCGCCAGGTGTCCCGGCATGCGCGTCTGCTCGCCGGCCAGGGTGAACATCACCGGCACGATGTTGGCGCAGCCCACCCCCAGCAGCGCATAGCCCGCCAGCCCGGTGCCCAGGTCGGGCGCCAGCATCGCCAGTGCCAGTCCGGCGGCACCGACGAGGCCACCGCCCAGCACCGTGCGCACGCGGCCGATCCGCGCCACCACGCCGTCACCGGCCAGCCGTGTCGCGGTCATGGCCAGGTTGAACACCACGAAGGCCCAGCCCGCCCGCTCGAGCTCGACGCCCTTGACCTCGTGCAGGAACACCGCGCTCCAGTCGAGCATCGCACCTTCGGCCAGGAAGCTCACGAAGCAGACCAGGCCAATCCCCAGCACCACGCCGCGCGGCAGCGCAAACACCGCCGAACCGCCGGCGGCGCGTTCGCCGCGCCATGCCCCGACCGAGACGGCGGCCAGCAGCAGCACCAGCGCCGAGACCGCCAGCGTCGCCGCGATCACCGGCACCCCCACGCCCAGCATCAGTGTCACCAGCACCGCGCCGACCAGGCTGCCGATGCTGTAGAAGGCGTGGAAGCCCGACATCATCGGCCGCGCCGCCTCGCGCTCGACCACCACCGCCTGGATGTTCATGGTGCAGTCCATCGCGCCCATCGCGGCGCCGAGCAGCAGCAGTACGCCACCCAGCAGCCAGGCATCGGACACGATCGCCAGCAGCGGCAGCAGCGCCAGCATCAGCAGCGACGAGGCCAGCATCACGCGCCGGCAGCCCTGGCGTGCGGCCAGCGCGCCGGCCAGCGGCATCGCCGCCAGCGAGCCCAGGCCCAGGCACAGCAGCACCAGGCCCAGCTGGGCGTCATCGAGGCCGGCGCGCAGCTTGGCGAAGGGCACGATCGGCGCCCAGGTGGCGATGACGAAGCCGGGGATGAAGAAGGCGGCGCGGGTCGCGCGCTGCTGCGCGCGGCGTGGATCGGGGGACAAGGCAGACACCAGGTGCGGGGAACCGACCACGATAACCGCGCGCGGCGCCACGCGAAACGCCCGTGCGTGCGATGCAACGATCCGCTGCCGGCCCGACCTGCCCGACGCGCAACACGCGCCCGTCTGCGGCACCATGCGCCCTTCGGGGACGGCAGGGGACGGGATGATGCATGCAGCAATTCGGATGAGCCTGGCCTGCGCGGCGCTGGCGCTGGCAGTCAACGGCGCGGCGGCAGCCGACGGCGTCTTCGCCTGGCCGGACGGCCAGCGCGCGGCGGTGAGCCTGTCCTACGACGACGCGGTGCCCACGCAACTGGACGTGGCGATCCCGGCGCTCGACCGGCACGGGCTGAAGGGCAGCTTCTACCTGACCCTGGCTGCCGAACCGGTGCGCGAACGGCTGGACGCATGGCGCGCAGCGGCGCGCAATGGCCACGAGCTGGGCAACCACAGCCTGTTCCACCAGTGCTCGGCGCGGGGGCAGGGTCGCGAATGGGTCCAGCCGGCGCAGGACCTCGATGCCACCAGCGTGGCGCAGATGCGCGCCCAGCTCGAAGTCGCCAATACCATGCTGCGCGCCATCGACGGCAGCAGCGAGTTCACCTTCACCGCGCCCTGCGGCGACCGCATGGCCAGCGATGGCGATTACATCGCCGAAGTGGGAGACCTCTTCCTCGGCATCAAGCTGGTCGGCGGTGCGATCGTGCCGGACATGCGCACGCTCGATCCGGCCGCGGTGCCGGTGACCGCGCCGGTGGATGCCAGCGGCGACGCGTTGATCGCCCTGGTGGAGGAAGCGGGCCGGCGCGGCACGATGGTCAACTTCACCTTCCACGGCATCGGCGGCGACCATCTGTCGATCAGCACGCAGGCGCACGAACAGTTGCTCGCCTTCCTTTCGGCCAACCGCGATCTCTACTGGACCGATACCTTCCGCAACCAGATGCGCTGGGTCCGCGACCAGCGCGGCGAAGCGCTCAGTCCGCCGCCGCGCTGACGCCGCGGCCGGTCGCCGCCCACCACAGGCCACCGTAGAGGTGCTGCAGGTAGGCCGCGTCGTCGTAGGCCGCCGGCGGGTGGCCCAGCGCGGTGACGAACACGCGGCCGCCGTCGTAGGCGTGATACCAGGCCACCGGATGCTCGCGGCCCATGCCGTGGGCGACCTGTCCCGGCCAGATGCGGGTCGGGTCGTAGCTGGACTCGTCCACCGACAGCACGGTGCGCAGACCCTCCACCAGCGGCGCGTCGAACTCGTACCACTCGTCGCTCCAGATCCAGCGCGCGGGCAGGCCGAAGGTGGCGGGAAAGGCGGCATCCTCCACCCGAACCGTCGCGGTCTGCACCATCGGATGGATGCGGAACGCGCGCCCGATCAAGCGCTCGAACCACGGCCAGTCGCCGGGCGGGTTGAAGATCAGCGCACGGTGCACCGCCACCACGCCGCCTCCTGCACGCACGTAGGCTTCGAGCGCGCCGCGCTGGTCTTGCGCAAGCTCGTCGCCGGGCGTGTTGAGCAGCATGACTGCCGCATACGCCGACAGGTCGCCGTCGAAGGGCGCGGTGTTCCAGCTCCAGTCCAGGTCGAAGCCGTGCTGGCGCGCCATCTGCTCCAGGCGTGGCTTGGCCACCACCGCATAGTCGTGGTGGTAGCGGTTGGGCACGGCCACCACCAGCACCCGGAACTGGCCCTGGGCCAGGGCCGGCGCAACCGGCAGCAGCAGCGCCAGCGCCAGCGCGCACCGCAGGAGGATCTTCTTCATGCCGGCATGATAGCCAGCGGCGATGCGGTCTTCGCAGCGCCTTCGCGCCTGCCTGCGATGATGCCGCCGCCCCTCTGCCGGTTTCGCCCATGAACAGCCCCCGCAGGCGCCGTGCCGCCAACACCTCCGCCCGCCTGCTCGAGCTGGGCATGCTGGCGCCCGCGGTCGCCGGATCGCGGCTGGCGAGGATGGCCCTGGAAGGCGCCTCCCCTTCGGCGCGGGGCCGCAGCGAACTCTTTGCCATGGTGCTGGAGAAGCAGGTCGCGTTCGCCCAGGCCTGGTCGGCGGTGTGGACCGAGGCCATGCGCATGCAGATGCAGTTCGGCATGTCCTGGATGCGTTCCGTCCCCACGGCCGCCCAGACCGCGCGCATCGCCGACGCCGGGCTCCGGCGCATGACCGCGCAGGCACTGGCGCCGGTGCACCGCAGGGTCCTGGCCAACGCGCGCCGCCTGCGATAGCCCCCACGCGCCGACGCCCCCAGTACGGGCGCCACCCCGGGCCGCGCGCGCGCCCGGGACGCGCGGAGACGGCCCGATCCACCGTTACAATATCGAACCGCACGGGCCATCCGTGCGCCGTGGCGCAGGGAGGGCGCCGCAGACAGGGGGATGCAGTGCACGCTGGCAAGCTCCATTGGGTCGTCGCGCTCAACCGGCGCAACCGGTCGCTGTTCTTTGCGATCGGCCTGTTCGTGCTGGGCACCCACCTGATCTACCTGCAGGCCGGCACGCTGATGTGGACGCTGCTGTCGCTGCAGCTGCTGGTGTATCCGCAACTGGCGTACTGGCGTGCCGCGCGCGCGCCCGACCCGCTGCGTGCCGAGATGCAGAACCTGTTGCTCGATGGCCTGCTGCTGGGCGCCTGGATCACGGTGTGGGGGCTGCCGCTATGGATCAGCTTCATGCTGTTCGTGGGCGTCTGCGTGAACGTGGTGATCTTCATGGGCCTGCCCAGCCTGTGGAAGGGCGTGGCGTCCGTGGTCGCGGGCGTGGCCCTGGTCGCCGCCTTGCACGGCCTGGAGTTCCGCCCGCATACCGAGCTGCTCACCTCGCTGCTGTGCATCGTGCTGCTCACTTGCTACCTGCTGTTCATCGCCCACGATGCCTACCGCCGCGGCATCAAGCTGCGCCACAGCCGGCATGAGCTCGGCCGGCGCCTGGCGGAGATCACCCAGCTGCAGTCGCAGTTGCAGGAGCAGGCCGAACGCGACCCGCTGACAGGCCTGCACAACCGCCGGTTCCTGGACGATGCGCTGGAACGCGAACTGGCCACCTGCGCGCAGGCCGGCGTGCCGCTGACCCTGGTGCTGATCGACATCGACCGCTTCAAGCGCATCAACGACACCTACGGACATCCGGCCGGCGACGAGATGATCCGGCGCCTGGCCGACCTGCTGCGCGAGCGCGTGCGCGACGAAGGTCTGATCGCCTGTCGCTATGGCGGCGAGGAGTTCCTGATGATGCTGCCCGGCACGCCCGTGGCCGAAGCGCTGGACATGGCCGAGGAGCTGCGCGCGACCTTCGAGTCGCTGCTCGTGGTTTCCGCGGGCCAGGCAATGCGCACCACGCTGTCGATCGGCGTGGCCGGTTGCCCCGACCACGGCACCCAGGCGCAGCCCTTGGTGCTGCGCGCCGACAAGGCGCTGTACGAGGCCAAGCTGCGCGGCCGCAACCGCGTGGTACGCGCCAGCGATGCGCGCGCATCCACCCGCGCGCTCGCCGATCCGGCCTGAGCCGCGCCTGCGCCACGCGGACCCGGGCGCACGGGCAGGGACCGCAATCATCCTTCGGCGCGGCGCAATGGTTGCATCTGCATCGACGCTGCGCTGCAGCGGGAGCGGTACGTGGCCGCGCGGCATACTCGCGCAGCCCGCCGCGTGGCGTCGGCCGTCGATCCTTCCGGGAGTCCTGCATTGAGAATCCGTCTGGCCGCCGCCCTCGGCCTGCTGCTGGCTGCCTGCCAACCCGCAGCGGACACCGCTCCCGCCGCTGACGTACCGCCCGCCACCGTCGCGCGTGCGCCGAGCGTCGATGCCGCGCACATCGACGCGGTGCTGCAGGGCATCGTCGACGAGGGCCGCGCGGTCGGCGTGTCGGCACTGGTCCACGAAGGTGGGCGCGAGGTCTACTTCGGCGCGTTCGGCATGGCCGATCGCGAGGCCGGGCGACCGATGGCGCGCGACACCCTGGCGCAGGTGTACTCGATGACCAAGCCCGTCACCGGGGTGGTGCTGATGTCGCTGCACGAGGAGGGCCTGTTCGATCTCGACGCGCCGCTGTCGACCTACCTGCCCGAATACGCCAACGTGCAGGTCCACGCGGGCGAGGATGCGGACGGCAAGCCGATCCTGGTCGCGCCGGAGCGGCCGATCCTGGTACGCGACATCCTGCGCCACACCGCGGGCTTCGCTGCGTCGTTCGAGGACAACGCGCCGGCGCGGCTGTTCCGCGAAGCCGGGGTGGACTCGCGCGAGATCAGCCTGGCGCAGATGTCCGAGCGCCTTGCCACGCTGCCGCTCGCCTACCAGCCCGGCACGCGCTGGCTGTACGGGATCTCGGTCGACGTGCAGGCGCGGCTGGCCGAAGTGCTGGCGGGCAAGCCCTTCGCGCAGCTGGTGCGCGAGCGCGTGCTCGAGCCGCTGCGGATGGAGCAGACCAGCTACCACGTGGCCGCGGACAGGCGCGATCGCATGGCGGCCATGTACGAGTACGCCGAGGGCAGCTTCCGGCGCCTGCCCGACGCGCCCGCGCTCGACAACGCCTACCGCGAATGGACGCTGGAGGCACCTGGTGGCTACGGCTTGGTGTCCACGCTCGACGACTACATGCGCTTCGGCCGCATGCTGCTGGACGACGGCAGCTTCGATGGCGCGCGCGTGCTGGATGCCGACACGGTCGCGCTGATGGCCACCGACATGCTGCCGGCCGAGGTCAGCGACCGCTCCTGGCTGCCGGGCAAGGGCCAGGTCGGCTTCGGCATCGATTTCGCGGTGCGGCATTCGCCGCCGGCCGATGCCGACGAGGCCTCGGGCGCGGTCGGCGAGTTCTTCTGGGACGGCTACGCCAACACGCTGTTCTGGGTGGACCCGGCCAACGACATCGTCGCGGTGCTGTTCACCCAATCCATCCCCCCCGGCGGCACCGACCTGCACAAGCGCTTCCGCGATGCGGTGTACCTGCGCAACCCGGCGGCGTCGGCCGCAGGCAGGGCAGGGGCGGCGCCGTAGCGGCATTGCCGGCGCAGGCCAGCGCATGTCGATTCGCGGTGCCACGGCACGTCGCGGCAATACACCCGTCGCTGGAGCGCCGCGCATGATCCACCCACGCCAAGGCAGCTGTCACTGTGGGCGCATCCGGTTCCGATGCGCGATCGACCTGGCGCCTGCGGGAGCGCGTTCGCCGCAGCCGAGGCCGGGGCCGTGGTTCGCGTCGACCCTGCGCTGCAACTGCAGCTATTGCCGCAAGACGCGGATCTGGAAGGCGCACCTGCCGGCGGACGCGTTCGAAATGCTCGAGGGCGAGGCGGCGCTGGGCCGCTACAGGTTCGGCGCGTGCGCGATCGAACACTGCTTCTGCCGCCACTGCGGCGTCAACGTCTTCAGCCATGCGGACTTCGAGGTGATGGGCGGCGCGTTCGTCTGCGTCAACGTGGCCTGCCTGGACGATACCGCCGCCGCGGACCTGGATGCCGCGCCCGTGCGGTACGAGGACGGGGCTGCCGACGACTGGGCGACTGCACCGGTGTTCACGTCCTATCTGTAGCGCGCGGTTCCTGTCGGCTGCATCGCGCCGTCCGCCGTCTCCCGCACCGCTGGCGCCAGGCCCGGGGCAACGCTTAACGCGCCAGCCGTGATTTTTTCACGCGATCCTTCGACCGTCCCGCTAGCGTCTGTGCCTGCCCACGCCCTTGGAGGATCGTGCATGACGCAGACGCTTTACGCCCAGGACGAAGCGGGCAACCGGCACAAGGTGATCCAGCGCCTGCAGGGTCCGGAACAGGACAGGGACACGCCGGACCATGGCGCCGCGCGTCTTGTGTACACGCTGGACGACGGCACGCCGGTGCGGCGGGTGGACAACGACACCTTCCAGATCGGCAGCACCGGCGCCTATATCTCGGTGGTGCAGGACTAGCCCGTCGGCCACAGCTGCGGCGCAGGACACATGCGCTGCGGCCTCAGATCGTGATCGCCTGGCTCAGTTCCCGCCAGGTGGGCGGCCGCGGCCAGTCCGCGTCGAGGTTGCCTTCCAGCACGCGGCGCAGGTCGCGCCGGTCCAGCTGGGGTGCCACGCCGTGCAGCAGCGCGAGCGCGTACTCGCGCAGCACGCGGCCGCGCGGGATCACCGCCCAAGTGATGCACTCGGGAATCTCGGCCGGTGCCTCGAGGATGCGCAGGTCGTCGTCCTCGCGCGGGCCCACCGCCATTTCCGCCAGCAGGCCGGCACCCAGGCCAGCGCGCACATAGGTCTTGATCAGGTTGGCGTCGCGCGCGGTCATCGCGATCTGCGGCTCGACGCCGGCGGCGGTGAAGGCGCGGCGCATGGAGGAATCGCCGCGGGTCGAGGACTCGTAGCTGATCAGCGGATGCCGCGCGAGTTCGGCCAGCGTGGGTGCGCGCTGCAGCTCGGCCAGCGGGTGCGCCAGCGGCACCAGCAGCACGCGTCGCCAGCGGTACAGAGGCACCGGCAGCCCGCCCGGCGGTGTACCGCCCGCGGTGCTGATCAGCGCCAGGTCGGCGCCATCATGCAGATGCTGCAGGACCTCGGCGTCGCTGGCGGCCTGCAGGTCGACGTCCACGTTCGGGAATTCGCGCCGGATCGCGGCGATCACCGGCGGCAGCACGTAGCGCGCCTGGGTATGGGTGGTGGCCAGCAGCAGGCGGCCGCTGTACTCGCCGCGCTCGTTGGCGGCATAGCTGCGGATGTTGGCGGCCTCGGCCAGGATCCGGCGGGCGTGTTCCAGCACGCGTTCGCCGGCCGGGGCGATCGAATCCAGGCTGCGGCCGCGGCGCACGAACAGCTGGAAGCCCAGCTCGTCCTCGAGCTGCTTGAGCTGCTTGGACAGGCCCGGCTGGGTGGCGTGCACGCGTTCGGCGGCAAGCGTGATGTTCAACCCCGAGTCGGCGATCGCGACCAGGTAACGCAGCTGGGTAAGGGTCATGGCGCGAGTCCGTCCGGCACTGGTTTCCGCCGAAACTTCATCCTTTCATCATGATGGAAAGATGGAAGGCCGGATCATAGCCCTACCCGTACGGACTGTCCACGCGGCGCCACCAGCCACTTATGCCCTGTCGGAATAAGCGCAGCACCCGTCGCCATTTCCTCAGCCGCCCCGGCAGTCGCTAGCGTCGCCTCCTCACAAGCCCGCGTTCCGTGCCGATGCCCGAGCCCTCTTCCACCGCCAGGCTGTTCCCGCTGTTTGCCGACCTGCGCGGCCGCCGGGTGCTGGTCGTGGGTGGGGGCACGGTGGCGGTCCGCAAGGTCGAGGCCCTGCACGACACCGGCGCCATCGTGCGGGTAGGCGCTCCGGCACTGGCGCCCGCACTCGCGGCGCAGGCCGTCGACGGGCGGATCGAGCATCTTGCGGGCGTATTCGATGCAGCCTGGCTGGACGGCGCATGGCTGGTCATCGCCGCGACCGACGATGCCGCGGTCAATCGTGCGGTCGCAGACGCCGGCGAGGCGCGCGGCATCTGGGTCAACGTGGTCGACGATGCGGCACTGGCGCGCGTACACCTGCCGGCGCGGGTCGAGCGCGGCCCGCTGCAGATCGCGATTTCCAGCGGCGGCGGCGCGCCGATGCTGGCGCGGCTGGTGCGCGAACGCCTGGAAACCCAGTTCGACGAATCCTTCGGCGCACTGGCCGAGCTGCTGGCACGCCACCGCCAGCGCATCGTCGCGCGCTGGCCGGACCTGGGCGCACGTCGCCGCGGCTTCGAGCGGCTGCTGTCGGGGCCGCTGCAGGGCCTGTTGCGCAGGCGCCGGCATATCGAAGCCGAGCGGCTGCTGGACTCGGCGCTGAAGCCCGAGGCCGATGCAGGTCCACGGGCCACACCGGGGCACCTGGGACAGGTGGCGCTGGTCGGCGCCGGTCCGGGCGATGCCGGCCTGCTGACCCTGCGCGCACTGCGCCTGCTCAACGAGGCCGACGTCATCCTGTACGACCGTCTTGTCAGTGCCGAGGTTCTGGACCTGGCGCGGCGCGATGCCGAGCGCATCGAAGTGGGCAAGCGCGCCGGCCACCACACCGTGCCGCAGGACGGCATCAACGCACTGCTGGTCGCACATGCGTCGGCGGGCCGGCGCGTGGTCCGGCTCAAGGGCGGCGACCCGTTCGTGTTCGGCCGCGGCGGCGAGGAGCTCGAGGCGCTGCGCGCGGCCGGCATTGCCTACGAGGTGGTGCCCGGCATCACTGCCGCGGCCGCCTGCGCAGCCTACGCCGGCATTCCGCTGACCCATCGCGACCATGCGCAGTCGGTGCGCCTGGTCACCGCCCATGCCAAGGGCGCGGACGACACGCTGGACTGGCCTGCGCTGGCGCAGGAGCGGCAGACGCTCGCCTTCTACATGGGCGTGTCGCGGCTCGAGACGGTGCAGGCCCAGCTGATCGCCCACGGGCGCGCGCCGGATACGCCGTTCGTCCTGGTCGAAAACGGCACGCGCGCCGAGCAACGGGTCGTCAACGGACGCCTAACCGATTTGTCACACCTCGCCCGGCACCACGCCGTACAGTCGCCAGCGCTGTTGATCGTCGGCGAAGTCGCCGCGCTGGCAGGCGCCCTGCACTGGTTCGGCGCCGCTCCACTCGGCATGCCCGACCTCCCGCTCGCCGACGCGGCCTGACCGCTCCATTCACGACAACGAGGCACACACCATGGCCATCTACGACAGCATCCTCGACACCATCGGCGATACCCCGATCGTCAGGCTGCACCGCGTCGCGCCCAAGCACGTCACGCTGTACGCGAAGGTCGAATCATTCAATCCGGGTGGCTCGGTCAAGGATCGCCTCGCGATCGGCATCGTGCTCGATGCCGAGAAGCGCGGAGTGATCAAGCCCGGCGACACCATTGTGGAAGCGACCTCCGGCAACACCGGCGTGGCGCTGGCGCAGGTGGCGGCGGCACGCGGCTACCGCTTCGTGGCGGTGATGACCGAGACCTTCTCGATCGAGCGCCGCAAGCTGATGCGCGCCTACGGCGCCAAGGTGATCCTCACTCCGGCCGCGGAACGCGGCACCGGCATGGTCAAGAAGGCGCGCGAGCTGGCCGAGAAGCACGGCTGGTTCCTGGCCTCGCAGTTCACCAATCCGGCCAACCCGGCCTACCACCGCCAGACCACGGCCGCCGAGATCCTGCGCGACTTCGCCGGACGGCGCCTGGACTACTTCGTCAGCGGCTGGGGCACGGGCGGCACCCTGACCGGCGTGGGCGAGGTGCTGAAGGTCGCGCGGCCGGACGTGAAGATCATCGCCACCGAGCCGGCCGGTGCCTCGCTGCTGGGCGGCAAGGAGTGGGCGCCGCACAAGATCCAGGGCTGGACCCCGGACTTCCTGCCCGAGGTGCTCAGCCGCACCGTGCACGACCAGCTGCTGCCGGTGACCGACGACGAAGCGCTGGATACCGCCCGCCGGCTGGCCGCCGAGGAGGGCGTATTCGTCGGCATCTCGTCCGGTGCCACCGTGGCGGCGGCGCTCAAGGTCGCGGCCAGCGCTCCGGAAGGTTCGGTGCTGCTGGCGACCCTGCCCGATACCGGCGAGCGCTACTTCTCCACTCCGCTGTTCGCCGGCCTCAACGAGGGCTCCGACGACGAATGGCTGGCCGGGATCGAAGGCGCGCGCGACGCGGCCTGACGTCACTCCACTACGGGCGTCGCCACCATGAGTCGATTCCCCCTTCCACCCGCAGAAGCCGCTCCGTCCCGCGTCGCCAACCGCGACGACGGGACGGCCCTGAGCGATGCCGAACGCGCGGTGCTCGATGCAGTCCGCGACCTGACCTACGGCCAGGTCGAGGTGGTCGTGCACTCCTCCCGGATCGTGCAGATCACGCGCAGCCAGAAGCTGCGGCTCGGCGATTGATGCCGCAGCCGCGGTTCCAGCCGCCTCCTTTCCCCCGTGCCGACCGGACCACCGGAGGCGCTTCCCCAGCGAGACCCGAGGAAACGCCATGCGATTGTCCGGACCACCCCCATCCACGACGCGCGCACCACCGCGTCGCACCGCGCTCGCGCTGAGCCTGGCCCTGCTGTCCTCCGCAGCACTGGCGCAGGAGGCCGCGCCCACACCCGGGCAGATCGCCGAACGGCTGCGCATCGTCGAGCGCAGCCTCGGCATCGCCGCCACCGATGGCGTCGCCCCGACCGACCTGGCCGAACTCGACCGCCGCCTGCGCGCGGTCGAGCTCGGCCTGGACCAGCGTGACCGGCAGGGCGCCGCCGCACCGCCACCATCGCCGGAGCAGAAGCCGGCGCCCGAGATCACCCTGGCCGCCGACAAGGGCGCCTCGATCCGCAGCGCCGATGGCTCGGTGCAGCTCAAGCTCGGCGCGCTGGTGCAGGCCGACAATCGCGTGTTCATCGACGACGGCGAGCGTCCGCAGAACGATTCCTTCCTCTGGCGGCGCATCCGCCCGACCCTGGAGGGCAGCTGGGGCGACCTGGTCGGCTTCCGCATCACGCCCGAGTTCGCCGGTGACAGCGCCTCGATCGTCGATGCCTATGTCGACCTGAAGTTCAGCCCCGCGGCCACGCTGCGCGTGGGCAAGGTGAAGGGGCCGATCGCGCTCGAACGCCTGCAGGGAGGTGGCGCCACTGCCTTCATCGAACGCGGTTTCCCGACCGAACTCGCGCCCAACCGCGATCTCGGCGTGCAGCTGCAAGGCGCGCTGGCGAACGCGAAGCTGAACTACGTGGTCGGCGTCTACAACGGCGCGCCAGACGGCCGCGACAGCCCCACCACCAACCCCGACAACGACTACGAGTTCGCCGGGCGCCTGTTCGTCGAACCGTGGAAGGGTGGCGACGGCGCGCTGTCGGGGCTGGGCTTCGGCATCGCCGCCAGCACCGGCGACAAGCACGGGGCCGGCAACAGTTTCCTGCCGCGCTACCGCACGCCGGGCCAGGCGACGTTCTTCAGCTATCTCGCCAGCGCGGCCGCGGACGGCGAGCACACGCGCTGGTCGCCGCAGGCGTACTGGTATGCCGGCCCGGCCGGCGTACTGGGCGAGTACATCCGCTCCCGCCAGGACATCGTGGACACCGCCTCGGGCAGCCGCGCCTCGCTCGACCACAGCGCCTGGCAGCTCACCGGCAGCTGGGTGCTGACCGGCGAGAAGGCCAGCTACCGCGGGGTCAAGCCGAACCACCCGTTCGCACACGACGGCGGCTGGGGCGCGTTCGAACTCGTCGCACGCTACGGCGAGCTGGACGTGGACGACGCCGCGTTCCCGCTGTTCGCATCCGCCACCGCTTCGGCCTCTGAAACCACGGCCTGGACCCTCGGCCTGAACTGGTACCTGACCGGCAACCTCAAGCTGGTCGCAAACTATGCGCAGGCCGACTTCGACGGTGGCGCCGCCGGCGCCGATCGCGAAGACGAGAAGACCTTCTTCACCCGCGCCCAGTTCTCCTTCTGATCATCCCCATTCGAGAGCACCCGCCATGAAAACCAATGCCAGGCATCTCCTGACCGCCCTGCTGATCGGGCTCGCCACCACCGCAGGCAGCGCCGCTGCGCAGAAGGTCGAACTGCTGAACGTGTCCTACGACCCCACCCGCGAGCTGTATGCGGAGTTCAACGACGCGTTCGCGAAGAAATGGAAAGCCGACACCGGCCAGACCCTCACCGTCCGCGCGTCGCACGGCGGTTCGGGCAAGCAGGCGCGCTCGGTGATCGATGGCCTGGAGGCCGACGTGGTCACGCTTGCGCTGTCGGGCGACATCGACGCGATCGCCGAGCACACCAACCTGCTGGCCAGGGACTGGCAGACGCGCCTGCCCAACAACAGCTCGCCCTACACCTCGACCATCGTGTTCCTGGTGCGCAAGGGCAATCCCAAGCAGATCGTCGACTGGGGCGACCTGGCCAAGCCGGGCGTCGGCGTGATCACGCCCAACCCCAAGACCTCGGGCGGCGCGCGCTGGAACTACCTGGCCGCCTGGGCCTGGGCGTCGCGCGAGTACCGCAAGGGCGACCTGGTGGTGGACTACCTGAAGAAGGTGTTCGCCAACGTGCCGGTGCTGGACACCGGCGCGCGCGGCTCGACCACCACCTTCGTCGAGCGCGGCATCGGCGACGTGCTGCTGGCCTGGGAAAACGAGGCCCTGCTGACCCTGGCCGATGGCGATACCGCGGCGAAGTTCGAGATCGTCTATCCGAGTCTGAGCATCAAGGCCGAACCGCCGGTGGCAGTGGTGGACGGCAACGTCGCCAAGCGCGGCACGCAGAAGCTGGCCGAGGCCTACCTGCAGCACCTGTACTCGCCCGAAGGCCAGCGTCTGGCGGCCAGGCACCACTACCGGCCTTCGCGTCCCGAGACCGTGCCGGCCGCCGCCATCGCGCACTTCAAGCCGATCCCGCTGGTCACGATCGACGGCGCCTTCGGCGGCTGGGCCAAGGCGCAGCGGCTGCACTTCGGCGATGGCGGCTTCTTCGACCAGATCTACCAGCTGCGCTGATGCAGGCAAGTAAAGTCATTGCGGACGTCGCGAGGGATCCGCCTGGAGCAGATCCCTCGCTGCGCCCGGGATGACAGCAGGACTCGACAGCCCGCAACGAGCTCCACCGACTCCGAAACCATCCCCCAACCCTCGAGCCGTCCTGCCTCCTTGAGACTGTCATCTCGAACGAAGTGGGAGATCTCCCCCGGGACCCACGCCATCCTCCGCCTTCACGCCCCCATCCGCAGCGACGCACACCACATCGCCCAAGCGCCGGACCCATGAGCACCCTCGCACTCCCCTCACTGACGCGCCCGCGCTGGCGGCGCCCACTTCCAGGCTTCGGGTTGAGCCTGGGCCTGGGCATGGCCTGGCTGGGCGTGGTGGTGCTGCTGCCGCTGGCCGCGCTCACGCTCCGCGCAGCGGGGCTGGGAGGCGCCGGCTGGCTGCGCGCCATCCAGGATCCGCGCGTGCAGGCGGCGCTGAAGGTGAGCTTCGGCACCGCCTTCGTCGCCGCGCTGATCGCCTCGCTGGCCGGCGCGCTGGTGGCCTGGGTACTGGTGCGCTACCGCTTCCCCGGCCGGCGCCTGCTCGACGCGCTGGTCGACCTGCCGTTCGCGCTGCCGACCGCGGTGGCCGGGATCGCGCTGACCGCGATCTACGCGCCCAACGGCTGGATCGGCCAGTTCCTCGAGCCACGCGGCATCCAGATCGCCTACCAGCTGGCGGGCATCGTGATCGCGCTGGTGTTCATCGGCCTGCCGTTCGCGGTACGCACGGTGCAGCCAATCCTCGAATCGCTGGGACACGAGCAGGAGCAGGCCGCCGCCTCGCTGGGCGCATCGCGCTTCACCACCCTGCGCCGGGTCGTGTTGCCCGAGCTGCTGCCGGCGCTGCTGACCGGATTTTCGCTGGCGTTTGCGCGTGCGCTGGGCGAGTACGGCTCGGTGATCTTCATCGCCGGCAACAAGCCGTATCAGACCGAGATCGCGCCGCTGCTGATCACCATCCGCCTGGAGGAGTACGACTACAACGGCGCGATCGCGCTGGCAGCGCTGATGCTGGCGGCCTCTTTCGCCTGCCTGCTGGTGATCAACCTGATCCCGCTGCTGTTCCGCCACGAGCGCAAGGGAGCCCGCAATGTCTGACCTGAACGCGGCGCAGGGGCTGGCCACGCCGCCGTGGCTGCGCCGCACGCTGATCGGCGCGGCCGTGCTGGTGATGGCGCTGCTGGTGGTGCTGCCGCTGCTGATGGTGCTGCTCTCGGCCTTCGGCAAGGGCTTCGCCACCTGGTGGGGCGCGCTGACCACGCCCGATGCGATCTCCGCGCTCAACCTGACCCTGCTCACCGCCGCCATCGTGATCCCGGTCAACGCCGTGTTCGGCGTGATCGCGGCTTGGTCGCTGACCCGGTTCGAGTTCCGCGGCAAGCGCGTGCTGCTGGCACTGGTGGACCTGCCGTTCGCGGTCTCGCCGGTGGTCGCGGGGCTGTGCCTGGTGCTGCTGTTCGGCTCGCAGGGCTGGTTCGCCGACCTGCTGCGCGCGTACGACATCAAGATCCTGTTCGCGCGGCCGGGGATCGTGCTGGCCACCCTGTTCATCACCTTCCCGTTCGTGGTGCGCGAGCTGGTGCCGCTGATGCAGCAACAGGGCAGCGAGGAGGAAGTGGTGGCACGCTCGCTCGGCGCCAGCGCCTGGACGATGTTCTTCCGCGTCACCCTGCCCAACATCAAGTGGGGCTTGCTGTACGGCGTGCTGCTGTGCGGCGCACGCGCGATGGGCGAGTTCGGCGCGGTGTCGGTGGTATCGGGGCACATCCGCGGCCTGACCAATACCCTGCCGCTGCACATCGAGATCCTCTACAACGAGTTCGACAGCACCGGCGCGTTCGCGGTGTCCTCGCTGCTGGCGGGACTGGCCCTGGTGACACTGGTGCTCAAGTTCTGGCTCGAAGCGCGTCATGGCGATTCGCTGGCCCAGTCGCATCGGAGGCATTGAGTGTCGCTGTCGACCTTCCCCGTCCGAATCGGCCGTGGCGCACGGATGCAGGGCGGCCCCCGTTCCTCATCCGCGAGCGTCATGCCGACCCACCGGAGATCCAACCCGTGCTGCTGATCCAGGAAACCTCTCCCCAGCCCGGCGCGGCCGTTCCGCCGGCCATCGCTGCCACCCACCCTGGAATCGGCGATCATCCCCCCATGGACAGCAATGGCCAAGGCGTGGACCTGCGGATCGAGGGCGTGGCCAAGCGCTACGGCGCAACCGTCGCGCTCGACAATGTCGACCTGCATATCGCGGCAGGCGAGCTGGTGGCCCTGCTCGGCCCGTCCGGCTCGGGCAAGACCACCCTGCTGCGCGTGATCGCGGGCCTGCTGCAGGCCGACGGCGGCTGCGTGCGCTTCGGCGACATCGATGCCACCCAGCTCAGCCTGCGCGAGCGCAACGTCGGCTTCGTGTTCCAGCAGTACGCGCTGTTCCGGCACATGACCGTGGCCGAGAACATCGCATTCGGCCTGCGCAGCCGGCCGCGCCGGCGACGGCCGGACCGCGCCACGATCCGCAGGCGCGTCGACGAGCTGCTGGCGCTGATCCAGCTGCCCGAGCACGGCAGTCGCTATCCGGAGCAGCTGTCGGGCGGGCAGAAGCAACGCGTCGCACTGGCGCGCGCGCTGGCCATCGACCCCACCGTGCTGCTGCTGGACGAACCCTTCGGCGCACTCGACGCCAAGGTGCGCGTCGAGCTGCGGCGCTGGCTGCGCCGGCTGCACGACCAGACCGGGCAGACCACCGTGTTCGTCACCCACGACCAGGACGAGGCGCTCGAGCTGGCCGACCGCGTGGTGGTGCTGCGCGATGGCCGCATCGAGCAGGCCGGCACCCCGCGCGAGATCTACGACGCGCCCGCCACGGCCTATGTGTTCGACTTCATCGGCCGCGCCAGCGTCATCGACGGGCACGTCGCCAATGGCGTGTTCGCGGCGGAGGGGCAGGCCGCGTCGTTCGACGCCGCCGGCATCGCCGACGGCCCTGCACGCCTGTACCTGCGTCCGCACGACGCGCTGCCGGCGCCTCCGGGCGAAGGCCTCGAGACGCGCGTCGTGTCGGTCCAGCACCACGCCGGCCGCATCACGCTGGAGCTGTCGCTGCCCGGGCAGCCGCGCAATCTCGAACTCGACCTGGTCGCCGCCCCGGACGCGGACGCGCCCGCTCCCGGCGACGCGATCGGCGTCCACGTGCTGCGCCACCGGGTGTATCCGGCCTGAGCATTGCGCCGCGGGGCGAGGGAGACCGGCGCTTGACCCTTCGTTCGAGGGGGCGTGGGGCGTGACCGGACGGTGCCTTGGGCTGCATGCCGCGGTGGCATCTGATCGCGGCTGAAGCCGCTCCTACGGAAGCCGGCGGCCATGCCGCCTTGCGTAGGAGCGGCTTCAGCTGCGATCAACGGCGACCGGACCGATCACCCCGCAGGCTTCAGCCCGCAATGCCGCCGCAGGCTCCAGCCTTTGCTAGGACCGGCCGTACACGTCCTCGTAGCGGACGATGTCGTCCTCGCCCAGGTAGCTGCCCGACTGCACCTCGATCAGCTCCAGCATCTCGGTGCCCGGATTTTCCAGCCGGTGCTTGGCACCCAGCGGGATATAGGTCGACTGGTTGGCGTGCAGTTCGAACACGTCGTTGTCGCGGGTCACGCGCGCGGTGCCGCGGACCACGATCCAGTGCTCGGCACGGCACTTGTGCGACTGCAGCGACAGGCGCGCACCCGGCTTGACCTTGATGCGCTTGACCTGGAAGCCGTCGTCCTGGTCGATCGAGTCGTAGCTGCCCCAGGGACGGTGCACCTCACGGTGCAGGACCGCATGGCTGCGCTGGTCCGACTTCAGCCTGGCCACCACGTCCTTGACCTGCTGCACGCGATCCTTGTGCGCGACCAGCACCGCGTCGTCGGTTTCCACCACCACCAGGTCGTCCACGCCGACCAGGGCCACCAGGCGCCGCGCATACGCATAGCTGTTGCGCGAATCGACCGCGATCACGTCGCCGTGGCGGGCGTTGCCGTCCCCGTCCTGTTCGCTCACTTCCCACAGCGCCGACCAGGAGCCGACGTCGTTCCAGCCGAAATCCACCGGCAGCACGCGCGCGTCAGCGGTCTTCTCCATCACCGCGTAGTCGATCGAGTCCGACGGGCAGGCGGCAAAGGCCTCGCGGTCGAGGCGGATGAAATCGCCGTCGCGCGCGGCGGCATCGAAGGCCCGGCGTACCGCGGCGACGATGTCCGGGCGGAAACGCTCGAGTTCGGCAAGGTAACGCGAGGCGCGGAACAGGAACATGCCGCTGTTCCAGAAATAGCCGCCGGCCTGCAGGTAGCCCTGCGCGGTCGCCGCGTCGGGCTTCTCCACGAACCGCAGCACCGGCCGCACGCCCTCGCCCGGGCCGGCCTGGATGTAACCGAAACCGGTTTCCGGTGCCGAGGGCACGATGCCGAAGGTCACCAGCGCGCCCGCCTCGGCCGCAGGCGCGGCCGCAAGCACGGCCTCGCGGAAGCCCGCCTCGTCGCGCACGACGTGGTCGGACGGCAGCACCAGCAGCAGCGGATCCTCGCCTCCGGCCATCGCCTGCAGCGCGGCCGCGGCGATCGCCGGCGCGGTATTGCGCCCGACCGGCTCGAGCACGATGTCGGAATGCTCGACGCCGACCAGCCGCAGCTGCTCGGCCGCCAGGAAGCGGTGTTCCTCGTTGGCGACCACGATCGGTGCGGACGCCGCCAGCGGCGCGATCCGGCGCCAGGTGTCCTGCAGCATCGTGTGCTCGCCCGCCAGCGGCAGGAACTGCTTCGGATAGGCCTCACGCGAAAGCGGCCACAGCCGCGTCCCGGATCCGCCCGACAACAATACCGGCTGCAGTTTCATGCCTTCTCTCGCTAGGTGATGCGCGGCAGTTTACCCTTTGCCCGCCGCCAGCCGCCCTGCAGGAGACCCCATGGTCGCAACCCCCGCCACGCTCGATCGCGACCAGCAACGCCTTGACTGGATACGCACCGCGCTGTCGGAGCCGGACACCGGCCTGGAGCGTGCGTCGTTCGACGCCGACTTCCGCAGCTACTGGCGCACAACGGGTCGCACGCCGAGCCTGGTGCTGATGGATGCGCCACCCGGGCTGATGGACGTGCGTCCCTGGCTGGCGATCCGCGACCTGCTGCAGGCCGGCGGGCTGCGCGTGCCCGGCGTGGTTGCGCAGGACCTGGCGCAGGGTTTCCTGCTGCTCGAGGACCTCGGCGTGCACACCTACCTGCACGTCATGGACGAGGCCAATGCCGACGCCCTGTTCGACATCGCCATGGCGCGGCTGGTGAACCTGCAGTCGATCCCGCTGACCGACGACTTTCCCGCCTACGACGAGGCCCTGCTGCTGCGCGAACTGCGGCTGTTCGACGAGTGGTTCCTCGGCGTGCACCTGGGCATCGCCCTGGACGAGACCCAGCGCGTGCAACTGCACGAGGTGTACCGCGTACTGGTCGAATCCGCGCTCGCCCAGCCGCAGGTGCTGGTGCATCGCGACTACATGCCGCGCAACCTGATGCCCTGCGGCGAGGACGTCGCCATCCTCGATTTCCAGGATGCGGTCCGCGGCCCGATCGCCTACGACCCGGCCTGCCTGTTCAAGGACGCGTTCGCCAGCTGGCCCGAGCCGCGCGTGGCCGACTGGCACGCGCGCTACCTCGCGCTGGCCACGCGTGCCGGCCTGCCCGTGCCGCCGCTGGCGCAGTGGCGCAGCGACGTGGACCTGATCGGCGTCCACCGCCACCTCAAGGTGCTGGGCGTCTTCGCGCGCCTGAAGCATCGCGACGGCAAGCCCAAGTACATCGCCGACGCGCCGCGCTTCATCGCCTACCTCGACGCCGTGCTGCCCCGCCACCCGCAGCTGGCGCCGCTGGCCGGCCTGATCGACGCGTATGTGCGCCCGGCGATGGCACGCGCCAGCACCGACCCCGCATGAGCGAGGCATCGGCATGAAGGCCCTGATCTTCGCTGCCGGCCTGGGCGAGCGCATGCGCCCGTTGACCGACGCCACGCCCAAGCCGCTGCTGCACGCGGGCGGCAAACCGCTGATCGCCTGGCACCTCGAGCGCCTGGCCGCGACCGGCGTGCGCGAGGTCGTGGTCAATACCTCGTGGCTCGCGGCGCAGTTCCCCGTCGCGCTCGGCGACGGCAGCGCGTTCGGCCTGCGCATCGCGTATTCCGACGAGGGCCCGACGCCACTGGAGACGGGCGGCGGCATGCTGCGGGCGCTGGCATGGCTCGGCGACGCGCCCTTCATCGCCGTCAACGGCGATATCTGGACCGACTTCGAGTTCGCGCGCCTGCCGCGCGAACCGGCCGGCGACATGCACCTGGTGATGGTCGACAACCCGACGCACCACCCGCAGGGCGACTTCGTGCTGCAGCCCGACGGCGGGCTGCGCGACGACGGCGACGCGCGCCTCACCTTCTCCGGCATCGGCGTGTACCGGCCAGGGTTGCTGCGGGACTGGCGCGCCGTGATCGGCGATGCGCCCGGCGTCGACGGGACCCCGCCCCGCTTCCGCATCGCGCCGCTGCTGCGCGATGCGATGCGCCGCGGCGCCGCGACCGGCGAACACCACGCCGGGGCATGGACCGATGTCGGCACGCCGGAGCGCCTGCGCCTGCTGGATGCCGCGCTGGGCTGAGCGCAGCGTGGATATCGTCGGACAGCGCCCGGTTTTGCCGCACCCCGACGCGACGCGCATGCGCCGCAACCGCCCGGCTGTCAGCCCTGGCCCGCGCCCAGCACCTCGCGCAGGAACGGCACGGTGATCCGCCGCTTCGCCGCCAGCGAGGCGCGATCGAGTCGGTCGAGCAGCGCGGTCAGCCCGGACAGGTCGCGGTCGGCGTGGCGCAGCAGCCAGTCGATCGCGGCCGCGTCGACCTGCAGGCCGCGCCGCTGTGCGCGCAGGCGCAGCACTTCGCCGCGGCCGTCATCGTCCAGCCGTTCGAGCACCAGGCGCGTGCACTGGCCGAGCCGCGAACGCAGGTCGGGCAGCAGCAGCGCCAGCGCATCGGGCGTGGCCCGGGCGGCGTACAGCACGCGCCGGCCGGCGTCGTGCATGCGGTTGTGGAAGTGGAACAGCGCGATCTCGTCGTCGCGGTCGCCGGCCACCGCCTCCATCCCGTCCAGCGCGACCATGTCCAGCGCATGCAGCGATTCGAGCGCCTGGCCCAGGCGCCCGGCCGCGCTGGCCAGCGGCAGGTAGCCGGCGCGCTGCCCGGCCGCATCCGCTTCCGCGCAGACAGCGAGGGCGAGATGGCTCTTGCCGGTGCCGGCGGGGCCCGCCAGCAGCAGCGCGCGGTCATCCCCGGCACCAGTGGCGAAGGCGCGCAGCTGCGCCACCAGCGACGCGTCGCGTGCATGGAAGGTGTCCAGGCGTTGATCGGGCGGATAGCGCAGCGCCAGCGGCAGCTGCGGCGAGGCGGCCTGCATCACCGGTCAGGCACCGCGGTCGTCGCGGTCGCCGGGGGGCGCACCGATGTCGTCCTCGAGCACGATGCCACCCGGCGAGCGCTGGCCCTCGAGCACGATCTTCGGGCCTTCGCCTGCATACAGCCGGCTCTGGGTGTAGCGCTCGTGGGCGAAGCGCAGCAGCACGTTGCCCACTGCCGCCACCGGCAGCGCGATCAACATGCCGACGAATCCGAACAGCTGGCCGCCGGCCATGATCGCGAAGATCACCGCCACCGGATGCAGGCCGATGCGGTCGCCGACGATGCGCGGGGTGAGGATGTAGCTCTCGATCAGCTGGCCGGCGGTGAACACCACACCCACCAGCACCAGCAGTTGCAGGTCGAAGCCCTGCGACTGCACCAGCGCCGCGAGCACCGCCAGCACGATGCCGGTGGCCGCGCCCAGGTAGGGCACGAAGCTGATCAGGCCTGCGACGATGCCGATGAGCAAGCCGAGGTTGAGCCCGACCGCCGACAGCCCGATCGCATAGATCGCGCCCAGCGCCAGCATCACGATGAACTGCCCGCGCAGGAACGCACCGAGGACCTCGTCCGACTCGCGCGCCAGCCGCGTCACGGTGCCGATGTGGTCGCGCGGGATCATCGCGGCGACGCGCTCGACCAGCAGGTCCCAGTCGCGCAGGAAGTAGAAAGTCAGGATCGGCAGCAGCACGATGTTGGCGATCCAGGTCAGGAAGGCGAAGCCGGAGCTGGACAGATAGCCGAACACGGTGGTGGCCACGCCGCCGGCCTGGGCCCAGTGCGAGCGCACCAGCTCGAACAGCCGCTGCGGGTCGAGCCAGGAGCTGATCTCGATGCCGGTGCGCGCTTCCACCCACGGCACCGCGGTCTGCACGAACCAGTCGCGGTACTGCGGCAGCGCGTCGATCAGGGTCACCACCTGGCGCTCGACCATCGGCACCAGGATCAGCACCACCAGCACCAGCAGCATCACCATCAGCACGAAGACCAGGGTCACGGCCACCGGCCGTGAACGCCCCGACCCCTCGAGCCGGTCGACCAGCGGATCGCCCAGCCAGCCCAGCAGGATGGCCAGTACGAACGGCGTGAGGATCGGCCCCAGCAGCGCGATCAGCCACAGCACCGCGAAGGCGACCAGGGCCCACTGCAGGCGCCGGAGGAAGCGCGCGATGTCGACGGTCGCGGGGGTGTCTTGCATGGGTGCGGCTCCGTGGATCAGCTCAGCAGGTAGACCGGCGGGGCCAGTGCGTCGTCGCCCTCGACCTCGAGCAGCACGGCCTCGTCGACCATGCGCCGGAAGCCGGCCATGCCGGTCAGCAGGTCGAGTTCGACCTCGAGGCGGTCGCTGCTGGCCAGCATCGGACGGATCGCCCGCACCACCGACATGCGCTGCAGCGCGGCCGACAGCCGCAGGTAGTCCCCGCCGCCACGCAGCCCGGTGAAGACGATGCGCTGCACCACCGGCTCGGCCGGCGCCGTGGCCTTGGCGTAGCGGGCGATGAGCGCATCGGCCGCGCCGTCGGCGCCGGTGGCCATCAGCTGGCGTGCATCGCCATCCGATTCCGACCAGCGCGAGAGCACGCGGCCGTTGTCGACGAAGATCCAGTCCGCCTTCCAGCCGCCCCCGTCGCGATAGAGCTTGCCGACCAGTTGCATCGGCGGGTTGTAGCGCGAGGACAAGCGCGCGATGGCGGCCGTATCGCCACGCCAGATCGCCGCGGCTGCAGCCTGTTCGGCGGCGCTGCCCGACGGCAGGCCGAGGCGGTAGCCGCGCGTGATCGCCCGCTGCAGCAGCGGCCGCGCCGCATTGCTCTGCTGCACGCCGACCAGGCGCGGCCCCTTGCCATCGTCGATCGCCAGCCACACCACCGGCTTGGGTCGCGGCTGCGGCCACACCGGCAGGCCGAGCGCTGCGGCCAGGGCATCGATCGACTCGGGGACGAAGCGCACCACCAGCATGGTGCGGAAGCTCGGCGCACCGCTGGCACCGATGCTTTCGTCCTGGCGGTAATCGAAACCGTCGACGTAGTCGGCCGCGCGGCGCAGCTCCTGGGCCACGCCGGGACGGCTGGTGATGCTGCGATCGCCCGAGAGCTTGGCAAACACCTGGGCGAGCGCGCGCGCCTGCCCGGCCGCGCGCTCGGCCTCGGACTGGGTGCGCACCGGCACCTCGGCCTCGTACAGGCCCTCCGCGTTGGCCCGATCGCCCTCCACGCGCTGCGCAGCCGCGGGTGCCGCCAGCAGCAGCGCCAGCCCCACCCATCCGATCCTCCAGGCATTCCGTACAGCCAATCGCATCCGACAATCCTTCACCGCAGCCCAGCGTTGCGAAATGGTGCCACAAAGCCCCTGCACGGTTCCCACGCGGCGCGCCCGGGCCGGCCGCGGCGTGCCCGGCTGCTAGAATCGCGGGCCGCCCGGCCGAGCTGCGCACCGTGACCAACCCGCCCCCTGCCCCCACCGGCCTGACCTACCGCGACGCCGGCGTCGACATCGACGCGGGCAACGAGCTCGTCGAACGCATCAAACCGCTGGTCAGGCGCAGCTTCCGCCCCGAGGTCATGGGCGGGCTGGGCGGCTTCGGCGCGATGTTCGACCTGTCCGGCAAGTACCGCGAGCCGGTCCTGGTCTCGGGCACCGACGGCGTGGGCACCAAGCTCAAGCTGGCCCAGCAGCTGGGCCGCCACGACACCATCGGCATCGACCTGGTCGGCATGTGCGTCAACGACGTGCTGGTGCAGGGCGCCGAACCGCTGTTCTTCCTCGACTATTTCGCCACCGGCAAGCTCGACATCGAGACCACCGTGGCCGTGGTGGGCGGCATCGCCAAGGGCTGCGAGCTGTCGGGCTGCGCGCTGATCGGCGGCGAAACGGCCGAAATGCCCGACATGTACCCGCCGGGCGAGTACGACCTGGCCGGCTTCTGCGTGGCCGCGGTGGAGAAGTCGGAGCTGCGCGACGGCGCCTCGGTGCGGGAAGGCGACGTGCTGGTCGGCATCGCCTCCAGCGGCCCGCATTCCAACGGTTATTCGCTGATCCGGCGCATCTACGACCGCGCCGGCCGCCCGGATGCGCTCGATGTGGGCGGCGTGACCCTGGCCGACGCGCTGATGGCGCCCACCCGCCTGTACGTCAAGCCGATCCTAGAGCTGCTGCGCGGCGCGCACGGCCCGGCCATCCATGCCATGGCCCACATCACCGGCGGCGGCCTGACCGAGAACATCGTCCGCGTCGTGCCCGAGGGCCTGGGCGTGGACATCGACGCCGCGTCCTGGAGCCTGCCGCCGGTGTTCGAGTGGCTGCAGCGCGAGGGCAACGTTGCGCGCGAAGAGATGTGGCGCACCTTCAACTGCGGCATCGGCTTCGTGCTGCTGGTCGACCGCGACGCCGTAGCCGGGCTGGGCGGCGAGCTGGCGCGGCTGGGGCTGGCGCACTGGCGCATCGGCGAGGTCGTCGCCGCGCGCGACGACGGACGCGTGCACATCGGCTGAGGCGGGCATGGGGAGTCGTGAGCCGCGAACCGGCCCGGGCACCGCAGCTGCGCCGGTGGACGCCGATGCCGGCACCGCACGCACGGCGCCCGCGCCCGCTGCCCGCCAGGCCTCCCCGCTCCGCCTGGCCGTGCTCGCTTCCGGCCGCGGCAGCAACCTGCAGGCGATCCTCGACGCGATCGCCACCGGCAGCCTGAACGCCACGCTGGCCGGCGTGTTCTCCGACCGCGGCCGCGCGGCGGCGCTGCAGCGCGCGCGAGATGCCGGCGTGCACGCGCAGGCGCTGTCGCCGCGCGGCTTCGAGTCGCGCGCCCAATTCGACCAGGCGCTGTTCCAGGCGGTGGACGCGGTCGCACCCGACCTGATCGTCTGCGCCGGCTACATGCGCCTGATCGACGCCGGCGCGATCACGCCGCGCGCGGGGCGCATCATCAATATCCACCCCTCCCTGCTGCCCGCCTTCAAGGGCCTGCACACGCACCAGCAGGCGCTGGCCGCCGGCGCGACCGAACATGGCGCCAGCGTGCATTTCGTCACCGCCGACCTGGACGGCGGCCCGGTGATCGCCCAGGCCCGCGTGCCGGTGCTGGCAGGCGATGACGAGCACAGCCTTGCCGAACGCGTGCTGGCACGGGAGCACCCGCTGCTGTTGGCCAGCCTGCGGCTGTTCGCCGACCGCGACGTCATGCTGCGTGAAGACAGCGTCCATATCCGCGGTGAACGGGCCGCGCCGCTTCAGCTGTCATCCAATAACGCCTTTGCATGATGTCCGGCCTATGCGCCTGACCCCTTCCATGGCCGCGATCGCGGCAAGCGTTCTGCTCTGTGCCGCCGCCACCTCCGCGGTGGGCGCAGGCGCGGAAGGCGTCGGCGCGCCATCGGCGGCCGCGGCGCCCGCTGCCACCCACGTCCTGCAGCCGTTCGTGGCGAGCTACGAGGCCTGGTACGGCGGCAAGCCGGCCGGTACCGCGACCATGCGCCTGACCCGCGACGACGCTGCGGCGCGCTGGCGCGTCGACCTGGGAATCCGCGGCGACCGCGGTTTTGCCGGCGTCCTGGGGCTCAACCTCGACCAGAGTACGGTGTTCGACGAAGCCAACGACATCTATCGCCCGCTGTCGCAAAGCACCGTGCGCAAGGCGGCGGTGCTGTTCAACCGCCGCATCACCGGCACCTACGACTGGCACGACCACACCGCGCAGTGGACCGGCGACATCAAGAAGGAGCGGCGCGAACCGGTGCCGATCCGCTATGGCGACATGAGCGGCCTGCTGATCAACCTGGCGGTGATCCGCGACGCCGAACCCGGCAGGCAGCTGAGCTACCGCTTCGTCGACGGAGGCCGCGTACGCGACTACGAGTACCGCGTCGCCGCGCAGACCGAGCCTGTCACCGTCTCGGAGCTGCGCTACGAAGCCATGCGCGTGGAGCGCACCAACGGCGGCAACGACGAGACCATCTTCTGGATCGCCGACGGCGTGCCGACGCCGGTACGCATCCTCCAGCGGGAGGACGGCGAGGACGCCGTCGACCTGCGCCTGATCGAATACCAGGGAATGCAATGACAATGAAGACCATGACCATGTTCCGAAGCCCCCTCCGGGCGACCGCCTTCGCCGCCGTGCTGGCCATGGCCGCTGCGCCGTTGGCTGCCTCCGCGGTCGAGCCCTTCACTGCCGACTACAGCGCCAGCTACATGGGCATGCAGGCGACCGGCCGCATGACCCTCGCCCCGGCCGGCGGCGACCGCTGGAAGTACAGCCTGGACGTCAACGGTGCGGGCGCGCGGCTGTCGCAGAGCACGGTGTTCGAGGTCGACGGCAGCCAGTGGCGCCCGCTCTCTGGCAACGACTCCCAGGGCGGCGAATCCGGCCTGGCCGCGATGCTGGTGAAGAAGCGCTCGGTCAATGCGACCTACGACTGGGCCAAAGGACAGGCGACCTGGGACGGCGACGTCAAGGACGATCGCCGCGGCCCGGTGAAGCTGCGCGCGGGCGACCTCGACGGAATGCTGCTCAACCTCGCGCTTGTGCGCGACTTCAAGGCCGGCGGCGACCTGAGCTACCGGCTGGTCGAGGATGGCCGCGTGCGCCGCCGCGTATTCCAGCCTGCCGGCACCGAACAGGTCACGGTGGGCGGCAAGAGCCACAAGGCGACCAAGGTGGCCTGGACCGACGAGGACCGCAGCATCACCGCATGGATCGTGGACGGCCTGCCGGTGCCCGCCCGCATCCTGCAGCAGCGTGGCGGCCGCGACCACATCGACCTGACCCTGCAGTCGCTGCGCTGACGTGGGGTGCGGCGCCGGTCACGGCTGAAGTCGATCCGGCAGGAATCGGCAGCCATCCGCGACCGATATCTCGCACTGCGTTCGGGATGACATCTTCGGGTTGCGCACCCGCATCGTGCCCGGGCTGGGCATCTGCGGGGGCGCCTGGGCATCGCGGCGCGCCGTCAGCGCGAACGGGCGTCTGCGTCGGGCGCGGACCGCGCTACTGTCCCGCGTCCCCGCCCTGTTCACCGAACTCCACGCGGCACGCCACGCGGAAGGGCGCCTCGCGGTCGCGCAGGCGCGCGTACTGCCGGCAGGTGCGCTCGCCCTCGCGGGTCTCGCGGATGGCGATGATGGTGTAGCCCTGCAGGATCTCGTCACGTGTAGCCACGCCATCGTCGTTCCAGTCCATCTCGCGCGGCTGGGTGCCGTTGAAGCCGGCGATGCCCATGAAGCGCAGCGCCAGCATCGTCGCGAGCAGCAACAGCACCGCCACCAGCAGCACCTTGCGACGCGTCGAAAAACGGGATCGCGCGCGCACGCTCAGGACACCCGCCGGATCCGCGCGCCCAGGCCCGACAGCTTCCGCTCGATGTGCTCGTAGCCGCGGTCGAGGTGGTAGATGCGGTCGATCGTGGTCTCGCCCTCGGCCACCAGGCCGGCGAGGATCAGCGAGGCCGAGGCGCGCAGGTCGGTCGCCATCACCGGCGCGCCGCTCAGGCGCGGCACGCCCGTCACCGTGGCCCGGTGGCCTTCGATGTGGATGTCCGCGCCCAGGCGCATCAGCTCGTTGACGTGCATGAAGCGGTTTTCGAAGATCCGCTCGTCGATGGTGGCCACGCCCTCGGCAATGCAGTCCAGCGCCATGAACTGCGCCTGCATGTCGGTGGGGAAACCCGGGTGCGGCTCGGTGACGATGTCCACCGCGCGCGGCCTGCGGCCGTGCATGTCGACGGTGATGCGGTCGTTCACCACGGTGACTTCGGCGCCAGCTTCGGACAGCTTGTGCAGGACCGCGCCCAGCGTGTCGGCACGCGCATGGGTGGCGGTGACGCGGCCCCCGGTGATCGCCCCGGCGACGAGGAAGGTGCCGGTCTCGATGCGGTCGGCGATCACCTCGTGGCGCGCGCCGTGCAGGCGGTCGACGCCGTGCACGGTGATGCGCGGGGTGCCGGCCCCCTCGATGCGCGCGCCCATCGCCAGCAGACAGTCGGCCAGGTCGACGATCTCCGGCTCGCAGGCGGCGTTGTCGATGATGGTGGTGCCATCGGCCAGCGTCGCGGCCATCAGCACGTTCTCGGTGGCGCCAACGCTGACCATCTCGAAGTCGACGTGGCCGCCGCGCAGGCGGCCGGCGCGCGCCTTGATGAAGCCGTGCTCGACCACGATCTCGGCGCCCAGCGCCTCCAGCGCCTTGATGTGCAGGTCGACCGGCCGCGAGCCGATCGCGCAGCCGCCCGGCAGCGACACCTCGGCCGCGCCGTGGCGCGCGAGCAGCGGCCCCAGCACCAGCACCGAGGCGCGCATGGTGCGTACCAGTTCGTAGGGCGCGAGGTGGCTGTCGACCGTGGATGGATCGACGCGGACGATGCCCGCGGCGATGTCGTGGCCGATGCCCGCACCCAGCCCCCCGAGCAGGCGCGCGGTGGTGCGCACATCGTGCAGGTGCGGCACGTTGGCGATTTCCACCGGCGCGTCGGCCAGCAGGGTCGCGCACAGGATCGGCAGCACCGCGTTCTTGGCGCCGGAAATGCGGACCTCCCCGGCCAGCGCGACGCCACCGTCGACGACGATCTTGTCCATCAGGCGCCTGCCGCCTCGTCCGGGGTCAGGGTCTTCAGCGCCAGCGCGTGGATCTCGCCGCCCATGCGCTCGCCCAGGGTGGCGTAGACCATGCGGTGGCGGGCCAGCGGCATCTTGCCGGCGAAGGCTTCGGAGACGACCAGCGCCTCGAAGTGCACGCCGTCGTCGCCGGAGACTTCGACACGGGCGCCGGGCAGGCCCTGCTGGATCAGATCGCGGATGAAATCGGGGGTCACGTGGGTTTCCTGCTGAAGCGCGGATGAGCCGGGCGGCCGCACCAGCGACGTGGCGGACCATTCGCGCCGGCAAGCGCCTAAAATGAACGGCTTAGATTATCGGAAAGACCGGCCACCGGATATGGCAGCGTCCCTCACATCCCCGCCTGCAGCACCCGACTTCGCCGCCAGTGGACGTCGCGTGTTCGCGGTCGAAGCCCGCGGCCTGGAGGCGGTCGCCGCACGCATCGACGGCGCGTTTTCCAGCGCGTGCGCGCTGGTCCTGGGCGCGTCGGGACGCGTGGTCTGCACCGGCATGGGCAAGTCCGGCCACGTCGCACGCAAGATCGCCGCGACCCTGGCTTCGACCGGGACCCCGGCGTTCTACATGCATCCGGGCGAGGCGGGGCACGGCGACCTGGGCATGGTCACCGACGCCGACATCGTGCTGGCGGTGTCCTACTCGGGCGAGTCCGACGAGATCCTGATGCTGCTGCCCGCGCTCAAGCGCCAGGGCAACCGGCTGCTGGCGATGACCGGGCGTCCCCGCTCCACCCTCGCCGAGGCGGCCGACGTGCACCTGGACGTGAGCGTCCCCGAGGAGGCCTGCCCGCTGCACCTGGCGCCGACCTCGAGCACCACGGCGACGATGGCGATGGGCGATGCGCTGGCCGTGGCCCTGCTGGAGGCGCGCGGCTTCACCGCCGACGACTTCGCCCGATCGCACCCGGCCGGCGCGCTGGGCCGGCGCCTGCTGCTGCACATCGCCGACGTGATGCACACCGGCAACGACGTGCCGCGCGTGCCCGGCGATGCCTCGCTGGGCGACGCGCTGCTGGAAATGAGCCGCAAGCGCCTCGGCGTGACCGCGGTGGTCGATGCCGGTGGCGTGCTGCTCGGCCTCTACACCGACGGCGACCTGCGCCGCACCCTGGGCGACCGCAGCATCGACGTGCACGCCACCGCCATCGCCGACGTGATGACCCGCAACCCGGTCACCATCGACAGCGACGCGCTCGCCGTCGAAGCGGCGCGGCTGATGGAAACCCGCAAGATCAACGCGCTGCTGGTGCTCGATGCGCAGCGGCGCGTGGTCGGCGCGCTGAACGTGCACGACCTGCTGCGGGCGCGTGTGGTGTGATGCCTGCTGCACCCGCGTTCGCGGCAGGTAAAGCCCGCGTCCTGTTCCCTGTTCCAGCCCGTTCCCGACATCCGAGGTAAGACGTGCCGCACCACCGTCCCGAATATCCCGCCGAACTCGTCGAACGCGCCGCCCGCATCCGGCTGGCCTGCTTCGACGTGGACGGCACGCTGACCGACGGGCGGCTGTGGTTCGACGAGGACGGACGCGAGTCCAAGGCCTTCAACGTGCTCGACGGCCAGGGCCTGGTCCAGTTGCGCAAGGCCGGGATCACCGTGGCCTTCGTCACCGCCCGCAACAGCCTGGTGGCGGCCAACCGCGCGCGCGACCTCGGCGCCGAGCCGCACGTGGACGTCCGCGACAAGGTCGCCTGCGTGGAAGAGATCCGCACCCGGCTGGGGCTGGCGCGCGAGCAGGTCGCCTTCATGGGCGACGACCTGCCGGACCTGACCGTGTTGCGCATTGCCGGCTTCGCCGTGGCGCCCGCCAGCGTGCACCACTGGATCCGCGACCAGGTGCACTGGGTGACGCCCTCGCGCGGCGGCGAAGGCGCCGCGCGCGAACTGTGCGACCTGATCCTGCATGCCCAGGGCCACGTCGCGGCGCTGCTCGAGGACCGCCAGGGATGAACTGGCGGCTGTGGCTCATCCTCGCCCTGCTTGCCGGCGCACTGCTGAGCGGCTGGTTCGCATGGCGCGCGGACGGCCCCGACATGGACGCTCCGGGCGTCGTCCAGCGCTCGGACTACATCCTGCGCGACTTCGAGGTGGTCACGCTCGACAGCCGCGGCCAGGAGTCGTTCTCGCTGCGCGCGCCCGAGCTGCAGCAGACGCCCGGTGCGCGCACGCTGGAGCTGGTCACGCCCGTGTTCCTGATGCCAGACCAGCACGGCAGCCGCTGGGAAGTGCGCTCCAAGACCGGCTGGGTCAACGAGAAGAGCACCCTGGTGCAGCTGCGCGGCGATGTGGTGGCGGACAGCCCCATGGGCGCCAGCCGGCCTACCGTGGTCCGGACCGAGCAGATGGACGTGTACCCGGAAGAGAACCGGGCCACCTCCGAAGCCGTCGTCACCATCACCACCCCCGGCACTACAATGCGCGGTACCGGAATGGAGGCCGACCTGGCCAGCAAGCGCATCCAGCTCCTGTCCAAGGTGAGCCTGAATAATGACCCGATCCGCCGCTAGACTGGGCCTGTGCCTGCTTGCCGTCGCCTGCATTGGCGCCGCGCAGGGCAAGTCCACCGACCGCCAGCAGACCATGCAGGTGCAGGCCAACCGCAGCGACTGCACCGTCACCGACTCCGGGCCCTGCGTGCTGACCGGCGCCGTCCACATCGTCCAGGGTTCGCTGGTGATCGACGCCGCGCGCGCCGACCTGCGCCAGGGCGATGGCGAAATCCGCGCCGCCAAGCTCACCGGTTCGCCGGTGCGCCTGAAGCAGGAGATGGACAACGGCGGCACCATGAATGCGACCGCCGCCCAGGTCGATTACGACCTGGCCCAGGATACGGTGGTGTTCATCGGCGGCGCCGTGGTGCAGCAGCCCGGCCGCGGCAGCATCGCCGGCGAACGCATCGTCTACAACATGCGGACCGGCCAGGTGCAGGGCGGCGGCGGCAGCGACGGCGGGCGCGTGACCCTGCAGTTCGAGCCGCGCAACCGCCCCCCCGCCAGCACCCCGCCGGCCGACGGGAACGACGACTGATGCTGGTCGCCGAAGGGCTGCGCAAGCGCTACCGCCAGCGCGAGGTCGTCCGCGACTTCGGGCTGACCCTGGACGCGGGCGAGGTGGTGGGGCTGCTCGGCCCCAACGGCGCCGGCAAGACCACCTGCTTCTACATGATCGTGGGCCTGGTGCCGGCCGACGAGGGCAGGATCGTGCTGGACGGCCGCGATATCACCGCCGAGCCCATGCACCTGCGCGCGCGCCGCGGCGTCGGCTACCTGCCGCAGGAGCCCTCGGTGTTCCGCAAGCTCAGCGTGGCCGACAACATCATGCTGGTGCTGGAGCTGCGCGAGGACCTGGACCGCGCCGGGCGCCGGAAGGAGCTCGACAGCCTGCTCGACGAGCTGCAGATCACGCATGTGGCCGACCAGATCGGCGCCAGCCTCTCGGGCGGCGAACGCCGCCGCGTCGAGATCGCGCGTGCGCTGGCCGCGCGGCCGCGCCTGATCCTGCTGGACGAACCCTTCGCCGGCGTCGACCCGATTTCGGTCGGCGAGATCCAACGCATCGTCGAGCACCTCAAGCACCGCGGCATCGGCGTGCTGATCACCGACCACAACGTGCGCGAGACCTTGGGCATTTGCGACCGGGCGTATATCCTCAACGAAGGGGGTGTGCTCGCGCAGGGGGCTCCGGACATGCTCCTCGCCAATCCAGACGTGCGCCGGGTCTACCTCGGGGAATCCTTCCGCCTGTAGCCGTGCACGTCGTCCAGGGGATCCACGGACGATGAAGCCGCGCCTCCAGACATCGCTGGGTCAACAGCTGGTCCTGACGCCACAGCTGCGCCAGGCACTGCACCTGCTGCAGCTGCCGGTGATCGAGCTGGAGGCCGAGATCGCGGCCGCCGTCGAAAGCAACCCCCTGCTCGACTGGGCCGAGGACGCGCCCCCTGCCGCCGCCGAAGACAAGGACGGTGCCTCCGCCGGCGCCGACACCGACACCGATGCCGCCCCTGCCGCAGGGGGCGATGCGGGCGAGCAGGAATCCGCGATCGACTGGCCCGACAGCGGCAGCTTCGAGTACAGCGCCGGCAGCGGCCGTGGCGGCGAGGACGACGAGGGCGACGCGGCCAGCCGCATGGCGCAGTCCGAAACCCTGCACGACCACCTGGCCTGGCAGCTGCACCTGAGCCATCTCTCGCCGCGCGACCTGCGCATCGGCGCCGTGCTGATCGACGCGATCGACGACGACGGCTACCTGCGCGCCCCGTTCAGCGAGATCGCGGCGGCCATGCACCCCGAGCCGGCGCCCGGCGACGACGAGATCCTCGCCGTGCTGCGCCAGGTCCAGCGCATGGACCCGGTCGGCGTCGGCGCGCGCGACTTGTCCGAGTGCCTGTGCATCCAGCTCGACACCCTGCCCGCCGACACCCCCGGGCGCGCGCTGGCGCAGCGCGTCGCGGCCACCCTGATCGACCGCCTGCCGCGGCTGGGCGTCCCCGGCGTCGTCGAGCAGCTGGGCTGCAGCACCGCCGAGGCCGAGACCGCGCTGGCGCTGCTGCGCTCGCTCGACCCGCGCCCCGGCTCGCAGATCGGCGACGTGCCCACCGACAACTACGTGGTCCCGGACTGCGTCATCGTGCGCCGCAACGGCGTCTGGCTGGCGATGCTGGCCAACGGTTCGCTGCCGCGGCTGACCATCCACCAGGCCTACGAGCGCATGATCAAGCACGCCAGCGGCGAGGACGCCGGCTACCTGCGCGGGCGCCTGCAGGAGGCACGCTGGCTGCTCAAGAACCTCGAGGCGCGCGGCGAGACCCTGCTCAAGGTGGTGCGCTGCCTGATCCGGCAGCAGTCGGGCTTCCTGGAGTTCGGTGCGCGCGCGCTGCGGCCGCTGACCCTGCGCGCGGTCGCCGCCGAGATCGGCATGCACGAATCGACGGTGTCGCGCGCGGTCGCGCGCAAGTACGTGCACACCCCGCGCGGCACCATCGCGCTGCGCGACTTCTTCGCATCGGGAATCGAGACCGGCGGCGGCGGCGAGGCCTCCAGCGTGGCCATCCAGCAGATGATCCGCGGCCTGATCGAAGCGGAGGATCCGCGCAAGCCATTGTCCGACGCGCGCCTGGCCGAGTCGCTCAAGTCCGCGGGCGTGCCGGTGGCACGCCGTACCGTGGCCAAGTACCGCGAGGCCCTGCACATCGGCGCTTCGCACGAGCGCGTGAGGATCCATTGAAACCCGTCCGCGGCAATGTGTCCATGATCCTGTCGGTCGCCGCCCGCGGGACGCTGCGTTAACCTGTCTTCAACCCGCAGCAACCCGCTTTGGGCCATGCTGGGGTTCCCCAGACAGGAGGCAGCCGATGCAGATCCAGACCTACGGCCATGACATCGAAGTGACCCCGGCCCTGCGCGAATACGTGGAGACCAAGCTCGAGCGGCTCGGACGCCACGTCGAGCGTCCGTTCGAGGTGCGCGTGCAGCTTTGCCTGGACAAGCCCAACCACAAGGCCGAGGCCAACCTCACCCTGGCCGGCAAGGCCCTGCACGCCGACGCCAGCGCCATCGACATGTATGCCGCGATCGACCTGCTGGCCGACAAGCTCGATCGCCTGCTGCTCAAGCACCACAAGAAGCAGAACGACCACCACCGCGGCGCCAGCGCCGCGCGCGACGGCAGCTTCGGCTGACCACCGGACGGAGACGGGCATGCCCTGGACCGACCTGCTCAGCGCGGGGCGCATCGTGGTGCTGGATGACCCCGGCACCCGCGAGCAGGTGCTCGACGACGCCGCGCGCCTGCTCTCGGGCGGATCGCCCGAGCAGGCCCGCGAGCTGGCCGAGGCGCTGCACCGGCGCGAGCAGGTGGCCAGCACCGCGATCGGGCACGGCGTCGCCATCCCGCATGCGCGCAGCGACAGCCTGCAAGGCCGCGGCGCCTTCCTGCGCCTCGGCCGCGCGGTCGATTTCGGCGCGCGCGACGGGGCGCCGGTCGATCTGGTGTTCGCGATGACCGCCAGCGACGACCGTCCCGAACTGCACCTGGAGCATCTGGCCGGCGTGGCCGAGCGCCTCGCCGACCCGGACTTCCGCGAGCGCCTGCGCGAGGCCCGCAACGTGGCGCAGTTGCGCAAGCTGCTGCTGCCGGCGCCCGCGGCGCACCGCGCGGCCTGAACCCGATGAACCAGAGCCTCAGCGCCGGCGAACTGTTCGCCCAGCAGCACGACCGCCTCGGGCTGCGCTGGCTGGCCGGACAGATCGGCCAGTCGCGGCTGCTCGAATCGGTGGAAACCAATGCGCGGCGGCCTTCCCTGGCCGGTTACCTCAACATCATCTATCCCAACAAGGTGCAGATCCTCGGCACCGAGGAACTGGCCTGGCTGGACGGCCTGGATTCACGGCTGCGCTGGGAAACCATCGAACGGGTGATGCAGTACCGGCCGCTGGCGCTGGTGATCAGCAAGGGCCAGTCCTGCCCGGAGGACCTGCGCGAGGCCGCCGAGGAATCGCAGACCCCGCTGTGGATCTCGCCGCGGCGCGGCCACGAGCTGCTCAACCACCTGCAGTACCACATGGCGCGTGCGCTGGCGCCGCGGGTGACCCTGCATGGCGTGTTCATGGAGGTCTATTCGATCGGCGTGCTGATCACCGGCGAGTCCGGCTCGGGCAAGAGCGAGCTCGCGCTGGAGCTGATCAGCCGCGGCCATCGGCTGGTCGCGGATGACGCGCCCGAGTTCACCCAGATCGCGCCGGACGTGCTCGACGGCACCTGCCCGGACCTGCTGCAGGACCTGCTGGAACTGCGCGGCCTGGGCGTGCTCAACATCCGCCAGATGTTCGGCGACACCGCGGTCAAGCGGAACAAGTACCTGCGCCTGATCGTGCACCTGGCCCGGCCCGGCGCCGAACCGCAGCCGCACGAGGACGGCATGGTGCGCCTCACCGGCGACCTCGGCCTGCGCCGCGTGCTGGACCTGGACGTGCCGATGATCACCCTGCCGGTGATGCCCGGCCGCAATCTCGCGGTGCTGACCGAGGCGGCGACGCGCACGCATATCCTGCGCGCGAAGGGCATCGACCCGGCCGCGGCCTTCCTCGCGCGACACTCGCATTTCCTTGAAAGCGGCGAGGAGCCGATCCTGCCATGAGCGTACCGGCGCAGCCCCCGAACCCCGAGGACATCACGCCGCGGATGCCGGCCTCGCTGCTGGTCGTCACCGGCATGTCCGGCGGCGGCAAGTCGGTCGCGCTCAAGACCCTGGAGGACCTGGGTTTCTACTGCGTGGACAACCTGCCGGCCGAACTGCTGCCCGAGTTCGTGCGCGCCGCAGCCCATCCCGAGCGCGCCGAGCAGAAGCTGGCGGTCGGCATCGACATGCGCAACCGCGGCGACCTGGGCAACCTGCCCGAATGGCTGTCGGCGGTCGGCGCAATGGGTCTCGAGCCGCAGCTGGTGTTCTTCGACGCGGCCGAATCCGCACTGCTGCGGCGCTACGCCGAGACGCGCAGGCGCCACCCGTTGACGCATCTCGGCCTGGCCCTGGCCGATGCGATCTCGCTCGAGCGCCAGGCACTCAAGCCATTGCGCGCGCTGGCCGACGTGGTGGTCGACACCAGCGAGCTCAACGTCCACCAGCTGCGCCACCGCGTGATCACCGAGCTGGGCCTGACCCTGGACTCGTCGCTGTCGCTGCTGTTCGAGTCCTTCGCCTACCGCCGCGGCCTGCCGGCCGACGCCGACTTCGTGTTCGACGCGCGCAGCCTGCCCAACCCGCACTGGGAGCCGCGGCTCAAGCCGCTGTCCGGTCGCGATCCCGAAGTGCGCGAATACTTCCTCGCCAGGCAGGAAATGGGCGAGTACCTGGCGCATGTCGCCGGTTTCCTCGATGTCTGGCTGCCGCGCATGCAGTCCAACACGCGCAGCTACGTGACCGTCGCCGTCGGCTGCAGCGGTGGCCGGCATCGTTCGGTGTACCTGGCCGAGGCGCTTGCGGCGCATGCGCGCGACAGCGGCTGGACCGAGGTCGCGACCTTCCACCGGGAGCTGGATTGAGCGCTGCCACGGCGTCCATCGCACCTTTGCGTGTTGCTCCGGACCAGGATCGCGCGCGACGCTATCGTGCGGTCGTCGCCGTCTGCTAAGTTTGCGCGATGGCCGTCGGCATCCTCCTACTCACCCATTCGGGCATCGGCAGCGCGCTGGTCGCGTCGGTCGAGGCCATCCTGCACGGCAACCTGCCGCTTCGGCTGGGCGCGTTCGAGGTGCCGTTCGACGCCGATTCCGATGTCTTGCTGCCGCAGGCGAGCGCGGCGATGCGGCGCGTGGACGGCGGCGAAGGCGTGCTGATCCTGACCGACCTGTATGGCGCAAGCCCCAGCAACCTGGCCGCGCAGCTGTCCCGGCTGGGGACACCATCGCGCCGTGTCTCCGCACTGAGCTTGCCGATGCTGCTGCGCGTGATGAATTATGCTGAACTCCCACTGGAGGACCTCCCCGCCGTCGCTGCTGCAGGCGCGCGCAACGGGGTGGTCATGGACGATGCCTGAGGCCGACGATGATCGAACGTGAACTGCTCATCGCCAACAAGCTCGGCCTGCACGCGCGCGCGACTGCCAAGCTGGTGCAGGTGCTGGCGGGCTTCCGCAGCAACGCCACGCTCACCGCCAAGGGCCGCGAGGTCAACGCCAAGAGCATCATGGGCGTGATGCTGCTGGCGGCCGCGCACGGCACCAGGGTCGTGCTGCGCCTGGAAGGCGAGGACGAGGCCGAGGCGATGGAATCGGCTGCGGCGCTGTTCGAACGGAAATTCGACGAGGCCGGCTGAGCACCGGCGCGGCCTTGCCGCGTGGCGCGCGCCCGGATGGAACAAGGAGCGGTATGCGCACTGCGGTCCGACCCATGACGCTGCAACAGGCGCGACGAGGCGCCGGCGTCGCGCCGTGTCCGCAGCTGCGCCAGACGCCGGCCGCGCGCAGCACGGCGCACCGGGGCCCGCGTCCGCATCATCGCCACGGCGGCCGCTGATGCGCCAGTCGTTCACCGGGCACGGGGCATCGCGCGGCAATGCCCTGGGGCGGGCGCGGATGCGGATGCCGCACGCGCTGGAGGTGGCCGAGGAGCGCATCGCGCCCGCGGCGGTGGACGCCGAACTGCGTCGCCTGCACACCGCCATCGATGCGGTGCGTGTGGAGATCCGCAACATGCGCGACCGCCTGCACGGCGCGCTGGCGCACGAGGTCGGCGAGTTCCTCGACCTGCACACCCTGTTGCTCGACGACCCGGAGCTGCTGCAGGGCCTGGACGACCTGGTGGCCAAGGGCCTGTACGGCGCCGACTACGCGTTGCGCCTGCAGCGCGACCGGCTGGCGGCGGTGTTCGAGGCCATGGACGACGCCTATTTCCGCAGCCGCGTGGAGGACATCGACCACGTCATCGGCCGCGTCCACGCCATGCTGCACAAGCGCGCGGCCGACCTGCAGGGCGTGGCCGGCGAGATCCTGGTCACCGATGCCGTCGCCCCGGCCGAACTGGGGCAGCTGCAGTCGCAGGGCGTGCTGGCGGTGGTCACCGCCGGCGGCAGCGCGCTCTCCCACAGCGCCATCCTCGCCCGCAGCCTGCACCTGCCACTGGTCGTGGGCACGCCACAGGCCCTGCAGCAGATCAACGATGGCGACGTGCTGCTGGTCGACGGCAGCAGCGGCATCGTCATCGTCGAGCCCAAGGCCTCCGACCTGCGCGGCTACCGGACGCGACTGCGCGACGAGAAGCGCGAACGCAAGCAGCTGCACCGCCTGCGGCGCGAGCCGTCGCGCACCCTCGACGGCGTCGATGTCCGGCTCTGGGCCAACGCCGAATCGCGCGAGGACGTGACCGGCGCGCATGCGCTCGGCGCGGCCGGGGTGGGCCTGTACCGCACCGAGTTCCTGTTCCTGCGGCGCAACGAGCTGCCCGACGAGCACGAGCAGTTCCGCGCCTACCGCGACGCGGTCCTGGCGATGACCGGCCGCACCGTCACCATCCGCACCATGGACATCGGCGCCGACAAGGCCGACCGCACCGGCCTGGCCCTCACCGACGAGCCCAATCCGGCGCTGGGCCTGCGCGGCGTGCGCCTGTCGCTGGCCCGCCCGCCGGTCTTCGAGACGCAGCTGCGCGCGATCCTGCGTGCGTCCGGCTACGGGCCGCTGCGGATCCTGGTGCCGATGGTCAGCGGCCGCGAGGAGATGCTGGCGGTGGCCGGCACGATCCGGCGCGTCTCGCGCGACCTGCGCGACGAGGGGCACGAGATCGCCGAGCGGGTGCCGCTGGGCGCGATGATCGAGGTCCCGGCCGCGGCGATCGCCCTGTCGTCCTTCATCGACGCGGTCGACTTCATCTCGATCGGCACCAACGACCTGACCCAGTACCTGCTCGCCGCCGACCGTGGCAACGATGCGCTGGGCGAGCTGTATTCGCCGCTGCACCCGGCGATGCTCAAGCTGCTGCACGGCGTGATCCGCACGGCGCGCGCGCGCGGCAAGCCGGTGGCCGTGTGCGGCGAAATGGCGGGCGACCCGCAGCTGGCGCCGCTGCTGCTTGCGCTGGGGCTGGAGGAATTCAGCCTGCATCCGTCCACCCTGCTGGAGGTGCGGCGTGCGATCCGCGCCCAGGACCTGGGTGCACTGCGTGCCGCGGCCCCCGCACTGCTGCGCTGCCGCGACCGCGATGCGATCGAGCGCTGGCTGGGAAAGATGGCGGCTGGTTGAGGGGTAGCGACGAGCGCCCGACGCCACCCGCCTCGACACCGCGCCCCCCCGAATGTCATCCGTTTCGAATGGCGTCCGTGCCGACTGTCATCCGTTCCGACTGTCATCTCGAGCGCAGCGGGAGATCTGCGCCACGCAGACCGGATCCCCGCCGGCCCGTCATGACGCGCCGGGTCGACAGCCTCTCCACAGGCGCGCGTCCACCACGCCAACCGCAACATGCGCATGCCATCCTGCGCGGGGATGCAGTCCGCAGCCCTGCGGGCGATAATGCCCACATGAACACCTGATCGGCCGCGTCAATCCGCGCGGCACGCCCTCGCCCCACCGGAGCCGCCCGCGCATGGCCGAAGCCGTCCGCCACGACAAGACCGCGCGCCAGCTGCGCCTGCTGTCGGACGCACTCGACAGCGGCCGCCTCGGCCCGGTGCGGCGCATGGTGCATACGCTGGCGCCTGCCGAGATCGGCAACCTGCTCGAGTCGCTGCCGCTCGAAAAGCGCATGGTGGTGTGGGGCCTGGTCGACCCGGAGGACGATGGCGAGGTGCTGGTGCACGTCGGCGACGAGGTGCGCGAGAGCCTGATCGCGGACATGGACCAGGACGAACTGGTCGCCGCGGTCGAGGACCTCGACATCGACGACCTCGCCGACCTGGTCGAGGACCTGCCCGACACGGTGATCGATGCGCTGCTGCGCTCGATGGACCGCGACAACCGCGAGCGCCTGGAGCAGGTGCTGTCCTATCCCGAGGACACCGCCGGCCGCCTGATGAACCCCGACGTGGTGACGGTGCGCGCCGACACCACGGTCGACGTGGTGCTGCGCTTCCTGCGCCTGCGCGGCGAGCTGCCCGACCATACCGACCACCTGTACGTGGTCAACCGCCGCCACCAGCTGATCGGCTGGGTCGCGCTGCAGGACCTGGTGACCCGCGAGCCGGGCACGCCGATCAACCAGCTGATCGACGACGAACTCGAATCGCTGCACGTCGAAGCATCGGCCGAACAGGTCGCACGCCAGTTCAGCGACAACGACTGGGTGTCCGCGCCGGTGGTCGACGACGGCAACGTGCTGCTCGGGCGCATCACCGTCGACGACGTGGTCGACATCATCCGCGAGCAGGCCGAGCACCAGGCGCTGGGCGCGGCCGGCCTGGACGAGGACGAGGACCTGTTCTCGCCGATCCGGCGCGCGGTGCGCGGGCGCGTGGTGTGGCTGGGCATCAACCTGCTCACCGCCTTCCTCGCCGCCGCCGTGATCGGCCAGTTCGACGCCACCATCGAGCAGATCGTGGCGCTCGCGGTGCTGATGCCGATCGTCGCCGGCATCGGCGGCAATGCGGCGGTGCAGGTGCTGACCCTGATGGTGCGCGGCATCGCGCTGGGGCAGGTAGGCCAGAGCAACGCCCGCATCCTGCTGTGGAAGGAACTGCGCGTGGCGCTGATCAACGGGTTGCTGATCGGCGCCCTGGTCGGTACGGTGGCGTTGCTGTGGTTCGGCTCCTGGCTGCTGTCGCTGGTGATCGGCGCGGCGCTGGTGATCAACTTCTGTTCGGCCGCGCTGGCCGGGGTGCTGCTGCCGCTGCTGCTCAAGCGCATGCGGGTCGATCCAGCCGTGGCCGGGACCGTGGTGGTGACCGCCGTCACCGATGTGATGGGCTTCTTCAGCTTCCTCGGCCTGGCGACGGTGATCCTGCTGCACTGAGACACCACGACCGGAGCCGCGTTGCCACGCGGGCCGAGTCCCGGGGCAGCGGCGCGTCACGCCCCGGGCGAGGCGCAACAAGCGCGAACACGGTCCGCGGTACCCTCACTGTCAGCCCATGGACCGGCCATATGATGTTTGAACCCGTCCTCCCGAACCGCAGGTGATGGATCCCGGTCGCCGACGCGGGCGGGCAGAGCGGGATTCCCCACCCGCTGCGCGGGTTTGGAGCGACGCGGGTCAACACTTCAGCCGGCCGGATCGATCACCACGATGAAGGACTGCCCATGCGCCTGCTCGTCTCTGCCTTGTTGCTGCTGATGGTCGCGATGTCCAGCGCCTGCAGTTCCACGCCGGCACGCCCCGACCGGGGCGGCTTCGTCGAGCGCGACGTCACGATCGACGGCCGCCGCCACCGCTACCAGGTGTTCGTCCCGGCCGCCAGCGCGGCGCGCGGCAAGGCGCCGGTGGTGCTGTTCCTGCACGGTTCGGGCGAGCGCGGCGACGACGACCGCAGCCAGCTCACAGTGGGACTCGGCCCGCACCTGCGCGCGCACGCCGACGACTTCCCGGCCATCGTGGTGTTCCCGCAGGCGCCTGCCGACAGCGAATGGAACCAGCTGGTCGAGGTGGTGTTCGCGCAGCTCGACGCGGCCACGCGCGAGTTCGACGGCGACCCCGACCGTACCAGCCTCACCGGCCTGTCGATGGGCGGCTACGGCGTGTGGGAGCTTGCGCTGCGCGAGGATGCGCGCTTTGCCGCGCTGGTCCCGGTCTGCGGCGGGCTGTTGCATCCGCGGCGGCCATCGATGGCGGTCACCGGGCTGCACGACGACGCCGATCCCTATGCCAGCGTGGCGCAGCGTTTGCGCCAGGTACCGGCCTGGCTCTTCCACGGCGCGCGCGACGCGTCGGTGCCGGTCGAATATTCGCGCCGGCTGGATGCGGCGTTCCAGGCGGCCGGTGCGCGCGACGCGCGCTACACCGAGTTCCCCGAGGCCGATCACAACAGCTGGGATGCCGCCTATGCGACCCCGGAACTGTGGACCTGGCTGTTCGCGCAGCGCCGCCCGGGGCCGCCATGATCCGCATCGCCGGTGCCGCGGCTTCATGATCAGGCACTGGGCGGACCGCCTGGTGAAGATTTACCGGCTTCGCCGTTGAAGAGCGCCTCTCCGTGCGGTCGAAATGACAGTATTGCGGTCGAGACGACGATGCTGCGGCCCAAATGACAGTATTGCGGTCGAGACGGCGACACTGCGGACGAAATGACAGCTGCGGTCGCGATGAATGCTCCGCCCGAAATGACAGCGCCGGGGGTCGCGATGACGATGCCGCGGGCGAAACGACGGCGCCCTGGGCAACCGACCTGGCAGCGCGCTCGAGTCAGCGCGCGCCCAGCAGTGTCTCCAGCACCGCCATCCGCACCGCGACGCCGTTTTCGACCTGGCGCAGGATCAGCGACTGCGGGCCATCGGCGACCTCGTCGCTGATCTCCACGCCACGATTGAGCGGCCCGGGATGGAGCACCACCGCGCCGGCCGCGGCCTGGCGCAGGCGCGTGGACGTCAGTCCGTAGTCGCGATGGTAGTCGTCGAGCGATTCGACCAGGCCCTCCTCCATGCGCTCGCGCTGCAGGCGCAGCATCATCACCGCATCCACGCCGTCGAGCGCCGCGTCCAGGTCGTGGGTGACCACGCAGCCGGCGAGCGTAGCGTCGTCCGGCAGCAGCGCAGCCGGGGCGCAGACGCGGATCTCGCCCGCACCCAGCGTGCGCAGCGCATGCAGGTCCGAGCGCGCAACGCGCGAGTGCTTCACGTCGCCAACGATGACGAAACGGCGCGCGCCGAAATCATCGCCAAGCGCCTGGCGCAGGGTCAGCATGTCCAGCAGGCCCTGGGTGGGGTGGGCGCTGCGGCCATCGCCGGCATTGACCAGTGCGGTGCCGGGCCCGGCCACCGCCGCCAGCTCCGCAACCGCACCGTCCCCGGAGTGACGTATCACGAAGCCGCGCACGCCCATTGCCTCGATGTTCTGCAGGGTGTCGCGCGCGGTTTCGCCCTTGGTCGTGGACGAGCTGCCGGCATCGAAGCCGAGCACGTCCGCGCCCAGCCGCTGCGCGGCGCGATGGAAGCTGAGCCGGGTTCGCGTGGACGGTTCGAAGAACAGGGTGCAGATCGCGGTCCCGGCCAGGGCCTGGCGCGCGTCATGGCGGTCGGCAAACGCCTGGGCCCGGTCGAGCAGTGCCACCAGGATCGGTCGTGGCAGCCCCTCAAGGGTCAGCAGGTGGACGAGGCGGCCCTGGGCGTCGGTCTGTTCGGTCATGCCGCCATTGTCCGGCGAAGCAGGGGTCGGAGTCACTGGGACGCCACGCGACGAAGCAGAATAAGCAGGGTTCAGAGTCAATTTCCCCCTGCGCCATCGAGCTGGCGAAGTCGTTGCGGGAAATTGACTCTGACCCCGGTTCCGCCTTCCCGCCGCCTACACGGCCGTCGCGTCACCCGGCGCGGCGAACCAGCGCTCGACGATGACCGCCGCGGCCACCGCATCCAGCGCCACCGCATCGCGACGACGACGACGGCCCTGCGCGCGATCCACGGCAAAGCGCTGCGCCGCCTCGATCGAGCTGGCGCGCTCGTCCACCATCACCACCGGCAGGCCGTAGCGGGTCTTGAGTTCGGCGGCAAAGGCCCGGGCGCGGGCGCGGATCGGCTGGTCTCCGCCGTCGAGCGTCATCGGATCGCCGACCACCAGGCCGTCGGGCCGCCATTCCTTCTGCACCCGGTCGATCGCCGCCCAGTCCACCTGTTCGCCGTGCACGTCGATCACCGCCAGCGCGCGCGCGCCATGCCCGAAGGCGCTGCCGATCGCCACGCCGATGCGGCGTGCGCCCACGTCGAAACCCAGCACCGTGCCGTCGGCGCGGATCGCGCCGCTCATGCGTGCCCCACGTGCCCCGCCATGCGCATCAGGTCCACGCCGATCTGGCCGGCTGCGGCCTGCCAGCGCTGGTCGAGCGGCAGCGAGAACAGGATGCCCGCCTGCGCCGGCGCGGTCAGCCAGCTGTTCTCGGTCAGCTCATGCTCCAGCTGGCCCGCGCCCCAGCCGGCGCAGCCCAAGGCGACCGTGACGTGCTCGGGGCCGTCGCCGCGCGCGATCGCTTCCAGGATGTCGCGCGAGGTGGTCACGGCCAGCCCGTCGGCCACCGCCAGGGTCGAATCCCAGGTGCGCCCGCCATCGTGCAGCACGAAGCCACGCTCCGGATGCACCGGGCCGCCGGCCAGCACGCGCTGCTCCAGCAGCGCCGGGTCGTCCGACTCGATCCCCATCTGCTGCAGCACCTCGCCCAGGGTGTAGTCCGAGGCGCGGTTGACCACCACGCCCATCGCACCGTCGGCATCGTGCTGGCAGATCAGCGCGACGCTGCGGGCGAAGTGCGGATCGGCCAGCGTGGGCAGCGCAATCAGCAACTGGTTGGCAAACGAACAGGGCGTGGACATGCACGCATTGTAGGCGGGCTGCGGTGAAGGGTTCAGGGCAAGGTGCACCGACCGCGCCGGACCCTGCCGACAGGCGTCAGCCGGCCGCCCCCAGCCCGAACTGCTGCTCGTGCGGGGTTGCCAGCCGCACCTCGACCACCTCCACCCGCGCCTCGACGGTGCGCCCGGCCAGCGGATGGTTGCCGTCGACCGTGATGGCGTCGCCGTCGACGGCTACCACCACCACGTCCAGCGGCCCCTTCGCGGTCTGCGCGGTCAGCTTTGCGCCCACCGCCACCGCCACCGCGCCCGTGGCCTGCAGCCGGCTGTGCGGCAGCGTCTGCACCAGCGCCTCGTGGCGCGGGCCGAAGCCGGCCTCCGGTGCAATCTTCACGCTGAACGCGTCGCCCGCCGACCTGCCCGCCAGCGCCTGCTCCAGCCCCGGCATGATGCTGCCGGTGCCGTGCATGTACACCAGCGGGTCGTGGCCGTGGGTGGAGGTGATGGCATGGCCCTGCTCGTCGTGCAGGCTGAAGTGGACGGTAGCGATGCGGCGGTCGGCGATGTCCATGGCGTCCTTCCCGGGGAGGTGCCGCATGGTGGCGCGCGGGCCCCGCTCCGGGCAACCCGGTACAAGCCGCAGGCCAGGCCTGCCGGTATGCTGCGGCGATGACGAGTTACTGCGACATCGCCCCCGGGCATCCGGTGCATGGCCCCTACCACGAGCACGAGTACGGCTTCCCGCAGCGCGAAGAAGCGAGCCTGTTCGAACGCCTGCTGCTGGAGATCAACCAGGCCGGCCTGAGCTGGGAAACCATCCTGAAAAAGCGCGAGGGCTTTCGCCGCGCGTACCACGGCTTCGACGTGGACACGGTCGCCGGCTACGGCGCGGACGACGTGGCGCGCCTGCTGTCCGACCCCGGCATCATCCGCAACCGGCTCAAGGTGGCCGCCGCGATCCACAACGCCGGCGTGGTGCGCGGCATGCGCGATTCGCACGGCGGGTTCGCCGCATGGCTGGATGCCCATGTGCGTGACGATGACGGCAAGCCGCGCGACAAGGCCGCCTGGGTGAAGCTGTTCAAGCGGACCTTCCGCTTCACCGGCGGCGAGATCACCGGCGAGTTCCTGATGAGCCTGGGCTACCTGCCCGGCGCCCATCGCCCCGACTGCCCCGTGGCCAAACGCCTGGCGCGGCTGCAACGCGCCGCATGAACCGCCACAACGCCAACGGGCCGCTCGCGCGGCCCGTTGCGGGTGCAACTGCGAGGCTGGATCAGCCCTTCAGCGCTTCCTGGTAGCGACGTTCGACTTCATTCCAGTCGACGACGTTGTAGAACGCGCCGATGTAGTCGGGGCGACGGTTCTGGTACTTCAGGTAGTAGGCGTGCTCCCACACGTCCAGGCCCAGCACCGGGGTGTTGCCCGAGCCGACGCCCTTCATGAGCGGATTGTCCTGGTTGGCGCTGCTCTCGACCGTGAGCTTGCCGGCCTTGTCGGTCGACAGCCACGCCCAGCCACTGCCGAAACGCGTGAGCGCCGCCTTGGTGAAGGCTTCCTTGAAGGCCTCGAAGCCGCCGAGGTCGCTGTCGATGCGCTTGGCCACCTCGCCCACCGGATTGCCGCCGCCCTGGGGCGACATCACCGTCCAGAACAGCGAATGATTGGCGTGGCCACCGGCGTTGTTGCGCAGCGGGCCGCGCTTGTCCTCGGGCAGCGCGTCGAGGTTGGCGATGATCTCCTCGGCGCTCTTGTCCGCCCACTCGGTGCCTTCGAGCGCCGCATTCGCGTTGTTGATGTAGGTCTGGTGATGCTTGGTGTGATGGATTTCCATCGTCTGCGCGTCGATGTGCGGCTCGAGCGCGTCATAGGCATACGGCAGCTTGGGGAGGGTAAAGGCCACGGCGATCTCCATTCGGGTCGGGGGGTCGGTCATTGTGCCGTGGCGGGGGTAAAAACTCGATGGTCCGTACCGTGATGCTGCTTTCCGCCGCAACCATGCCGACGCCTTGGACACGCTGGCGCGCGGCTACACTGTCGCCATGCCATTCCTCGAACTGACCCTGCACTGCCGCGAGTCCGAGCAGCCGCGCTACGAGCATGCGCTCGACGACGTCGGCGCGCTGGCCGTGACCATGCTCGACGCCGACGCGGAAACCCCCGACGAGCACGCGATCCTGGAACCCGGCGTAGGCGAAACCCCGCTGTGGCAGGCGATCTCGCTCAGCGCGCTGTTCCCGCACGATGCCGATGCGCTGCTGCTGCTGGCCGCACTGGAGGCGTTCGACCCGGGCCTGGACTGGAGCGGCGCCAGCTTCCGCAAGGTCGAGGACCAGGACTGGGAGCGCGCGTGGATGGACCAGTACGCGCCGCTGCGCTTTGGCAGCCGCACCTTCATCGTGCCCTGGAACCATGAGCTGCCCGACGAGGCGCGGACCGACGATGCCGCCGTCGTGCGGCTGGACCCGGGCCTGGCCTTCGGCTCGGGCACGCATGCCACCACCTCGCTGTGCCTGCAGTGGCTCGACGCGCTTGCCGCGGACGGGCTGCTGCGCGATGCGACGGTGCTCGACTTCGGCTGCGGCAGCGGCATCCTTGCCCTGGCCGCGCTCAAGCTCGGCGCGGCGCGCGCGGTGGGCGTCGACAACGACCCGCAGGCGCTGATCGCGACTGCCGACAACGCCGGGCGCAACGCCGTCGCACAGGCGCTCGACGTGTTTGAACCGCGCGATGCGCCGCGCGAGGCCTATCCGGTCGTGGTCGCCAACATCCTGGCCTCGGCGCTGGATGCACTGGCGCCGGAGTTGGCCGCGCGTACGGCGCCGGGCGGGCGCATTGCCCTGTCCGGCATCCTGGACGGGCAGCAGGGGCCGCTGCTGCAGCGCTACGGCGAGTGGTTCGACGCGCTGGCCGTCGCGCAGGAGGGCGACTGGATCCGCATCGACGGCATCCGGCGGTGACGCCGGCCGCGGCCAGCGCGCACCCTTGCGTGGTTGAATAGCCGCATGTTCATCAACTGCCGGCACTGCAACACGCTGGTCGCGATCGACCCGGCCTCCGGCCTGCCGCCCGAGCGCTGTCCGCGCTGCGCGGGCGTGCTGCGCCTGCCTGCCCCGGCGCCCGACGCACAGGGCGCTGCGGCTGTCGAGCCCGATCCGTCGCAGCAGGCCGATATGCGCAGCGCTGCGGCCGCGCAATCGCCGGACACGCCTGCCGTCGGGACCGACCCGGCGGCCGGCTCCCTCATTCCGCGGCCGGCTTCCCCAACGGCTGCTGCGCCCGCTGCGGCCACATCGCCATCGATACCGGCCCCGGGGGCCGCGTCCACCGCGGACGCAGGGTCTGCTGCCTCGTCCCGGCCGCCTGCCGCGCTTCGAAGTCCGCCTGTCCCGTCACCCGTGCCGGCACGCCCGGCCGGCGGCGTTGCGCCCGTCCTCCCGCCGGCAACCACGAACGGCCCGGAACAAGACCCATCCGGCATGCCTTCGCCCACCCCGCCCGATCCACGCGCGACGCCTGCGGCGGACGGCACGATCGTGGCCGCGCCAGCAGCGGACGCATCGCCTGCGGCGGCCCAGGCCACCGCCCCGTTGCCGCCGGCAGGCGCAGCGTTGGCCGTCGGCAGCGCGCCGCACCCGCCCGGGTTCCTTGGCCGCACCCCCACCCGGCGCCCGGCACGCAGCCACGGCGCGTGGCGGCAGCCGGTGGTGATCGCGGTCCTGCTGGCCCTGCTTGGCCTGCAGATCGTGCTGGCCGACCGCGAGCGCCTCGCTGCGGATGCGCGCTGGCGTCCACTGGTGACCGGCATCTGCGACGTGCTGGGCTGCAGCGTGCCGCCGTGGCGGGAACCTCAGGCCTTCGTCCTGCTCGCGCGCGAGGTGGCGCCGCATCCGCAGCGCAGCGACGCGCTGCGCGCACGCGCCTCATTCCGCAACGAGGCGCACTGGCCGCAGCCCTGGCCGCAGCTGCTGCTGACGCTGTCGGACGTCGACGGCCGCGCCGTGGCCGCACGCGTGTTCACGCCCGAACAGTACCTGGCCGGCGCGCCCCCGACGCCGCTGGTCGAACCCGGACAGGCGGTGGACATCGCGCTGGACATCCGCGAGCCATCGGTCGAGACGGTGTCCTATGCCTGGGACCTGCGTTAGACCATCGGCGCGCGCGTTCGCATTGTCGGCTGCGACCCCGAGGCGCTAGACTCGATCGCCCTGCGATGACCGCCGCCCCGCGCGCCACATCGCCCGGCCGCACCGAGCGCCCCATTGAACACCGCAGAACATACCGACCCCGCCATCCGCAGCGCGCCGCGCGCACCGCTGCGCGAACACGTCGCCAATTCGGTGCGACGCTACCTGGGCGACCTCAACGGCAGCGATGCCGACAACCTCTACCAGGTCGCGTTGCGCGAGCTGGAGATTCCGCTGTTCCTGGAAGTACTCGAGCACTGCGAGGGCAACCAGAGCCGCGCCGCGACGATGCTCGGCATCCATCGCGCAACGTTGCGCAAGAAACTGCGCGAGTACGGCATCGCCTGAGCCGCGTGATGCCGCGCGGATGGCTATAATTCCGCCTCTTTCCGCGCTGCATCGACGATGACCCACGACCTCCTGCCCGTGCGCCGGGCACTCCTGTCCGTGTCCGACAAGACCGGGCTGATCGAACTGGCCACTGCCCTGTCCGCGCGCGGCGTCGAGCTGCTGTCCACCGGCGGCACCGCGAAGGCGATCCGCGACGCAGGCCTGCCGGTGCGGGACGTGAGCGAGGCCACGGGCTTTCCCGAGATGATGGACGGCCGGGTCAAGACCCTGCATCCGGTGGTGCACGGCGGGCTGCTGGGGCGTGCCGGCACCGACGAGGCGGTGATGGCGCAGCACGGCATCGCCGCCATCGACCTGCTGGTGCTCAACCTGTATCCGTTCGAGACGGTGACCGCGCGCGCCGGCTGCACGCTGGCCGACGCGGTCGAGAACATCGACATCGGCGGCCCGGCGATGCTGCGCTCGGCGGCGAAGAACTTCGCGCGCGTGGCGGTGGCGACCGCGCCGGAGCAGTACGCGGGCCTGCTCGACGAGCTGGCGCGCAACGACGGCGCGCTGTCGGCCGAGACCCGCTTCGCGCTGTCGGTGGCCGCGTTCAACCGCGTCGCGCAATACGACGCGGCGATCAGCAACTACCTGTCGGCGGTGACCGACACCTCATCCGATGTGCCGGTGCGCGCGCCGTTCGCGGCTCAGGCCAATGGCAGCTTCGTCAAGGTCATGGACCTGCGCTACGGCGAGAATCCGCACCAGCAGGCCGCGTTCTATCGCGACCTGTTTCCCGCGCCCGGCTCGCTGGCCACCTTCAGCCAGCTGCAGGGCAAGGAGCTGAGCTACAACAACATCGCCGACAGCGATGCGGCCTGGGAATGCGTGCGCCAGTTCGACGCGCCGGCCTGCGTGATCGTCAAGCACGCCAACCCCTGCGGCGTGGCGGTCGGCGCGGGCTGTGGCGATGCCTACGAGCAGGCCTACGCGACCGATCCCACCAGCGCCTTCGGCGGCATCATCGCCTTCAACCGCCCGCTCGACGCGGCGACCGCGAAGTCCATCCTCGACCGCCAGTTCGTCGAAGTGCTGATCGCGCCGGACTACGACGAGGGCGCGCTGGACTACGCATCGAAGAAAGCCAACGTGCGCGTGCTGCGCATTCCGCTGGCGCCTGCCTCGAAGGGTTTCATCGATACCAAGCGCATCGGCTCCGGGCTGCTGATGCAGACCGCCGACGATCGCGTGGTCGGCCGCGACGAGCTGAAGGTGGTGACGCAGCGCGCGCCCAGCGAAGCCCAGTTCGCCGACCTGCTGTTTGCCTGGAAGGTGGCCAAGTTCGTCAAGTCCAATGCCATCGTCTATGCGAAGGACCACCGCACCCTCGGCGTCGGCGCCGGGCAGATGAGCCGCGTCTATTCGGCGCGCATCGCCGGCATCAAGGCCACCGACGCGGGGCTGGTGGTCGAAGGCTCGGTGATGGCCTCCGATGCCTTTTTCCCCTTCCGCGACGGCATCGACGCCGCCGCGGCCGCAGGCATCCAGGCGGTGATCCAGCCGGGCGGCTCGATGCGCGACGCCGAGGTGATCGCCGCGGCCGACGAGCACGGCATCGCCATGGTGTTCACCGGCGTGCGCCACTTCCGCCACTGATCCGGAGAAGGCCGCGATGCGACCGCTGCGCGTGATCGCCTGCTGCCTGCCGCTGGCGCTGGCGCTGGCCGCCTGCGGCCAGGACGATGCCGCCCTGCGGCAGGCGCGCGACACGTTGGCCGCGACCCTGCCCGAGCCCTACTTCGAGGACCTGGTCGTCGAGTCGGTGCTCGTGGAGGGCGACGCCCTGGTGCAGCTGGTGCGCAGCCCCGAGGGCAAGGCCGACGCAACCCACGCCCACCCGCGTTTCGAGGAACTGCGAGAGGCCGAGCAGGAGGCGCTGGTCGACCTGTGCGCCGTACCGGCGATCATGCCGCTGGTGGCCACCGATGCGCGCCTGGTGCGTCGCTTCGTCGATCGCGAGGACGGCGTGTTCTTCGAGGTCGAAATGCCTGCCGGCGACTGCGCCGACGCGCCCGCCGGCTGACCGCGGCTTCACTGCCATCCAGACCAACCGCGCGGCGAGGCCGCGCCTGTACAGGAGTCCAGCATGAAGGTCCTCGTCATCGGTTCCGGCGGCCGCGAGCACGCCCTGGCGTGGAAGCTGGCGCAATCGCCGCGCGTGGACGAGGTGATCGTCGCGCCGGGCAATGCCGGCACGGCCACCGAGCCGCGCTGCCGCAATGTTCCGGTCAAGGTCGGCGATCTCGACGGCCTGCTCGCGCTTGCGCAGGACGAGGGCGTCGCGCTCACCGTGGTCGGCCCGGAAGTGCCGCTGGTGGCCGGTGTGGTCGACCGCTTCCGCGCTGCCGGCCTGCGCATCTTCGGGCCCACCGCCGCGGCCGCGCAGTTGGAGGGCAGCAAGGCCTTCGCCAAGGATTTCCTCGCCCGCCACGGCATACCCACCGCGTTCTACGCAGTCCACACCGACGTCGAAGCTGCACTCGCCTACGTGCGCGACAAGGGGGCGCCGATCGTGGTCAAGGCCGACGGCCTGGCCGCCGGCAAGGGTGTGATCGTGGCGGCGACGCTCGACGAGGCCGAGGCCGCGGTGCGCGACATGCTCAGCGGCAACGCCTTCGGCGACGCCGGCGCGCGCGTGGTGATCGAGGAATTCCTGGACGGCGAGGAAGCCAGCTTCATCTCGATGGTCGATGGTCGCACCGCCCTGCCGATGGCCACCAGCCAGGACCACAAGCGCGTCGGCGACGGCGACACCGGCCCCAACACCGGTGGCATGGGCGCGTACTCCCCGGCGCCCGTGGTCACGGCCGAGGTGCATGCGCGCGTGATGCGCGAAGTGGTGAATCCCACCGTGCAGGGCATGATCGCCGATGGCGCCCCTTTCACCGGCTTCCTCTACGCCGGGCTGATGATCGATGCGGCTGGCGCGCCGAAGGTGATCGAGTTCAACGTGCGTTTCGGCGACCCGGAGACGCAACCGGTGATGCTGCGCCTGCAGTCGGACCTGGTCGACCTGCTCGAAGCCGCGCTCGACGAGCGACTGCAAGACACTGAGGCGCTTTGGGACCCACGCCCCTCGCTGGGCGTGGTCATGGCCGCGAAGCCCTATCCGGAGACGCCGGTGACGGGCGACGTGATTGCCGGCTTGCCCACGCCCACGTCCCACGCAGAGCCCGGCGGCCCGGCGCGCCATGGGCAAGGCCATGACGACGAGACCGGTATGGCCAAGGTCTTCCACGCCGGCACCGCGCTCGATGCCGACGGCCATGTCGTCAGCGCCGGCGGCCGCGTGCTGTGCGTGGCGGCGCTGGGCGAATCGGTCGCCGATGCGCAGCGCAATGCCTACGCCGTGGTCGACACCATCACCTGGGCCAACGAGTTCCACCGCGGCGACATCGGCTGGCGCGCGATCGCGCGCGAACAGGCCTAGCGTTCGGGTGCCCCGGCCGGCGCGCCTGCCTGCGGTTTTCCCGCGTCAAGCCTGATGATGGCTGCACCGGCGATGCCCTGGCTTGATCCACGGATGCGAGCGCCACGCACTCCGCCCCGGTGGGTCCAGGCTCAGACGTTGGCGTCTTCCGGCGGCAGCAGCGAGCTGATCGGCGCCGCGCCCGCGTCCACCAGCCCCGCCTCCGGGCACTGCGCGTCGAGCGTGTACGAGGTCATCGACAGCGAGCCGTAGGCATAGCCCTCCACCAGCGTCCTGGTCGGGCGCTGCGCGGCGCTGGCCAGACCTGCGAGGTAGAGCAGCGGCAGGAAATGGTCGTCGCTCGGCACCGCGAGGCGGAAGTCGCGATGCGCGACCAGCGAGGGCACCGCATGCGGGCGTTCGAGCATGAGTTCGCGCGCGTCTTCCTCGAAGCGGCGCGTCCAGTCGAAGGCGCCGTCGGGCTGGTTCCAGTCGATCGCGCGCAGGTTGTGGACCACGTTGCCGCTGGCCACCACCAGCACGCCGCGCTCGCGCAGCGCCGCCAGCTTCGCGCCCAGCGCCAGGTGCCAGTCGAGCGGCTTGCGTGTCGATCGAGAGCTGCACCACGGGGATGTCGGCTGCCGGGAATGCATGCACCAGCACCGACCAGGTGCCATGGTCGATGCCCCAGCTGTCGGCATCGGCGCCGACGCGGTCGGGACTGGCCAGGTCGGCGATTTCCTCGACCAGCTCCGGCAGGCCCGGCGCCGGGTACTGCACGTCGAACAGCGCCTGCGGGAAGCCGAAGAAGTCGTGGATGGTGCGCGGGCGCGGCATCGCGGTCACCGCCAGCACGTTGGTATACCAGTGCGCGGAGATCGCGAGGATCGCGCGCGGGCGTGGCACCGAGGCGCCGAAGGCGCGCCAGGCTTCGGTGTAGCGGTTGCGCTCGAGCGCGTTCATCGGGCTGCCGTGGCCGAGGAAGGCGGCGGGCATCAGCGCAGGGGTCATGGCGGCGTCTTTCATGCGTGCATGGGGGCAGCCTGCGCCGCGACCTGTTGCGCCGGCGTCTGCGGCCAGGGGCGCAGCAGGTCGGGCAGCCCGTGCGGGGCGGCGCGCAGGTACTGCGGAGCGGTGCCGACGCTGGCGCCCAGTGCAGCCGCGGCATGCCAGGGCCAGCGCGGATCGAACAGCAGGCCGCGCGCCACGCCGATCGCATCGGCCTGGCCCTGGGCAAGGATGGCTTCGGCCTGTGCGGGTTCGGTGATCAGTCCGACCGCGATCACCGGCATGCGTACCTCGCGCCGGATCGCCGCGGCGAACGGCACCTGGTAGCCCGGTGCCGGCGCGATCTTCTGGCGCGCATCGAGACCGCCGCTGGAAACATGGATGAATTCGCAGCCGCGCGCCTCCAGCGCGCGCGACAGCGCCAGGCTCTGGTCGAGATCCCAGCCGCCCTCGACCCAGTCGGTCGCCGAGATGCGCACGCCCAGCGCCACCCGCTCCGGCACCACCGCGCGCACCGCATCGAACACGCGCAGCACCAGGCGCATGCGATTCTGCAAGGGGCCGCCGTAGGCATCGTCGCGGCGGTTGCTCAGCGGCGACAGGAACTGGTGCAGCAGGTAGCCGTGGGCGGCGTGCAGTTCGATCAGGTCCAGACCCAGCCGCACCGCGCGCCGCGCGCTGTCGACGAAGGCGGCGATGACGCGCTCGATGCCGTCGGCGTCCAGCGCCTGCGGCGACGGGTCGCTGTCGTGGTAGCCCTGGGCCGAGGCGGACACCGTCTGCCAGGCCCGCGGATCGTCGCGATCCAGCGCGCGACCGCCCTGGTCCCAGGGACGATGGCTGGAGGCCTTGCGGCCGGCATGCGCCAGTTGCACGCCGAAGGCAGTCGGCGACCAGCGCCGGGCCGCGGACAGGGCCTCGCCGAAGGCCCGCTCGGTGGCGTCGTCCCATAATCCGAGGTCGGCCCAGCTGATCCGTCCCGCCGGTTCCACCGCGGTGGCCTCCACGATCACCAGGCCGGCGCCGGACAGCGCCAGCTGCGGCCAGTGCGCGTGGTGCCAGCTGCTGGCCCGGCCATCCTCCGAGGAGTACTGGCACATCGGCGGTACCACGATGCGGTTGGGCAGGGCCAGCGGGCCGATCTGCAGGGGCGCGAACAACAGGCTCAAGCCGTTACTCCGGGATGGGGGCGATCACTATCCCCTCGCCCCCGCAGGGCATCAACGCCGGCACTGGAACACATCCATCCGGGCCATCTCCGGCCGCGCGCGCGTTTGCTAGGCTTCGGCGTCTCCCGACGGACCTCGCCATGCCGGGCCACAGCCAGTTCGACCTGCTCCGCCAGCGCCGCTTCCTGCCCTACTTCACGGTGCAGGCGCTGGGCGCGTTCAACGACAACGTGTACCGGCAGGCGATCATCGGCCTGCTGATCTTCCTGGGCGCGAGCACGGAAGAACGGGGGCTGTACGCGATCCTCGCGCCGGCGATCTTCATCCTGCCCTACTTCCTGTTCTCGGCCATCGCCGGCCAGGTCGCGGAGAAGCTGGAGAAGCAGCGCCTGATCGTGATCACCACCGCGATGGAGATCGCGATCATGTCGCTGGCCGCGGTGGGCTTCCTGCTGCAGGCCATGCCGCTGCTGCTGGTCGCGCTGTTCTGCACCGGGGTGCAGTCCACCCTGTTCGGGCCTGTGAAGTATTCGGTGCTGCCATCGATCCTCAAGCCCGAGGAGCTGACCGGCGGCAACGGCCTGGTCGAGATGGGCACGTCGATCTCGATCCTGTGCGGGATGATCGCTGGCGGCATGATCTTCCAGGTCGCCGGCGCGCACGGGCCGCAGGCCGCAGCGATCACCATCGTGCTGCTGGCCATCCTGGGCAACGTGCTGGCGCGGATGATCCCGCGCATGGATGCCGGCGCGCCCGACCTCGCCATCCGCTGGAATCCGATCCCCGAATCGCTGGCCGTGCTGCGCATGGCCAAGCAGCAGCTGGCGGTACGCAACGCCATCCTCGGCGTGTCGTGGTTCTGGTTCTTCGGCACGCTGCTGACCTCGCAGCTGCCCACCTATGCCGAGCGTCACCTCGGCGGCGCGGCCGACTCGGCGACGCTGTACGTGTTCGTGCTGGCGCTGTTTTCGATCGGCACCGGCGCGGGCTCGCTGCTGTGCGAGAAGCTGTCCGGCCGAACGGTGGAGATCGGCCTGGTGCCGATGGGCGCGTTCGGCATGAGCGCGTTCCTGCTCGACCTCTACTTCGCGCGCCCCGCGCTGGCACCGGCCGGCGGCCTGGACGTGGCGCAGTTCCTGCAGCAGCCCGGCAGCGTGCGCATCGTGGTCGACCTGCTCGGCATCGGCCTGTCCACCGGCATCTTCGTGGTGCCGCTGTTCGCGCTGATCCAGAGCCGCACGCCGGTCTCGCGCATGGCGCGCGTGTTCGCCGCGCTCAACATCCAGAATTCCGGCTTCATCGTGCTGGCAGCCGTGGCGGGACTGGTGCTGCAGGGCTGGCTGGGCTGGAGCGGGCCGCAGCTGTTCCTCGCGCTGGCGATCGCCAATGCGCTGGTGGCGATGTGGATCTTCAGCATCGTGCCCGAGTTCGCGATGCGCTTCCTCAGCTGGCTGATGGTGCGCACCCTGTACCGGCTGGAGCTGCACGGCATCGAGAAGCACGTGCCCGATGAAGGCCCGGCACTGATCGTGTGCAACCACGTCAGCTACATGGATGCCCTGATCCTGGCCGCCACGATCCCGCGGCCGGTGCGCTTCGTCATGTACTGGAAGATCTTCAACATCCCGGTGATGCGCTGGATCTTCCGCACCGCGCGCGCGATCCCGATTGCCGGCGCGCGCGAGAACCCGGCATTGATGCAGCAGGCCTTCGACGCGATCGACGCGGCGCTGGCCGATGGCGAACTGGTCGGCATCTTCCCGGAGGGCGCGCTGACGAAGGATGGCGAGATCGCCGCCTTCAAGTCGGGCGTGGAGAAGATCCTCGAGCGCGCCGCCGCGCGTGGCCAGGTCGTGCCGGTGGTGCCGATGGCGCTGCGCGGCATGTGGTCGAGCATGTGGAGCCATCGCGACTCAAGGTTGGGCCGCATGCGCGTGCCGCGCCGCTTCCGCGCGCACATCGGCGTGGCGGCCGAAGCGCCGGTGCAGGATCCGGCCGTGAGCGCCGACCAGCTCGAGGCCAGGGTGCGTGCCCTGCGTGGTCCGCACGCCTGACCGGCGACGCGTCCGCACATCCCCGCCCGCCGCGCACCCCTGCACCACTGGCTGAATCCGCGCATGCGGGAGCGGATGCGACACGACGGCCAGCCGAGAGTTTTCCCTGCGGTCGAATGACACAGACAGGGATCCACAGGACGCCTGCCCACTGCGCGCTCGCGGATCCCCGTCCGCGCGCGCGCTCAGCATGACCTGTGGGCTCGGTTTCAGTCGCGATCGAAGTTCCGTCCCTACCCGCCTGGATCCCGCCCCGTCCCCGCCCCGCGCGTCAGCTCACCCAGCCCGCGGTGACCAGCAGCGCCAGCACTGCCAGCCACAGCACCAGCGCACGCCAGACCAGGCCCAGGGCCTCGCGCAGTTCCGGCATCGGGCCGAGCTCGCGCACCAGCGCGCTGCCGCTGGCCAGGCCGACCTCGGCATAGTCCTCGGCTTCGTCGGCGATGCCACCGCGCACGCTGGCGCGCCCGGCGGCGGCCAGGAAGTCTGCATCCGCACGCAGCGAGGCACCGCCGGCCTGCTTCCAGGCCAGCACCACGTCCTCGAAGTTGCCCACCAGCGCCAGCGACAGCGTCATCAACTGCGCCACGGGCCAGTCCAGCGCCGACAGCAGGGTGCGGGCAGCGTCCACCATGGCGAACGGCAGGCCGGCTGCAACATCGTCTTCCGCCACGATTGCCACCAGCCGGTAGCCCAGCGCACCCACCGGGCCCAGCAGCAGGAACCACAGCAGCACGGCGAACCAGCGCCGCAGCGCGCAGCCGAACACGGCGCCGATCAGGGCCGGCGAATCCACGCGCGCCTCGTCGCGGCGCTGCGACGGCCACAGCCAGGCGGCTGCGTCCAGCCGCTCGTCGCCGGTGGCGGCATCCAGCACCGCCTCGACGTCATGATCGAGGTTGCGCGGCCCCCAGGCATGGAACAGCACGGCGACACCGAGCAGCAGCGACGGCAGGCCCAGCCAATGGCCCGACAGCAGCAGCTGGAGCAGGCCGACCAGCACCAGCACCGGCAGCAAGGCCAGCACGAGTCCGAATGCTCCGTGCCACAGGCGGACGTCGGCCAGGCGTGCATCCAGCCAGCGCAGCCAGCGGCGGAACCAGTCGTGCCTGCGCAGCGCCGCCGCCGCATCCTGCGCCAGATGACCGAGCACCAGCGCGATGACGACGGCAAGCAGGGTGGCGAACATGGGGCGATTCTAGGCGCGACCAATGCGCCGGGCGAGCGCCGCGCGCCGAAGGGCTGCATGCGATGCCTGTTGGCGGGGTGAGGGTCTGGGCCGGGGTCGACGCCGATCCCTCACCGCGTTCGGGATGGCACCGACTGGAACGGAGCCGGCCAAGGGCCTCGTTCGATCCGCCCCGGTCCGGTCAGTCCGGGCGCAGCGACGACTCCGCGGCGCAGGATCCGCAGGCGCCCTTCAACCCGCCCCGGCCGGCGCCCTGTCAGCCGCCCCATGCCAATACTCGATCAGCCAGCGCGAGATCGACAGCCTGGGGGAGAGCAGCAGGCCGTCGGAGTGGGTTTCGTCACGCAGCGCAGCGCCGACCTCCTCCCGGGTGAACCAGCGCGCGTCCTCGAGCTCATCGTCGGCGGGAACGGGGTCATCGGGCTCGGCATCGGCGAGGAAGCCGAGCATCAGCGACGAGGGGAACGGCCAGGGCTGCGAGGCCAGGTAGCGGCTGCTGCGCACCCGCACCGCCGATTCCTCGAACACCTCGCGCACCACGGTCTGCTCCAGCGTCTCGCCCGGCTCGACGAAACCGGCCAGGGTCGAATAGCGCCGCGGCGGCCAGCTGGCCTGGCGTCCCAGCAGCAGGCGCGCGCCATCGCTGACCGCAACGATCACGGCCGGATCGGTGCGCGGGTAGTGTTCCAGACCGCAGGCCTGGCAGTGGCCCAGCCAGCCTGCGCGGCCGTAGCGCAGCACGCCGCCGCAGGCGCCGCAGTGGCGGTGGCGCGTGCGCCAGTGCAGTACCGCCCGTGCCTGGGCGAAGGCAGTGGCCTCGCGTGCCGGCCAGTGTGCGGCCGCGGTGCGCAGGTCGATACGGGCCCGCGCATCGTCGGCGTCGTCGCGCGCGGCAAACCAGGCCTGGTCGCCATCCAGCCCCAGCAGCACCGCGTCCTCGCGCAGCTCCGGCCGCTGCGCACCGGCCACCGGCAGCGGCCCGGCCTCGGCATCGCCCAGGGCGCGGCCTTCGCCGTCGAGCAGCAGCAGCCGCGCCATTGGCCACAGTCCGGCCAGGCGATCAGCGTCGTTACGCAGGGATTCGGCGCGGTCGAGGGCGCCGTCGACGAAAGCGAACGGGGACGCTGCGAACGGCGATCGCGCCCCGGTCACGGATCAGACCGTGAACGAGGACCCGCAGCCGCAGGTCGACTTCGCATTCGGGTTGCGGATCGTGAACTGGGCGCCGTGCAGGCTCTCGGTGTAGTCGACCGCTGCGCCCATCAGGTACTGCAGGCTGAGGGGATCGACCACCAGGGTCACCCCTTCGGTGACGACCGCCAGGTCGTCTTCGCCCTGCTGTTCATCGAACTCGAAACCGTACTGGAAGCCGGAGCAGCCGCCGCCCTGGATGTAGACGCGCAGCTTCAGCGAAGGATTGCCCTCTTCGGCGATCAGCTCGCGCACCTTGCCGGCCGCAGCCGGGGTGAAATCGAGCGGGCGCTGCAGCGAGAGGTAGTCGGGGGCGGCCTGTTCCATGCGGTCAGGATGGGGCGCGGCGGCGGCGACTTCAAGCCGCGTGGCGCGGATGCAGCGTTCAGCCCGGCGCCGCGCCGGCCACATCGTCCCAGGGCAGGGTCTGGTCGACCGGCGGCCCGGACGCGGGCGCCAGGCGCACGCGGATGCGCAGTGGCTGGAAGCCCGGCGGCAGGATGATCTCGCCTTCGACCTGCTGGAAGTACTTGAACGAGTACTCCACGCCGGCCGCGTTCGGGTCCTGGCGCAGCGCCGCCCAGTCCAGCCGCTCCAGTCGGCCGTCGCGGGTGCCCTCCACGGCCAGGCTGAGCCGGCCGCTGCTGACCGCGCCGCGGTTGAGGTTCTGGGTAAGCGTGGCGGTGTAGTGCCAGGCCTGGCCGGCGCGCGGGGCCAGGGCCAGCTGGTGCACGGTCAACCCGCGCCGCTGCGCCGTGGACCCGACGAAGCGCTCGTAGAAGGCGACGTCGGCGCGCAGGGCCGCGATCTCTTCGTCGCGCTCGGCCAGCGTGACCTGCAGGTCGCGGTTGGCGTCGCGGCTGATCTGGTCGGAGCGCGCCAGGGTCGCGACCTGCTGCGCCAGCGCCTCGGCCTGCGCCTGGTCGACGCCGACCCGCGGCGCCGCGCCAATGACCACCTGCCACACGCCCCACAGGCCGAACGCGAGCGCGGCGACGAACACGACCAGCACCGCATACGAGGCGCCCTGGATATGGGCGGGCACAAGCGCGACGGCGGGCGCGCTGGCGGGTGTGCCGTCGGTCGGGCGGGAAGATGGGGTGTCGCTCATCGCACTCCGTATATCGACCTGGCTGCGGCCGCGTCAAGGCGCCCGCCCTATACTCGCCTGCGCAGGCCGCGTGCCTGCGACCACGTTCAGCCGCCCGCCGGCTTTGTCGCGAGGAGTCCGCCATGACCGAAGCCCATCTGTTCGCCGTCGGCGTGCTGTTGGCCTGGCTGGCGGGGATCCGCGCCTATCTCACCGTGTTCGGCGTGGGCCTGGCCGGCGTCATGGGCTGGCTCGACCTGCCGCCGGCGCTCGAGGCGACCACCTCCCCATGGGTGCTCGGGGTCTCTGGCGCATTGGCGCTGGCGGAATTTTTCGCCGACAAGATCCCCGGCGTCGATTCGGCCTGGGACCTGCTGCAGACCTTGGCGCGGGTCCCCGCCGGCGCCTTCCTCGCCGCCGCCGCGCTGTCCCCCGACGGCGAACTGGGCGCCGGCATGATGGCCGCCGGCGCCGGGGTCGCGCTGGCCAGCCACGCGGTCAAGGCCGGCTCGCGCGCGCTGCTCAATACCTCGCCCGAACCGGTCAGCAACCTGGCCGCGTCGGCCACCGAGGACGTGGTGGTGGTGGGCGCGCTGGCGCTGGCCTGGTCCTACCCCTGGCTGGTACTCGCGGTGGTGGTCGGGATGGGCCTGGGGCTGGCGCTGCTGCTGTGGTGGGTGTGGCGCAAATTGTTCCGGCGCGCGCCGCGACCGGCGCCCGGCTGAGCGCACCATCACGGTTTGCAGCCGCGCCCCGACGGCCACGCGGCAGCCAATTGCCGGCATGCGATAGTCCCCGGGCCGCGCAGTGGCGATAATGGCGGCAACAGGGGGATCTGGAATGGACCACGTGGCTGCGCAGGCAGGCCCGCCACCGCTTTTGCTGTTGCCGTCGTGCGCCCGCGTCGCGGCCGCGCATGCGGTTGCCCCCGCCTCTGCTTTCCGGCAAGGTTCGCGTGGTGTCTGACGCCAACAATCGCCAACGCGCGGAAGTCCCGCCCTCCGGTTTCTGGCGCCGCTGGTGCGCCGACGCGCCGCCGCCGTTGCTGCCGCGCGTGGACGTGCCCGCCAACGAAGAGGTCCGGCCAGCGCCCGCGCCTGCACAGGCCCCGGCCGAGCCCGGCCGCGAGGCCGCGGCCTGGCGCGTGCTGGTGGTCGAGGACGATCCCAGCCAGGCGCTGTTTGCCGAGAGCGTGCTCAACGGCGCCGGGATGCAGGCGCACGTGGTGTCGGTCACCGGCGAGGTGATGGGCGCGATGCAGCAGCTGCGCCCGGACCTGGTGCTGATGGACCTGCACATGCCCGGACTGGACGGCGTGGAACTGACCGCCCTGATCCGCGGCCACGCCGATTTCGCAATGACCCCGGTGGTGTTCCTGACCGGCGACGAGGATCCCGAGCGCCGCTTCGAGGTGCTCGACGTGGGCGCGGACGACTTCCTGCGCAAGCCGGTGCGGCCCCGCCACCTGGTCTCCGCGGTGCAGAGCCGCATCCAGCGCGCACGCATCGTGCAGGCCGCCGGCGGCGGCGCGCGCCACCCGGTGACCGGGCTGCACACCCGCCCGCAGATGCTGCAGCTGCTGGCCGCGACGGTGCCGCAGGCACGCACCGGCGCGGCGCTGTTTGTCGAGATCGCCGGCACGGCCGCGCTACGCGACCGCTTCGGCTACGCCGCACTGGAGGCGCTGCTCGCCGACGCCGGGCGCCGGGTCGGCGAAATCGCCGACGGCCATGCAGCCTCGCGCTTGAACGACAACACCTTCCTCGTGTTCGCCACCGGCATCGATGGCGCCGCGCTTCCCCCGTTCGCGCGCCAGCTGCGCGACGGCCTGGGCGAGCATGGCTTCCAGGTCGGTGGGGAGCGCCTGCGCCTGCGTGCGGTGGTCGGCTACGCCGATCTGGCGCTGGGTTTCGACGATGCCGGCGCTGCCCTGTCCGCCGCCGAGGAGGCCCTGCGCGCCGCGCGCAGCCACCCGCACGGCGTGGCCGCATGGGCGCGGCCGGTGTCGGCCGAAGACCGCGACCTGGCGGCCGTCGAGCAGGCGCTGCGCGAAGCGCTGGCCTCGGACAGCCTGCTGGCGGCCTTCCAGCCGATCGTCGCGGTCGCCGGCGGCGACGATGCCCAGTACCAGGTCCTGCTGCGCCTGCGCGGCGCGGGCGACGAGCTGCACCCGGCCGGCCGCGTGCTGCAGGCGGCCAACCGCATTGGCGCCACGCTGCAGGTGGACCGGCGCATGGCCGCGATCGCGATCGCCGCACTGCGTCGCCAGCGCGAGGAACGGCGCGCGCTGCGCCTGTTCGTGACCCAGTCGCCCTCCACGCTCTCGCACGACGGGCATGCGCAATGGCTGCTGCAGTCGCTGGCCGAAGCCGGCGTGGATGGCGCGTCGCTGGTGATCGACGTGCGCCAGGAGGATGCGCTGGTGCATGCGCTGTCTCTGCAGGATTTCTGCAGCGCGATGGTCTCGGCCGGCGTGCAGCTGTGCCTGAGCCAGTACCGCCACGGCCCCGAGGCCAATGCCCTGCTCGGGCAGCTGCCGCTGGGTTATGTGCGACTGGATTCGCGCTATTCGCGCGACCTCGACGACACCGCGGTGCGTGACGAGATGCGCAGCGCGATCGATTTCGCCCACCGCATGGGCCTGCAGGTGATCGGCCAGCAGGTCGAGGACGCGCAGTCGGCCGCGACGCTGTGGATGACCGGCGTGGACTACATCCAGGGCAACCTGGTGCAGCGCCCGGCCGGCGACCTGCAGTTCGATTTCCACAGTTCGGTGCTGTAAGGAGGCCGGGGATGGCGCTGATCGTCAACGCCCGGCCTTCGAGCATCATGTTGCGCTGGTTCACCCTGGGCGCGGCGGGCGGCGCGGCACTGAGCCTGGTGCTGCACGTGCTGGGCATGGAGGGGCCGTGGCAGGGCTTCGCCCTGGTGCTGGCGCTGCTGGCGGTGTTCGCCTCGATCGCGGTGTTCTACAACCTGCGCACGCACGACCGCGAGCTGCGCGAGGCGAACGAGCGCAGGGAACGCGACGAGGCGGTGCTCAGCGAACTGCACCGCGAACTCGAACGCCACGCCCAGCTCGAGCATGACCTGCGCCTGGCCAAGCAGGCCGCCGAATCGGCGGTGATGGCCAAGGGCGAGTTCCTCGCCACCATGAGCCACGAGATCCGCACGCCGCTCAACGGCATCGTGCCGATGCTCGACCTTCTGATGCATGCGCGCCTCGCCGCGGACCACGCCGAGCTGGTGCGGACCGCCTACCTGTCCTCGCAGCAGATGCTGCGCATCGTCGACGACATCCTCGATTACTCCAAGCTCGAGGCCGACAAGCTCGAGCTCGAGACCACCGCGTTCAACCTGCGCGAGATGGTCGAAGGCGTGCTGCAGCTGCTGGAGCGCCCGGCGCAGAGCAAGGGGCTGCGCATCCACATGCAGATCGAGCCGGGCGTGCGCCTGCCGGTGCGCGGCGACCCGGTGCGGCTGCGCCAGGTGCTGGGCAACCTGGTCAGCAACGCGGTGAAGTTCACTGAACGCGGCTCGGTGACCCTGTCGCTGCGCAGGCTGGGCGAGACCGCCACCCAGCACCAGCTGCGCTTCGAGGTCCGCGACACCGGCGTGGGCATCTCACAGGCCGCGCAGGGCCGGCTGTTCCAGGCCTTCAGCCAGGCCGACGCCTCGACCACGCGCCTGTACGGCGGCACCGGCCTGGGCCTGGCGATTTCCAAGCGCATCGTCGACCTGATGGGTGGACGCATCGGCGTGGAGTCCGAACCGGGCCTGGGCGCCACGTTCTGGTTCGAGATTCCGCTGCTCAAGGTGCAGGGCGACATGCAGGCAGAAGACACCAACCCGCAGGGCGGCCGGCTGCTGCTGCTGAGCGCCGACCCGCGCCTGCGCCTGCGCCTGAGCATGCTGCTGCCCAACTGGGGCCTGCGCGTGACCTCGGTGGAGACCACGCAGGAAGCGCTGGACCGGTTGCGCAACGCGGCCAACCAGGGGCCGCCCTGGGCCTATTCGATCGTGCTGGCCGACCTGTCGGGGATGCGCAACACCGCACTCGCCCTGCACCGCAACCTGGGCCGCCAGGCCGTCTATGGCGAGTTGCGCCTGGTCTGCCTGTACGGTGACGAGACGGTCCCCGATGAGCTGCAGCGCAGCGTGACCCTGCTCAGCCGCCAGACCCCGGACGCCAACCTGCGGGCGGCCCTGTTCGACGCGACGGCCGAGTCGGTCGCCGCTCCGGCGGTCCAGGCCGCCGCGCCCGCACCTGCCGCTGCGGCGCCCTCTCCGGACCGGCTGGCATTGCGCAAGCCGCGGGTGCTGCTGGTCGAGGACAACCCGGTCAACCTGATGGTCGGCCAGCGCCTGCTGGGCGTGCTCGGGATCACCTGCGATACCGCCAGCAATGGCGAGGCCGCGCTGCTGCGCATGTCGGCCTCGCGCTACGACATCGTGCTGATGGACTGCCAGATGCCGGTAATGGATGGCTACACCGCGACCCGGCGCTGGCGCGAGAACGAGGATGCGGCCGACGACGGCCGCCACCTGCCCATCATCGCGATGACGGCCAACGCCATGGCCGGCGACCGCCAGAAGTGCCTGGACGCGGGCATGGACGACTACCTGCCCAAGCCGGTGACCCGCAGCGAACTCGAGCGCTGCCTGCACCGCTGGTGGGACCCGGAGCAGGTCGCGGTGCCCCACGACTTCGCCGACCTGGTCGATGGCGACGCGGACAGCACGCCGGTACCGACGACGCTGGACCCGCAGCTGCTGGGCCTGCCGCTGGGCGACCCGGTGGTGGAGCCGGTCGGCGCCGGCGCATTCGATTTCGACCTCTCGTTCGGCGCTCCGGGGCTTGGGCCTGGCCTTGCCGCCGCGGCGGAGCACGAGCCCATCGTGCCCGCGCCGGTCGCCGAGGTGACGTCGACTTGGCAGCCAGCTGCCGCGCCTGCGCCCGCCGCGCAGATCGTGCCTGCGGAGGGCGTCGCCACCGCGCCCGCGTCGGCGACAGGCGCTGCATCTGCTGCGGACTCACTGCCTGCTGCGCCCGCCGCGGCAACTGCGCCGACGGCAGTTCCTGTCGTTGCCGCCAGTCCCACCGAAGCCGCTGTACCTGGCGCCGCAGCTGCTGCGGCTGTACCCGCTGCGGCTGCACCTGCTGCATCTGCTGCACCTGCTGCGGCTGCATCTGCTGGCGCGCCGGCTGCAACTGCGCCGACGGCTGTTGCGCGCCCGATCGCCGCCACCCAGGCACCAGCGCAGGCGGCCGCAGCGCCCGCGCCACAGCGGGCGCTCGCGCCGGTGCTGGATGTCACGATCCTCGAAGACCTGCAGGCCATGCTCGGCGACGAGGTCGAGCGCCTGGTCGACATCTTCCTGGAGGACACGCCGCGCCTGGTGCGCGCGCTGGAGAACGCGGCCGGCGGCCCGGATTACGATGCCCTGCGCGAGGCCTCGCATTCATTGAAGTCGTCCAGCGCCAACCTCGGTGCGATGTCGCTCTCGGCGGCAGCCAGGCGCGTCGAGCTGGCCGCACGCGAGCGCTCGCTCGAACGCCCGGCGGTGGCGGTCGCGCTGATCGCCAACGAATTCGCACGCGCCCGCCAGCAACTGCTCGCGCGCCGCGCGCCGCAGCAGGCCTGAGTCCCGAACCGGCGCCTGCCGCGCCTTCGGTTCAGTCCTCGATCTTGCTCTGCAGGTAGTTCTGCGCGCCGATGCGCTCGACCAGGTCGAGCTGGGTCTCGATCCAGTCCACGTGCTCTTCCTCGTTCTCGAGGATGTCGGCAAACAGCTTGCGACTGACGTAGTCGCCGGCGCCCTCGCAGTAGGCGATCGCCTCGCGCAGCAGCGGGATGCCCTCGAGTTCCAGCGCCAGGTCGCAGCGCAGGATCTCGACCGGGTTCTCGCCGATCTTGAGCTTGCCCAGCGCCTGGAAGTTAGGCAGGCCCTCGAGGAACAGGATGCGCTCGGCCAGCACGTCCGCGTGCTTCATCTCTTCGATCGATTCCTCGTACTCGTGCTTGGCCAGTTCGGCCAAGCCCCAGTTCTTCAGCATCTTGGCGTGCAGGAAGTACTGGTTGATCGCGGTCAGCTCGTTGTAGAGCGCCTGATTGAGATAGCGGATGACCCGCGCGTCGCCTTTCATCGGTGGGCTCCCTGCGCCATGAAGAGGCAGACTTTACCCGCGCGCCGCAGCCCATGCCGGAACGGGAATGGTGTGCATTTGTATCCGCGTCGCCGGTCGCGCACAGCCGGACGAAAACGGCGCGGCGCCAGGCACGACCCAGGGCATTGCGATCGCCTGGCAACACATCCCGCGATCGCGGACCCTGTCGTTCCAGGGCGGGGTAGTCGAGGCTTGGCCGGACAGGCCCACGGGATCCAGTCGGAACCCCGGCTCGAAGGTAAGTGCAGGACTACAGCCGTCGGCAGCGGACCTCAGGCGGCGCGCGCGACCAGCGGCAGGGCCACGATCCGGGCCGAGGCGGGCCGGGCCTCCTCGAGCAAGGCCTGCGCAGTCTCGACACAGCTGCCGCAGCAGGCGCCAACCCCGGTACGCATGGTCAGCTCGGAGAGCGAGCCGCAGCCGGCTTCGGCCGCGCGGCGGATGTCGTGATCGGTGATCCCATTGCAGATGCAGACGTACACGGTGCGGACAACCTGGCGGGACAGGGCGCCATTGCGCCACACATGAGAATGAGTGTCAATGCCGCCAGCGGTCGTATTCACCCCGGGCCGCGGTCCCGGTCGCGTACCGCGGGCTGTCGCGCCGCGCCCCGCGGCCACGGCCGGCGCCGCCCCGGCCGTTCGCGCTGCTCGATGCCGATCGACGGAATTGCACCCGCCCCCGCGATCTGGCGCGCAAACGGCGCCAGATGCCCCAGCGCGCTGGCATAGACGCCGCGCTTGAACATCACCACATGCTCCACGGGGTACCAGAAATCCACCCAGCGCCAGTGGTCGAACTCGGGCTTGGCGGTCAGGTCCAGGCGCAGGTCGCTCTCGGCGCCCGTGAACTGGAGCAGGAACCAGACCTGCTTCTGGCCGATGCACACCACCCGGTCGTTGCGGCGGATCGCGTTGCGCGGCAGGCGGTAGCGCAGCCAACCCGGGGTCACCCCGAGTACCGCCACGTGGTCGGGCAGCAGCCCCGTTTCCTCGCGCAGTTCGCGGTACATCGCCTCGACAGGCGTCTCGTCGCTGTTCATCCCGCCCTGCGGGAACTGCCAGCCGTCCCGCCGCACACGCCGCGCCCAGAAGACGCGCCCGTCCGGATGCATCAGCACGATGCCGACATTGGGGCGATACCCGTCCGGATCGATCACGATGCGGACTCCAAAGATCTACTGCGCCCGACTCTGCCACGTCTGTCCCGAAAACGACAGCCCGACCCCCGGCGTTGACGCAGCCCTGCCAGCCCGGGACAATATGCGGCTCGCCGTCGCACAGACGGCCGATGGCTATGTAGCTCAGCTGGTTAGAGCGTGGCACTCATAATGCCGAGGTCGGTGGTTCGAGTCCACCCATAGCCACCAGATTTCCGAGCGAAATCAACAGCTTGACGGAACCGCCACTTGGCGGTTTTTTGTTGCCTGTGGCAGGGCAGCGGACCGGGATGGCCTGCCCCGGATTCGCAATGAGGTGCTTCGAAGACCTTCAAGTGTCGGCAAACTTTCTCGGACGATCCCGCTCGGATATCCGGAGCGCCCGGCCTGCGAAGGCGCAAGGCATGCTCTCAGGCCGGCGACCGATCATTGAAGCCGGCAACACCCGACATCGGGCGCAGGGCGATCGGCTGACGACTTCGACGGCTCCGGCACGGCCCGCCCCGATGGCGACCTTGCGCAGCCGGGCCAGCGCGTCAGTCCGGTCTGTTGAAGTACATGCCGTGGTACGCGTCGATGGATGCCTTCGGCTCGAACGGGATCCGGATGTGGCGCTCTTCCAGCTCCCACCGGTCAGCCAGCGAATAGCCCAGGTCGGCCATGTCGGCCACGAATTCCGGCAGGCACATCACGCGGTACGGGCAGACGGCGATTCCGAGATTCTGGAGTGTGAAGTAGCCCTGCTGCGGATGCATGGGCACCAGGTTGACGATGATCCTGGCCGGCGCCCGCACCAGCCCACGCAGCAGTTCGGGCAACGAATAGTCCAGGTACTGCAGCGCGCCGGTGGTGATGAGCAGATCGCTGCCGTCGGCCTCCGCTGGATCGTGCGCGAATCGCAGTCCACCGAGCTGGTCGTGTTCGTCGGCCCATCGGCGGCCCGCCTGCATCACTGCGGGCACGTCGTGGACCCGCCAGCGGATGTCCGGCGGGTAGTCGACGTACTGGCGGAATCCGTAGTAGGCCTGTCCCATATGGCCTCCGAGGTCGAACACATCGCGGATCCGGTCGCGCATCAGGCGGGATAGCCAATGTATGGCCGGGTAGTCGCACGCGCGCACCCTCTCGAACTGAGCGCGGTACATCGTCGCGGCAGCATCGACGTCGTACGAATTCGACATGGTGGCAGGCGTGGCGGCCAAGGCTTCGGCGTAGCTCTGGTACATGCCGTAGTAGGCATTGCCGCCCAGGTAGGGACGGCGGAAATAGTGCCGGTACAGGGGACGCCCCAAAACCCGTACACCCGGCAGTTCTGCCGCCCTTACCGCCAGTCTGTGCCAGGAGCTCATCGCGCATTCCCGGGCCCGTCGTCTGACCAGAACGACAGAACTCCGTGGCATGGGTCACCAGCGGACCACGGGCGCAGTCCAGGCCGGGCCGCGCGCTCCGAGGACGCCGGCGAGCACGGCAGGCGGGTCGGGGCCGCCCGTCATTTCACATCAGCGACAACGTCCGGGGGTACTTCCTGTCGGGGCCCGCCTGGCACGGCCTGGCCTTCCAGATCTGCCCGGCTTCCAGGGGCCCGCGCGATCGCGTCGCAGGCACCCCACCACTGCCCGGGCCCGCTTGTCAGGTGGCCTGGTCGCCCATCGCTTCCTGGATCAGCGCCACGATCTGGGCGACGGTCGGGTCCTTGGGCAGGGACATGTTCTTGAACGTGAAATCCAGCTCACTTTCCAGGTCGAGCATGATGTCCACCTGGATGATGGAGTCGATGCCCAGCTCCTGGAGCCGGGTCTGTGCGTTGATGGGCACGTCGGTCGGGCCGACCCGATCATGGAGCATCTCGGTCAGACGGGGCAGAATCGCTGGATTTTCCACGTGGGACACCTGTCTAATGTCCGCGCTGGCCCGGTTCCTGCGTGCCGGAAGTGAAGGGATTCCGTCGGCGGGACGAACGACAGCAATGGGACGTTGAGGACATTGTAATGGAGCCGGGCGACAGCCACGAAGCGAACAGGAACGTCATTGCCCAGGCGAACTTCCGCCTGCGCTTCGGCGTGCTGGTCGCGGTCACCATCGCCTGCGTGCACTGGTTCGGCTCCGTTGGCTCGGGCGCGGCCGACGTTGTGCTGGCGGCCATGCTCGGCGGCTACATCGTCTATGCCGCGCTCGCGCGCTGGCTGGCCACACGCCCGCAGTGGCTGGCCAGCCGCGATCTGGTCGTCGTCACCGCGGTGGTCGATCCGCTGGCGCTGTCGGGCTGGATGTACTTTGCCGGCGGCTCGTCGATGGTCTTCGTCGCCTTCTACCTGTTCACCACGCTCGGTTTCGGCTTCCGTGTCGGCACCCGGGCGATGCACATCTGCCAGGTGTTCGCGCTGGCGGGGTTCGGCGTGGTGGTGATGGCCTCGCCGACGTGGCAGGGCAATCTGCTGTTTGCAGCCTCGCATGCGCTGCTGCTGGTGGTGGTGCCTCTGTATGCCGCCAGCCTGATCCAGCGCATCAACGCCGCGCGCGAAGCGGCCGAGTTCGACAGCCGCGCCAAGTCGCAGTTGCTGGCGAAGGTCAGCCACGAACTGCGCACGCCGCTGACCGGCATTGTCGCCGACGCGCAGTTGCTGGAGGTCGAGGCCACCGAGGCCGGCACCGTGAACCGCGCGCGTTCGATCCAGCGCCTGGCCACGACTCTGGACTCGGAAATCAAGCAATTGCTCGACCTGTCCAAGATCGCGGTGCATGGCGGGGACAATCGACAGAAGGAAGAGACCTTCAGCCTGGCCTTCACCGCCACCCAGGTCGTGGGCTCGATCCGCTCGATCGTCGGCACGCGGCCGATCGCCGTGGAGCTGGATTTCGACGAGAGGATCATGTTGCCGGTGATCGGGCACCACCAGGAGCTGGTGTCGATCCTGACCAACCTGGCCGGCAATGCGGTCAAGTTCACCGAAGAAGGATCGGTGACCCTGGAGGTACGGCTGATCGGGAGCAGCGACACTACGTACCGGGTGCGCTTCGCCGTGTCCGATACCGGCATCGGCATCGCCCCGATCCATCACGAGAAGATCTTCCAGCCCTTCTTCCAGGTCGAGGGCGGTCCGGCGCGCCGCTATGGCGGCACGGGCCTGGGCACATCGATCGCCAGTGAACTGGTGCGGCGCATGGGCGGCCGGCTGCAGGTCGACAGTGCCCTGGGGCGCGGCAGCACCTTCTTCTTCGAGCTGAAGCTGCCCGTGGACGCCAGCCCCGCGGCATCGGCAGCCAACGCCGCGCCATCCTGCGTGGCCGGCAAGCGCGTGCTGGTGGCCGACGACAACACCACCAACCTGTCCCTGCTCAAGGAGATGCTGCTCAAGGACGGGCACCAGGTGACGGCGGTCGACAGCGGGCACGATGCCATCGTCATGCTCAGCGCCAACACCTACGACGTGATCTTCCTCGACTACAACATGGACGATGTCAACGGTGCGATGGTCTACCAGACCTATGCCTACAGCCGGGTGCAACTGGCGCCGACCTTCTTCATCACCGCCGACACCACGGCGATGACCACGCGCCTGCTCGAGGACCTCGGCGCCAACGGCGTGATCTACAAGCCGCTGACGTTCGAGAAGATCCGCCAGGCGATCGCCAGCGTGTTCCCCGACGAGGCCCGGCCGGTGCAGGCCGAGCCGCTACGACCCCTGCAGGGCGCGGTGGCGATCAGCGGAGTCCCGGTGGAATACCTGGATCCGAGCGTGATCGAGGGGCTGCGCGAGATCAAGGACAGCCCGGACTTCCTGCACGCGGTGATCACCGACGGCATCGCCGACATCCACGGCCTGCACCAGGCACTGGCCGACGCCATCGACAGCGCCGATCTCCCGGCCCTGCACAAGCAGGCGCACGCACTGAAGGGGGTGGCGCTGAGCCTGGGCGTGGTCCGGCTGGCGCATCTGGCCGATCGCCTGATGACCATGACCCACGACGTGCTGACCGGCAGCGCGCCACGCTGGCACGAGGACCTCGACGCCTGCGTGGCCAGAAGTTGCCAGGCCCTGGACGACCTGCGCCTGACCTTCGCGACACAGTTGGCGGTCAATACCTGACTGCAGGCGCGATCGACGCGGGGCGGCCACCGCTGGCGCTGTGCCAGGGTGGCCACCCGACGCTCCCTGCAGGCAAGGGAGGGCGCTGGCTCAGGGACCCGTCGTCCCCGACGACACGCAGACTCAGGCGACGCGCGCCATTGCCGCGGCCGGCGTGGCGTCGGCCACCGGGGTCGCGACCTGTTGTTCGCCGGCCTGCATCAGGATCAGCATTTCCATGGCGCGCACCTCCTCGGGCGAGAGCTGCATTGCCGCCTCCACCCAGTCCTCGACCACACGCCTGCCTTCGGCGTAGTCGATCCCGGCGCTCCGCCGCACCGCCTGCCGGACCATCATCCGCGACTTGCGGCGCGAGGCGTGCTCGCGGATATGGCGCTCCACGGCCAGCTCGCCCGCGCCCTGCGGCACGACCTCGTCGACCAGCCCCATCTCCAGCAGCTGCGCGGCGCTGTAGACCTTCTTGTTGGTCATCAGCTTCTCGGCGGCCTTGGGTGCGATGCGCTCGCACAGCAATCCCATTGCGCCGCTGCAGGGGAACAGGCCGAACATGATTTCCGGGAAGCCGAAGCTGCTCTGCTCCTCGGCGATGATGTGGTCGGCGGCCAGCGCCAGCTCGAAGCCGCCGCCCAGCGCGCGTCCCTGCACCAGCGAGACCGTGGCCATGTTGCCCTTGAACTCGGTCGACCAGGCGACGATGGCGTCGAGGCAGCGCATCGAATACTCGCGTAGCTGCTGCACGTCACGGCGCTTGATGCACTGCAGGAAGAAGTGCAGGTCGCCGCCCTGGCTGAAGTAGGTGGGATGGCTGGACTGGATCACCGCATACGGTGGCGGGTGGCCGATCGCACCGGCGACCGCGGCCGGGATCCGCAGTTCGTCGATCAGCCCGTGGAATTCCTCCACCAGCGCCGGGGTGAAGTTGTGGACGCCGGAAGCGTCGGGCGCGACGGTGATCCACAGCGTGCGCTCGGCGAGCTGGCGGACCTGGGTGCTGACGCGGGCATGGACATTGCGGGGGGCGTTCAGGACGTGTTGCATGGAGACTCTCCTTGTGGGCGGGAAGGCGATTGCCTGGGGGTACTGGAAATCACGAGGGCGGCATTGGCACCGCCGAAACCGCAGGAGAAGGACAGCGCGTGCGGTATCGACATGGCGCGCGGCACCGGGCCGACGTGGTTGACGGCGCACGCGGGGTCCGGTTCGCCCAGGTGGGCGCTGGCCGGGGCGATGCCGATCCGCATCGCCAGCAGGGTCAGCGCGAACTCCAATGCGCTGGCCGCGCCAAGGAGATGCCCATGGACAGACTTGGTGGACGAGACGAAGGCATCGCCGGGGCCGGCGCCAAGGACCTCGCGGATGGATGCGGCCTCGATCTCGTCGCCGCCGCGGGTGGCGGTGGCATGGGCGTTGACGTAGGCGATGTCGGCCGGCGTCAGCCCGGCCGAGGCGATCGCCGAGCGCAGCGCCGCGACCTGGCCGCGCGAATCCGGCATGCCGATGTGGTGGGCATCGTTGGTGCATGCATAGCCGCTGAGATAGCCGAGGATCGTGGCGCCGCGCGCCCGCGCCAGCCTGGCGTTCTCCAGGATCACGAAAGCTGCTCCTTCGCCCAGCACCAGGCCGGTCCGCTGCTTCGAGAATGGACGGCAGCTGGTGGACGGATCGTCAGGATCGGGTTCCGACATCGCCCGCGTGCCGTCGAAAATCCCGAGCACCGGTGCGGTCAGCGAGCCTTCGGCACCGCCAGCGACCGCAATATCCAGGTCGCCGCGCGCGATCGCCCGACCCGCCTCGCCAATCGACACGCCGGACGAAGCGCAGGCACTGGCGCTGGTGATGACCGGGCCGGAGATGCGGTGACGGATCGCGACCTGCGCGCCGCCGCCGTTGCCCATGACCGCCATCGAGGTCCAGGGCCGTGAGCGCTGCCTGTCCTCCAGCAACAGCTGCTGGAACCACTCCAGGATGGTGGCGGTGCCGCCGTTGACGTTGCCGTAGTACAGCCCGGCGCGTTCACCGTAGCCCGAAAATTCCTCCAGCCCCGCCTGCGCGATCGCCTGGCGCGCGGCCAGGATCGCCATCTGCTGGACGCGGTCCAGGAACGGGCGTTCGAGCTTTGGAAACTCTTCCTCGAACTGCACCGGGATCGCGCCCGCCACGAACGGCTTGCGGATCGGCGGCGCTTCCAACAGGCGGATGCCGGAGGTGGCGTTCCGCAACGAGGCTTCCGCCTCGGGCACGTTCAAACCAATGGGCGAAACAAGGCCCATGCCGGTGATCGCGACATCTTCCATCGTCATGCGTGTCTATCCCGATAATGACCTCGGGACGCACCAGTCATTCTTCCCTGTCCCAGCGCGCCCGGATCCAAAAGCACAATGCGCGTCGCGACGGTATCACCGAAAACCGCGACGGCGGTAGGCGGCGCGCCGCCCGTGCAGGGCGCGTTGCGGCGCGACGCCTTGCCTTCGGGCCGGCTTTGTCCCGTTTCGTCATCACCGCCGGCGAGGCGGCACGGCACGGTCGCGGCACCCGGGATGGCATGGCCCGCACGCGCCCCCGCGATGCCCGGCCCGGCCGCTGGAGAATGGGCCCGTTGATCCGGCGTCCCACTCGGCTGACTTCGCCCGCGCCGGCGGCGCCTGTCCCACGGGTGGGTTGATCTGGGTCATGGGCCGCCTGTGCCACGGCCGATAGGCTCGCGCCATGCTGCCAGACCTTTCGCTCATGACGCATTCCGGCACCGACCTTCCACCGCGGGACGGGCAACGCATGCTCGACGCCTGCTTCCTCGGGCCGTATGCCGAAAACGACACGCTGCTGGAGCGGCTGGTGGTCGAGTTCCTGCGCGACCACGTGCACTGGCGACGCAACTTCCATCCCGAGGATCCGCCTGCGATCCCCACGCGCGCCGCCCAGCATCCGCAGTACCAGGCCTTCGAGGCGCGGATGCGGCGCGAGCTGCACCAGCTCTCGGCCGCGCTCAAGCGCTCGGTGCCGTTCCACAGCCCGCGCTACATCGGCCACATGGTCTCGGACCTGCTGCTGCCGGGGCTGGCGGCGCAGATCCTCACCCTGCCCTACAACCCCAACAACGTCAGCGGCGACGCCGCGCCGGTGACCCTGCAGCTGGAAATGCAGGTCGGGCTGCAGCTGGCGCGCATGCTCGGCTGGCCGGACGATCCGGCGCGGCCGGACTGCGCATTCGGCCACCTCACCTCCGGCGGCACCCTGGCCAATTACCAGGCGCTGCGGCTGGCGCTGGCGCTGAAGGCGTTCCCGGTGGCACTGCGCGCGGCTGCCGTGCCGGACATCGCGCTGCCGGATGACGACTGGCAGGCGTTCAGCCTGTCGCCCGACGCCGGGATCGCGCTGTTCTCGCAGTGGCAGCAGTGGCTGGCTGCGCAATCCCCCGTCGAGCGCGCGCGCTGGAGCGAACGGGTGCAGGCGCAGCGCATCGAGCAGCTCGGGCTGGTGGATTTCTTCGCCCGCCATCGCGCGCTGTGCGTGCCGCTGGTGCTGGCGCCGATCACCGCGCACTACTCGTGGAGCAAGGGCCTGAAGATGCTGGGCCTGGGCCGCGACCAGCTGCGCCTGCTGCCCACCCGCGGCATGCGCCTGGATGCCGATGCGCTGCAGGCGACGCTGGAGCAGTGCGTGCACGAGCGGCAGCCGGTGCTGATGGCCGTCGCCGTGCTCGGCACCACCGAGTACGGCACCGTCGACCCGGTCGATGCCGTGGTCGCCGCGCGCGCGCGCGTGCCGGACCTGGGTTTCAGCGTGCACGTGGACGCGGCCTGGGGCGGCTACCTGACCACCCTGTTCCGCAATGCCGACGGCAGCCTGCGGCCGCTGGACGAAGTGCGGCAGGGCTTCGCCGCCTTCCCGCAGCCCGAGGTGCATGCCGCGTTCGCCGCGCTGGCCGACGTGGATTCGGTGACCGTCGATCCGCACAAGCTCGGCTACCTGCCCTATGGCGCGGGCGCCTTCGTCTGCCGCGACCAGCGCGCGATGCCACTGTTGGCCGAGGCGGCCGACTATGTGTTCCACGGCGGCGCGGCCGACGATTATGCGACCCGCTACCGGCAGCTCGGCCAGCTCATCCCGGAAGGCTCCAAGTCCGGCGCAATGGCCGCGGCGGTGTATGTCAGCCATCGCGTGCTCCCGCTCGACCACGCCAACTTCGGCCTGCTGCCACGCCAGACCGTGCTCGCCGCGGAAGCCTTCCAGGCGCGCGCGCAGCGTTTCGCCGCGGAGATCGCGGGCAGCGTTGCGGCGGTGGTGCCGTTTCCGCCGGACAGCAACCTGGTCTGCCTGGCGCTCAACCCGCGCGGCAACCGCGAACTCGCCCGCGCCAACGCCTTCGTGCGCGAGCTGCACGACGAACTGCGCTGCGATCCCGGCCAGCCGCTGCAGCTCAAGCAGTTCTTCGCCTCGATCACCACGCTGCGGCGCGATGTGGTCGGCGAACAGGACATGCAGCAGATCCTCGGCGCGCTCGGGATCGATCCGGACAGCGACGACGCGGGCGACGACGCCGGCCGCCTGGTGATCCTGCGCCACACGCTGATGAACCCGTACCTGATCGACCAGGAGAACGGCATCAGCTACATCGACCGCTATTTCGAACACCTGCAGGCGCGGATGCGGGCGCTGCTGCCGTGACGATGCGTGCAGGCGCGCGAGTCAGCCACTGCACGGCCGCGCCGGCGCGCACCACGCTGAGGGAAGACCACCGATGTCCAGGAAGGCCAAGCCGCCGCTGGTGTATTCGTGCTCGGGCTGTTCCAGCGCAGCGCAGATGGCCAACCAGCTGGCGCTCTGGCTCGACCGCGCAGGTGCGGCCGAGATGTCGTGCATCGCCGGCGTCGGCGGCGGCGTCACCGGCCTGGTACGCACCGCGCAGGCGGGTCGGCCGATCCTGGCGCTCGATGGCTGCGTGCTGCACTGCGTGCGCGCCTGCCTGGCGCAGGCCGGCGTCCAGGCCGACGCGCACCTGACGCTGTCGGACTACGGCGTGGCCAAGCGCCGGCATGCGGACTTCGACCAGGACCAGGCGCGCGCGGTGTTCGAGGCCGAGGTGCTGCCTGCCGCACGCGCGCTGCGTCCCGGCGGTCCCGACGACGGCCCATCGCCCCGGGGCGACGCTTGACCTGGATCAGCGCGGGAGGGCCAGCCGCCCCGATAGCCTGCGCGACTGCGAACCCGCTTCCTGCCGAAGCGCGCCTTCACCGACCCTTCCCCGCATGCGCGGGAAGGAACAGGGCGCGGCAAGCGCAATCCCCTCGTCAACCGGGTCCCCATGCACCAGCAATCGCCTGCGCCCCTACAGACACCGCCGCCGCTGGCATCGCTGCTGCTGGCCTGCGCACGCCACGGTATCGACCGGATCGATGACGGCATGCTGGGCCTGCTGGCGCTGCGCCGGCTGATGTCGGCGGCGGCAGGACGACAGAAGCGCGCGCTCGGGCGTCCTCTGCGGGACGAAGCGCGCGAGTCGCAGGTGCGGCTGCGCGCGCGCAGGCTCGCGCGGCGCCTGCACGTGTCGGCAGGCACCGCCGACGGCCTTGCCTCCTTCCTGTTCTCCGATGCCCTGCAGCAGCAGGGCGTCCACGCCACCCGCGCGGCGGCGTGGCAGGCCATCCCTGTTTCCGCGAGCGACACCACCATGACCCGATCCCACGCCCTGCTGCGCCTGATCCCGCCCCCTGCCCGCTGGCGCCCGCTGCTTCGGCTCGCGCCTGCGCCGCTGCGCGACCGGCTCATCGCCAGCGCGCTGTCGCAGGCGCTGGCGCCGGAACACATCGGCAGCGCGCTGGACGAACTCGCCGGTCGCCGTCTGGGCATCGAAGTCGTGGACCTGGGACAGCGCTGCGTCCTGGAGTGGCGCGACGGGCGCCTGCATGCGGTGGACGCACCTGCCGAAGCCACCGTGCGCGGCAGCGCGACCGACCTGCTGCTGCTGGCGGCGCGCCTGGAGGACGCCGACACCCTGTTCTTCCAGCGCCGGCTGATGCTCACCGGCGATACCGAACTCGGACTGACGGTGCGCAACCTGCTCGACCGCATGCCCTGGGAAGCCGTGCCGCTGGCACTGCGGATCGTCCTGCATCGCGGCGCCCGTTTCGCCCGTGCCGCACGGCAGGCCCGCAATGGCTGAGACCGCCCCACGCTGGCGCCCGGAACTGGAAACCAGGTACGCCGAACTCGGCGCGCGTCTGGAGCCGCTGCTGCCCTGCCTGGAATGGCCGCTGCACCTGCCGTGGATCGACGCGATCAACGCCCTCAAGCGCGAGCGCGGCGCGGTGATCATGGCGCACAGCTACCAGTCGCCGGAGATCTTCCACGGCGTGGCCGACGTGACCGGCGATTCGCTGGCCCTCGCCCAGGCCGCGGCCGACTGCGACGCCGACCTGATCGTGCTGGCCGGCGTGCACTTCATGGCCGAGAGCGCGAAGATCCTGGCGCCGGACAAGACCGTGCTGATCCCGGACCTCGAAGCCGGCTGCTCGCTCGCCGCATCGATCACCGCCGCCGACGTGCGCGAACTGCGTCACCGCTACCCGTCCGCGCCCGTGGTCACCTACGTCAACACCAGCGCCGCGGTGAAGGCCGAATCGGACGCCTGCTGCACCTCGGCCAATGCCGCGCAGGTGGTCGAGGCCCTGGCGGCGGAGTGGGGTTCGGACACGGTGATCTTCCTGCCCGACGCCTTCCTCGGCCGCCACGTCGCGCAGCAGACCGGCATCGAGCTGGTGCTGTGGGACGGCCGCTGCGAAGTCCACGAACAGTTCACCGGCCAGCAGGCGCGGCATGCGCGCGAGCGCTTCGACGCGCGCCTGGTCGCGCATCCCGAATGCCCGCCCGAGGTGCAGGACGAGGCCGACTTCGTCGGTTCGACCACGGCGATGGGCGCGTGGCTGGAGCGTGAGCAGCCCGCGCGCGTGGCACTGATCACCGAATGCTCGATGGCCGACAACCTGCGCGCGCGCTTTCCGAAGATCGAGTTCATCAAGCCCTGCAACCTGTGCCCGCACATGAAGCGCATCACCCTGCCCAACATCCACGCCTGCCTGCGCGACCTGCAGCACGAGGTGCAGGTGCCGCCCGACATCGCCGCGCGCGCCCGGACGGCACTTGAGCGGATGCTGGCCGTGGGCCGGCGCGACCGGGTGTGAGCGCAGGTTCCATGTCGCCGCTGGTGGTGGTGGGCGCCGGCGTGGCCGGGCTGTCGGTAGCCCTGGCCGCCGCGCCGCGGCCGGTGCTGGTGCTGGCACGCGGACGCGACGGCGCCGACAGCGCCAGCGCCCTGGCCCAGGGCGGGATCGCGGCGGCGGTCGGCCCGGGCGATTCGCCGGCCGCGCATGTCCGCGACACCTTGCGCGCCGGCGCCGCGCACAACGATGCCGCGGCCGTGCGCTACCTCGCACGGCAGGCACCCGCGACGATCGCCTGGCTGCAGTCGCTAGGTCTGGCCTTCGACCACGATGGCGGGCGCCTGCGCCTGGGCCGCGAAGGGGGGCATCACGCCGACCGCATCGTGCACGCCGGCGGCGATGCCAGCGGCGCGGCGCTGCTGCGCAGCCTGCAGCAGGCCGCGCGCACGGCCGCCCACATCGAACTGCACGAAGGTCGACACGCAGAGGCGCTGCTGCTGCGCGGCGACGCCGTCGCCGGGCTGCGCGTGCGAGAAGTGCGCGGTGCGACCGTCTCGCTCGAAGCGGACGCCGTGGTCCTCGCCACCGGCGGGCTGGGCGCGCTGTTCGCCGCCAGCACCAATCCGGCCGGCGCTGACGGCCATGGCCTGGCGCTGGGCCTGGCGGCGGGCGCCGCAGGGCGCGACCTGGAGTTCGTGCAGTTCCATCCCACGGCGCTGGCGGTCCCCGGTGCCCGCCCCGACGGCCAGCCGCTGCCGCTGGTCACCGAAGCCCTGCGCGGCGCGGGTGCGCGCCTGTGCAACGGGCGCGGCGATCCGCTCATGGCGGGTCTGCATCCACTGGCCGACCTCGCCCCGCGCGACCTGGTGGCACGCCGCGTCTGGCGCGAGCTGCAGGACCACGGCGGCACGTGGCTGGACGCCACCGCGCTCGGCGACGTCTGGCCGCAGCGCTTTCCCACCGTGCACGCGGCCTGCCGCAGGCACGGCATCGACCCGGCGCGACAGCCGATCCCGATCACACCCGCCGCGCACTTCCACATGGGCGGCCTGGCCACCGATCGCGATGGCCGCACCTCGGTGCCGGGCCTGTACGCGGTGGGCGAAGTCGCCTGCAACCGCGTGCACGGCGCCAACCGGCTCGCCAGCAACTCGTTGCTCGAAGGCCTGGTCTTCGGTCGCCGGCTGGGCACGCTGCTGCGCACGGACCACGCCTTGCCGACAGTGAACCGCGGCGGCGCGTTCGCCTGGACCAGCGCGGGTCCCGCCGCGGACGCCGACGCACTTACGCGCCTGCGCACCCTGCTGTGGAGCGCCTGCGGGCCGATCCGCAACGGCATCGGCCTGACCCTGGCCGCGCACCTGCTGGACGTTGATGCAGATGATTACGGCTGGCAGGGCGGACTGGCACTGCAGCTGCTGGACGCGGCCCTGCACCGCACCACCAGCCTCGGCGCCCACCACCGCCACGACACCACCGCGTAGCCCGGATAAGCGCAGCGCATCCGGGAAAACCTGCCGCGATCCCGGATGCGCTGCGCTTATCCGGGCTACATGGAATGCGCGGGGGACGATCGCGGCGCGTCAGGCGCGCGCCTGCGCCAGCCTCGCCTTGCCAGGCGTCCCGTCCCAGGACCATCGCGCAATCAGGACGCGGCCCTGCACCGCACCACCAGCCTTGGCGCCCACCACCGCCACGACACCTCCGCGTAGCCCGGATAAGCGCAGCGCATCCGGGGAACCTGCCGCGAACCCGGATGCGCTGCGCTTATCCGGGCTACATGGAATGGCGCGGGGTGATCGCGGCGCGTCAGGCGCGCGCCGGCGCCAGGGTCGCCTTGCCCGGCTGGCCGTCCCAGTAGCCGTTGCGTGCACCGAGCGGCACGGGCGGCTCCGAAGCCAGCAGGCCTTCGAGGAAATGCGCCAGCACCTCCTCCATGCCCTGCGCCTGCGGCGAGATGCGCAGGATGCCCACGCCGCTGGCGACCAGTGCATCGCGCTCGGGCAGCAGGTCGACCACCTCGGTGCCCTGGATCTGGACACCGTTGATGGTCATGAACGGCTCGCCCTCGCGGGTGGACAGCGGCAGGCCATCGGGATGCTCGATGCAGCGGAAGCCGCACTGGTCCTTGGGCAGGTCCAGCGCGCGTGCGGTGAAGCAGCGCGCCGAGTACGCCAGCGGCAATCGTCCCCAGGCCTGCATCTCCAGTTCGGGCATCGTGCCGCCGTCTGCCTCCAGCGCCTCGCGCAGTTCCTGCAGCAGGCTGCGGCCCTGCTCGACGCCGGGTACCCAGCGGTACAGCCCGTCGTCCATCAGCATCGCCAGCGCGCGATGGTTGTAGACGTTGAGCGTCGGCCCGCCGACGAAGGGCAGTCCGCGCTCGCGGCAGACCTGCACCGCGGACAGGTCGTTGGCCTCGATCCGGAACGTGCCGTTGTCGACCTGGCGACGCAGCACGCCCAGCTCAGATTCGGCCTCGATCAGCGCCAGCGTGGAGAGCACCACCTCCTTGCCGGCGGCGACGAGTTCGTGGGCGATCGCCAGCCAGTCCTGCAGGCGCAGTTCGCGGCGCTTGCTGCAGATGGTCTCGCCCAGGTAGACGATATCCACCGGCCAGCCGGCGACGTCGCGATAGAAGGCGAGCGTGCGCTCGCGCGGCCAGAAGTACTGCATCGGCCCCAGGCTCAGCTTCATCGGTGCCTCCTCAATGCCAGGCGCGGTGGTAGGGGCCCAGCGTGGTCTGCTGGCCTTCGGCGTGTGCGGCCAGCGCCTGCTGCCACGCCGCTTCGGTGGTCCAGTGCTGCGGGTCGGTGCGATAGCGGTCGATGGCCTGGCGCCAGGTCGACGCCACCGCACGCACATAGGCCACGCCCCGCTGGCGGCCTTCGACCTTCAGCGCCACCACGCCGGCCTGCGCCAGCTGTGGCAGCAGTTCCAGCGTGTTGAGGCTGGTCGGCTCCTCGAGCGCATGGAACACCTCGCCGCCGACGGCGTAGCGGCCCTTGCACACGGTGGGATAGCCGGCCGGCTCGGACTCGCCGAAACGGTCGATCAGCATGCCGTTGAGGCGCACGCTGCGGCTGTTGTCCGTGTGCTCCTCCCAGCGCACGAAGCTGGCCGGCGAACACACACCGTGGCGGTTGGGCGAGACGCCGGTGACGTAGCTCGACAGCTGGCAGCGGCCTTCGACCATGATGCACAGGCTGCCGAAGGCGAACACCTCCAGCGGCACCGGCGAAGCTGCGCACAGGCGCTGCACCTGCTGCAGCGCCAGCACCCGCGGCAGCACCGCGCGGGCGATGCCGAAGCGCTCGTACGCGTACTTCAACGCTGGCGCGGTGGTCGCCGAGCCCTGCACCGACAGATGTCGGGCCAAGGCCGGATGCGTGCGACAGGCGTAGTCGAGCACCGCCATCTCCGCGGCGATGATCGCGTCCACGCCCAGCTCCGCGGCGTGGTCCACCGCCGCCTGCCAGTACGGAAGTCGCACGCTGTCGGGATACGTATTGAGCGCCAGGTAGACCTTGCGGCCACGCGCGTGCGCGTACGCGATGCCGCGCCGCAGTTCCTGCTCGTCGAAGTTCAGTCCGGGGAACGCGCGTGCGTTGGTCTGGTCGCGGAAGCCCGCGTAAACCGCATCGGCGCCCGCGTCGATCGCGGCCTGCAGGGCAGGCAGGTTGCCTGCGGGACATACCAGTTGCATCAGCGACTCCGTGTGTGGATTGCAGGCGATTGCGGCCCAGTGGCCGGCTGCGTGACGTACAGCTGCGACCACAGCGCGTCGATGCGCCGCTCCACGCCTGCATCGGGCTGGATCGGGCGACCCCATTCGCGGTCCGATTCGCCCGGCCACTTGCGGGTCGCATCGAGCCCGAGCTTGGAGCCCAGGCCGGCGACGGGCGAAGCGAAATCGAGATAGTCGATCGGCGTGTTCTCGACCAGCAGCATGTCGCGCGCCGGATCCACGCGCGTGGACAGCGCCCACAGCACCTGGCCCCAGTCGCGCACGTCGATGTCATCGTCGGTGACGATCACGAACTTGGTGTAGGTGAACTGGCGCAGGTACGACCAGACCGCCATCATCACGCGCCGCGCATGGCCGGCGTACTGCTTGCGGATCGACACCACCGCGATGCGGTAGGAGCAGGCTTCCGGCGGCAGGTGGAAATCGGCGATCTCGGGGAACACCCGCTGCAGGATCGGCACGAACACATAGTTGAGCGCGGCAGACAGCACCGAAGGCTCGTCGTGCGGCGCGCGCCCCATGTAGCTGCCGTGGTAGATCGCGTCATGGCGCATGCGCATGCGCTCCACCGTCAGCACCGGGAACATGCCCTGCGTGTTGTAGTAGCCGGTATGGTCGCCGAACGGCCCCTCCAGCGCAGTGTCGCCGGGATGGATGAAGCCCTCGAGCAGGATCTCGGCGCCCGCCGGCGCGTCCAGGCCGGTGGTCGCGCTGTGCCAGACGCGGGTGCGCTCGCCGCGCAGCAGCCCGGCGAACTCGTATTCGGACAGGGTGTCGGGAATCGGCGCAACCGCCGCAAGCATCGTCGCCGGATCGGCGCCGATCGCCACCAGCACCGGGAACGGCTGGTCGGGATGCTGCCGGCACCAGGCCGCGTAATCGAGTGCGCCGCCGCGATGGGGCAGCCAGCGCATGATCAGGCGATTGCGCCCGATCGGCTGCTGGCGGTAGATCGCCACGTTCTGGCGCTTGCGCTGCGGCCCGCGGGTGACGACCAGGCCGAAGGTGAGCAGGCGGTCGACATCGTCCGGCCAGCAGTGCTGGATGGGCAGCTGCGACAGGTCGATCTCGTCGCGCTCGAACACCTGCTCGCAGAACGCCGCCTCGTGCACGCGTCGCGGGGCCGCATGCGCCAGCTGCGCCAGTCCCGGCCACGCGCCAAGCGCTTCGCGCATCGAGCCGGGCCAGTCGGGCTCCTTCAGCCGTGCCAGCAGCTGGCCCAGCTCGCGCAGCGAAGACAGCGGCCGGTCGCCCAGCGCCATTTCAATGCGGCGGCGATGTCCGAACAGGTTGCCGAGCAGGGGATGGCGCGAGCCGGTGGCCTGGCGCATCAACAGCGCCGGACCCTGCTCGCGCAACGCACGCAGGCACAGGGACGTGCTTTCAAGCACCGGATCGACAGGTACACCAATCTGCAGCAGGTCGTCGCGTGCGGACAGGCGGTCGAGATAGCTGCGCAGGTCGTGGAAGCTCACGCGCCTGCATCCGGGGCGGACGCACGCCGCGCCCATGCCGGCGGCACGGCGGTCCGCCCGGACATGGCGCGCCCCGGAGCCGTCGCGCCGTCACGGGCGCAACGCACGCCCGGCTGGTTTCCCTTCATGCACACCCGCCCACATCTGCAGCGCGTGATGATGGGTGGCGGCGGCGCCGCGTCGTCTGACCTGGATCAAGCGCGGCGCGATCGGCGCGCGCCTGTGGCAGCCGCCATGCCGCTCTTCGCCGTTTCGGCGCTCACCCTGCAGGAGCGGCTTCAGCCGCGATACGTACCCGAAGCGCCATCGCAGCCCGATGACGACGATGCCCCGGGACCCGTGCCGTGCAATGGCCGTTGTGACTTGATCCCGCCTGGTCGCGGCTGAAGCCGCTCCTACAGACGCATCACGCCGCGTACGCCTCCGCGACTACCAGAACAACGTGTACAGCGCCGCCAGGATCGCCACCACCGCGATCGCGCCGACGTTGAACGCACCGCTGGTGCGGTAATCCACGTCGCGGGTCTGGATGATGTCCTTCTCCGGCGCGTGCCGGGTCAGCAGCGACACCCCCACCGCCAGCGCCAGCGCCAGCCCGAACACCAGGCCCACGCGGTCGATGAAGGGCAGCGACGGCCAGGCCAGCTTGAGCACGATCGACAGCGCGAACGAGCCGATCGCCGCGGCCAGTGCGCCGGCTTCGTTGGCGCGCTTCCAGAACAGGCCCAGCACGAAGATCACCACGATGCCGGGGGTGAAGAAGCCGGTGTATTCCTGGATGTACTGGAAGGCCTGGTCGAAGCTGCCCAGCAGTGGCTTGGCGGTCAGGATGCCGAGCAGCACCGCAACCGCCGCCGCGATGCGACCCACGCGCACCAGCTTCTGCTGGTCGGCCTGCGGCGCACGCTTGGCGTAGAAATCCAGGGTGAAGATCGTCGCCACCGAATTGATCTTCGACGCCAGCGAGGCCACGATCGCCGCGACCAGCGCCGCGAACACCAGGCCGAGGATGCCGGTCGGCAGCAGCCGCATCATGGTCGGGTAGGCTTCGTCGGGGCGCGACAGATCCGGCGCCAGCATCACCGCCGCAATACCCGGCAGCACCACGATCACCGGCATCAGCAGCTTGAGGAAGGCCGCGAACAGTACGCCCTTCTGCGCCTCGTGGATGTCCTTCGCCGCCAGCGCGCGCTGGATGATGTACTGGTTGAAGCCCCAGTAGCTGATGTTCATGATCCACATGCCGCCGATCAGCACGCTGATGCCGGGCAGGTCCTTGTAGAAGGGGTTGTCCTTGTCGAGGATCATCTCGAAGTGGCCGGGGTGTTCGGCCCACAGTCGGCTGAAGCCGGCCACGATCCCGTTGCCGTCGCCCAGCTGGTTGAGCGTGAGCCCGGTCACCAGCAGGCCACCAAGCACCAGCAGCGTGACCTGCACGATGTCGGTGAGCGCCACCGCCTTGAGCCCGCCGTAGAGCTGGTAGGCCAGCGCGAACACGCCGATCAGCACCACCGCCAGCATCTGGTCCATGCCGGTGACCTGGCTGACGGCGATCGCGCCCAGCCACAGGATCGAGGTGATGTTGACGAACACGTACAGGCCCAGCCAGAACACCGCCATCACCGTGCGGATGCGCGTGCCGTAACGCTGCTCCAGGAACTGCGGCATGGTGTAGATGCCGTTGCGCAGGAACACCGGCAGGAACCACTTGCCGACGATCAGCAGGGTCGCCGCCGCCATCCATTCGTAGGAGGCGATGGCCAGGCCGATGGCGTAACCCGAGCCGGACATGCCGATGATCTGCTCGGCCGAGATGTTGGCCGCGATCAGCGAGGCGCCGATCGCCCACCAGGGCAGCGAGCGGCTGGCGAGGAAGTAATCCTGTGCATCCTTGCTGTGTCCGGCCTTCTCGCGCGAGACCCACTGCGCCAGCACGAACACGCCGGCCAGGTAGGCCAGCACGATTCCGACATCGAGGCTCGACAGCTGCATGGCTTGCTCCAGGCGCAGGCGGCTGACATGCCGCCCACGCCGTCATCGTGATGACCGCCGTCGTCCCCGCGAACGCGGGGATCCCTCCCGCCGCCGCATGGATTCCCGCTTGCGCGGGAAGGACGCGACGTTCCTATGCTTTCTTCGACGGAGGGCGCTCAGCCTTCCATCTGCTCCAGCTCGCGGCCCTGGGTCTCGTAGACGAACTTGAACACGAAGAACACCGAGAGCACCGCCATGGCCGTGTAGATGCCGTAGGCCGTGGCCAGGCCCATGCCGGCCAGCAGCATCGGGAAGGTCCAGGTGATGAAGAAGTTGGCGACCCACTGCGCCAGCCCCGCCACCGCCAGGCCCGAGCCGCGGATCTGGTTGGGGAACATCTCGCCCAGCATCACCCACATCACCGGGCCCCATGACATGTTGAAGAACACCACGTAGGCGTTGGCCGCGACCAGCGCCAGCAGGCCCATCGAATCGCTGAGCTGCAGCTTGCCTGCCGCGTCCATCCCGCCGGTGGCGAAGGCGAACGTCACCAGGCCCAGGGTGATGGCCATGCCGACCGAACCGATCCACAGCAGCGGCTTGCGGCCCACCTTGTCGATCAGCAGCACGGTCACGATGCAGGCGCCGATGCTGAGCGCGCCGGAGAGCACGTTGATCAGCAGCGCGTCGCTTTCGGAGAAGCCCACGGCCTGCCACAGCACCGCGCCGTAATAGAACACCACGTTGATGCCGACCAGCTGCTGGAAGGTAGCCAGGCCCACGCCGACCCAGACGATCGGCCGAACCTTGCCCGTTACCTTGCTGATCAGGTCCGACAGCCGCGGACGATGATGGTCGGTGGCCAGCGAGCCTTCGATCTCGCCGAGCTTGCGCTCGCCCTGGACCGGCCCGTAGAGGCGCGCCAGCACCTTGTGCGCGCGCTCCCGCAGGCCGCGCGCGACCAGGTAGCGCGGGCTTTCCGGGATGAAGAACAGCATGAACAGGAACAGGAACGCCGGCGCCAGCTCGGCCCAGAACATCCAGCGCCAGGCTTCGTAGCCCAGCCACAGTTCGGCCATCGACGAGGTCGCCAGGCGCGCGAGCAGGTAGTTGCTCAGGAACGAGGCGAACAGGCCGGAGATGATCGCGATCTGCTGCACCGTCGCCAGACGGCCGCGGTAGCGCGCCGGCGCGACCTCGGCGATGTAGGCCGGCGACATCACGCTGGCCGCACCCACCGCGAAGCCACCGATCACCCGGTAGATCACGAACTCCGCCGAGGAGGTGGCGATGCCCGAGCCCCAGGCCGAGACGATGAAGAACACCGCCGACCACAGCAGCATCGTGCGTCGGCCGTAGCGGTCGGCCAGGGTGCCGGCAAACCACGCACCGATCGCGCAGCCCAGCAGCATGGAGGCGACGTTGAAGCCGGTGACTGCGGCATCGGAGTTGAAGGCCACGGTGATGCCGTCGACCGTACCGTTGATCACGCCGCTGTCGTAGCCGAACAGGAAGCCGCCGATGGTGGCGACCAGGCTGATCAGGATGATGAAGCGGGTGTTCTCACCTGATGCGTTGGGACTGCTCATGTACTCCCTCCCCGGGATATGCACTGTTTCTTTGCCTGACCACTGCCGGTTTGCGTCCACCGGCATTCCCGCAAACACGGGTAAGCGCTGCGACCGATGCGCCGCCACCCGTGTCTTCCATCCGACTCACGCGGGACACCGGATGTCCGTTCGCGCGATGGCGACGGCGGGACCGGATGACTGCGCTGTCATCGAGCGCGCTAGGGTAGCCTGAGAGACCGTCAGGAGGGTTCCTGCACTGCAGCATTCCGGCGCGATCCGTTGCTGAAGAAACCGACGCCGCGACACGCTCACGCGCGCACCAGCCCCTCGCGACCCGCGCGCAGCTCCGCCGACTCGCCTGCAGCCAGCGTCAGCGCGAGTTCGCGGCCGCGATAGTCCACCCGGTAACTGCCGCCGCGATCGCTGCGCAAGCTCGCGCTGTGCAGCGCGCCTTCGCGCCAGGACAGATCCAGTTGCGCGGCATTGCGCACGCGCACCCCGCGCAGTTCACCCGTCGCCCAGCCGGACGGCAGCGCAGGCAGCAGGAACACCGTGCCGCGCCAGCTCTGGACCAGCATCTCGGTGATGCCCGCGGTGCCGCCGAAATTGCCGTCGATCTGGAACGGCGGGTGCGCGTCGAACAGGTTGGGATAGGTGCGCGATGGGCTCAGCAGCATGCGCAGGATCTTCATCGCCCGCTCGCCGTCGCGCAGGCGCGCCCACAGGTTGAGCCGCCAGCCGATGCCCCAGCCGGTGGCCTCGTCGCCGCGGATCTCGAGCGAACGACGCGCCGCCGCCGCCAGCTGCGGCGTGTCGCGCGGATTGATCTGGCTGGAGGGATGCAGCGCATACAGGTGCGAGACATGGCGATGGTCGATCTCGGGCGCGTCCATGTCCCAGTCGGCCTGCCACTCCTGCAGCTGCCCCGCCTTGCCGATGCGATGCGGCGGCAGGCGTTCGCGCAGCAGGGCCAGCTGCGCCGCGAAATCCGCGTCCACCTCGAGCAATTGCGCGGCTTCGATGCACTGGCCGAACAGGTCGCGCAGGATCTGCGCATCCATCGACGGGCCGGCGCACAGCGCAGCGCCATGCGGATGCACGTTTTCCGGCGAGATCGAAGGTGCGGTGACCATCGCGCCGGTGCCCGGGTCCTCGACGAGGGTCGCGGCGAAGAACTCGGCCGCGCCCTTGAACAGCGGGTACACGCGGCGCAGGTCGTCGATGTTGCGCCCGTAGTCCCAGCGATCCCACAGGTGCTGCAACAGCCACGCGCCGCCCAGCGGCCACATGCCCCATTGCGCGCCATCGATCGGTGCGGTGGCGCGCCACAGGTCGGTGTTGTGGTGCGCCACCCAGCCCGGCGCGCCGTACATCTCGCGCGCGGTGCGGCCGCCGGATTCGGCCAGCGCGAAGACCATGCGCTCCAGCGGCTCCATGCACTCGGCCAGCGCGTTGGCCTCGCTGGGCCAGTAGTTCATCTGGGTGTTGATGTTGATCGTGTACTTGCTCTCCCACGGCGGCTGCATCAGATCGTTCCAGATGCCCTGCAGGTTCGCCGGCTGCGATCCCGCGCGCGAGCTGGCGATCAGCAGGTAGCGGCCGAACTGGTGGTAGAGCGCGGCGAGCTGCGGATCGTGGCCGCTGGCGAAGCGTGCGACACGCTCGTCGGTGGGCAGCACGGCAATCTCAGGAGCCGTGGCGCCAAGCTCGATCGACACGCGGCGGAACAGGGAGCGGTGCGCGGCGACGTGCGCCTCGAGCAGGGCCTGCCAGCCGCGCGTGGCGGCGCGTTCGAGCTGTTCTCGACTGATCGCCTCCGGATCCCCGGAGACGTCCTGGTGGCTGCGGAAGCTGGTGGCCGCGGTGAGCAGCAGCAGGACTTCGTCGGCGTCGCGCACCTCGATACGGTCACCGCGATGCTGCAGGTGGCCGCCCAGCGGAAGCACACGAACGCGCGCCGCAAAGCGCAGGCGCCCATCGATGCCGTGCGCCGGTTGGTTGCGTCCCTGCAGGAGCAGCCCTGCTGCGCCATCGGCGCCGATCACGGCCGACGGCTGGTCGCTGGCCAACCCGATCCGCAGCGAGATGCGACCGGGCTTGTCGCCCGACAGGCGCACCGCCACGCACTGGTCCACCGGCGAGACGAACACCTCGCGACGATGCTGCAGGCCGCGCGCCTCGAAGGTGGAGCTGGCCACTGCGGTATCGAGATCGAGTTCGCGGCGATAGCCGTTGGTCTCGGAGATCTCGAAGAAATCCAGCACCAGGTCGCCCAGCGGCTGGTAGGGCATCTGCTTGATCGGCCGGGCCATCATCTTCGCGTTGGCCAGCGACTCCGCTTCGGCGTAGCGCCCGGCAAACAGCAGGCGACGCACCTCGGGCAGCGCGTCCAACGCGTCCGGAGGCGTCGGATCGTAAGGCCCGCCCGCGTAGAGCGTGTCCTCGTTGACCTGGATGCGCTCGTGCTTGCCGCCACCCCAGACCATCGCACCCAGGCGGCCGTTGCCCAGCGGCAGCGCCTCGACCCATTGCGTGGCGGGGCGCGGATACCACAGGCGTAGCGAGTCCCAGCCCTCGCCCACGGGCCCGGGCGGGTGCGACGCCGCCGCGCCGGCGATCGATGCCGGCTCACGTGCGGTCGCACTACCCCCCGCAGGCGCCGCCTGGGCCAGGCCGGCTGCGCCCGTACCGCCGGCCAGCGCGGCCAGGGCAGCGGCCTTCAGCGCCTCGCGTCGCCGTGGATCGAAGCTCATGCGCGACCGGTCACTTCGCCGGCCGCGCGACGACCTGCGCCGCGCCGTCGTAGCGCACGGTCACGTCGGCGGCAGGCTCCAGCGCGCCGTTGTCGCCGCGCGGGCCGTCGACGAAGCGCACCCGCACTTCGCGCTGCGCCACCATCGCCGGATACGTGCCCACGCGTGCACCGATCGACAGCTCGCCCTTCGCCTCGTCCCAGGCCAGTGGAATGCGCGCCGACTCGCCACGCTCATAGCCATAGCTGCGACCATTGTCCTCGTACAGCGAGAAGCTGCCGTCCGCGCCGGTGTAGACCTCGATCGTCAGCGGCGCATCCGGCCGCTCGTCGACGTACTGCTGCACCACCGTGCGCGGCACGATCGACCCGGCACGCACGAACAGCGGCATGCGCTGCAGCGGTGCCTCGGCGGTGATGGTCTGTCCGCCGTCGAAACGCTTGCCGGTCTCGAAGTCGATCCATTGCGTCCCCGCCGGCAGGTAGACCTCGCGACTGGTAGCCTTGAACGTTGTCACCGGCGCGACCAGGAAGGCAGGCCCGAACAGGTACTGGTCGGCGATGTCGCGCGCCTTCGCATCCTGCGGGAAGTCCATCGCCAGCCCGCGCAGGATGCTGCCATCCTGGTGCCAGGTATCGCCGGCCAGCGTGTAGATGTAGGGCAGCAGGGTGTAGCGCAGCTTGAGGTAGTGCACGAAGCTGTCGTAGTGCGGCGTGCCTTCCGGCGCGATCTCCCAGATCTCGCGGTAAGGGAACTGGCCGTGCAGGCGGAACACCGGCACGAAGGCGCCATGCTGGAACCAGCGCAGGCTCAGCTCGCGCCACTCTGGCAGGTGCGCGGGGTCCTTGGTTTCGTAGCGACGCTCGGGCGAGAAGCCGCCGATGTCGAAGCTGACGTTCGGCGCGCCCGCCATCGAGGCGTTCACCAGGCCGGAAATCTGCTCGCGGTAGTCCTCCCAGCGCGGCACGATGTCGCCACTCCAGAACGCCGCGCCGGCACGCTGTTGCCCGGCGAAGTAGGCGCGCGAGAGGATGAACACACGCTTGTCCGGCTCGACCTCGCGCGAGCCGCGGTACACGCCTTCCGAATGCGGCAGCGGATAGGCGTTGAAGTACTCGGTCGACGAACCCAGCGCATTGGGCATGGTCCGCGCCTTGCGCTCGCCGATGTCGATGTTGCTGTGCAGGTCCGGTTCGGACGCATCCAGCCACCAGGCATCGAAGCCCTTGCTGTTGAGCTTGGTGTTGATCTGGCGCCAGAAGATGTCCTGCGCCTGCTTCGTGAACGGGTCGTAGAAGGAGTTGAGATAGCCCTTGCCGATCCAGTCCAGCTCGCCGACCTCGACATTGCGCTTGTACATGTAGCCGGCCGCGTCGAGCTCCTTGTAGTGCTCGGTGGTCGG